>Ga0210059_1001036_pt1 | contig 40185 bp, 30 predicted proteins | sample Ectturendosymbi2_FD_188042 | JGI IMG/M metagenome (GOLD analysis project Ga0210059, IMG submission 188042) | Ecteinascidia turbinata endosymbiont from Florida, USA - Sample 2 (SPAdes) (version 2) | ecosystem: Host-associated > Tunicates > Ascidians > Unclassified | place: Key West, Florida... | reverse complement strand
TTTCACTGAGGGGTCAGCACAGCACAATATATTGACACTTTATCGTGGTTTAATGCAATATTTGAATATTGTGATCCTGGCAATGGGTCTCATACTGTGACTTGAGCCTTTTCCAGATACCAGTAAAGTGATTCAACTTTTTCAGATACAAATCCAATCCAAAAACTATATTGGAAAATAATGCAAATACGGGAACCGAATCTTATTTAAAATTAACTTTCTGCCACTGTTATTAGCCTAAGCCCATGTGGCGACGTGATTGCGCCACATATAACGTTGAATTTGTAGCAGCACTGGAAGAATGAACCTGGTCAAATCTGTAATCTCAATTGCTATTATGCTGAGGATCATCGGTTCGACTGTTTCTTTGGTTGGCTCAGGGCGATGCAGAATTTGCCTGCAACAAATGGCTCCCAACATGTTGGTGGCCGCAATCCACTGTTAACCTGCGGTCCTGCAGTAACATGTAGTCCCAAAACTGAACCGAAATTATCGATGAAGTTCAAAATAAAATAATCAATTCCAATCCAAATCTGTTCAAGCAAAAATGATAACATCCAAATCCATCAATATATTGAAATGTCGCAAGATTTAAATCCCAGTAGATGTTCAGGAAGTATATTTCTTGTGTCGTGATCAAAAAGCTCGTTCACACTCTGGCAGCAAGCAATAATAGAGATCACCCGACGAGATCACTCTATCATTGTTTGTTCACGTCACATAGATTAGTGTGTTGCTCTTTGCACACATTCCATTCGTGGTGAAGCGTACTTTCAACGCAACATCAACTGAGAGGTTGCAACAACGTCCCCTCCTTTTCTCTGTGAACCGCACCTATTGCACATTCTTTTTGTGAATGTTGCACGGCACCACCTTCACGTCCTGGTCAAAGCACCACTTTTTTGTGATTGGAAAGCCCAGGAGGCAAGTATGCAAAGCTTCACACTGTGGCAGCAAGCAGCAATAGAGATTCCAGGTCGTGCCCATTCTATTTCTGCTTGTTTGCCACACAAATATATGGGTGTTGTTCTTCACGTACATCCCGTTCGTGGCGAATCGCACATTCAGCACAACACTAACCGAGTGGTTTCAACACTTGCAGCAAAGCTGGTAGAGACTTTTTGAAATGACTGAGAGTGAAAAGGACAAGTAAAATACAAACTGAGAAAACTTAATAAATAACCAGCAATCAAACTTGTTGAAACAACATTGGGCACCAGTTTCTAACCTATCGGGCGCCATTTAATTGCATGTTGGGCACCATTTTCTAACTTATTGGTCGCCATTTTGTAGTATGTTGGACGCCATTTCATAGCATAAAAAATGTATTAGAAGAATGTGAAATTTCATATGACTCGAAATTGACTCGAGCTTGCAAACCAATGACTCGAAGTGACTCGACAGTTTTTGTGACTCGACTCTGACCCGACTCGACCAAGTCATGACTCGACTCGAAAAAATTTTAGATGATTCTGACTCGATTCTGACTCGAAGGGCTTGTGAATCTGACTCGACAAAAATTACTCGGGCAGACGGGCACATCACTGCCTTTTCCCAAGCTGTGGTACTGGGATCATCCCAGAAAGACACTAGAACGTGAAACAGTCCCCAGGCTAAATTTAGTTAAAAACTATCAGGTTTCGAAGCGAAAATGCAGCTAAACAAGGCTTTTTTTTAAATGTACTACGTTAATAATTGCGATCCGCTTTGCCCCTAACAAAAATGATAATCAAAATGTTGTATAGAAGAACAAGCGGTTTGGCGAGGCACTAACTGCTATGTCAAGATTTCTCTTATCAATTTGAAAGTTCCAGCAATTTGCACGGTTCAACTGTACCCTTATGTTATAAAGTTTCATGAGGGCAAAATGAGGCCTCTCTAAGAGAAAATAGTACACGAACAAATAGACAAAAAATGCCTTAAAAATACGAACATTTTAAACTATCTCCCAAGTTGATACTTCCAGCATATTTGTGGTTGAATACCAATCATTTCTGAAATTTTCGAGCAGATAACCTGACTCAAGATAAATCTTGTAAGGAGATGGTTAACGAGCAAGACAAAGAAAAATTCAAATAAGTTTTTTTAAAAATGATTAGAATATAAAATTTCATCTTTATTCTTTGAAAGTTTCTACAAATGTCAGAATTGCTATGCAATGTTTTGAAAATTTCGGGGGGGAATGCTCCAAATGACCCCCCTGGTTGCGCGCCTGTTCTTCATCATTATGTTTGTTTCTGTTCAGCAACAATGTTGACCTCAAAATAATGACAGAGAGTGTAGAAAACCATTCTGAGTGTTGTTTAACTTGTGGGTGCGTGAATAGCTGCAATAAATTGGTTTCAACTAGATCAGTGGTTGTCAACCTTTTTTGTATTGGTACGCCCTTTGAAACTTGTCTGAAAAGCTGTACACCCTTGCCATTGCACTATAATTTAGTGCTGTTAAAAGTATACATTGTAAGCGATTTTTATGCTGTAAATGTCGCTTTCTTAGCAGATTTTTGCGTATCACTTGTCAGCATGCCTGAATACCGAAATCTCACCGAATAAGCGATTTACGTTTTTGATCGCATGCCAACAACCTACCTTTGCGAGCAAGGATTTTCTGCTCTTGTCGAAAAAAATTGAAGAAAACAGACTGAATCAAAGATGTTCATCCTCTTATGAAAAACGCACTTGAAACAGGGCTAAAACCACATTTTTCACAACTGGCGCATGAAATTCAGCGGGAGCAATCGCAGTAAATGAGATGATTTCTTCTTTTTTACTGATTCTGATTGTTGTAAAAACTTCATGACCAGGAAGATTGACTTTCATTAATCTTGTTGTTACGTGTATCATGTCCTGTCGTTTTGTATGTTATTGCAGATACATGCGAAAAGTCCAAGTTAATTTCTTCATATGTAAAAAACTGCACAATCCATGACACAGAATTCAGATTCAAGTAAAGCCAAAAATTGCCTTGAAAATTAGTGGATATTGGGTATTCTTCTTGAGCAAGGAAAACCTGCAACTCTTGCCACAGTTGAAACACACGCTCTAACACTTCCTTTGGATAACTAGCGTGCCTCAGCATGAAATATAACCTCATTGTGTCTACTATCATGTCTTTGCACACTTCTGAAAACGTTCGATGCTTCTTCGCATGTGAGAGGATGAATTTCTCAATTTTTTGGCATCCTCAGGAACAATCCGCGGACCTGACCTCTTATTATTCTCTTAAAGTAACCTCTAACCACAAATTCTCAATTAATGATGCAGTGAGTTGAAACCTAGGTTTATTTTCATTGAGACATTTCGGTTATTTTTCCAAAATAACTTAAACGTTTTTGGTCACTTTTTTATGACTGAAAATGGCATTCTGACCAACGTGACCTCAGTTTTTTCAGTCATTTCAAAAAACTTCGGTTTGTGACCGAAAGATTCCCCCAAAAATAGGCTGAATAGGCTATTATAGGCTAGAAACACAGTCAAGGGAAATATTTTTAATTTTTCGGTCAACTCCATTAGTAGTGCATTGCATGGCTGCTGTTCCGTTGGTAGCAACTGCCTTATACTTCACCCAATCAAACCCATGTTTTTCAATGAACTCATTCAATTTGGCGAATATGGCTTGAGCAGCTGAGCAAACTCCAAGGTTAAGACAACACAACTTGCCAATGGTTTTTGTTTCATGATTGACAAAACTACAACACAAATCAACTGAACCTCTTCTGAAACATCTGTTGTTTCATCGAGATAAATATCAAACAACTGAACTTTCTTCTGCTTGTCAAGAAGTTGTTTCAACAAATCTGAAATATGAAGACATCTACGTTTAGTTGTTTTACTTAATAGTGGAATTTTTCTTACTTTGGAAACTTTTTTCTTCTCCATGGAAACGGCTTTGTTTCCTCCATCGACAATGACTTTCTGGAGATATTTCAAAGAATGTCTTTGACTTACTTTGATGAGTAGAATGCTGCGACCTCACACGTTTTTGAGACGTCCTGGAGCCGAATGACTTTTATCAAATAGGTTGTGTAAAATCGGCAATGCCCTGAAGGAAAGAGGTTCAGCATTTCTTCTTTTGTGTGACAAAACCCATACACGATGCAGGCATCGCTCCTCCATTTGTACGTCTTAACAATACAAGCCTTTTTTTCTTGAATAATTTTCTTTATAACTGTACACTGCTAAATATCGACCTTACTCCCGGAAAAGTGGGCTACGTTGCACCCAGCATGTGACTTGCTGACATCCATACTTTCACTTGATTCATTGAAGTATTTCCTTTGATAGTTACTATGCTCTTTTTTGCAACTACCTTTCGCTACTACGCTTTTTCTTTAAAAAATTGCGCATGTCAATTTTCTTTGAGGATCGACAACCTACTGCAATACCTTTCAAAAGTATAAGATGATAACAGCTTAGAATCTGAATTGAAAAAGGCCAAGTTGAAATTAACATAGAGGTTACTCACTTCGGCACTAGCTCGGTGGTAAAGTGTCCGCCTCTCAATTGGAAGGTTGGGTGTTCTTTCCACGGCCACTGAGTGAACTGCCGTAGCACTCCTTGGGCAAGAGTGTTCACCCAAAATCGCCCCGGCAGGAGGCAGATTTCAGGCTTCGACCTGCCGCTAACTGCCGTTACCAAAAATTCGAATTAAAAAAAAAATTACTCACTTCCTCTTGGTATAAGTTGTCGCCTTGCTCCAGTTAACTGCTTGAAAAGTAATGTAGCAAATATTGTTACGTGTCTTACTACAAAACAATAATCACTGCAGCGAAAAGCATGGTTGGTACATTAGCTTACAAGAAATTCAAGCTAGAGCAATGGTTCCCAAACATATCTCATAGGCATACCCCCGCATGTTGCATTAAAAAAAAGAAGAATATGTGATGGTCATCTGATCAACGTTACAAACAAACAGCCGGGAAAAAACAGACAATGCACCCCCCCGATAGATACGGTTTCAAAATCTGAAAAGTTAACACACTTCGCTGGAGCAAAGGACATATGTGAGACAATGTGACTGTTTTTGAAGAGCACACATGTGGTACACCGCTGTACACCCCATCAAGTTGGTACCCCCCCTGGAAAATTCTGGTACACCCTGGAGTATACAACACACCCGGTTGACAAGCATTGAACCAGATCTTGTTAACCATGAAATTCGCTATGATACTGTGATGAAAAGTTAGCTCCGCCCCTATTGCCTTCCTTTTGAAAGAACAGGGGAAGCCATGCGCCCGCTCTCCGCGTGTCCCTGAGAGTAACTGAAAAGTGGCCTACACAATTATAGGCTAACTACTATCCTCAAAGCTGTTGTCCATTTGCAATTAGAAGTTTGCAAAAGTAGTCAAGGTTTGTTTAAACATCCTAAAAATAAAAATCATCATAATAACCTTCAGAACCACATCAAATCCATTTCAACACAAAGTTTGTCAAACCATAAGGATCAAATGATTTCCTGAAAACATCAGATCTGAGGTCGTAGCAAGAACAACATAGCCTACTCTTGGTTTATCGCTGCGCTAAAAGCATGCACAGTTGCATGCACCAGGGTTGCCAGATTTTTGCGCAGCTTATGGACAAAATCCTGACAAAAAATGGCCAAAACCGCTTTTTTGAAAAAGTTATGGCCAAAATCACAAAATGTTTTAACTATGGTAATTTCTATATTCATAGGTGTCTTAAATTGTTCGGAAAGCAGTATATTTTTTGCCGAAAAAATGTGGTTTTGCCAAAGAAGCAAGTTTCTACCCCAAAACAGCAATTTCTGGCGTAAACTTAAAATTACCTGTTACATCTTGTCTTTATTTATCTTAATTAAACTTAGAACCATACATTAAACACTACTGTAGATATATACATCCTTCATTTCTGACACATTTGTTGGTTAAACAATTATTGAATTAACTTTCCAATTCAACGGCAAGGCTAAAATTCTCTTGATCTTGTACTCCAAATATATGAACAAAAGATTAAAAGGCATGAACTGCATCAAGTTGATGATCATAATGTGTTAACCACATACTCAAAACCATCATGAAGTTCACATAATGTATGAATGAAAGGGTACACTTGAGAACAAACATTGACTCATGACAGGTCCGACTGAAACACTTGCACAAAATCTAGAAGATTGCAAGGGCTAAATATTTACTACACACTTTGAATATTACAAGGTTGAAGGTACTGCAAAGGGCTATTGTAAAAGTGATGAGAAACTTCTAAAAGTAAAACCTTACCAAAAATGCAAAACACTTCTACTATGACATTATCAGTCAATAACATTATCAGTCACACAACCGAGTGCAGCAGTCTTCAGATAAAGTACGAGCGCAGCAGATATCAGTGGTAACCAAAACTAAAAATTATCACTAACTGAAACATCTGTACAAAGTCTACTGACTGCAAGAGCTAAATCATTACTACACACCAGAGATGAGCCGACTGTGAAATTTTTCAGTCCGTGTCCAGTCCTGATCCGATAAAATTGAATCCGATCCAGTCCTGATCTGCAAAATTTTTGGAAATCACTAGTCCGATCCAGTCCTGATCTGCCAAGGTAAAATCGTGTATGTTTATTTTGCCTCAGGACGCAAAAGAACTACTGGAGCTATTTTGCCTTTAGCCAAATACGATTTGTTGAAGGTAAAATAGTTCCAGCAGTGTTTTTGCCTCAAGAAGCAAAATAGACACAGCCTTTTGGCATTTACAAAATTTAACAACGAAGTGTCCATTTGGCGTCAGAAAGAAAAGCACTGCTGGAGTTATTTTGCCATTGGAGAATTCGATTGCTTGGATTGATCAAGTGACAAGGTCGATACAGTTGGATTAGCGTAAGATCCTTGTTACATGACCTAAAACTCTAAACCTAAAACCAAACCCAAATCAAAAATCTAAACTCAAAACCTACGAAACCCAAAACTTAACCCAAAACCTAAACCCAAAACATAAAAACCCAGAACCTAGACCCAAAATTCAAGCCTAAACCTAAAAGTTGAACCTAAAACTTAACACGAAACCTAATCCGTAAGTCTAAACCCTAAAGGTAAACCCTCAACCGAAACTTAAACATACCCCCTGAATGTAAACCCTAAACCCCAAACTTTTCGAAAAAGTAGGCTGCATTAAAAGCCCTCCTATCAAAGGTGTAACCGCTACAAGCTGACCGAAAGGAAATGGTGAGAGCGGAACCAAGGAATAATTGCACAGCAGGCGTAGATACTAACCACTCAATTTGTCCTAAAAATAAACAATTTGCTCTGAAACTAACTTTTTTAGTTTCATCCGAATTGGGCCCGAAACCTCTTGAAAATCTGTTCAGTATAGTTGATTCGTTTATAACGGCTTCGTATGTAACGTCAATTCACTTAGAACGTTACATTTTGTTCGGTCCCGATGGCATCTTCTACATATATTTCAATTCGCTTAAACTGTAACTTCAATTCGGCAATAACGTTCTTTATCCAATGCCCTAGAGGTGCCGTTATAGGAAAATTCTGTAGTTACCTTGCCCGGGGGTGAAGTTCCTTGCGTGTTGTGTTCTCCATTACAAGAAACTTTGAAAATTTTTTCACCTTTCCCTGAAAAACCGAGTTTGCCATGAAATTTTCCACTGTATTGAAGATATTTTTCATCATTCAGAATTTTTGAGCAACTTGCGCTTGCCCTGAAAAACAGAGTTGCCCTGAAAATTTTCACTGTAAATATTTTTTATCATTCAGGATTTTGGAGCAACTTGCGCTTGCCCTGAAAACAGAGTTTGTCCTGAATTCACTGTAGTGAATATATATTTTTTATCATTCAGGACTTTTGAGCAACTTGCGCTTGCCCTGAAAACAGAGTTTGCCCTAAAAATTTTAAAGAGAGGGGGGCGGCTGCCCCCCCCCGCGCCCCCCGATCCCCCGCCTCGTATGCCAATGCATACAGCCAAATATACTAAAGTCAAACCAAGCTACAAAAACTATCATATTGACATACACTTCAAAACAAAAACTGTAGTTGCACATGCAGCGAAGTGTTGAACCCAGCGACATATTTTTCCAAGCATTCAATTCAGTCATACGCAGCTTTACAGGGCGCAGTAGCCAATGCTTCGAAGCCCAACTGCTTTAAGTTAGTCACTGATGCTGAGTTTGTACCGAATTAACGTGGAACCTGTCGATCAGGTCAAAAGCAACCTGAGCTACATCTTTCCCAATGCTGCTAGCTTACTGCAAACAAATCATCCAAAATCAGCGCAAAACAGTGAGAAGGGCGGTTACTGGCAACGTGTGCTGACGAAGGAGCTCTTGCGAACTTTTTCCTTTGGCCACCACTCGCGCCAAAGTAACGAATAGCAGTAGCGGTAAAATGGTGATAGCTCACTACCGCATCTGTTATTTCTTTCAAAAAAGAGCGGCGCTCCCGCTGACGCTACTGAAAAGTTAGCTCGCTACAGTAGCTCGTTATTTCAGTAACTCGCTACTGCCCAGCTCTGCCCGTGGGTTACCTTGTAAGTCCTCATGTGGCCCACGGAGCAATTTGAGTTTGAGAGCCCTGCTCTAAAGTTAACCCTAACCCCTAAACTTAATTCCTATTCCCAAACACTAACCCTAAACCCTAACACTAACCCCTAATCCTAATCCCTAATGCTAACCCCTAATGCTAACCCCTAACACTAACGCTAACCTTAACCCCTGAACCTAACGCTAACCCCTAACCCTAGTGCTAACCCCTAACCCTAAATTCTAACGCTAACCGTAACCCTAAGCCCAAACGCTAACCGTAACACAAACGCTAACCGATCCCTAACCCTAACACCTAAGGGAAAAGTTTGAAAAGTTTTGAAAAAAGTGAGAGTCGAACCGAAGAGCAATGGCATACCAGACGTGAAGCATAACCACTATGCTACGAGCAGCACGCTGATTGCATGAGAAACTGACCATTTTATTTGCATTGCGTCATGCCAGGAGACCGAATGTTCGACTGGCGGCGCAATAGCTCCAGTCGATCTGTTGCCGCCAGAATATTGGCGGTAAAGTAGACACTACCTTTGGCAAAACCAAATTTTTTCGGCAATAGATATGCTTCCAAACAGTTTGCGACTGCTATGAACATAGAAATTACCACAATTAAAGCATTTGTTATTTTGGCCATGACTTTCTAAAAAAAACAGTCATTTTGGCCATTTTTATCAGGATTTTGGCCATAAGCTACGGAAAATACTTGGCACCCTGGTGTTGCCACTTCTGATATTTTAACATCGGATCTCATGGTTTGATAGAAATTTCTGAATCTGATGTATTGGCGACAAAATTGATGTTGAGTGAGCTGTTGTTTTGTTTTCCACGTTTCCTTTTAAAATGAAGACAAGTTAGATTCATAATTTTAAAGTTTCTTTCATCATTCTGTCCCAGCTTGGGACACTAGGAGAGGTGAAGAGTTTTCTGAGAGGGACCCAAATTTTTTGAACTATGTCCAATAGTTTTAAACTTTTTCCAACACATTTTTCCAGGAGGGCCGAAAAATTTTCCAGGGGTGGATTTTTCCACCCTGAGCCGCCCCTGGTAACTGGTCTGCTCGTGTGTTTGGTTGTCATATCCAATTGAAAAAGTCCCAAACCCTATGCTGTGTTGGGATTGACATTTTACGTCACACATGATGACCGACTTCTCTATTTAATGACGACACTTCGCTCTATTTCGGATTCAGCGCCGTTCATCACGCTTTGTTTGGTATTGGTAATAGAAGCATTTAGCTCAGTGGTTCAGCTCAGTGGTTTACTCCCGTGGGTAAATTTCATCTTCCAAGGGGGTAAACTTATTGAACTACAATTGCAGCCAACGTAAATTTTTGTAAATCATTCTGAACTGTAAGAATTCGTTAAGTTCGTATTTTCAACAAATGAACAGCATTGAATGTATCGGGGGTAAACCTGGTAATCTTGTTTGATGAAACGGTAAGATATGTAAAACAGGGTTAAGAACCGCTGTGTAATTGCAACATAAAATCAAATATCTGATATTGAAGAAGGCAGCAATCAGATGTTAACAAGACTGACCCTAGTGGCTCCGCTGGTGGCTAACGGTCTTGCTGGTGCGTGTTTTTTGTCAGGGGAAGATTGAACATCAAGTACGAAAGTGGCAGTGAAAGGCTTCATACCGTGAAATCTGGCTGGGCACGAGAGAGATGCAGTCGTTAACATAAGCGTACGGGAAGGCATTTTACTGGGGGGGCGGAAAAAATCTGCTCTGAAAATAAAAATTTGCCCTAAAACTAAGCAGTTTGCCCTGAAAATTACTTTTTAGTTTAATCCGAAAGAGGCTTGAAACGTTACGTAAATCTGTTCTATAGAGTTGAATTCGTTTATAACGGCTTCGTCTGGAGCGTCAATTCGCTCATAACGTTACATTTTGTTTGGTCGCGATGGCATCATTTACATGCATTTCAATTCGCTTATAATGTCAAATGGTCAATTCGGAAATAACGTTCTTTATGCAATCCCCTAGAGGTGACGTCATAGGCAAATTCTGTAGTCAACTTGCTTGTTAACTCAAGGGGTTGAAGTTCCTTGCGTGTTGTGTTCTACCAGACAAGAAACTTTACGGCAGGGGTCACCAACGTGGTGCCCGCAGGCACCAAGTCGCCCGCAAGGACCATGTAGGTTGCCCGCGGGCCTGTTCTAAAAATAACATTAGCATGATCAATGTCTTCACCAATACTAAAATAATGGAAGGTAAATTTAGCAAAATTTTTATTTCAGAAGTGTGTAATACACACTTGTATTAAACGAGTAGTCCTCCGCATTAATCGGTACACAAGAAGTAGCTCGCAGTTTCAAAAAGGTTTGCGACCCCTGCTTTACGGTAATTTCTTTACTGATGCAAACAGGTACACGACTTCGATGACGCAACACAATGTTTTAAAAGCGACGGTTCCGGATCGTGCGGTCAGACTCCCTAAACCTGCCTATGTTATCGCTGCTGTGCGCTTGAGCAAGGCACTTAAAGATGCGCACTCAAAGGAGCCAAGCAATGTGCACGTCCGTGCGGCCCGCTTCTAAAACTCCTGTTAATCATAAAATCTATCATCTTAACACCCTGCACCTCTACCAGACGCAAACTCGAAAACAAACAAAGGAGTTACCGAATTCTTATATCAAGCTGTTGAACTACCAACATCCGATTGTTCGATTTTTACAGAAAATGAGGGCTTGGTCCAGATCAAAGTCACTATAACTAATCACGACTTTGGTCCAGATTACTAACTACTCTAGTCCAAATTACACAGATCACACCCAAGTGAATGCACACTGTATTGAAAATCTTTTCACCGCTCACGATTTTTGAGCAACTTGCGCTTGCCCTGAAAAAACAGAGTTGCCCTGAAATTTTTCGCTGCATTGAATATATTTTTTACCATTCAGGATTTTTGAGCAACTTGCGCTTGCCCTGAAAAACAGAGTTGCCATAAATTCACTGTATTGAATATACTTTTTACATTCAGGATTTTTGAGCAACTTGCGCTTGCCCTGAAAACAGAGTTGTCCTGGAATTTTTCACTGTATTGAAATATATTTTATCATTCAAGATTTTTGAGCAACTTGCGCTTGCCCTGAAAACTGAGTTTGCCCTGAAAATTTTCAAGCCCGGGGGGAGGGCGCCCCCCGCCTAGTACGCCTATGGCCGTTAATATGAAAGTGGTTACAAGAAAAGAATGAAAAAGAACAAGATATAAAAAATATGAAAAAAAACAAGAAAACAGTGATTTCCAAAAAAACAAAAAAAATCAGTGAGTTTTTTGCATGTGACCAGCCCGAATCTCTGTCCCTAGCAGAGAACAGTGCTTTGGCAATGCTGAATGTAAGATAGTGATCTGTCCAGCAATATGCTAACGCGAAAGGAAAATCCGAAGGTGAGCAGAGGTCAGCAAATAATAGTATATGAAGCTTGGAGGTGGTAATGATGTTCCGTACGACGCTAATCTGGAGGGAGTGACTGTAGCGGAGCGTGAAAGAAATTCGTTTGCTGTTGTTACACGTCATGCGACCTAGGGGGTGGCATGGACATGCTTTAGATTCAGTAGATAACTAAACTTATGCGTGGGTTCTCATTACTGAATCAGGGATCGTTATCGCAGATAGACTCCTGTTTAACAAACCCGAGTTACTAAGTTCTAATTATGTTCTCCTGAAGTTCTCACATCTATTAAACCACCAGAGAATAATATTGTATATTTCACATTTTATTAATCAAAAATAAATAAATAGCAAAACAATATCGGTACTCACCAAATTCATGATATTCCACAATGCTTGGACGCTTCTCGACATGTTACAACGCTCACATACGATAATCTCAACTTGTACTAAAATACTAATATTTTCTCGACACTGTTATAATTCAGATATACATCCAATACACTTTATAAATACCTTTCAGTAAACACTGTTCACCTAATACAACAATTAAGTCTTAAGCCATTTCTGACACTGTCTGCACTGTGCGCTGAATCTGGATTCAAATCTGACTAGTCACGATTCATTCTGAGGAACCAGTGACATTCGTTCGTGCGGAAACTTGTCATTAATCAGATTTTGGTCGTAGCTGCATTTACTTGAAACCCAATCTCAGTAAAAGAGATTGAGCCAATTTGACTGAAACCAGCATTGGGTAACCAGTTTTCAACAATAATTTAGTCATATTCAAATACTCTGACACGAATATTTGCTTTGCCATATTTGACAGAACTTTTCCCGGACAAGTCAATTTCTACGATTTAGCCTGACAGGGATTAACCCAGACAAGCTACAAGTTATAAAACTGCCTGTCAGGGATCAACCCGGATAAGCCAGTTTTGTGAAGCTGCTACGGTCCTTTAACTCAGATAGCAGTAAGAGTCTTATTGAAAAGACCGACCATATGTCCAAATTCGGCCGTATTTATAGTTGAACGTTATTTCAGAGTTTGTCAACACCTCTTTATTTCCTGAGCTTTGATTGGTGGCCTCTTGTTAAAGCTTCTTGTGATTGGCCAGCTTGATTGGCTTCTGGAACTTTCTGGGGCTTGTTTGTGTTAGAGCTTCCCTCTTCTGAACTTCAGTTCGTGTTCCGTTGACGCATTTCCTGTCACATGCATTTCCTGTCATATGTGCCTCTGGTCATGTGCACTTCCTGAACGTGATTGTCCATTAGGTAATATTCATGTGCAAGGGCGTACGCAAGGGGGGGGGGGTTTGGGGTTGAAATCCCCCATGAGCTTGATGTTTTAAAAAAACTTTATTACCTGCGCAAAGGAGATTAATTGCTTTCGCATACTTTTTGCTTGTTAATTTGTCGACTTAATGCAAATACCACGGAATGAATTTGCATGCAAATTTCAAGTAACATTGTAAATGGGCCAAAAAGTAATAATGCGGTTTTGATGGGAATCTGGGTCATCATCTGCGTCCAAAAACCATCTCACCGCTTTTTGCAGACCTTTCGTCTACTACGCATGTTTAAGATTGTGTTCCGCGATAGTTCACTTTATCCGAAACAACTGTCTTTATTTTGTCAGCTAAGGCTGATCAGCGCAAGCGCTGACCGCATTGCAAGGGCGTACGCAAGGGGAGGATTGGCATACTTTTTGCTTGTTAATTTGTCGACTTATTGCAAATACCACGGAATGAATTTGCATGCAAATTTCAAGTAACATTGTAAATGGGCCAAAAATTAATAATGAGATTTTGCTGGGAATCTGGGTTAACGTCTGCATCCAGAAACTATCTCACCACTTTTTGCAGACCTTTCGTCCACTTCACATGTTTAAGATATTGTTCCGCGATAGTTAACTTTATTCGAAACAATTGTCTTTATTTTCTCTGCTATGGCTGATCAGCGCAAGCGCTGACCGCATTGACTACTTTACCAATTTCTGTAGCATGATAGAGCTGTTACATGAGCTCAAAAACAGCAGTTGTTAACATAGAAGCATTCAGGCATTTGATAATGTCTCAGCAGGGAAAAGGGACAACTAAAAATTTGCTGGACTTCTATACATAAAAATTCTAAAATTTTCTTGCGTACTTTATGCGCATTCACAATTCTTGTGTAGTTTAGCAAGATTCGAATTTGCAAACCGGGGTGTGCGTCAGACAGCCCAGTCCACACTTTCTACGCTCCACTGCTTCTATTCGACGAGAGATTAGCGCAGCCTCATTTTGCAGTTGTAAAATGCTCTGACGCAGTGATGAGCGTGTTTTACTCCCCTGCTTCTCCCCTGCTTTAACGCGATGCCTGATATTTTTGCAGTTATGAACTACTGTGTCGTAGGGTTGAGTTTATTTCCTCCGATATCCTAACCTGGAGTGCTGATAATTTATATTCAGTACCATGACACATAAATTAAAGGGAGTGCGTGTAGAAGAATATGCACAATATCTCAACAAACTTCGCCAAAATGTTGGTTTGGAAAGATGAATATGACATCAAATTGTGACGTCACAAAGAGCGAACAGCAAATACAAATGACCACCATATTCCACTGATAGAACCACCCCATGAAAATTTTCTGCGAACGCCACTGCACTTGCAATCCACGTACAAGCGCCACGCATCTGAGTGCACAGCATTGTCTCGAAAATTAAACATTTCCTGCAGAGCCGGGTCTCTTCCAGATTGGCACAACGATAACCGGACTTCAAAACCGAAAGCCAAAAAACTCCCTGGAAGCACAAACGCCAGTGCTGGCAACTACCGTCAGCTAAAAACCTGATTTGACCAATAACATTAATTGAAGGCACACAAATCATAAAGATATATCAAAGAAATACCTCTGAATTTATTTTCCAAAACAAAAAGTTTAAGAAATAGATCAACTTGTTGCTTCAATCATCGTACAAGTACAGTGTTGCAATAACTAATTTTCTGCTCTGGTGAAGCCATTCACTGTGTGTACGTCAAACCCCATTCATGTCAACGCTATCCTATTTACGTCACTGATCACAATGGGCTTTGTTTATTTTTATTAAAACAAGGAATACCGAAACGAACAGCTGGCGTCGCAAAAACGTGGGCAAGGAAAGGTTCAAAATCACGCTTAGTTTTATTGGCACTTCAAAGCTAACTGCCATCTGCGGTGTAAAGAAAGCTAACTGCCATCTGCTGTGCAAAGAAAGCTAACTGCTATCTGCTGTGTAAAGAAAGCTAACTGCTATCTGCTGTGTAAAGAACTAATTATAGCAGTTCAGCAGTCGGTCGGTCGGGCGCCACTAACCTGGAATGAAAATTCTTGGGGAGTAAAATACTTTGTGGAGGTTTTCAAACTACGCGAAAATTCTGCAAATTCCAAATATTTTCGCAAAGTCCAGGGAAGCAAGTACCCCGGTTTGTTTCCTCATCAGTAAAGCAACTGTAATTTGCTGCGGCATTCTATAAGAGTAGTTTCTTCATCATTGCTACGAACATCGCAAGTGACAGTTGAAGGCCCCGTCTAGTAGTGTTGAACAGGTCGGATAATTTTGCAATTCTAATCCAGTCCAATATTTTCATTGTGTTATCCAGTCCGGTCCTAATCCGGTAGTACTGTCCAAATATTTGAACCAATCCGGTTTATATCCGAAAAATACTCTCTGATTAAGCATTTGCCTGCAGTGGTTAATGCAGTTTGGATATCATCCGTATCTGATCCGGAAAATTTTTTTTTTTTTAATCTAGTCCAATCCGGATCCAGTTCTGAATTGCAGAATCCGGTTGGATCGCGATTCGGGAAAGTTTTTGAACGCTTTTTCGTTCAAAAACATGAAAAGTTTTTGAACGAAAAAGTGTTTCGTTCAATTTACTTATTTAAAGTCAGGGGGGCTTGAAACAAAGGACAATTGCTTAAGGGAGACTTGGTGGAGAAGGGTTTAGTGGTTCAGTGGTTTCTTTCAAATCAGCAAAATACTGTCGGAACTTACGCCGCTTGTTTTCAACTTTAAACCTCGCCATTTTGAACCGAACCGAACATGGCAGTTGCGGCAATATTTGAAAATAAGAACTTCGAGGCCAAAAACGAACTTGCACCCAAAGTTTTTCTACCACCGTCTTTCTTTATCCGACCCAAAACAAGAGCACGAGGCTGTGAACGCGTTACTTGCTTGCACAATCTCAGCACAGTTGTTCATCAGCTACTTGTCACAAGTTGTCGCCTTGCCCTATGATAAACGCAGGCAGCCACTGTTGCACAACGAAAGGTCCGGTTCGGGTTCCCGCGGCAAGCTTCCCCTCGCGCAGGAGTAAACAGAAGCAAACGTTGTTCAAAGAGCAATAGAAAATGCGATTTAGCTCTACCTGCAATGCTTCCACGAAGGCCCTCAGACTCAGTAAACGGGCAATTGCGTGATTGTGCATTTTTTCCGGGTTGTCACTGGTTTCAACACGAAACAGCGACATAATAAAAGAAACATTCGATTAGCGAAAAGGCAAAGTTTTCATTGAAACCCCGGTTTAGAAAAAGACACGTTTCAGGTTTTCCGCTGATCTTTCTGGCTGCTTCCTCGTGAAAGCTGAAAATTCAACCAGATCGGCTACGTGGGGTGCTGGGATATCCCGTGATAACCAGCAACGGCTGGCAATCGTCAAGGCCCTTGCCTCGAACACTGAAAAGGTTGACTTCCAATGAGTAGCTATGTATAGCGCGATGTAGCCGAAAGGAAAGCAATTCAGTCAATACCTGCACACCGCATTTTGTCCTGTACCTCACCTCAAGGTCTCAACCTTACTGACTTAAAACGGTGATAAAACATACACGTTTGTCAATTAAACAGACTTTACAGGCAACATACCGCATACTAAAAGACCAAGATCTTATTTGACACAGCTTGCGAGTGTCTTTGCGCCGGCAAGCAGGTAAGCGACGTTAAAAAACAACCAAGCCAGGCTGATCGTCACAGAGCTTACATGCGCAGCAACACGATAATGACCAGCTCAGCGGTGGCTGCCACCGAACTCAGCTGGCCAGATCCAGCAGCTTAGCTAAAAGGAAGCGGCTTACTGGTTGGCTTGGCTTCCTCACTGTTCAAGCGTTTGTACTGTTTGTGTTTGCCGCCTCCAGTTCCGTTGTTATTGATGTTTCTGTCGCGGTCACCGAGGTGCAGTGGCGAACGCAGGACCCATTCGCTGGGCACGTCCGGCGACGGGGGACACTTCTTTTCCTTCAATTTTCTTTTGACCATCAGCATGTTCGACGTTTCCTGGTAGGAGACAAGCACAAGATATCAGAGCTGTGGAATGCTTTGTGAGCAGAGAAAATGCATAATGAATGAAGCTCCTCTATCAGCACATTTTTCAAATTAGATTACATGTCTATAAATTGAAAAGGCTTAGGTAACTGCATAAAAATTAGACAAAAAACTAATTCCATGGATAAAACAACAAATAAGTGGATTTCTACGATATATATTATTTCCAAATAAAGCATGGCATCTATACATAGTCATTAGTGAAACTACTGTAAGTTTGGCAGGCTGTAAAACATCAAAGTAGCTAAATTCAAAGGATGTTATAAAATCGAGAAGTAGTCCACAAATATTACCTAACAAAGCTTAGCATTAAAACAGGTTGTTTTTTTTAAGGAAAATGTCAGGAACCTGGTTTGGATCTGTAGGGACCCGATTTCTCTGATTCTAGGGACCCGATATACTCTGATTTTAGGGACCCGATGATAATTTTCTCTGATTCTAGGGACCCGACTTGAAATTCTAGGGACCCGAATCGGGTCCATAAAATGCTTTAAAAAAAAACCTGATTAAAACATTCTCATTGGATTGCGATATCACCAGGCCAAAAATGAATGTTTTTTTGCCAATAATGAATTTGCTTCCACACAAAGGGAAGCCAAGCCAAAGAGAACAAAATGGAATTCCACACAAATGGAATCTAAGAAGTTCCCAAAATGTTACTGAATACATCCACTACAATGTCAAATTTTAAACACTGAATTAATTTAAAAAGTTTTCAACTTCTTACCTACTTGACTGGTGCCCAATGCGGCCCTGTTATAAAAACGATTGGACTTGTACTCATATCAAAGTGTAAAACATGGTTCATGTACATGTACACATTGCATAGAAAAAGTATGTCTTTAAGCCAGTGGTTCCCAAACTGGTGGTAAATTACCCCCCAGGAATAATATGCAATTCCTCGATGGGTAACGCAGAACCAAACCACATTGTTGTTCTATATCAGGGGTGGCCAACTTGTCTTTGACAAGGATCGACAAGAAAATTTTTTTATAACTCGCGATCGACCGATCGGTAATAAAGTCACAAGTACAAAATGTCATAAAATGCAACGTTTTTCATTTTTGTGTACTTTCTGGAATATCCATTGAAAAATGTTCTTTTTATCTAATTTGTTAATTCAATGCAAAATCAGGTGCGATCGAACAACTGACACTCGGCGATCGACCGGTCGATCGCGATCGACGTGTTGGCCACCCCTGTTCTATATTATGAGCTATCACTGCAAAAGAAATTTTCGACATGAAATGCGAAAAAATTTTTGGTGGGTAATAAGACATAATCGCTACCTTGATTTGGGTAACAGTTCGAACAAGTTCAGGAACCACTGCTTTAAGCAAAAGATTTACCAAAAGTATCACAGTATTTGCAGTGTCTTTGTGATACAGTGATTAAGTATCAGTCTGCCATGAACAATAGGCAACACAAGTTACAAGTGTTTTTGATAATTCTGCAAATTTTTATGCAAACAAAATGACAATCTGTGATAACTGCAAAAACACAATTTAATCTTCTGTCTACGAAGGATTTGGTAGGCAGACAACTATTTTTGACAAACTGAAGTATTTCCTATTTCATTCAAACAACACTTTAATAGGCAATGAATGCAGGCTTCTATAACTTTTCTTACTACAAGACATATTCAATTCATTTGCGGCCACCCCATCGAAATTATTGTCTCTACGGAAATAATATGTTTCATTTGCATCGATTCACAACCTCACAGTAGCTTCTATATTTGTAACTACTCCCACTTATAAAAACTATCTTCACTGAAGAAAAATTTTACTGTCTGTCTGTACAATGTAACTTATACTGTAAGCACATGGTTACTGTGCTACAACACAAAGCTTCCTTATCAAACTGGGATTTCTAAATGACTAAAACATTGCTTGACATCTTCATTCAGTAAACAATTGCCAAAACTTTCAGACATCTGATCTCCAACAGCAAAACCAATGCTGTAACCTAGTTTTTTTTGTCGTAGACTGAAATTTTTTTAAATGACGAAAAAATATGTCAATTCAGGCATAATGACCACAAATATAGACTAGTGAAGTGTTCTGTCAAGTTTTAATACTATTCTGGGACAAATGACCAAAATGTCTTAGTGAAAAAAACAGGCTGTAACCATTTATCCATGTAGGCAAATTGAGTGTAAAGCAGAAGAATAACATAAATGGTAACAACTTCGTGCTTTCACCTCCACAGTCCTAAAAGCTTTCACAGGAGAAAGTCGCAAATAGGCTTGTGAGTGGTAATGTGTAATTGTTCCTAATTGTACAATGGCAACTTTTTTTAATATATATTTTGAGTTTCATAGAATAAACCATCGCTTTGTTTATGTGGTACAAACAATAGCTGACCAATATATACCACATGCCAGGTTTGAGCTGCTGATATTTGCACAGTAATGAATGACACCTTAAAATGAAATTTTTGAATTTTGTGAATCAACACATCAGTCACAAAATATATAGTAGCAATCTTAAAATCCCTCAAGAAAATTTGAAGGGACACTAACAAACATCTTACAAAAATTAAAACAAAACACCTTAACCAGAGTGTAGCTTTTTGATATATCTTTCTGACTGCTGGGTAAATACAAAATTTGTGTGACTCTAAGTTAGACCCCTCCAAGACTTTCTGCAGAGAAAGTTTTGAACTTCCTTTGCACAACCGCTATGAACACTGAACCTTGCATAGAAGAAAATAAACCACAGAAAGGGTCCAAAGTAAATGAGGGTATGCATGAAAATATTTGCTTTAACATACTGTAACATGGCAAAATACAAATGCAGAGTGCACAGCAAGAATTTGAAGCACTTAGCATATTGTTTAGAATCATACACCACAAAGTGCCAATGAGTACACCACAAACTACCAAATGTTGAGTATTAGACACCTTCAACAATTACTAGTATACACTAATTGCTAGTATGATTAGCATATCAACACTAAAAATAATAATTGTTGTATACATTTAGTATATAACAATGAGTATATTACAAAAACAGCAATACATATAATAAACACTTTAACATTAGTTGAGAAAATAAAAACTTGAATATCTACCAACGAATCACCTTTTACATACAACTCACTGTTTTTGAGAATACAACGCAAAACAAACCTAAATAAACTTAATGCATTAAATGCTGCAAGCTTTATAGAATTAGACAACAACCCTCTCAGTCTCAGCGTTTGTAACATACATGGTGCAAGATTAGCACATGCAGAGTGGCAAGTTATTTGCTTTCACATGTTTGAATTTGTGGAACACAATAACGTTTTCACAGAATTGATGCATGCAAAGCTAAATGCATAGAATTGACAGATGCAACAAAAAAAACGCAAATTCACTGTGAACTGAAATAAACCAAACTTTTCAAGGATTCAACTAAGAAAAGTATAGTGTCACTTGTGCAAAACTTTTAGATTTTATCCCGAAGTACAGAGAGATGTACACTAAAACTAATGTACAATAGCACTAGAATTGCTCTGAAAATAAAAGCCCAAGTTTCTTTCATGCCAATTGGATAGTGCGTTTCACAAGTTTTGTGAAAAATTTGTTGGTAACAACGAGATTATATTGGAATAAGATTCAAGGACTGAGGTTGAATAGAGTTACATGAAACCAATTTCCTATTTTGAAAAATTTGCTGACAGATTCAACTTTGTCACCTTCCTGGAGACTAGTTACTTGAAAACATATTGTTGAAATTGAGTTTTACAAACTTTCCCTATTTTTTGTTCATTCATTTGCAAACACATCATGTAACTATATTCACACTTAATGATCAATCACTAAATGACCCAAAAGTACAAACTGATATGCATAAAAATGTTTGCAACAGAAATTCCATTTCAATATTTCATATCTGCAGAGCTTCCTTAGTTGTGCAACAAAAAAGCATTTCAGTTGTAAGCCACACTTCATGCTGAACAAAATGCATTAATATTGAGAATGATACGATCGCCGGTCCCACAACCCTCTTCAAAAGAAATGCATGATTGAATTGCAGATGACATGGCAGAAATTACAGAAAAATTATTGTTTTATGGTTGCATCACTACCAATTTCACAATGTTTTTTTCATTAATTTGTTTATTTTCATAGTAGTAGTATACAAAAATATGAAATGCTGCACAAATTTATTGGACATTGTAACAACTGTAGCATTTTTAACAAGGTTCAGCTAGTTTACAAATGCAAAAATTACTGTTGTAAAATTGAAAATGACACAAGTTCATTAGGTTTCAAAACATGGCTCCAATGTCCACCATATACAGAGTTCTGCAAATGAACATGTTTAAATAAGGAACAAATTAAGATTCTGTTTGTTTGCTAAAAACAAAGCTTAACAAAAAGACAAAATTTGAAAACTGAAAAACTGCATGCATCTGAAAATTAAAAATGAGCTTCCGTTAGTTCTTACACCATAAAGATCAAGCAACATATGAGTTTAAGTGATGCATAAATTTGAATGTATTTTGCAAATATGCTTGATTCACTGTTTCAAAAATTAAAGGAAATTACTTCTCTTTATGTAACACAAGTTGTAAAATACAATCACTTAACTACTTAGACTGGTGGTTTTCAACCTTTTTCATGCAATGACCCATTTTGCAACCTACCCCCTTCCAAATTTCTAGTCAGGCATATGAAATGCAGTTGGATTCGCACAACAGAAAATCACAATGACTAAAAAATAACGTACAATAGCACTTCATTGAACGAAGACTCATTTCTTAATTTCATGCACATCTCAACATCTGTGAGAAAGACCTGTGTCATATTTAAATCACTCCACAGCACAACTCGTTTAAAACAGGAATAACTACCATGTCATCTACCGCATTCAGATATCTAATTTACAGACACATCACATTCTTACGTCACAAAATTATCCATGCGTTGCCAAACACAACAGTACTGTAATGGTCATAATCTGTTTTTTTCACTGAAACATTTTGGTCATTTTTTGCTGAGACATTTTGGCCACTGAAATATTTCAGTCATTTGTCTCACAGTTGTATAAAACTCACCATAGCTGTGTTTTGTTACCTATATTTTCAAATATTATGACCGAAATGACTTAACTTCTTTCAGTATTTCAAAAACCTTTTGGTCTTTGACCGAAAAAAATTAGGTCATAATCACACTCAAAACTTTGTAATGGTCAGAACCACACTTAAAAAATTTTTTTTATGAAAAAGAAGGTTATCACTTTTGGCACATGATCCTATTATTCTGGCTAGATGACAAAAAGTGGTTCCACAAAATATTTAACATAAAAATAATTATGAATAGTTTTGTCAGAAGCTCTTGTGACTCCTAAAAATATGGCAGACGACCCTCATGGGGGTTGCGACACCCAGGTTGGAAACCACTGGCTTAGACAGTCAACACACGTTGGACAGTCAACACATGCCTTTTACAGTTTTTCCGTAAAAACGTAAAACCCTGAGTCGATACAATTTGTTACAGAAAGTCATCAGTGTTGGGTGACAAACATAAAACAGAGCCTAAACTCTTCATCCTAGCAAGGCAATGCAATCAGTCTAGCTATAAAGGACATTGACAAGCAGATAAGATACCTCTTTGTCATTCTGACAGCCCATGAAGCCAAAACTGATCCCAACACATCAACCTCACATTTCGCTTGCAATTCTTAGTGCCTACAAAGTGTTTCACTAAGAATTAAGACGACTAAGTGGCATTAATTCCTGCCAAGGACTGGTTGTTCTGGGAATCACAAGGAAGCACCATTTCTCATGGAAGTTGTATCACACATTAATCACCACAGCAACTTGACAGCACACACAATGATACAAGCTTCAACTTCTCCAAAAGTTCAATTGTTCATCAACATTACCGGCAGACTAATATCAGCAGAATACCTGTTAAGTAGTGTTACTTTTAACGGAAATAATCTTATGACAGTATAAACAGCCTTTCCTTTTTTAAAGTCTTTTACCAATTTTAGGCACCAAATGAGTGAGTTATTGTGCAAAAACCATGCCTGCATAAATAATATTTCAACAGTGTTCTAACAAACGTGAATAAGTACGTATGTTGAAAAGTGTCATGTTAATCACCCTAATGCAACAACTTTTTGCAAAACAGCCCATATACAAAAATAATGAATGCCTCATTCAATGCTCTTATTAACACACTGGCTGCCGGCCTATTGTAATATATTTCAGTTGCCTTAGCAGCCCTATAGCTCCTCAGTGGATTGCACTAGAGAGCTGTTCAAACCCTCAAAAGACTCAGTTAGTCTTTGAGTCTACAATGAAAAAAAATTTTTTTGGTTTTGGGTTTTGATTTTTTGCAAGTGACGTTGTAAGTAACGCAGGTTTTAGCTTTTTTTGCCTGCTGGTACCTGACCTGGGCCCAGCCATTAGACAGAAGTATTTCGCTGAAGTTTTTATTGGAAACTAGGCTAGAATCCGTATCTTTTGAGACCTTGATTGGCTTTCTAGCGATTCTGGTTCAAAAGTTATAATATAAAGTTAATAAACAAAGTAATCATCTGATTACGGTAGTGCCGGTAACTACTTTGTTTACTATAGATCATAACGTTTGAACCAGAAACACCAACAAGTTGATCAAAGTATCAAAACACTCAGATTGTAGCCTAGTTTCCAATAAAAACTGGAGCGAAATACTACCATCTAACCGGTTTGGGCCCAGGGCCAGATGAAGTGGGCCAAAACGGTTTAAAACAACTCCATTTATGACGTCACTCATAAAAAATCCGAAAACCAAAACCAAAAATTTTTTGTCATTGCCGAATCCTTTGAGGGTTTGAACAGCTCTCTAGCGCAATCGTCGGCGGAGATATTCCTGCACAAAAATATATGCAAACTGCTGAATTTCAGCCTTAGCCTACCTGGCCAGAAGGTGTTAACATATGCTACCACTAACAATGCAGTACACACAACTATTGCTTTGACATTCACTAGTGTAATCAATGTTATACATCTTTGCAATCCTAATCAAACATAATTATAAGGTTTAGGTAAAGGAGTTACCAACACAAAAAAAAACAAGACTAGTTACTCATTACAATGCATAATTTAGTCACTGCAAGAATTTTTAATTTTCTGTAAAGTAAAAAGTAACAAAAAATATACTACGAATGCAATTTTAAATTTCACATGAAAATACTGATATAATTTGTAATTACATACACCAACAGTTATTCTCATGAGCCTAAACTATTTGTTTCCTCACTTAGAAATTCTGCTTTACTTTATTCTTATAAATGATTATATTCTTATAATTTATAGCATTTACAAATGTTAATTTTAGCAGTTACCTGTTAGCACCACGTACAAAACTTGGAAGCATTCAGCATAGATGACTCAAGCAATAGTCTCAAATAACAAACACATTCTTCAACATACCAGTCCACTTGTTTAGAAGTAGTTGCCAATGCTTAAACCATATATAACAAAATGTAGATCCATTCTAGCAAGGTAAGACATGACAAAATTCAAAAACATTTGCCCTAATCCTGGAATGACAAAGTAAGAAAATTATAATCAACGTTTAAGTCTTGACAGCTAGCATTAGAATGTGTTACCAAACGCTGATAACATGAACATCTACATTGTTCCTTTGAAACAGTTTTTCTAAAAGCTGTAGTATCACAGATTTTTAAGATGCTAGTTTGGCTCTTCACTTCTCTAGCTTTGGTGACATGACAAACTGGTATTAGGTTAAATGTCTAGCTGCAGTGATAAGAGCAAAATGGTCATAGCATGTGTATGATTCGCATGCTTTCTCTAAGTCTTCATGTGTTTGAAACTTGCTTTCTCTAAGTTTTGCTGTTGCTTTTGTCTTTCATCATTTCACCCATAAGCTTTTGCTTGCAATTTACAGGACTGCAGATGTAAAATTGGCACAAACTCGATTCCCTAGTAGAATACTTTACAGGGGTTTTTAAGGAAAATATCAAGTACCTGGTATGGACCTGTAGGGACCCGAAAAATTTCTGACTAAATTTCATATAATTAGAGGAGTTTTGAGCACCATCAATAAATTTATCTGATTCGAGGGACCAGATTTTCAGTTCTATGGACCCAAATTAGGTCCGTAAAATGCCTTTAAAAAATCTGCACTTTATTATTAGATTTAGCTGCTTTGCCCTTGTGGTGAATAGTCAGTGAAATGTGGATAAGTGCACCGGAATCATCACAAAATTATGAAACCAGAGCATGGCAGGCAGATTCCTCAAACTCAACATCAATTGTCAGATTTTTCAGTCCTGCACATATTGCAAACCTTTTCATAAAATAATATAACTCGTATATATACCTGACTTCTCACAGAGCATTATTTATGACAAACTGCTTTACACCCCATAATTGAATCATTACTTTCTGGCCTTTTTTAGCCTTACTACAAACTCTTCACAAGTCTAAAAAACTAACATGTTGTAAGTTTATGGCAAAAAAGCATACAGCATCTAAAGCTAACATTACTCAATGTAGTACTAGGTCAAATCGAAAAGATTTTGTAACTTCGTGATCAACAAATTTGCAATGAATTTTCTTATATACAAATAAGTAACCTACTTTCTTATTAAGCAAATTCTACAACAGTCAGTCAGCCAGATTTGTATATAATGATCTTTTAATTGGACTGCGTTCATCCAGGTGAAATTTTAAATTTGTTTTTAGTTTGTCCAATATAAGAATGACCAGTGACCACACGAACATCTAAGTTTATATACCACATTGCATGCATAATTCCAGATGTGCTTGCTTGCCCTTGTACTTAAAATGATCTCCAATCGTATGTGTTTTTTAAGTACAAGGACAAGCAAGCACATCTGGAACGATGCAATGTGGTATATAAACTTTAATGTTCATATGGTCATTCTTATATTGGATCTTTTAATTACTTCCAGTCTTTTTTCCCCCTTATCTCATTCAAAGCATCTTTTTGGCACAGACCAATTTTTCTGATTTCTTTCTCCATCCTGCCTTCTCCAAATTTTTCTTGGTGGTCCTCTTCCTAATTCTCCATTTACTTTGAAGCCCAACACTCTTCTCAACACATCATCGTCATCCTGTTTTTTTTTCAATCATTTTACAATCATATATCAAATTTGTTTGAAATAATAAAGGATAATTATGTCAATTCGGTCATAATGTTCAAAACAGTAGGCTAGTGAAGATATACTGTTTCGGTGAGTTTTAATACTGTTACTGGACAAATGACCGAAATGTCTCAGTGAAAAAGAAACCTAGTCATTATCCTTTCTCAAAACATGCCGATACCAATGTGCCCCATTTGCTCTTGCCAACTTATCCAACATATTCTGTAAACCCAGCATACCCATCAGTTCCTTCAATTGTGTTCTTCCTCTCCATCAATTTGACTCCAACACATTGCTATCACCATACTTCTCTCAGTTTTTCTGAAAATTACCATTTCATTTTCTGTCAAACACCACGTTTTGCTTCCATACAACATTGCTGGTCTCACACAACTTTGAAAAAATTGTTCCCTTATCTCCAGTGAGAACCTTATCCTTTTTAGCAACTTTATCCTTTTTAGCAACTAAATTTCATCCATCCAACTCTTGCTGCCACCACTGCCTTACAACCCCAACTAGCATTCACCTTATCCCCCAAATAAAAGAATCCTTTCATAGTTTCAACTATATCACACAACTCCTCAAATGGCTGGTTGTACTAGTGATGTAAAAATTAATGAAAAAGCATAGGATTGAATTTCAATTTGAACTAATTTTAAACTTGGTTCAGATTTCTTTAAACATCATTCATCCAAGAAAGTAACAATAAATTCCAAATAACTATGGTATCTTCCTTCTTGTTTACCTGTATATTTATCCAACTGACTAACTACAGATGACTCACTATTTTTATATACATTAATGATGGAGAAACTGTGGCCCACAAACCCAATGACCCTTGAGGGTTGCCCTTAATGATTATCTGAAACCATACTGCACACTAAAAACTAATCTGCTGATAGATAATGGTCTACACTAGGTGCAATTAATTTGGGATGGGGGCTACTTTCAGAAAGCCACATTAGCAGAGGGCCGTACCTTCTAATGGAGACAGAATCATAGTGATAGAAATGGATGCATTTCTTGTTTCAAGTTAGCCTCAGCAATAACATTTTCTATAATAAGTTGGAGGAACTTTCAGATTTGAAGATTTTTCCTGAATGCTTCCGTGAGCCACTGAAAATGCTGCGGTTGTGCCACATAGGCTGCTAATTCCCCAATGTCCCAGTCTACACAAACTATGCAGTCTGAAACATACTGCACACTAAAAAGTAATCTGGTGATAGATAACTGTCTACACAAACTATGCAGTGTGATTGAATTAGGCAGAAAGTGTATGATATAAATTTTATGATTAACTTCTTGAAAAGTTGAGCTTGAACTTTTTTCCTAGTCATTTATTTCCCCACGTATTTTAGGTGGATGGATGAAACAACATCTTTAGGAAAGTGTGTGTTTATGTGCAGAAAAACTCTTTACAATAGGGCAGTGCTCCACAACCGGTGTGCCACGAGACAATGCTAGGTGTGCCGCGGAATAACTTCATCTGAGAATATGAGCATTACAGTTCGTTAGCTCACACTTTAGCTCAGTGTTTTTCAACCTTTTTGCTGCAGCAGAACCTTCCACAAATGTGTTGCGTTGCTCATGGAAGCCTATGCAATGATCTATCCTTATTTCTGTAATAAACTTATGAAACAGTAGTATTGCTACAACCGTATAGGATTGTGTTTATGAATTTCATACCAGCAATTTTGGACTGTTTTGGCGGAACCCCTGGTAGCTACTCATGAAACCCTGAGGTTCCGCTGAACCAACTTACCAAGGTTGACAAAGGCTGTTTAGCTAGACTACTACTGAACATTGATGGTGTTTTTGTGATGTCATAATTGAAGTTATAACAGCTAATAAATTTTGAAGTGCATTTTCTAAGTTAGTAGTCGAGGTGTGCTGCAAAAGTTTGAGAAGTTGTTAAGTGTGTCGTGAGTGGAAAAAGGTTGCGGAGCACTGCAATAGGGTGCAAGAACTAACAATGATTCTGACAAAAGTATTCAGCATATACAAAAAAGTAGCTCATCGATACTAAAGCTATTTATTTTTTCTTTACCGAAAAACTGCTAATTCCGACAGATGACATTAAGTAAATTGTACAAACAACTCTAATGCTACAGATTTTTAAACGCACAGCTCGCAAGCTGCATGTGGTTCTTTGCCTGGTTTCATGTGTCTCTTACGTAATTACCAGAAATCCCCCTAAATAACATGCATAGCAATAAGTGGTTTGTAAGTTTATGTCATTGTCATGTTTTTGTGTGAGATTTACAACAAATCAAGCAGCGCAAAAGTATGTGTATGAGTGAGGTAGAGATGAGGTCAGTGTTGCCACTCTGTTCTTACTGAAAATTACAACATTTCATGATAAAAACATTAGATTCACAAAAGCACTGGATTACAAACACGTGATAGATTTTTCAGATTACAAAAAAATTAGTGTTGCACTTAAAAGTAGAACAGGTCGGTGTATGATGAACAATATGAATATATACTTATTTATTTGTCTCTGACCACGTGGTCCACAGAACACCCACATGTAAATGATCATTTTCCTTTATGCCTTAAAATCTTTCAACATGACTTTATTGCAACAGATTTACATACGGTAAATTACCACATATAGAAAAAGACCAACCACACATCCACACCATTGCTCTTGAGAAATTCCTTATGTTCTGCAACGTGAAACTTTTAACAGATGAGATGGCCACAGTGACTTGGTAGCATTTTAACTCAAAACAGATTATATGCTCTTGCATAATGTAATTAGCTGTTTGTTACTTAGGTAGAATTGTTAACAAATTACAATTGCACAAAATCAAGAAGTCTCAATTACAGTTACATTTGGCTTATACAAAATTGTGTAATTATGACATTCCGCTCACTCATAAAAAACACCAGAAGATAGAGGTATGAAAAACCACTAGAACACTAGATCATGTATTGTAATGCAAAAACAAACACTACAGTACTGTACATCTAGTCTAGTGGAAAAACACTAGGAGTAGGAGTGGCACCACTGCATGAGGTGAATTTATGTGTGCTCATGTGTGACTGTGATGTGGTTCTTTGCAGTAACACAGTAAGAAACGTGGCTCTTGCTCTCTGACTGGTTGGCCACCCCTGGCCTACTGCATCAGCGTAGGCTACAGACAGTACATCTACATGCAGATACATTACATACTGTAATGTAATATCAAACCTTAATGCCGTCTATCAAGTCAAACTCTCACGTCCTCTGAAAGTTTTTCACCGTACCAAAACAACCCTTCAGCGAATGTAGGTACGCATGTGTTCGCTCAGCACCACTCACACGGTGCAAAACGAATGGTTCCGTTTGAGTCAAAGGTACAGCACGCTCGGCTGTCTCTTCCTCCTGGACCTGTTTACAATATTACGCTTCAGTGGGTACGGCAGCTTCGGGCAGCGTTGCCCCTGTTTAAAATTTTTTTTGCTGCGCAATGCGCATCATGTTTGCCTCCAAGGGTCCAACCAGTGATGAGCATTGGACTGGATTTGGGATTAGACTGTATCCGGACTATGATGAATTTTGTAGATTTTGGATTGGATCCGGACTGTGAAATGCTTCATAAATTTAGAATCAGGACCAGATTTGGACTGAGTTAATGGAAAAGAATTACGTAGTTTTTGTCAATGAAAAGCTGTATTTTGTTAATTTCTTGGACTTTATTTGAACTTGGATTTTAAATTTCTTAGACTTTTTGGACTAAGTTTTAAAAATTCAGGATTGGATCTACATCGGAAAATATGACAGTCCGCTCATCTCTGGCTTCAACCTCCAATCCTCTCTATGTTCACCTCATCTCATGCAATTGTAAACATGTATTGCAAGTTCATGCATCACTGCACTTGGAAGTGTAATAGGCCTTCAACTTTAAAATTGCAAGCAATATTATTAATTTTATTTAATTTTAAGGTTTCGACACAGACACGAAGTCCATAGGGTAGAAAGAGACACAAAGTTCATAAATAGGCATACCATATTTTCGTGATTGAAAACCGGGACGCTTCAGAACAACGAGCCTTATCAGACAAATCTGGTTCATATCTTACTTGGAGCATACACTTTTTTCGCTAAGTATTGCAGCAGTAATCACCTGGGGCGATTTAAATTCTAAAAGCTTTACTTTCACACCGACATCAGGTACAAAGTAGGGAACCACAACGAACAATTTTACACTTTTTTCCAGGGACGCCGGAACAGCGGTACGGCAGGCAGAGCCGTACCAGCCGCACTCCATACTCCTCAATTGGGGGTGCACGCTGTCACAGGGGTCCAAAATTCAGTCCCGTCACCACTTGCCACCCCAGAGAAAGCTTCGATCCCTCAAACTGAAATATGAAGCTCTAGAAATCAGTGAAGTTAAGGGCCCTTTGAAAGAAAAGTGCTTATGCGTTACAGTTACTTTGGGCCCCTTTGAAAACAAGCTATTTGCATATTACAACTGCTGTTGGGTGGCCCTTTGAAAGCAAAGTAGCCTGCTTATACATTGGAGTTGTTGTTGGGCCCCTTTGAAAGCCAGGTACTTTACACATTACAGTTGCAAAGGGGGGCCCGAGGCAAGTGTCTCCATGAAACACACCACTGTATATAACCCTGAAAATGATCTTGTATGAGAATATGAAACAGATTAAACACGTTCTGCTTCATCCGATATGAGTACTTTCTCACCTGATATGCGCATGTAAACACTGTAATGTAAAGTTACCTTTATATTATTGAACACATTGAAGTTGCTGATGAGTTTGTCACATCAAAAATAACAAATATTACGCGATTTTTCATAATAATCTAGACCAGGAGTCACCAACACGGTGCCCACCGGCACCAGGTCGCCCGTAAGGACCACGTTGGTTGCCCGCGGGCCTGTGTTGAAAACAGCATTAAAATGATGAGCATCGTCACAAAGATTAACATCATTATTGATAACATAATTAAAGGTAAAGTGAGCAAAATTTTTATTTCAGAACTAGTAGCTCTTAGCATGCATCGGTACTCAAGAAGTAGCTCTCAGTTACATAAAGGTTGGTGACCCCTGAACTAGACACACAGGTCCAATAGCCACCAGCGCTGCAGTTGGAGTTAGCGTAAATCAACTTTACAGAAAAACTGAGCATGTGTTCTTTCATTCTACCGGGAACCATTACGTACCGGGCCCGGGTGCAATGCATCTTCTGTACACTCCTCTCGTAGGCCCTGCACTTTGGCAATTATTTTGTAAGATTGCATCAGTTTAGATTTATCAAACAAGCTTTGTTTTATCGCGAAAACACCATTTATCCACTATGAAAGCATCTCTGGGTTAGTTTTCTTCAATGGAATATTGGACCCAAACTTTGGTTTGAAATTCCTGAAAATTGAAGTTTCTTTGCTCCTTTTCATTTGGAAAGCAATACAAAAATGTCTTGTTCTTGTACCAATATGCCAGTTGGTCTTCATTCGTAAGTTTGTTCCATTCTTCTGTTAAGTTGTGTATAGTGCCTCTTGTTTCTGTAGTACCCTGCTCACCCCAACCACCCGCACAGTACATAGACATGCTTTTCGCCCTCTGTGTCTTTGCTTTTTTGAACAGGATATACATCGATCACTGTTGACGATAAAAGCGCGAATTTTCCAGCTATTAGTATAATATGATAAAAAGAGGGAGAACTTGTCGCTTTGTTAACTTCCCTTCGCCAACCTAGGCACGGCACAAACGTTTGCGTATTTGCAATGATTTGTTGAAATACAGCGCACTTTACGCTGTTCAGTTGCTATGCACATTTTACGCCGCATTCTGGTGGTTTGCCAAGTAATGTACCTTTCCGGGCATTTTATGCTACTTTCCTTTTACCAAAACATTCGATATACTGTATCTTTAAACTGTCACTCATTTCCGTTATTGTCGTCTTTTCGCGTTTTTGTCGTTGTACATCACACTGCCCATTGTTTTTTGGTATTCGTAAATTGCATATTAATATGGTTAAAAACACATTGCCTTCAGAAAGACCACTTCAATAGTAAGACGAAACGTCGGCAAACAAACAAAATAAAAGTAATCACCAGCAAAAATACTTAGTTGTTTTCTCGCAGTATTTACAGAATCACACCCTGAGGGCACTGTTTGTGCAGAGATTTTTACACGACTTTCTACTTTAGTGCAATCGAATGGCTATGTGTAAAGCTATAGTAGCGATTTGTACGAAAATCTAACAGCAATAATTCTCAGTGAAAAATTTGCTTTAAAATTTCAATTATTAATGGAAAACGTCACTTCTCCATTTACTTTTACCCATCTACTGGACGAACTTCTCCATTGAAGAAATGCAACAAGAGCTAATGTGTGTTTGGTGGTCCGTTTGCGCCACGTAAAAATTGTGCTATATCTAAAAAAAATCACTGTAATTTTTTTCTTTGAAAAAATTAATCTTATGCTCAACCACATTTTGTGAAAAGATTTTTTCCAAGAAAATTCAGACACATTTTTCGTTACTGAGTCCAACTGAAACAACGGAATGTTTACCACTGAAATTTGCGAATAAACCATGTTGTAAATTCATTTTTTGCATGTCCATTTTACGACACTTATCTAATAAATCATCGCTAATCTTGTTTCATCTCCTGTATGCTGCTTTGCATTCTCCTAGCGACATCTAGTATCTTTTACAATAATATCTTCTAACATAAGCGTAACCTATCAACTACTGGAAAATAGGAAGCAATTCTTCATTTACGCATGTCAGAGATATCCAGTGCTACAATTGAGACTTTCATAGCCAATCTGATTCTGGAAACAACCATCATTATAAATTAAATGTAAGTTTAAGGACCCTGCAGAGCAGCACAAGGCCTGCTACAAGCGTTATTACAAATATGTATTAAGATCTTTCCTAACAGGCCCGAAAACACGGCGGGGCAACCAGGCAATTGCCCCCCAAATTTTTTTCAGTGTTTAGTTGTTAGGTTCAACACCAAATTACAATCATTTTGCCCCCTGCCCCGCGGAAATATCAGCTGGTTGCGGCCCTGTTTCCTAATGCTATTGGTCTAGTATTCCACATTCTACCCAGGAAATCTATCCACTGTGCTGAGACTACAGTGGTTCTTTACCTGAGTTCGACCTAACCCAAGGGGTTCGGGGAGAGAGTTCCATGTGGTTGATGGGGTCTGATGCATGGTTCATTTTGTGCACTAACTAAATATATATCTGTAGTTTGAATAAATCATATTTTTTCTTTTCCAATTACGAAAGGTTTGTTGAACGCACGGATGAAACTAGCGGACTTCAATACCAGCTCCAACAAGGCTGAGAGCCGTTGACTTAGACCAGGGGTCTACAAACTACGGCCCGCGAAGCTATTTCATCCAGCCGCAAAGAAATTTTGTGAATAATGAAAAAATAATGAATTTACGAAACATTTGTTGATTTGGTACATTGCAACATATCTAGAAACATATGTAAGATGTCCGGCCCTCGAACTGTTGTGTAAGAGCATATGTGCCCCTCGAACAAAAAAGCTTGGAGACCCCTGACTTACACTATGTTCTAACTGCAAGATGGAAAATGCAAAGTTACTTTACAAAAGCCATTGGACTTCTTTGTTGAAAGAATGCAAAGCAGCACACCGTATAAGCAGTAGCGTAACTAGAAGTTTGAGCCAGGGGGCAAAACGTAGCTGAAAGGGCCCTCTGGCCACCGTAAGGTCCGGCGCACTACCAACATTCAGAAAAAAGGTCGAAAAATGATAGTGAATCCGGATGTGGATATCTATACTATAACCCAAATTCACATGAAAACACTCTGAAAAACGCAAAAAAAACATATTAATACCGAAATATAAGCTAAGTAGGCGCCCGATTTTTACTATAGCCTGTTAGGGCGGCTGGTTCGCCTCGCTGCCCCCCGTCAGTTAAGCCACTGCGTATTAGCAACAAGGTCAACGATGATTTATTAGATAAAAACATTTCCCGTAAAAAAACTAACATGCGACATGCGAATTTGCAACATGGTTTATACGCAAATTTCAATGGGAAACACTTCGTTGGCGGAATTGGGCGTAGTAAGGAAAACAAAAATCATCATGAAACTTCATTTATTCGAAAAAATATTTTTTCAAAATAATTTTTTGAGAAAAAAATGTTTTAGTTCATACTAATTTCTTAATTGGAATAAGTATTTTCAAAAAAAAATTTTTTTGGTTTATGTAATTTTTTCAAATATAACAAACTTTTTGCATGGATCAAACGGGCCATCATACATGTCAAATTAACGGCGTAGGCTTCCGTTTGATTCAAATAATTTTCACTGATCAACTTGCTTACAATAGCACAACATTGCAACCCAGGGAAGTTTTTCCAACAAATACCACATACGAGTCTGATTACACAAGCGTACGGGGACCTTTCGATTTGGAGGACAAAAAATTTGTTTTGTCCGAAATTTTACGCCACTAAAATTCAGTCTTCAACCAAGCTCTTTCTACTTGCCAACGATATAATTCGGGCAGTTTTGCCCGATTTTTGAAAATCTTGCCTCCCTTCCCATCGCATCGTACGCCTATGACTCTAACAATGTTGCAGCACGTGTTCGAGCATGTCTAACAAGCAATAAGAACCTTGTACACTCGACAGCCCGTTGCTGACAGTCAGTTTTACTGCGCTGCTGTTTTAGTCGCTGATCTGACAGTTGTCCGTCTGTCTCTAGTAAGACGATTGCTGTCGTTTCCTTGTGTGTTATTCCTAAAGCAGGGGTTCCCAACCTGGGGTGCATGTGCCCTAGGGGTGATTTTCCTATTTGTAGGGGTACATTCGTTGTACAACCGCAACAAATTAACACGAGGCATAAAAACGGAGACTACCTTTGTAGTTCTGAAAATCTAAAAGTTCTACTGTATTAAAAATTCAATGTATTTTTATTATTTTACTCAGCCTTTTTGTCATAACAAATTTTAAGGGTACATGCTCATCTGTCGAAATGATGAAGGGGTGCGTGGTATGAGAAAGGTTGGGAACCTCTGATATAAAAAATATTCGTTTAATGAGCAGCCATATAATTAATTAATCAGGTCGTTCAGTGCCACCTTTCATCGCAGCGGAGAATGAAGCAAGTCAACAAAAGCCAAGACGTCATCTTCTGAAGGTTTCATTGCACACTTGACGTTTCAACTACGTAACTTTTCATAATTCATGGCCCTCGGAGGTGGCGCTCGTCGGCTGACTGTTACGTTTGCAGGTTTCGCTTCTAAGCCTGACAGCCGGTTTTATCCCTGAGCCAGTTTTCTACTTCCGACGCAAAAAAAATCAATTTTTTTATTTTGGTTTTTTAATCGCTTCACTGTAAAACCAACGCTTTCAAAAATTCATGATGATTAATAATTGATTTTACATGCGAAGATAATCGAGAGAATCAATGGTAAAATGCACGCAACGGGCGCTTTATATGGCTTCCCAAGGCGTCAAAAAGACTTGAAATGACAATCAATCGGGTGTGTGGACATTTGTACGTCTGAGTACGCTATCAATGACATCAACAACATAAAGGTCCAACACACCTAAAACGCCAATCGTATTTTGTGATTTAAACTGCAATTTCGATCATACAGGAATGATGAAAATATCTGGGCATTACTGAAAAGAAACTGACGACGGTAGAAATGACCAACAACGGTTCTTGGCTACACCGCAGACTTGTACCAACTGGCGTGAACTATCGAGAAAGAAGCAAAGACAGTGCTTGAGATGGCTTGACGAATGTTTCAGGAGCGGGTATTGAGATAGTTTTCCGCTATCGAAGAGTCACTGTCACACTTTGCACCACGAACATTTCCTCCGAACTATCCATCTCATCGCACCCAATTTCTCATTATTGAGATGCCCCCCATCGACGCCAACGTTTAGTCGCAAACGTACGACAAACAACCAGTCCCGTCGCCACGGGGGGGGGGGCTTTGGTAGACCATCCCCTAAGCGAAGCTCCAAACCTCCACCCAAATTGAAACGTGAAACTATAAATAACATAAGTAGAGTTTTTGTCAATGTTTATAATATCAAACCCCCCCTGCACAAATGTAAAGCTCCCCTATTGAAGATTATTAAACCAACGATACATTTCGTGCGATGTGAGGGGATACTGGAAAACTTTTTTCAGGGAACGCGGGAAACGTTCGCCCCGAAAAAATTGTCACTAGCCCCAATTTCATACGCCGGCTAAAAGATGAATCGTGTGAAGTGGTTTTGTATCGCCCATTGACTGAATTTCCCATCATTCCCGCAATTAGTAAAGGTGCTCTATTTTTTCGAACAGGAATATCATCGAAAAACAATAAGTCTTCACATCTCCAAATTGTCACCTCCTTTATATCCAGATTTCCACGTTTCATTGCACAGCTGCTGTTATTGCCCTGACTTTTCTTTTATACCTGAAAATTCGCAAACACTGCCCTCATTCAGCTTCGCCTGATATTGAGAGTTTTAGCCGAACCAGGGGGCAACGGCCCTCTCTGTTTCGTACGCCCGCAGCGCTTGGGATCATGGTGATAAAGTATTATTTGTGATGAAAGATGTTGTGGTGGTAGGCGCATGTTGTCATTCAACTAGCATGGAATCCACTGACCGAGAAATTCACAGGTAAAACGTGATAACTTCCTTTGTTCTTGTCTATTACATAATAATATGGCCTTAGTGCGAGTTGTTTGGCATTGCTAGAATACATTGTACTGCACCCATGCGGAAATGTTTCAAGTACGCACATGTTTAGACTCAATCGATTTGAGTGTTTAAACCATGGTGAAAACGTCGGACTGCAGCTCGGACAAGTTTTAATAAAGGTTGTGGAGTAACTTGCACTCAATCTAGTCAAGGAACTTACGCTCGAACTAGGAACTCACCTGTACTTTTCGTACAAAGACGAAAACCCGCTTTCTCCGTTTTACTGCAGAGTGCATTCCATCAGTACATCCGGAAGATTTTCCTTATGCTCGTTGCACTAAAGCCAAGCCTTTGTAATTAAAATCAAATCAATGCTTTCTAGGCTACCGGACTTTGACTTTTAATATCCAAACTACGAGCAGACTGGTGCATGCTGCTGCAGAACCTAACAACCGTTTTTACTCTTCGTCTCGTTTGTACTGAACGAAAAACGAGTTTTTTCGTCACTTCGCTCGATCCACTCCCTTCTTTTCCGTACGTTCGACAATTCTGACAGTAACTTAACCCCAGCCGAGCAAAACCTCCATATTGAAAATCGATGCTAATGCATTTACATTACGGATTAGCTGCAAAAATAGATATGTCGCAGTTCCAAACAAGGTCAGAACGCCAGCAGTGTTTAATTACACGAGTAAGAAAGATTACATTTTGATAAAAAAACCTCAACGCGAAAATTTTGCCAAAACGATTTGCTTGTACTTTGCACAAACAAGTCTCAGATTCCATATGAACTTGTCTAAACGCTAGAACAATTCAAATATGGTTATATCCAGCAAACAGTTAATAACTAAACCGTTGGGCAGCAACTGTAAAAGACCCTTTTATTAAAATAGTCTGTCAGCGTTCATTAACTAAACTGGATGCAGCATGCTTCTCAAGAAGTGACTTTTTTAACCTACAGTAACCCATTCTTTTAACCAGATTTAGACTCATTTGCCTATTTGCATCTTTCCCCTTGCTGCAAGCACTGTATTTTAGGCTTGCGTATCAACTTACCGTATAATGTTGACACTGTACATAACCCAAAAAGCCTGACAGCGCCATTTTTCATTTCAACCCCAGCCATGTGAACAGGCTTGAGATGCCACTAGGCCGGCATCGCTGCTTGCCTATTTTTCTTTGACTTTTCTTTTTATAGTTGGCAAAATGGCAAACGTTTTGTGAAAACGCTTCTTCAGCAAAGAGGATGCTGTTTGTTGTGGTCCACCGTAACATTTTGTCAATAGCTACAAAGGCAGAACAGAGTTAGCGTTTTTCAAACAACGCTGGCAAAGTAATCGCCCGAAACGTTTTCAAACGTGGGTACCAACTTACTATTATTCCGGGTTTCTGCTATAAAGCACGTTTTCTGCATTAATATCAGAATGGCTAAAACTGCCTTTTCGACAACGAAATCGAAAGTAAAAAAATCTTCGCTTGCAAGCAAAACCTAAAATCTGCTCCTCGCGACCTTGCTCCACGCACGTAGGTAAAAACCAACGCAATCGATTTTTGACAGTCTTTTCATCAAACAAAGCTATTGATTTCCAGCATTAACAAACTGCAAATCCAGCTGAAGTACTTGAAGGAACCACGTCTTATCACAAAGAGCTGATGAAGTGAAGTGCTTAAATGATAATAAGCCACAGCTGTTTTTAGTTGATGCACCATTACTGGGATAGTAAAGCCTGCAGCAGCAATTGGTCACAAACGTTAGGTAGGTCTCGAGAGTTCTTGAACTTTCATTACTAAAAAAAGTTTCGTGAAATATTTTTGCAGCAGATGCAGCATCTGGTTTAATTTTTAACCTACTTTATGGAACTAAAAGGAACGCTCTCTCATATACCAGGTTAAAACCAGTAGCGAAATAGGACATACAGTATGAAAAAAATCACAAAACATTTGGCCGAGCACAGAGTTTCCATTGCCGTAAACAAACCCTGTTGCAAAAAGCCAGGAAAAACAAAAGGTGAACATTAACATTTTGCACATTGAACTTTTTTGCGAATACCAGGCATCGGAAGAGAACCTCGGCTGTAGTTCGGCTTAGGGTCGCGGACGAAAAGTGCGTTGCACCTGAAATAGTGAAATAGTTTGCACAAAACGCCCGCAAATTTACGCCACAAACTTTACGTCTTTGCCGGAGCGTCGCTCGCTGGAACACGCGCATAAAACGCAGCATCGTTAAAAATTTATAACATGTTAATTTTAAAACTATGATAGTAGAGCTATTACACTTTTTAAAACCCCAACCCTTAAACACCGCGGCACACAAAAATACAACACGCTTAAATTCACGCTAAAATAATCTAGGTGGCGTTTGTTGGCAGTTGGCACACTAGGACATGTGGGAGGTTGTAAAACAAAATATGAAACGCCAAAATTTAATGGAAGTCAAACCTGGTACTGAGTTAAGAGAGAAAACAATTTTCTCAAGGCGCTTAAGAGCGGAAGGAGTTCGTGGTTGAAACAACGGAAAGACAGACACACATATTTGCGAAGCAATCGACCACTACTGTTTTATACCTCCCCAGTCATCTCCTTTTGTGGAGTTTGCATACATTTGCATGATTTCGATAAAACTTTGCAAAGCATTTTTAAGGGGGGGGGGGAAGTTATGCAGACAGCTGTACCTCAACTCACCCTTTATTTCCCTTGCCCCTTTCAGAAAAAAATGATTGCTTGTATCTATCACGTCTGCCAACGTAGGATGAAAGGAAAGATGGTCAAAAACGTTTTTGGCATGGCTATTCGACGAACCAAGTAAAAGTACTTCGCGATCCGACGAAGATAATTTAAAACTACATGGATTGTATGCAGCGTCAGCATGTCTTATTTTAATTCTTATCACAGCATAATTTTACTACATTCAGACTATCGGTTTTTACAAGCTAAATGATGTAGGCTGTGTAGTGGTCACGTTCGTGCCACTACATAGAAAATCGACAAAGTCCAAGGCGACAGCACCAGATGAAAGTCCCTGGTGTAAAAAGTCTAGAGTTCAAATGCCTCGATCTGCAAAGACGAGGGAAGCGCTTCTTTGGTCGAATGGGTTGAGACGCAGATAGCGACAACAATTGGCTTCAATCACTTCCGGAGACTGAGGGTTCGACCCTTGTGCAAGTGGAACCGCACCGGGGATCGTTCCGCTTCA
>Ga0210059_1001035_pt1 | contig 40188 bp, 24 predicted proteins | sample Ectturendosymbi2_FD_188042 | JGI IMG/M metagenome (GOLD analysis project Ga0210059, IMG submission 188042) | Ecteinascidia turbinata endosymbiont from Florida, USA - Sample 2 (SPAdes) (version 2) | ecosystem: Host-associated > Tunicates > Ascidians > Unclassified | place: Key West, Florida... | reverse complement strand
ACAAATTCAGGATACCAAATACCAAGCATTTTATCAAAGGGGGAAAGTGTGAAACTTTTAAAGGGGTAAACGTTGTAGTGTATTGATGGTGAATGCAGGGAAATGGTGCGTGAAACTAAAGTGGAGGCGATGCCAATATACTATTGTTTAACTTTTATGTGTTGCCAGCCTTGTCTTCCCAGCTTTCAGTGATTTCAAAGTTGTGTATCATGAACACCCTTTTGCATTTCCTCCTGCTGTGTCAGTCATGCCATTGTCTCAGGACCGTATCCTTCGGTGGTCTTATCTTAGGCTTGATCAATGTGCTTATCACGGTTGGCTGAGTATGATGACGTCACCAGAGACCCCCCCTTTTTATTCTTGCCTCGGGCCCCCCCAACCTTAAACCCACCACTGCTGACATCACGTTGTGTTGAGCCTGATAGCTGATAGTGGACTGATGGGATGCTATGATGGTGGACTGGTGCTCTGCAGTGCCTGACACGCAGTGGTGGGTTTAGGGTTGGGGGGCCCAAGGCAAGACTAAAAAGGGGACCATCTGATGATGTCATCATACTCAGCCAACCGTGATAATCACTTTTGATTTGCCTAAGATACGGCCACCCAAGTGTATGTTCCTGAGACTACGGCATAACTGAAATAGCAGAAGGAGAAAATGCAAAAGGGTGTTCATGATACACAACTTTGAAAACACTGAAAATTGGGAAGACAAGGCTGGCAACACATAAAAGTTAGACAATAGCAAGTTGGCATCGCCCCTACTTCTTTAGTTTCGCGCCCAATTTTTGTGCATTCATCATCAATAATACAAAGTTTAGCCCTTTGAAAGTTTCACACCTTCCCTCTTTGAAAAAATGCTTGGTAGTTGGTTTCCTGAATTTGTTCACATTCATGTCTTTGTTGGAAGCCATGAAGCTATGAAAAAAAACAAGAAGATTGAAAGCACTAAATTTGTTTTAAATTTCATCCTTTTAACTGAAACAACACCGCATACAAAAGCATCCAATTAGAGACTTGTTTTGGAAAGCTTTGAGGCTGGATGAGTCAAAGCTGCCCTTATCTTGCATTGACACTAGTTGTTTGAAAAATGTGCAAAAGTAGGAAATACTTCATCATGTACCTTATCGAAAACATTTCTACTGCAGCAAGTAGCCTACACAATTGATGAAATCTGTGCTAAGAAAAAGGTTCAAGTTACACTGGCCATGAGCTGGCAAAAGAGCGTGAACATCACCTACCAGGTCTGCCTTAAATCAACCATTTACTAGTCAAGCTTCAAATAACCTGTGACTTCAAGCACAGGCTAAATCAAACCACCTAAAGTACCTGAAATATCTGCAGAAAAACTAAGTGTTCATAACACTGAAAAATTGCCATTTCTGCTACGTGATAAGAAGCATAAATGTAGCCTTGCTTATTAACAGTCTTTGCAGCGCAACACTTTTCAATACAAAATTACTATGTGAACAAAGAAGAAACTGTCGTATAGAATGAAAGATGTAGTGTGGACCCTGCTATAACAATTGCATGTTGTCTTGTTTTCTGATGGAAATGTTCACTAAGGTACAATTTTTATAAAATTATCAATATAGCAAATACTTCAATCTCTAAAAATCATCATTTGGTATGAAATATTACCATTTGGTATAAAACGTTATCATGTGGCACAAGTATTTGCTCTTATTTGATAGGGTCTATTCACAACTTTGTGGAAGAAATTTTAACTGATATTCTACAATTTTTTAGGTATAGAAGTTGGTTTGAAGTTTCTCATCATTTGCTCAGTGGAGATGATGGTGGGGCCCCTTTGAAAGCAAGGTACTTAAACATTACAACTGTTGTTGGAGGCCCCTTTGAAAGTAGGGTACTTACACATTACAATTGCTGTTGGGGCCTCTTTGAAAGCATTGCTGCTGGGGGCCCCTTTGGAAGCAAGGTGCTTACACATTGCCGTTGCTATTGGGGGCCCCTTTGCAAGCAGAGTACTTACACATTTCAGTGGCTGTTGGTGGCCACTCTGAAAGCAAGGTACGTACACATTAAAGCTGCTGCTGGGGGTCCCTTTGAAAGCAAGGTACTTGCGCATTGCAGTTGCTGTTGTGGGCCCATTTGAAAGCAACTTAGCCTACTTAAACATTACAATTGCTGTTGGGGCCTCTTTGAAAGCATGGAATTTTACATTATAATTGCTGTTGGAGGTCCTTTTGCAAGCAGATTACCTTCAAATTGCAGATGATGCTGGGGCCCCTTTGAAAGCAAAGTACCTGTAGATTACAGTTTCTGTAGGGGCCCTTTGAAAGCAGAGTACATGCACATTGTAGTTTCTTTTAGGGGTTCCTTCAATGAAGTTTAAAAGCAGAGTACTTGCACATTTCAGTGGCTGTTGGGGCCCCTTTGAAAGCAAATTACCTTCAAATTGTAGTTGCTGTTGGGGTCCCTTTGAAAGTAAAATCCGTGTACATTTCAGTTTCTGTAGGGGCCCCTTTGAAAGCAGAGTACTTACCTATGATCTGTTTTGTAGTACATTATATGAGTAAATAATAAGTTTTTCATAAAAAATCAGGAAAATTTACGTGCGTATCACCTCAAGGGGCCCCCCAAAATGGTGGGCCCGAGGCAAATGCCTCGCTCGCCTCTCCTTAAACACACCACTGATGACACATCCGGTGTAACAGTGCCGCTTTCACACATTTGCAACTGATGTGAAGTACATTACATCCTTTAAATCTTTGCAAGAATTCTTTTTATGATTATGTTGGCGTCAAATCCCAAAACAATGAAATTTGAAAATCCTGATCCTGATCCGGAAATTTGAATAAAATCGTAGTCCGGGTCCGATCCGGTTTGTTCAAAATGTGCTGAATCTTGCCGGACTCGAGTCCTCAAATCTTGATCCTGTACACCTCTGGTCTATTCCAAACTACATGTTGCTTGAGATGTCCTCAGTCCGAAACTTACGATCCCTAGCGGCAGGGAACATTGCACTTTACCAAGATAAATTAGAAAAGTAGATTTTGATTATATGATTTCGAAATATCGTGTCGTTTCTTCATAAAACCATTATTCTATTTCAAGTTTTTGCATGGCTACAGTTTATTTAATTTCGATAATCTGAATCAGGATCAGGTTGAAAGGGTAACGAAATCCAATCCAAATCCAAAAAAATTCCTAATATCCGGCTGGTTCGGACTGGTAAATCCGGATCCTGTTCACCACTGCTCTGTAGTGTTGAATAGATCGGAGTGTTTTGCCATCCTAATCCAGTCCAATGTTTTCATTGTATTATCCAGTCCGATCTTAATCCAGTAATGCTGCCCAAATAATTTGATCCAATCCGGTTTATGTCCAAAAAACTCTCTGATTGAACATTTCACTGCCGCGATTAACGCAGTTTGGATGTTCATAACTGGTCCGGTAGATTTTTTTTGAAATCCAGTCCGAACGGGATCCGGTTCTGAATTGCAGAATCCGGTTGGATCGCGATCCTCAAACCGGATCATGTTCAACACTGCTGCTCAGCTGGTCACTTGGTCAGCCCATCTCCCATCGTGCCGTGTGAGTTTATATTACAAATCTTGCTTGTAGTGAAAAACTCGGGCTAGTTTTACCTTGGTCAGTTAGCTTGTTTTGAAATGTACAAAACCATGCAGCAAACATGATAATATAGGGCATTTAAATGAGTGCAACACCTTGGAGAGCAGCACAGACTGAAGATGTTACAGTGTCACTTTCTTTGTGCCAAAAATGACCTCTAGCCTACAGTAGCCTAAGCCTGTAGTGGTAGAACGGAAGTTATCTCTGTTATAAATAACAACTTCTACTGTATCATGATGTTATGATAATAATAATTTATTACAGACACATGGTCCATAGCCTATCGTATCACAGGCACAAATCAAACAACGCAAGAGCACTTGGGTTCCAATATCAGGTTTATGAGTTTAGCTTATTATTCACCACTGATACTGAGCTAGGAGTTACTAGGCATAAACTTTTCTTTTTTTTGGACAACCCTATCTGCAGGGAAAAAGGGAAGTATCCCTTTTTCCCTACAATTACTAGGCCTAAGGTTACCCGTTTTTTTTGCTTCCAAGGTTTTCCATACCAAGCTGTATAACGCATACAGTTATTCAACATAACAAAAAAAACAATGATTATCATCTCAGGCAACTCTTGGCTCGTGTTCTGTGTAAACAGGCATTTAGACTTCAAGCTTTAGGTTTTGGGGTCTTTTTGCTATTTTTTGTTGTCTTTTTTAGTAATCGCCAAACTTTATTCCTTTACTCTGAGAAGCAAAAGAACTGACAAATAATAATAGGCCTAGGTCAGAAATTTCGCTTGACAACGGGCTACAGAAACTTACTTAACAGAACGTTTTGTAATGGCGTTGGAGGCTGAGCCTCAGGTTTACAGGCGCATTCTTACAACTATTTCTATTTGTTCACTTGGTACAACACTACTGCAGAGTGGGACGCTAATTCCGAAACTGGTCGAGCCCAGGTAAACTACAAATGCATTGTGACATGCACACCCTCAAACGAACAAACACTGCAATGTCCGAACACTCAGTCACAAAGTAAATTGTGGTTGTAGTGTTCAAATCATAAGGAAGAATATAAACAATCTGACTGCGTCAAAGCATGCAACCATATGTTGTTAGACCTTCTCATCTTTCAAGAAACAAGTGCATATTTTTCAAGTGTCATCCGAGAGCTCAGTGTCCGGTACAGCTCCCAAGTATTTGTATTGGTTAACAGATTTTAGATTTTTACCACCCGTGTGTCAGTAATGGGGTGACTGTGCTTTTTGCACTCTTAGCCTTAAACGTCATACAAATACTTTTGCTGTAGTTGAAAATATTTCCACATGATTCTCATTCTGCATAAACTTGACACAGATAAAATTTCTTTTCGCAACATTTCCGAAAATGAGAACTTTTCAGTTTTAATCAAGATGCAGACTGAATGATCAGGACAGAGTAAAAATTCATAAACTTTTTGCTTTAGTTTCAGGTTTAGGGGATTAGGCTTAGACATTTAAGTCTACAGGGTTGGCAGGTTTAGGATTATAGGCTTAGGTTTATAATAGGGTAAAAATACTTGTTCAGCCTAATTCAGTATTCTTTGGTCGATTAAAATACACTAATAATAGTTCCCATTTATTGTATTTTGTTCATTTCAGTTGATTTTATTGCTTTTCAAACAAAAAGTTTACGTTTCTATATTGACCAACTTCAAATGCATCGAAACTATGAAATCCCAAGCTTAAACCACATGTATGTATAACCATGCCCTTAGTCACGTGACCATAAATCATTAACATCATAACTGCTCAACTCGGCTTGCATAGCCATAGTCAGAGGTGAAGTAGATTTCATTTTCACTTTGAACGCTTTTGTCTGTATATTCACTGCCAGCGGGTGATCTTTGTATACTATGCTAGGGTTTTTGCTTTTGATGCATTATGGTGAAATGAGGCATCCATGTTCATGAAACAAGTGATCAGCTGCTGACCTTGGAGTTTTAAAATCATTTTTTGTGAAGGGTGAAAATTAACATGTTGTGAGCCGGTGTACAATATACCCATACTTTGAAATCACATGTGCACCATTTTTCTTACGTCACTTTGCACCACCATAACTTGCCAGCCGATTGATCTAGAAAGCTGTTCAAACCCTTCAAAGATGCAGGAAATCATCCAGTTTAGATTTAAAAAAATTCAAAGTCTTTGATTTTTTTTGTGGGTGACGTCATAATGGGAGTAGGTTTACACATGTTTGGCCGAAGTCACCAGGCCCCTGGGTGCCAATGCCAAGAGCCAATTTTTTGACTTAGAAGTGTTGATTGTATTCAGCTTTTGCCACCAGTACAAAACGTAATACACAGGTACATCACCCAAGAAATAAACATGGGGCAGGGACACTGAAAAACCCGAAGGTTATCTTGTCAAGGTGTCTCTAAAAATTGTGTAAAATACTAGTATAACCAGTAGTATCTGTTGCTATTATCTATAATCAAATGTTGAAAATAAAAAAAACAAGAATATTCAATATCCCAAATAACAATAAACTGCAAATAACAATCAACTGCAAATTCAATCTCATACAGTTCATTTAGCCAACATGAAGATATGGTACAGACCAGAGACATTGTATCACAGGTATTAAAACGCCAATTGTGAGGAAAAACAAGTATTAGCAGAAAAACATGACAGACAGATATTGAATAGTTCATTTGTTTAGTGGAAACTAGGCTATAGTATGAGTCTTTAAAGCAACGGTGCACAACGTACGGCCGCATGTGGCCTTCGATAATGAAATTTGCAGCTGTCCGCATATAATTTAAAATATAAGATTTGGCGGTCGTGCTGGCGTATATTGAAGCAAAACAAACACAAGGCAAGAAAATCACTCGACACAATGCGTAACAAGCTGGAAATGTTTGATATTTTATTATACTTTTAGGCACAAGTAAATAAACATATACCAGTTAAAACCAATTCGTTGATTAAATGTATCTCATAAATATAACTCGAACTCATTAGTGGCCGTACTTCATTTAAATAAAAGTAATGCAGCTGGCAATAACAAAAGGTTTTACACCCCTGCTTTAGAGCCTTCGATTGCCCATCTAATGTTTCTGGTTCAAAAGTTGGCCGAAAAACAAAAATTTGGCAAAAAATAGCTGTTTTGCAGGCTTGGGCTCACACAGCAGGCATAAACTTAACACTTACCACTTGACTAGGTTCACCATACTATTAGTGTCAAGAATTCAGCATTATATGTCAACAAAACTGGATACAGTTCAAACGGCAAAATAGCCCCAGCAGAGCTTTTGCCACTGGTGGCCAAATAGACACTACCAAACCCTAAACGTGAAACCAAAGACCCTAAACCAAAGACCCAAAACGTAAGATCCTAAGCTTAAAACCCAAAACCATTCTCATCTGTTGATAGCACATCGCTTTTTGGTTCCAGCTTTCATATTTTTCCACATTAACCTTAACTCCTCATCACTTCGATGGACATTTCTCAAAAATAGTAAGCAACAGTTCTTTTTCAGATGCAACAAAGTTGGGAGAACATTTACGATTTGGAGTCAATTTTGTTTGAATGCTGCCATCTAATATCTGTTGAAAAGCAGTGATAATCAGGTTTGAAAAGGCAGCACTGTTTTAGGCAGCATAAAAAGTGTGTGTATCCTGAGACTAGCCTAGTTTGTTGTTACCACTGCTACGTAAAAACCAAAGGGTGCTTTTGATTGTTCATTTCTAGTTGTGCACCACCATCAAGTATTGTGTAGCTTCCCTGTGCACGATTTTGGAAAGAAAGCAGCCATACATATATGTCTGTAGTACCCAGGTGATATTTTTGGTGCACTTGTAAACTCTTGTACAGCTTGGTGTTTGAACAATCATAACCTAAACATGTTTGTTACGCATGAGCCACCATTGAAGATTTGTTTGCATTGCCCCATATTCTCATAACCACTTTTCAGTATTGCATTCACAAACAACTTCTCCATACTGATCAGTCTGATGTAGGCATACAATTACACCAGCTATTCTGGGCGCAACTGATGTACTGCCTCCTTGCCTGGGTTAATCATTGGTTTAACATGCACTCAAAGGTGGCTGTTGATCTGCAAAATCAGTTGGTGCATACGAAAATCTCCTTGATTCTTCGTTGATTCCCCTCTGAGCTTAAACCTTCACCTGATCCATGTTGGTGCATATGACCCTAAACCTGCTTTCTTTTGTGGTGACTAAACTTATCCATGCACTGAATCAGGTGGTTGCCAGCTACTTAGCAGTCATGCGGCCACTTAACCAATTGTGTTACAGCTAAAGGCAAACTAGTTACAGCAAATGTTTTTGCCTCATGAGGGTAAATAGGCACTTCCTTCAGAAAATAGTTTGCAGTGCTAGTTTTGGAAAATATTATAATAACTTGATTCTTCAGACCTTAGTTAATTTTTATGAAAACTGTTGAATTTTGCAAATGTATTGTTTTTTGTTAACTTCACAGCTCTCCTTTTTTGAACATTTTGCCCTTCTTAACTTACCTTTGTGGGTTAGAATAAATAAAAGCCTGGGGACATGCACATTCAAAAATCAGATATTTTGTTGTGTAAGAACAAATGTTATTGTTCAGAGCTTATTCAGGTATAATGGAAGATGTTCTCTGCTGAAACTTAATTAGCAACTACATGGTTTAATGCAGACAATGTAAAAGATAGTGCTTATAACTGCATTTTTAGAACCCATGGTACCTAAAGATGTGTGTTCCCTAACTGTTTTTAAATTTGGTGTCTTCTTGCTGTTTTGCATCTGGCAATTCAAAACAATCGCACGTTGTAATCCATTGTTGTGCATGCACAGGATTTTGGACTTTTCTCACATAGCATGCAATAGTTTGTTTTATTATACTTACATTGAAAGCAACTGTAACTGATACACCTATTGGTTAATAGTTTGTAACTGATAACCTAATAGTTCTGTAAATGATACAGCTGTTGGTAAATACCCACTTGGTCAAACTGCATTTTTAAAGAGGAAAAAGTTATGCTTTGTTGAAGACACTAAAAATGGCACAACAATCATAACAATGATATAATTCAGGGGTGGGCAATTAATTTGGCTCAGGGCCACTTTGAGAAGGCCGCGTTTAGCGGAGGGTCATGCTTTCTAATCATCAGAAGAATCTAATGGAAGTAGAAGCAAGTCTCGTTGATGAATTTTCCTGAATGCTTCCACGGGCCACTAAAAATGCAAATTGCGCACCCCTACTATAATTAAATTGTTGCATCAACTTCCTGGAGATTGGGAATGTTTTTTTGCATCCGGGTTAATTTAAGCAGTTTGTGTGAAAACGGCTGGATCACATGTGGCTTTGCATGAGAATTTCTCCAGTCGGGTAAGCGATACAGACCTGGTCAAAAGCTCAAAAGACTCGCAAGTCTTGTAGTTTGCACTCGAAAAAATTTTTTGGTTGGGAAGTGTGGATTTCTTGTGAGTGACGTCATAAGTGGAGGACTTTTAGGCCACCGTAGCCCACTTCACCTGGCCCTGGGCCCAAACTGTTGGATGGTAGTATTTCACTGAAGTTTTTGTTGGAAACTAGGCTACAATCTAAGTTTTTTGATTCTTTGGATAACCTGCTGGGGTTTCGGGTTCAAAAGTTATTATCTAAAGCAGGGGTCTCCAAACTACGGCCCGCGGGCCAGATGTGGCCCGCGTAGCCATTTTATCTGGCCCGCGAAGCCATTTTGTCAATGATGAAAAAATAATATACAGTCCGTATGAGAAATTTGTTATTTGGTAGAATATAAGATATCCCGCAACAATGACATTGCCTAAGACGTCCGGCCCTCCACATGTTCTGTATTACTTTATGTGGCCCTCGGACAAAAAAGTTTGGAGACCCCTGATCTGAAGTAATAAAAATATTTGACTAATTAGATAATTTAATTTGTAGATCATATATTTTAGATCATAACTTTTGAACTAGAAACGTTAGAAAGTTGATCAAAGGCTCAAAAGACTTGGACTCAAGCCTAGTTTCCAATGAAAACTTAACAGCGAAATACTTTGGCTTAGCGGTTGGGCCCTAGGCCAGGTAACATGAGCCAAAATGGCCCAAAAACTACTTCACTTATGACATCACTCACAAAAAATCCACAACCCCCAACCAAAAAAATTTTTTTTCGAGTGCAGACTAGATGATTAGCCAATCCATTTGAGCCCTTGAACAGCTCTCTACCGCAGTCGGCGTGGAACTATGGCGTTGGTAATGCAACTGAGAACTGTTGGTTTTAGGCTGATTTCAAAGTACGAATATACAGTAGAATTTGCCTAATTCGTCACCCCAAGGTGATTAGAAAAAAGTGACCAATTAGGCGAACTGACGAATTATGCAAACAGGTGAAAACTCTATCATAGAAGCTCGCATGCTTTATCATAGTAACTTGTATACATAGTACTCTTATTTGCAGTAAAATGTACAATTTTATGACGTTATGGTTGAATACAACAATTAATTCCTCTGCTCTGTCCAGACTTCTCCATATAATCAAGCCCCTTTTGAATCTTTGATAAACTTTTCCGAGTTCTCTCAATGGAGGATCGGGTCGCGCTTCGCACCTCGTGTATAAATTCGGTAAACAAATTGCGAGGTGCAACAATTCTCAGATAAAGATCCTTAATTTGTTTGAATTCCCATACGTACTAGCTGCTTAGACATCAAAAGCGAAACTGCAAACGATGAATTAGACGAACAAAACGCTTCTAAGGGATAGAAAGAGGTGATGAATTAAGCAAACCGACGAATTAGACAATGGCGAATTAGACGAACAGAAATGTACACAAATGATAGGAATTCTGCTGGGACTGACGAAAAAGTGACGACTTAAGCAAATTGACGAATTAGACGAGTTCTACTGTATATATTTTTTTGTCGTGAACTGTCACAAATCCCTTTAACCATATCTGTTATCATTAGCAAAGTTGTCTTGTGTGAGACAATTTACATAGCAGTTAATGGCTAGAAAATCAGTAACAGCTACCATGTTCCCCGATAATAAGACCTAGCGTGATTTTTGAGGATGATTTTAATATAGACCCTACCCTTAAAATAAGCCCTAGTTGACTAGTGGGAAATTGAGTTAGGCGAAAGCTCCATTGGAATTTTGGAAACCGATGACCTGCAAGACATTCCAGAGGATGATGATATGATTGTTTTTGAATAAATTGTTGCTAACAAGTTTCTGAATAAACAACCTGTTAATGATAAGTAAATGTAGATAGTTTTCCGTAATTTCTGTTTAATTAGAAATCCCTTAAGTTCTACTTTGTAACTTAATTTTTGATATATCCAAATAAGACGTGCCCCAAAAATAAGCCCTAGTGTAACTTTCGGAGTGAAAATTAATATTAGCCCTGTCTTATTATCGGGAAAACATGGTAGCTGTAACTTCTAAAATGTGCTTATCGTGTTTTTCAGTCAATTTGAGTTTTTTGCTGTGCTGGTGGATACAGCTGTACAGTGTTCATTTAGCTTATGACAGAGTATTGACAGAACAGTAAGCTAGGAAAGGGGTAACTTAAACCAGTGAGTAAGCCAAATCTTGGCTTAACTAAGGAGTCGAAAAATCTTTTTCACCAGCTGTTGTTTTAGGCTTGCTAAGAAGTCATTCTCCTGTAGTGATCACACAAAGTTGGATAGTGTAGAATATGACTGGGTGAAATGCCTTTCTTTGCCAGCTATCTAGCATAAGCGAATGTGACTCCACTATCCAGGCATGTCTCATTGACATCCAACGCAATGGTGAAGCCCATGCTATATTTCAAATACACGGGTGATCAGATTTTTGGATCAATTGCAGTGAGTGTTTTCTGGAACTTTGAGGAAAAGTGGCACTACTATTGCTACTGGTATTTCCATAAACGTTGAGTGCAGATGTGCATTGCATGCCCACAATTGTAACCGGGTGTGCAGCGCTCCTGCCAATTTTGATTTTTTGACTGAGCAGTTTTTGTTAACAAGTACATTAGACATTCTGAAGTGTAGTGAAACATTTTTGGACAGATATGGAATGGAAGATTTAAAAATCACAATGCAACTTGAATTAGTTCTAAGTTGTACTGCAGAGAAATTTTGGCTATATGTCAGTTTTACAAAAATGATGCAAACAAATGACAGTTGCACACAAACTCCAGCTATTTTTGGCAAGCAATTGTTTAAACAGTCCCATTCCAAATGCTATTTTGAAGCTGTTGTGAAAAAACAAATTTTAGCTAATTTATTTGTAAGTTTAACGTGTTTGCTGCACATGTATTTCGCATTGCCCTGTGCTAACTGTGGGACAGAGTGTACCTTTGGTGCACTTCACCATTAAAAATTATCTCTGATTGACCGTGACTGAATGTTGGTTGCATTCGTGTTATTCACTAAATATTCATTCCACTGTGACAGACAAATTTAATGTTGAAAGAATGATGGATGTTTGAATTTATAAGACTGCAATTCGCATAAATACTTTTAGGTAATTATGCGTTTTCAACTTTTCATGATTCCAGTTTAATCTGTTGTGAAGTTTTGAAAACAGTATGAGTTATCAAATCGTTGTGTATCACCTATACAATTGACATTAGTGTGAGAGCCACTGTGGATACACAGGGCTACCATTGATCTAGAACTAATAATAAGGACGGGTGAGAAGAACTTGAAATCATTATCGAAGAAACAAAACATTTTTTTCTGTTTGCACGACTATTGTCAGATGATATACTTGGCTATATATCTCCAGGAACTATTTGCTTCAGCACTGTCTTATTCTCGACTTCCTTCTTGTAGTCGTCACGGGAAACGTTTTTCCACTTGCTTATTTCTTGAATCAATTAAATGCTAATGGTATGCATGTCTATCAGATGTTGCCTATTTAAAATTGTTATGCTACAAAAATAAAAAAAATAAGGCCACATAAGTCATAAACATTTCTTAGAAATAAGGACCGTAATATTTTCTAAGACGTAGTACTGCAAAATAAGAACAAATATTAGAAATAAGGATGGTATGGTAGTGCTGGGTATATATCAACCAATGTTATTTTACCAATTTAAGCAGGTTTTGACATCATATTTTTTAACCTAATGGATTTCGCACACCTGCAGAAATTTGAAACTCAGTGCCTATGGGCATTTCCCATGACGTATGCTGCTGAGTAAGGGTTCAGTCAAGTACTGCACATGTGTCATAAATGCCACAATTGTTTTGACATGAAGTAGACTGGGAGAAACACCATCCAACTTAAGCTGACCAGCCTGCAATCCACTTTGAAAAAGCATGCAGTTAAACATCAGGTGCAAGGTTTGCATTAGTTGGAACCATATGTTTTTGGAAATGAATCACGTTTAAATGCATTTGTCTTCTTTGTTCGTTTTGTTTTGTGCTAACTAGATTGCCCGTTAATATTTTGTTAGCCCTGAATTGTTTTAAAAACAAAAGATTATTTTCAGACAATGCTAAAATCATAATGTATGGGACTATTTTCAAGCAAAGTTCCTGTAGAGCAGGAATTTTATAAAAAAGGTTGAAAACCACTGGACTGGAGTATTACTGGCCACATAAACATGAGCTGCAGCACAGTTTTGATTGGCCTGAAAAAATTGTGGGTATATTCTTGCAACGACAAGAGTACAGTGTCAATCGTAAGCCAAAACCTGAAATGCATGATAAGCAAACAAGTGAAATACATACTGCGAATAGGCAAAGTATAAGAAATAATCAATATGTGCAAACTAAAACTGACAGTGTTTCCTTATACTGCCACCGAAACAGTTTTCTGTTCTGTGCAAGTATGAAGCGCAAGTATAGAGTGTCACTAGATTAAATAATTTTAGTCAAGTAAAATCTTCATAGGTATTAATACTAGATTTACCAAGGTGTTGAAAATGGCACCAAGTGATTTTTAAATTCAAGTTTTGCAAAATCTTCACATCCTGTAAGTTTGAGATTTATTGACTTTTCCTAAAAATCCTACTACTTTTCAAAAATATGGTTCCAAGCCATATATTATGTATTAATAATTTTCAAATAGAAGCACTCTGATATTTGAACTGATAGCCTTGTTTGCAAAATTTAAGTAAATTCAACATTGTTTGCCTTTTACACAGAGTGTAAATGCTTTGGTGTCGTTTTTGACACCTCGGCAAACGGCGGGGTAGAAAAATGTTTGTAAATCTGGTGTTAGCAAGAAAATTTTGTGTTATGCAAATGACTTGGCCCAGAAAACTATGTTTATACTGTATACTACAGTGTTTCAGTCTCTGTTTGAATGCAAATGCAATAGGGAGATTCTGAGTTGCATGAGCTTATTGAATAAGATTATTGTTAATGAAAATGAGATTGTGGAGCTTAACATCTAGTAAAGCATTAACATCTTACAACATAATGTATACACTACTCAGATAACTCAGTTTCAAATTAAGTAACAGACAGGAGAACTGCTAGAAAACAAATGCCAAATTCTTTTAGGGATACATTGTTTAGATTGATAGACCTAGCCAAAGCTACTCAAGTTTTGGTCAGCAATAACTGGTTAAGGCTATCAGTTCAAATATCAGAGTGCTTCCATTTGAAAATTATTAGTAAGTAAAATATGGCTTGGAAATGCATATCCCACATGCATTACCTCTGAACCACCATCAATTTTACTGCTGTTATCGGACAGTGTACTTCAACCGTACTGATATGTTGTACCTATTTCCAACAGTTTTGTAAAAAAAGTTTGAATTGATTTTGATATAGCTTAGGCCGAAGGGTACACTACTTGACTGGAAGTCTGAGGGTTTCAAGAACTGTCATCACGTGATGGATGACCAAGAACAGAATTTGAGGAGGAGGTATAATGGTGATGAAGGAGGTGACAATGAAGATACTGTATCTGCACAATCGTCTAAGCCTTTACAAGAGGATAAAGTCTATGAAAGAATCAGGTGGTTATGAATAGATTAGGGCTGCACAACCTTTTCGCTATTGCTGGCCGCATTACGTTTACGTTTATGAATTATGACCGCCAGTGAGTTCAAGATGTTTTATATTTTGCTTTACTTCCATTCTGCTTCCACACACTGAACCTACCCTGCTTCCACATGTTTGTTTGGTCTTCTTTCTACTAAGTACTGTATATTCATACAGCAGACAAAGAGTTTTTAATAATGCACTGCCATGATAACTTCTATATTTTAAATTACATAATCATGTGCATGGCCGCATCAATTTTTATCAAAGGCCACATGCGGCTGTATGGCCGCAGGTTGTGCACCCCTGGAATAGATGTAAAACAGCTGTTTTAAATGTGGCTGTTCTAATTCTTGCTATCATTCAGGCAATAATGATTTGCATTATCTAAATTCATTATCTGAAAGCTGCTTTCAAGACAAGATAATTTTATTTAAATCATTGATTGTTGTATTTCTATTTCTTATACACCTTAAACTTGTTCCTGTTAATCTATGGAGACAGGGGCGCATCTAGGGGGTCTGTTTGGCTGTCATGACAGACCCCTTTTTGCATCGCAAGTACTCAGCATTAAAGCCGATAAAAATCAAACATTGTTACTGCAGGTCTCTAGGTGTTTTGGAACAGGCAACAGCTTACATTTCCCTTCTAACGTTGCATAGTACTATTACAAAACAACAAAGTTATTGCCTTGTCTAAATACTTAAAACAGCGCCTGCGCAGTGACATGAAACAATCCACGTTTTCGAACACTTGACATTGACATTGATATTGTGTCGAACGCACGTGTTTCTGAATTTCCTCCTCGGGCAGTGCTGGCTCTCATGCTGTCGGAATCTTGGACACTGCCATGCACACGCAGGAGATGTTTTGTAATATTCCGCTTCATAGAGAGAGGACAGTCTCCAATCATGATCGTTTCATTTTGTAGTTTCGCGCTAAATTTTATCTGCTGTTTACACCTACTAGGCTATGACAAAATTATGCAAGTTTAAGCTTTCCTTGGGGTCACGCCAAGTAATGAGAGTTTGTTTCCACTAAAAATATCTTTTTATAAGCAACTTCTCATGTTGCAAAGCAGCGTCAAAGACAGCTAGCGTCAAAGATTGTGGCCGTGTTATCTAAACAAAATATCAGTCAAGCGTCGTATTTCGAAAATAGCCTTTTTAGAAGTAACACTTTGACGTCTGGCTGCTTTCGGGGATTTTCGGAAAAAAAATGCCTAAACGCACGTGGCTTAGCGTGGGAATATCTCCCCTCCTGTTCGGGTTACGGACCTGGTCGAAACGTCAAAAGATGTGACAAGTCTTCTTGTCTGCACTCGAAAAAAATGTTTTGCTTTTGGGGTGTGGGTTTTTTGTGAGTGACATCATAAGTGCAGGACTTTTAGGCCACCTTGGCTCACTTTGCCTGGCCCTGGGTGCCAACCGTTAGGTGGTAGTATTTCGCTGAAGTTTTTACTGGAAACTAGGCTACAATCCAAGTCTTTTGATACTTTGGATGACCTGGTGGGGTTTCGGGTTCAAAAATTATGATGTAAGTTAGTAAAACTATTTGACTAATTAGATAATTAATTAATTTGTTTATTTTAGATCATAACTTCGACCCAGAAACGCTAGAATGTTGATCAAAGGCTCAAACAACTCGGACTCAAGCCTAGTTTCCAATGACAACTTCAGCGAAACACTTTGGCCTAGCTGTTGGGCCCTAGGCCAGGCAACATGAGCCAAGATGACCCCAAAACTACTTCACTTATGACGTCATTCACAACAAATCCACACCCCCAATCCCAAATTTTTTTTCGAGTGCAATCTACTAGACTGTTTGAGCCCTTGAACAGCTCTCTAGCACAATCGGTGGAAGAGCTAGGGCGTTGGTAAGTCAACCAAAAACTGCTGTTTTTTAGGCCGAAATCGAAGTACAAATATATCGTAGGTCATCTCTCAAAGTTTTAAGCAGTTGACCACGTTGTTTGCTGCACAAGAAGTTCTATATTGATTTCTAGTTTTTCACTTAAAATTACATTACAATGCAAAGTAGTCAGAGTAATTGCACTTCAATCGTTCTTTTCCGCAGTGACATTGCAAGTATATTTATAACACCACCATCTTGATAGACAGCGCACTCCACAGACGCAGTTGTGCAGATGGCTGTCAGCATCGATAAAAGACTTTAACTACACTTGACGTATATGTACATTTGACTAAACAGCTCTCATTGCTGTACAACTGACATTTGCTGAATGTTCGACAAGCTAAGTATCTTTTCAGCGCCATGTTCATATGAAGAAACAGCGACCGTGATGTAATAAATGCGCTGTGCTCGAAAGCAATGATAACTTGGAAATATTTTCTGATGTGTTTTGACAATCAGATCAATAACACTATGTATTCCAAATATAGTCAGACCTCATTTGTCCGAACTGCGATTAACCGGAATCACTGCATTTTCCCCTTTAATCCGGAAACCTCACTGTCCGACACTGACTCGGAAATTTAGGAACGGTATGTCATATCAATAGAAAAAAACGCGAAGCCGGATTACAACAACTGTTACATAGTTGTTTATTGAATTTCAATGCACAATGAATGTAACAGTGGCAGACCCTGCAGAACGTGGTTATAAGTCTCCTGCACACTTTTTTTCGCATTTAATCTCATTCTGAGTGCATACTAGCTTATGTATATGGATCTGTGATAAACAAAAGCAACCACGAGAGTTTCATTTAGTCATGTTTCACATGCAGTCTACATATTTGCTTAAGTTGACAGTTCGTTTGAGACTACCCTACAGTTTGTTTCTGTTTGCCCATTGAGTGTTCGCTTAGGCCAGACCCGTCGCCAGGTCTAAAGGTTTTGGGGGCAAACATTTTTAGACGGTCAAGACTTCTGTTTTTATTATATATTTTTATAAAAAAAATTTCTGGGCGCAACAAAAGTTAAAGGGGCACAAAAAATTTAGGGGGGATTGCCCTCGAATGCCCCCTGTGGCTACAGGTCCGATTCCGATTTTCCGGATACCTCACTAAACCGACGTTATTTGACGAAACAAAGTAGTTCGGATAAACGAGGTCTGGCTGTAGTTAGTTGCCCTGATTTGTTTGCAGGCATTCATCTGCTTACCGCACACGCAAAAACTGAGCGAATGTTACGTCATAGAGCGGTTTATATCAATTGCGAAGTGGTATGCATATTGCGCACCACTTGATCTAGCCAGAGGGCTGTGCATCCTAAGTAAGAGTGCAGAGAATTTGTGTTAATTAATCAGAGACGAAGTAGCAACTTGGGTTTCCAAACTTTGGTAAAATTACAAAGTTCATCGGTCGATTTCTAGTCTTAACACTTTGAGAGCCGGGATACGATATATTCGTACTTTGAAATCGGCCTAAAACCAGCAGTTGTCAGTTGCCTTACCAATGCCCTAGCTCCTCTGCCGATTGCGCTAAAGAGCTGTTCAAGGCTCAAACGAATCGAACAGTCTTCTAGTCTGCACTCGAAAAAAAGTTTTTTGGTTTTGAGAAAAAAAAATCGAGAAAATGTAGTTTTATGCTGAAAAGTGATATCAAAAGCTGCCCATCCGTGACAGACCCCTTTTTTCAGGCTAGATGCGCCCCTGTATGGAGATGTAGTATCAGCTGCATGTAAAACTTTTCATAGTTTATGTTAAATGTAATGCAGTTAAGATTACAAACAATATCGCAGAAGCATCTAGCACCAGTATGTTAATCATCATTTCATGCTTCCTAATTTTTCAAATTTGCACTTGTCTTTACTTTGCCAAAACTTGTTTCTCCTGTCATAGTGGTTTTCTTGGCGTTGCACTGCTGGTATTGACCTATAAATGTTAGTGGTCATAGTAAAGCAATGATTGTCAAACAAAAGTGTAAACATTTTCATAGGTTTCTTTCAGAATTCCCAGAAAATAAATTTAGAAGATTTATGCGAAGTAATAAATATGAAGTTGTGATTATGCTGGTGCTGGCCTTCACCCCAGTATGTAGCTTGAATTTTCATTAAAATGGCATGGGATGACATGGTTTGCATGTACTGTATAGAATTTGGTGTTAGTGCTTTCATTTAGTAGGCTTGTCCAAATATATTATGTAAAATGAACCAAGGAAGCCATTGTTGGCACTCGAGGTTAATAATGGTCAGCAAATCATAAGTTACAGTGCAATGTTCTTGGAATGTTTTCAATTGGATTTTTTGGGTAAGCCTGTTAGTGTATGCTCCGTATTTAATGTGTTTTCTTAGCGCAAACCCAATCCAGAAACTAATTTTGATGTTGAACCATTTTGAATTAGAATTTTTTATAAGTTAATTGTATGCTTTTGCAATAGCACCGTTGTTGGTGTCGATTTTAGATATCGTATTATGTACATCAGTTTGTTGCTTCAAATAATAAAAACTTTACAATCACAAATACTGAGCGTGTATCAATGGCATGCATTTTAATTCAATTGCAGAAGATTGAAAATTGACGTAGGGTACATGTTCTTAGCTCTAACAGAGAAAGGGTTGCTGTTTTATAATGAGTCGTATGTTGAAAAAACATTTGGTTATATGAAACCTCATTTCGAAGTTAATCAGACTAAGGAAATTTAAGAAGTATAGAAATTTGACAAGTGTAAGGGCAGTAGGATTTGTGATAAGTTTTTTATTACTACGCATTGCCTTCAGTTGATTGCATATGCATTTGTTAGGATGTCTGCACTTGACTGTGCATAAATTATCTTTTCACAAGTTACAAACATATTCTTGCAGGGGCCACGAACGACACATCCTTTTCCATTTTTTCACATTGTTTAGCATCAGTTTTTTGATTGGTGTTGTGTTTCTCCATCTCAGCTTATGGATGAATGTAAGTCTGTGTTTCGTGAAAGTGCAATAAGGAAACTTCATGTTTAGATGTATAAAATAACAATAGTTACATGAATAAATAACCCAAGTAAAGATAGATACCATTCATGCTGCTAATTTTAACACGGTATGTACACATATATACAAAGTGTTCATAAAGTCTCTTGTTCTAAAAATTAACATATTTCTTATGTGTACTCAGTGGTTATCAAAGTTTTAATCACAATGCATTTGTCATTCCAGGTACCTTATTAATGAAATAGGTGATGTTGAATGACCCTATACAAATGGCTGCCATTCCTATTAACATATATCATAACTTAAGCAATGATAATGGGACATTGCTGATCTAAGTAAATGAGCATCAATGATTTTGCGATCATGTGGCTATACTACAGCAAACATGACAAGAACTTCATTACCATCTTTATGCAACTAATAATTGATGTCCATGTAGAGTAGACATGTACTACTCTCAGGAAAAACAACAATATCTAGTCATTTTCTAATCAGGAAAACAACAATATCTAGTCATTTTGTTATGAAGTAAGTTCATGCCACAGGTGGAACAAGCAAGTTCTGTTCCACCTGTGGAGTAAAGTTACTTGAATACAGATATACCCAAATTTGAATCATCACAAAAGGTGAAAGCAGAGCCCAATTGGCTGATTTCATAAAAGCAGAAAACCTGAAGCTTTTATTTGTCATTTTGCAATGTTATCCTTATATTTGCATGTTTATTTGCTTCTGCAATAGCTTTTTTAAATTGTAGAAGGGCCTTGTATTGATAAGCCATTTTTGCATAAGAAACCAGCTTGATTGAAAATATGTCCTTAACACCTTTTGCTGCCGGTTGGATTTTCCCTTTGAAGGTGCAATTTGCCATTATTGGGCAAGTCTTTGCAACTCCGTTTAACTCACCAGACGATTGAGCTAGAGAGCTGTTTAAACCCTCAAAAGATGCAGTCAGTTTTCTAGCTTGCATTGAAAATTTTTTTTAAGTTTTGGGTTTTGTTTTTTTTGTGGTAACATCATAAGTGAGGTAGGTTTAGGCCTTTTTGGCTGAGGTCATTAAGCCTTGGAAATTTTTGACTCTAAGTTTTCAGTGGAAACTAGGCCAAAATCCAAGTCTTTTGAGCCTTTGATTGGCTTTCTAGTGTTTCTGGTTCAAAAGTTATGGCCAGAAAAAGTTTTTTTGCCCAAATTTTGGTTATTTTGCCATAACTTTGGATATGCAGAAAAACTTGTATGCAGAAATATGCAGAAAAACTTGAAACTCCAAGTGTTTTGTATGTTTGTTACATGAGCATAACTTCTCCACAACTGTAATCGAGCCTCTTTTTGTAGAATATTGTGCAAATGACCAAATGATGGCATAATTCATCAGATATATCAAAGATAGACAGTAGAAATGCTGCTTGAGATGTGCACAGATTTTGGAAGGATATCATCAAATAAAGCAAAAAAATCACATTTGACAGCAAAAAGGTTCTAACCGTTATTTTCAACCAGTTTTCAACATTGACCATCACTGATTGCGTTGTTTGACAGCATTTGAAAACATTTACTAACTTTGTTTATGAAAGACCATTTACTGGAGTGCTTGTTTCTGACCAGATCGCTGATATGTTTTCCTAGTTAGGTGGTATGATAGCAATGATTAAAAGTAAATGATTCTCTGTAAAATTGACTCCATTCTTAAATTCAAAGTAGTTTCAGTGGGCAAAAGATAATTGAAAGGCATGTTATAACTTGTTTTGCAAGGTAAATAATAACTTCTTGTTGAAAAGATATAGGTGTAAAGTGACAAAACTCGCAAGACAAAAATAACACAAAAAATGCTGTGACCACTAGCAATGAGCTATTGGTAATGATAAACCAACACAACAGGCTATGCAGAAGTAGTCAAAAACATATTATCCATATCGAAAATATATATATACAGCATATCTGTGATCATGAAGTATGTCTGAAAATATAATATATTCTGCAATAGTAGTTTGTCAGAACTCTGATGGCCACTACAGCCAGATTTATGAGATGAACAGGACTGCTTGGCATCAGTAAGCTACCTCAACTCCATGGCAAAAATGTTTGTGAGTGATGAAAATTCTTGTTATAAAATTACAGTATCAAAATTTACTTCAACGGCAGAATTTTTGATACTTATAGTTTTTTTAGTAATCTCAAATAAAAACTTCATTTGTTACAAAAGTCTCAAGTTGTATTTCAAATGACAGGGGTGTTTCCCGTGTGTAAATGGTTCTTAATGTTTTTAGTATTTTTACCCCGTCATTAGTTAACAAATATATACGCACAATGAGTCCTGTTTTAGAACCAACAAGCAGACGTTTATGCTTGCCTTGGGATGTAATGATTGAAACATTTACTGGGTATGTGTGATGTGACTATTGATGTCATGCTTGTTTTTTTTCACTGAGACGTTTTGGCTATTTTTCCCATATTACAACTCGCCGTAACAGTATTCACTGGTCTATTTGTTTGCACATTATGAACGTAATGACTTAATTTTTGTTTTGGTTATTTAAAAAAAATTTTGGTCTATGACTGAAAAAACCCCAGATGTCATGTGATGCTAGAAAACTCACAATAATCCGAGAAGAGTAGCTTCTTGTGGAAGGAATTCAGCAGTTTCTTCAAAATACAAGCCTTTTCTCAATATGTTTGCTGTGATGGCCATCTCAACTATTCCCACATTTTACTAAGTTTCATTGTTTCTTTAAAATCTTAGCAAATGACATGTTGTGGTTTTGCACGTGTGCATCCTGGCATACATCCAACCTGAAATGATATACTACCATGAATTGAGTGGTGAGATCGCCCACCTTTGAATTACTCTAATATCATTCACTACTGACAGTTAAATCGAATTTCACAGTTCGTGAAAAGCATTAACTTTTAAACAACGAGTTCAAATGCTTGTAGGGCTCCAAAAACAATAATACTTATAAGACTGTAAATTGCTCGACTGTTCTTTCCCATTTAAGAATAGTCAAAGTACGTCTCTGTAGGTAATGATCTTCCGTGTTACTGTTAACATCCGCTGTTCAGACATGGGGCGATTACATCACAATGCAATCAATTGCGATTACTTGCCACCTGCTCGATTACAATTACGAATAAACAAAATCACAATCGATTACGATGAAAGAAATCACGATTACAATAGCGATTACATTTGTCTTGAAACATCCTCAGACAAAACAAAACCCATTTGAATGTTTTCATGTAAGTATATTTTTAGACAACAAACAATATGAATGAATGCAATAAACAAAATTGCCAATCTGTAGGGATTAAGCACCGTGAAAAGAAAAATAACATTAATTGCTTTCTGGGATGTTTGTGTAAGCAACAAACCAGTGTGGTAACTATAGGTTTGAGCCAAGGGGAAAAACTTAGCTAAAAGAGGCCCACTGGCCACGGTAGGAGATCCACTAGCCAACACTCAGAAAAAAGACTTGAGAAATAATGGTGAATCCGGATGCGGGTAGCTATACCAAAATCATAAATCAACGGATAATACTCCGAAAAACGCAAAAAGATGGCAATCTACTGAATACCAAACGAATGCTAAAACCGATATATAAGCTAAGTGGGGGCCCGGTTTTTACATTCAGCTTGGCACGGGGAAATTCGCCCCTCTGGCCCCCCTGTCAGTTACGCCACTGCAACAAACACTTGAAGTATTGATTAAACAAAAGTAATCAATGTTTAAAATTTTTGTTACATTTGATAAACATTAACGCTTCAAATCTTCCATCAGTTAAATGACATCTATCAGGCTCGAACTTTCGTTCAGCAATGCTGAAAAGTCGTGTGTTAGTAATTTCAAAACTGCTGACAATTTCTTCAAACTGCGAGTTAAGATATTTTTAGCTGTGTGATCTGATGGCCTTTGGATCGTCTGCAAGCAAGTCTAGCATTGTGCAGCTTTTAATTTGAAATGAAATGAACAGTGGTGCCAGTATAGCTGCGCATCTGTCTAATGGACCAAAAGTCAGGGGTCAACAAAACCTCATTGGTTTCGTTTAGTTTTTTTTACCAGTATCCGTGGATGATCACTGTTCACATGCTAGTTATCAGCGTTTTGGAAAGGTGCTTTCGACTTGGGTTAAATAACCTTATTCCTCTGCAAAATAGTTAATTTACAGTGTTTAATTACTGTACTAATGATGTACATAGCCTACTCAAGCACTTACATTCATAGGATCACTTAGAATACAGTATATATAAATAAAACCAACACCCCAACACGTCTCCTCGTAGTGTATCGCTATCTCTATTGCCGAAGTGTCCACTCGCTTTTAAGTAAAGCTCTTACTTTTGTTGCTACGTCTCACAAGACCAGTGTGTTTCAACCGGGGTTCCGCGAGTGGCTCTCAGGGGTTCCGCCGAAACAGACCAAAATTGCTTGGGACGAAATTCACAACTAGTTCTAAACGGTTTTAGCAATACCACTGTTTCACAGTATCCTTGCCACTATGGATCGCATTGAAAACTCTGTTTATCAATTGCTTTGACTTACTGCTCCCTTTGTGTTACGGAACTCTATCCCATGGGGTTCCATGAGCACCACAAACATTTGCGGAAGGTTCGGCTGCAACAAAAAGGTTGAAAAACACTGCACTAGACTCACTACGTTACTTCTTGCGGCCAACAGGAAGGCTAGCTGGAACAAAGGGAGAATTCGCTACAAACGCTGTGCTTGCCGCTGGACTGTCTGTATTTAACGCACATAGACGGGCAAATGTCCTCCCCTGAAACATAACCATAACAAACGATGATAAAGGAGGAAACCCAGCCACCGAAACCGCGGTTAATCGTACGGTGGTGCAGGGTGAAGATTTCCAAGTTTAAGTGCGAAAGTAATTGTCGGTTACGAATAAATTGGCGATGTAATCGATTACGATCACATTTCATTTTTAGTCAGTTCCATGGATTACTCAAAAAACTGCAATCGGTTACGATTAGCCCATGTCTACCGCTGCTATATGTTCTTATATGTGTTATCGTCATTCCTCATATCCATACGATGGCCAAAATGAGGAATGCATTTTTTTTACTCATGAAACGTATCTTCAACCTCAGCCAGCACAATATTTCTATTTCTACTCAAAAACTAAAGTTGCACGTCAACAATGGCAGTAATTTCCCTTAGATATGTCACGTTTGGTGTGATGCATGATAATTCCGACCCAACAACAAAAAGGTCAAGCACATCCTTTTGTGCACTTTGAAGAACGTGAAATGTGCGTTTATCATTCGGTTTAACTTATCAGCACAACAATTTTCCCAACAAGTCGCGAATTTAAATTAATTTGGGAGGCCATCTGTACCCACCAGGTATAGTTATTATACAGAGAACATGTTTAATATTAATGCGTATTCGCACTGCAGGCAAATTTCTTCAGTCCAAATCCTTTGTGGTCATCAAGTGGATCAGTTGAAGTTCAAGCGCAAGACATGAGCAAAGATCCTGATAACGGTGCACAAATAGAAACTGTTGCCGATAAGCCACTGTGGAACATTTTTGAAGATAAGTTTTATTACACTGGCGAGTATTTTCTTGATAACCTTTTCAATGGAACGAAAGTAACTTCTTAGCCTGCAGAAGGCTAGCGTTCACAATTTGCACGTAGTACTTTCATCCACGTGAATTCATTTGAATTTTATTTTTGGTGAGGTGTTTTTGTTGTCCTTATTATATCATTGAAGTTCTTTGCACTGTTGTTTTCCATACCTGTTGCTTAGTTTCCTCGATCATGTATTAGGATTTCCACGGCTATATCCGCCCATTGTGTAATCTTAGGAATGGCAGCATTAATAGGATGGTGAAAAGCCACAGATATTAAGAGTAAATTGGGGATCGTTTCTCATAAGGGATTTTGTACTAATCAGGACGATCGTCTGGCTTCTTTCAAGTCTCTTGCATCATTTGTTATGCTCTATACATGTTGACTGCGTATTGTTACTAATTGATGTTTTGGTGTTTTCTGATTCTTATGCACAGCGTAAAAGATTCACAGAAGCCTTTATGTTCGCATTTTGTCTGAACGATTCGCCACGTTTTACTGCATTTTATTCTACTTTCGTTCGTTGTGTCCAACACTTTTTCGTTAGGATTAATACGTGCATAATTAATGTTCCTGCTGTTTGATACAGTGATTCGATCCAAGCATGTAAAGGTGGTGTCATGCGTACTCAAATTTAAAAAAAAATTATGTTACTGTCTACCTTATCCTGGCAAAAGATTTCGCGTACAGTAAGTACCTCTAGTATGCAAAACTCCTAATGTTTTATCGTGAAAGCGGTAACGGAAAGTTTTGACTGTTAAATTCGTTGGTGGGGATATTGGGAAGGTATTCGCTCAGACCATTATTTTCTTGGTGTAAAATTACAAGCCTGCCATCGCAAAAGTTTGGACAAAAGTAACGGAAAGGAATCAATATTTGAAACGTTTAGTGCCGTTTCAACTGCATATGTCTTTACGCAGACGACCTAGAATAAAATTGCTTTGCGCGTTCGTTATACGGCCAGCTCAATTATCAGTTTGGTCCAGCGGTAATCTTGAAGAAACCTCAACAACGTGGCCAGTGGATTGTTTGGAATGAGCGTTAAAAGGTCTCAACTTATTTGAAAATAGTCATTGGTTTTCTGTTATTTTGCTACTATTTCTCATTTGCGCAAAGTTGGCAGTTGGCCAACTGAACTTTGTGTTTTCGACACATTCCAGCGTGATGTGTTATTCCGGGACCTATGACAAGGTTAAGAATGAGTTAAAATTACATGCGCTTGGATTTCGTTACTGCGCATTAAATCTCGTTCATATGCACCGTAGCGAACTTCGTATTATCACGGTGCGTGTAAAGGAAATTAAACTGCCAACAACGCAGTGCAAAATGTTCCGGATATAATCCCTTAGGGTATGCACTTCTTATTGAGTGCGACTGCGCAGTGCTGAATGCAAAATAGAAAAGGCGCTGAGTGCAAATGGATCGAAAATGCCTCGTAGTGATCACAGTAAGGTTCTCCGATGGCTCATGAGAGTACCGTAACCGTAGCAGCACGTTCGTAAGTAACGCGGCATCAGCATTTTTTCACGGCAGTTTTTTCGATTCTTTTTATCAAGCACAGGGAACTCCTGGGTATCAGACGAAGAAACGCACCAGTGAGAACGCCTGGAGTAGCTTACGGCTGATAATAAGCAACGGAGGGTGATTTTCACGCGTAGCTAGTTGCTAGACAAGCGTTTGTGTGTTTCATTTGGTGTCATTTATTCCTTCGTCTTCGGCTTTTGTTATGCAAATCTGTTCAACAAACGAAAGCTGAGCGTTGCTCCGCCAACCCATTGTTGGTTGTATGTAGTGAAACTCTTACCTAGCGGCAAGGTGTAAGATTTTACGGGGCATTGCAACAACCATAAAGCCTACTCTGTTATCAAAGTACAGTGGGGTACATTCAATTATTTAGTCTTAAAATCTACACGTTTTACAGTGGAAAAAACTGTGTCGTTTAGCATTTAAATTGTTTTGTAGCTAAGCTTGTTCTCATACTAGTTTCGTTTTTTCGTTCTTTAGGTTCTTTTAAGTGTGGTGTAGGTGGTGGACGGTGGGAACCCTACGATAGATACTTTTCTTATCCGGCCAAGATTTTGGAAAAAGGTTGCCCAACATGGCCGGATAATCGAGGATGCACTGTAATCGTGAAAATGAGTTGAAATATTGTTTTCACCCTTGTTTGACTTGAACTAAACTGACGCAATTCTGGAAAAACCTGCAGCGGTAGAACAACCGGGCGTTCTCCCGTGATAACCGCATCGTTAGTATTTCAAAGAATAGCTGAGGTTCATACAGAATTGCAAAGAATATTAAGTAACTTTTCAAGGGTTTTAATGACACAATAACAGCTCAACAGTAACAATCTAACAGTTGTGCAATTTTTTGCTTTCACAAACTACTGTATACCCATTGGAAATGCTACAAATATAAGAAATGAATACACTAAATTAATAGGTTCAACAACAAAACGTCACACTCCATCAGCACTTGACAAGCTAGCATTCTGGGATGTGCTAGCAAGGAAGCTGGTGATGGTTTTTCCTGCACACTGTTTTTTGATGCACTCTACTTTTAACATGGCTTTTGACGGCGGCAACTCCCGTACACAAAAGTTCCACAAAATGCTTTCTACTGTCTTTTACTTCGCTCTGGCAAACTGCGGATCATTTAATCACGAAAAATGAAAAAAACACATTGTCACAAAACAGCTCTGCTGTACCCACTTGCGCAACCATTAAATATGCTTGCTGATCTGATGCTCATTCGCTGTCTGTAAACATGTTAGCATCACAAAGAACTGTTTTGCACGAGGCCAAGGACTGGTAACAGCCAGAAGGTTTTTACAATGGAAAGGAAGATGTTAGTCCTGTACTTAATTTGATTGTCATAGCAGACGATTCGCTGCTAATGTAGTTTCTACAAACTGAAAGATCACATCCATTAGAACAGTGGTCCCCAGGCCCGTAACCAGCTTGGGACACCAGCGGGGGCGATGAGTTCTGTATGTCTAATAGTTTTAAACTATGTCCAGCACATTTTCCTAAGGGAGAAAATGTTTCCAGGGGGACCTCACCCCCCCCCTAGTTACAGGTCTGGTGGTCCCCAACCTTGTAACCGCGGACCGGTCAACGCTTGACATTTTCACCGTGGGCTGGAAGTACTCGATGGTTGTTACGTTTCAGCAGCTGAAATTACTTGTCACTTTCAACCAGGGGTTCCCAACCGGGGGTACGAGATTGAACATCAAGGGGTACGAAGATCCTTGGGTCACAGAGCAGCTTATATATCTCTTACAGAGCAATATATATCTCAAATTTTTTTGGGGGTACTAAGAATGCTCTGACCTGGCAAAGGGGTACGAGCAGCAAAAAAGGTTGGGAACCCCTGCTTTCAACCATCAGAGTCCAGAAAATAAGTTGAGGGCAATGGAAACGTATAAAAAACAAACAAATCGTTAAACAATTATGCTTGTTTATGTTCAGAAAGTAATTGCAACAAATTTATTTCAAATCGTTCTTGATAAGCCATGAAATTACCTGTGGTACTGTTATTAAAAGGCACCACTGCCTTCCCTTTTGAAAGGTCAAAGGTGTCAAAGCTCTCGCTCTCCGGCGTCTCTGGATAATGTTTCTGCATGTTACATTTGGTAATTTCGCGGCCCGGTACCAATTGATCCGAGGGTTGGGGAATACTGTTTAAATGTTCACCCAGATGCATTGCTGAACCTTGCTAGTTTTTTTTATACGTGTGCCAGACTTCAGTGGTACCTTAGAAGCCGCACAAATATGTCACCGATGTTGATACCTGCTTTCACAACGTTAACAATTTTAAAGGCGCTCTCGACAGTACGTCTACTGACCTTACAAATGCAATTTTTTCTTACGCATTATAACAACGCTCTGTTGCGAGTCATAGCGGCGTGATTCCGTCAATGTGGGTTGGTTGCCTTGCTTAGGAAACGGTGTAGTTTTCTAGTTTCAGTGAAAGGAATTGTTTGAGAAAGACGTAATTTTCCAATTTTTAATTGCCGCAGCTTTTCTTTTGATTTGTTAATATTAGTCTTGAGTTGGCTTGCCTTAGCCTTCCGTAAAGATTCTTTGCAGATTTCAGGACTGAGGATGCGTAGTGTTGCGTGCAATTGGTTTCCATTAAAAAAATTGCTTATTGATTCAACTTCGTCGCCTCTGTGGTGTCTAGTTTTATGCGTGCGGAGTGTAGTTACTTGTATGCGCAAAGTATGGATCATGGCGAATTGTAGAAAGCAGAGCCAAGCCGGTTGATTCCTCGAAAGCTTGCAGCAAACCTTGAGCTTTTAATTATAGATATGATTCAATATTCTTTTTTGGCGCGTGATGCTTTTATGCTGCCAGAATAAACAATCTTTCTGTGTTGAGAACCGCAATGTCTGCGCAGCTGCACCACACGATATGCGTTTTTGTTCACTAAAGTTGCAGAAAATATCATGCTGAACAAAATATATTGCATCTTTGTACTCAACAGCCTTCTGAACCTTCAAGTATCAAGTGAAACTTCTGTCATAAACTTACACTCTGTAATGGTGAACAGCGTAGCCGCGTAAGTTTTTTTCGTGGACGCTGACCTTCACTTCTCATGATTAATGTCTTTGGTCAACTCGACGTTTGTTGAAATCGCCTTGTGCAACTACTGTCGTACAATCTCAGCTGTTTCAACCGTTTTTATTACTATGGCAACAAATTTTTTTACCTAAAAACTCAAAATTTGGCTTTATAGTTTACAAATTTTCCTGCATTTGTAACTGCAGAATAATTCAACCTTAAATGTTGTGGTTAACTTAACTCAGAAGCATATTCATGCACCATTCCTTGAAATTTGAAAAATTTGGTTTAACTTTAGAGATGATATATTGGTAAGCACATTAATAACTACAGTAAAGTCAAACCTGAGAACATCAAACTAGAAAACTACACCGAGATTTTTTCAAAGCAAGTACTGTGAGACCACGTTTCATACCTAGCCTAAATAGCACTCAAACGTCCGGTGTCAAGCGAAATTTCTGACTTCACGCAATGTGCTCATGCACAGATTAATATTCTACATATCAAATACGCTGAGAAAACCTGATGATTAGGGCTTCGGGTTTGGTGTTAAGTGTGTGGGGTTAGGGTTAGAAAAAAATATAATTAATTGAGGTCTAACATTAAGTCCAATATTTTTCAGTAGTTATACTTATTCCCGTACTGTAGCTTGTTGTGGGTATCTGACATCTGACCAAAAAGTTTTAATTAACAGAACACACATCAAAAAAGTAATCGCCAAACTTTATTCCTTAACTCTGAGAAGCAAAATAACTGTCAAACAATAATAGGTCAGAAATTTCGCTTGAGACCGGTCGAGGACAAAAACAACAATATTATGCAAGAAGTCGCAACAAAGCCACTATTATTACACAGTTGTAATTAAACTTGGAAAAACATATCAATACCCGTTTTTTCATCAATAAACATCAATATCTGTTGTAGTTTCATCAATATTTCAATAAAATATCGATGAAGAGAAAAAAACTGTGCTGCAACATAAGTTTGACCTAACGATAAAATGACCTGTTAACTTGGGAGTCGCGCATGGTATCGACGTTTCAGAATCTTTGAAAAAGGCAGAAAAATTGACTTTTGGTTACCCTATTTATTACACTTGCACCATGTTGCTCATGGAAGTGGAAAAGCCAACGAATGAACAGTTTCATAGTATCCCACAACTGGTCCAAAAGCACACTAAATATTGACGTATCCAATGCAGAAACATGCGAAAGATCCTCAAGCATTATTTAAAAGTGCGTATCTAAGCTCAGCCCTGAAATTGTCAAACCCACTGACCTATCAACAAAGTATCCCAAATTCAATGACTTACAGCATAATGAGTTTATGAACCCTGAATAGCACGTAATCACGGATACACAAAGCTAGACTTGACACTCTTTTAGCAAGGTATAAGTAATAGGTGATGACTGATGCAGGAGTGGAAGATTGAAACATGTGGTAGAAGTTTACGCAAAAAACACAAAGGCTGGGAAAAAAACTTGACGATTGAACTACTGTAGTTTGTAAACGCGATTTGCAGTTCATGCGCTCTCCAGTTATGCACATGTCTTCTATGCTGACATGCATATTACTTCGTATTTTGGCAAGTATTTAGAAAAAAGTTCTGTTAAAAACAACTTAGGTGGTTTGCCAAATTTTACGGTCCATTGCAAAGGTTAACCCAAAAATCGACATCTCCAAATACAATCGAGCTGGATTTTTCAGTAACAATATCTTCGTCGCAAGCAAAGTGCAATAAATGAAGCGACACGAAGCACGTGGTCGGCGTGACACACACACACGCAATGGGGAAGATTAAGTACATAATTTAACGAGATCTATTCGCGTTTCTGATCACTGCGCCCACTACAAACATCAATCGGCGCGCCGATCGGCACCAGACGCAATGCAGTGGTAGCTGTCGTGAACTTCGCAATCGGTCAGCGGAGTGGCAGAGAGAGAAATAAGGACGGCACGTGCTTCTGAATCAACAGCGATTCGAAAGGCCCAAGAATTTCCAGTCACGGACGAGACAGAATTTCGTTTGCGCATTCAACACGATTTCGTTTTAATCATTAGTTCTTGCATTGCTGTTTCTTTTCAACTTGAAAGACTTCCATCTCGCAATCTGTTTCGAAATTTCAGGTTCATCAGAATTTGCAATGTCCGCAGGATGCTGTTGGTGTGCTTTTATCCCTCCGAGTTTGGGAAAACACTTTCATTTCACTTAATCAATTGATAAGGTTACGCTGAGTCTTGTCGACACAGGTTTCACTGCACGAACAAATCAATTTGTATGTGACCCCGCAGAGCTTGAAAACATTGCGGTAGTTAAAAAAACTTGATCAAATGTACACATGAGGCCGACAGACCGCAATACATTGGTATGAGGGTCTGCACATTTATTACCGATTAGTGCAGATTCATCAGCCTATTGTCACGTGTTGAAGCCCCTATATAATGACATTGGTCGACCACAACTTGGGAACAGGTAAAGTAAGCTACATAGAGTCAGATTCAGTGTTGGAATTTGGAGAGGACAGACGAAAAAGGGGGCTCCAGCTAAAATACATCAAAAGATTTGAATGTTGTTTTTTGACAGAGTCGTAGTTATACGGCTAGTTACTCAATCTCCAGACGAAAGCATTTCCTGATTACATATATTTTCCGCAAATTTGTCTGAAGTGAAGAGCAAGAAAAAAAGTCACCCGAGTTTTTCCGAAACAACGCGTGGGAAAAACTATCTGCGTTTACGTGTTTTCAAAAATGTCTCATGCTAAATTGGTTCATTCAATCTCCTACCAAAATATTGCTACGGCCCACCTGAAACACTGATCTATATTCATAGGCGTACGGGAAGGCATTTTACTGGGGGGGCGGAAAAAATTTGCCCTGAAAATAACAATTTGCCTTAAAAATAAACAATCTGCCCTAAAACTAACTTGTTTAGTTTAATCCGAATTGGGCCTGAAACCTCTTGTAAATCTGTTCTATACAGTTGAAATCGTTTATAACGGCTTCGTATGTAACGTCAATTCGCCTATAACGTTGCACTTTGTTCGGTACCGATGGCATCTTCTACATGCATTTCAATTCGCATATAACTTTAATTCGGCAATAACGTTCTTTTAATAACGTTTGTAGGCAAATTCTGTACTTGTGTGTTGTGTTCTCCCAGACAAGAAACTTTACGGTAATTGCCTTTACTGGCTGAATATACTGTATTGAAAATTTTTTCACCTTGCCCTGAAAAAGAGTTTGCCGTGAAATTTTCCACTGTATTGAATATATGTTTTTTATCATTCAGGATTTTTGAGCATCTTGCGCTTGCCCTGAAAAACAGAGTTGACCTGAAAATTTTCCCTGTATTGAAATATTTTTTTCATTCAGGACTTTTGAGCAACTTGCGCTTGCCCTGAAAAACACAAGTTGCCCTGAAAATTTTCACTGTGTTAAAATATTTTTTATCATTCAGGATTTTTGAGCATCTTGTGCTTGCCCTGAAATTTTTCAAGACAGGGGGGCGGCCGACCCCTCGCCTCGTACGCCTATGTCTACATTCAAGCACAAAAATGAAAAGACTAAGATTCAGGATGCTATTCTAATTTTAGCCAGCCCTTGGTACACATTCACGTAGTGACAAATCCTAGTGAATGATCCGGTACACACATGGGTGGACCACATGCCTCGTTGAACACTACAGCACTGGCTTTCTCTATTCCCACGTAATGTGCTCTTTGCGAAAAGGCGCGTAATAATGGACACCGTGGTTGTTTTCAGGTAGAGCAATTGCACCCAAATTGCCCCCTTGTATCTGCCACTGATGTTAACAATACTACGTGAATGATAATAATTCATTGGTTCCGAATCTGGAATAACAATTTCTCCATCGCGTCTAACAATTTCAGAGTTGGGTGTCTCCTCGATGAACAATAATGTGCTTGGGGGTTTGCTTGTACGAAACGATTAGAAATCACTGGTTTATTGCATTAACGGCCAAAACATTTATTTACTAAAGCTAGCCAGAATTTTTTTGTCTACAAATATAACGAAGCGTGCACAGCTTGGGAAAGGGATTAAAAGCATTTAACGCACCTAATGTACAAGCTGCATTGTCTGCCAACGCTATCAAATTTTCTGAAAAGCAACAACCCAATATTCACAACAGCTTCCAACCTATCGGCAAGCTAACGTATTAATTTGTTCACTGGGTAGTAAACCGTCACCGTGCTAGATAACAGCACACAGGTGCTTAAAGCGGCATATTACCAGGGTTCATAATTGCAAGGCAATGTTTTTTCCGGGTAACTGTTTCAACATAACTTCGAAATTAGAGGTTTTCGTAATCAGGAAGGTGAGTGTGATAGTTCATATCCATCGCAATGACTAGCATGATTTCCGCTTTCTCCAGTAACCTTTCACTTAGACTCTTAGAGGTTGCGCCAGAACAGGGCTCGTACTCAGGTAAACACTGTTTTATGCAGTGACTGTAGTACAGGTCCAGTATCCTCACACTACCTGGTGAAAACAAGCTTGCGTGCCACTGCATTAACCGTTCTTATTACTTTTCAAATACAGAATAATGTTTTTATTAACTGAACAAATATAGAAAAGATCCAATGACAACAGTTTTCAAGTGCTTTGACAAAAAAAAACAAAAAAACGATGGTCTACTACTAGAAGATGGCGTCATTTCAAAAGACGAAATACAGACCTGTAACCACTCACGATTAAGATGCGAACATAATAATTAATCAAACCAACCACACCATAGCAACTCAGGCTCGTAGCCAGGTTTTAAGATTTGGGGGGCACAATACATTTTTAGGGGAGAAATGTTTTTGTTTTATTGCATGTTTAAAACAAATTATTTTATTAATTTTCAGCAATTAACTGACCAGCATATTGCCAGTTGTCTATTTTCAGTCTGATCACATACGATTTGTGATTGTACCGGTATGCTATGTGTCGTGGGTAGCCAAGCAGGGCAGGAAGACTCCTGCGCCTTTCTCAAATTTAAAAAAACGATGACATTTTACGGAAAAAAGTATCCACATAAAACTAAGAACATTTGTTTAGTTATGCGCTTTTCTCCGGAAACAACAAAACTAACATGAAAAAAATTCGCCTATGCTTCAAGATATTTTTCTGACTACGCGCCAGTGCTTGACGACTGTTTGTCGCCTTTGATTCAGTAAAAACTTTGTTTGATGTTTGCCTAATGCACTGTTAACTTATTTGAAAAACATAGCAATATTTTGTCATAAACAACAAAACTGAACCATTTTATTCGTATCAGCATTTAAAGTGAAGACACTGGTACGAAAGAGACTCCGTCTAATTCCTCAAAAGAGTCACAACAATGCACGAGATTATATACAGTATAATAAATACATACATTCTATTGGTCACTGAAACAATCAATCAATCGTTCCCATTAACAGATGGAAGTCGAACCATGTCAGGGATGTAGTGCTAACAAAAAGGTGTTGGAATGCATCCAAAAAAATAGCCATTTTGAAACAGCTTCAAACTCATTTTGAAACAAAACGTGAAAAAGGTGTGGGAACGCCGTTCCCGTCCCACTACACCCCTGAACCATGCACTCTAGCATGAAGACGTTCTACCTTTTATCAGCACTCGCAGTTTTTAAAACGTCTTTTGGTACAACGAAAACATGAAAGAACCAAGAAAAGAAATTTGAACATAAACTGTCACAAAAGCTGCAGTTCTGACACCTACTACATTGCATAATAGATGAATAATATTTATGGAGGCACTCGCAGTGTCAAGAGAATACTTTAAACATGCAGTCGTCGAGATTTGGTCTAAAATTCAGAAACGATGTCTTCGTTTGCCACAGCAGCTGTTTCATTTTTTTCAAAATCTAGCAAAACTAGCTGACAGTCTAACCTCGTTACGCCCCTCTACGGTCGTGTGTCATGCACAGGGCCGGATTAAATAAACGCGAGGCCCCGGGCAAAGTCGTGACCGCGAGGCCCACTAAACGCCTAGCGCAACTGCGTAGCGTTTCACATGCCCTCGTTTGAACTTTGCAGAACACCGGTCAAAAACGTCACAACTGATACGATTCGGCAGCCTACACTTCAGAGACAATTGGGGGTGACCATGTACGCCGGTTCGCATGTGGTTAATTTGTTCAGACCGAAAGTTGTATCACAAAAACATGAATCTTTAAACGTTCATTTCAAGTTTCCACAGTAAGCATTTTTCCGCATGTGACCAGGGTTCACACTGCGGGGTTTTTCCACCCAGATCCGCTTTCTTCAGTCAAACTTGGTGTCTAGGTTTGCTTATGAAAAATCGTGTTAAATCTGTTTTTTTGAAGTGATAAATTCATCAGCAACTTCAATGTGTTCAATATTATAAAGATAACCTTATACTACAGTGTTTTTAAGCGTACATCAGGTGAGAAAGTACACATATCGGATCAAGTAGAAAGTGTTCAGTCGGTTTCATATACTCATAAAGATCATTGTCGGGGTTATATATACAAGGTTTTTGTCTCTAATGCCACTTGAGAAACTAGTGAAACAAGGGTTAGGACTGATTGCTTAAGTTTCGGTGTTTCCCTATACATACAAATTAAAAAACAAATTTCAATTAAAGGAAGAAGACATCGGGATTGTATTTTTTGTGGGATTTTAGATCCCGCTGCAGTTTAAGATTGCAGAAAATTTCCTAGTTAATAACAACGTACTCCTACAATTAGTGACAGATATCATCAACGGCATGTTACCAGCGTTATGAAAAACGTCTTGAGCAACAAAAAAGGTCTTCCAAATGTTTAATGTTTGCGCTGCAGAAGAAAACTTAGAAGAGAAACTGTATAATGAAATCAGTATTAGATTATCGTTTCATTTCAAATAAGCACACTCATATATGTTGTTATTTGTAACACAAGCTTTCTAGGTTATTATTGTACGAATATGTTTTTTTGGTGTGCAATCTGGGTTGTTTTTTAAGTCACTGAATGGGAGCCCTGCATGTGACTGTTGAACACAGACATCTTGGCAGGGAATGCAGCGAGGCAGTGACACTGCTGATAGCGGTAAGCCACGTATAGTTTTATACTATGTGAAAAGAAGCCTGAGTAATTCTGTGGCAGTTCTTCCACAAGTATGGAAAATCCATTGTTAGTGAGAGACTGCGATTAACGTGCCCAATGCCCATGTGAATAGCTTAATCAAACGACTTTTATGTGGGCTAGGCTTCTTTTCACATAGTATAAAAATACGTGGCTTCTCAGAAAAGGCCTACGTCTATGCGGACTTGTGGGAATGCGTCTGTATTCTTAAGTTAGTTCTGACGAACTAAGTGCAAAGCTATATTTTCTGTGGCGAGTTTTCGTAATTCTTTTGCTCAGTTCTTTAAGCCTGCGTGGTGTTATAACTTTACTCTTGTCAACATACAGTTCTACTTCTCACTGCTTGAAACAGTTTTGCGACAGTGTCTAAGTGTCTTGTTTTTACGCCGATCATGTTGTTCTGGCCGTTGATTATAATTATTCTTCTTATAGAAAGTGTTCGAAAAATGGATATTAGGCAGTTCATGAAAAGAAAAAGCATTTCTGATAGCCGAAGTGTAGAACACATTTTAGACAAAATAGTGAGAATTGATGTTCAACCAGCACAGACTAATTAGGTATAAAGAGTAAAGCGTTTTGTGAACCTCCATTTGCACTGCATCGTCAGCAACCTGAAAAGGATAAGCAAAATTTCGACGTTTCCCCTCCTCCTTGGAAAAATTGCTGCGGACGCCCGTGGATGCACTGATTTCGATCTAATTCGTGGGCTATAAAGCGTGGTGCTGTTTGGTTCAATTCTCTTAAACCACTCAAAAAGATAAGCGCCAAAGTTGTTAGTTTCCTTAACCTGTATACTAAACGCAGTAATCAAAAAGCTGTACAATTTTGACGCGTGGCCTAAAAACATGAAAAACCATTAAAGTGCTTTGATATCCAAGCGCGAGGCCCCGGGCATTTGCCCGGTGTGCCCAATGGTTAATCCGGCCCTGGCTCATGCTCCTGCGATAAGATGTGAGTATCCTCACCACACTGGAGAAGCTTGCTTCGCATATGGCTGTCGAAACTCCTACAGTTATGCCCGCGCTCAGCAGCAAGTATACGGTGGGAAAAGCTGCATTAAACTCCCAAAACCATTTCAAAAACTGGTCCAAATTCAGACGGATGTTTCCATTCAAAAGCACATCAGGAAGCTTCGATGAGACAACAATGCTTTTCACAATAGTAGTTTCAGCATCGAGAAGATCTTCACTGATATTTTTGGTGGTTGTATTGACTAATGAACAAAGAGGTTGTAATTCTTCCTTGTCGAGAAAGCAACTCGATGCTGGTAAACGAGCACGCAAAGATTTGATGAGAGACATTTTAAACTCCGAAAACCGGTGGCTGAATTCGCTCTGAATAGTATCAATGATTTCAAAGCTAGATGCTTTCAAATTAAAATTCTCACTTTCATTGTGAATTCCGATGTGTTTTGTTATGAATGACGTCCTCTCTGAATCGAGATGAAACTGACTTTTTTCGCTTGTTCAGAGGGTGGGATAACTGTAGCTTGTTTGCGCCACACACTAAGTACGGAATACGCGCTAGATGCGTTTTATGCTGACTTATGCTAGTCAGTGCTACAGTGATCTATTCACATGCTGAACCATTTCTACGTCAGACAAAGAATTCCCTAATCTTTTTTGATCAACTTCTAATTCGCGTACATTATCCTACTGGGTTTGATTTGGCTATTGTACGAAGTTCTGTTTGACTACAAGCAAGGCTAAGACCAGTCCAACGTTCCCTCTAAGATGCGCAACTGTGCAGTACCACCGAATCATTTACGCAGTGATACCTAATTCTCGTACACTTGCAACATTCCAAAACGTTGGAAAAGAAAACAAGGAGTAACTATTTGAAATAAATGTGTAGGCCCTACCTTGTTCGTATTTTCATAAGACTTATCCAAAATTCTAAAAATTCACTAAATTTGTAGTTCATTTAGAATTCTGGCAACTCAGCTTTAAAATTTTCATGCTCAATAAAACCAACATTTGCGCAAATTTTCTTTGAGAGAACGCTGGCTAAGGCTTGATATTATAATAGGCCTATTACCATAGCCAGCTCGCTAGTGCCATGGATTTGTTTGCGCTAATAGAGAGACTGCATAAACGGTTTCGAAAGACTGTCTCCAGTGACCTTGACTTCACAAATCGAAATTGTCACCAGTGTGGACATTCCTTAACACAATTTATTTTGTAACAATGAGGTCACCTTTTAACGCAACGTGCGGTGACGTCGCGAGTTGGCGTAACGATTAAACAGATTGAAAACAAACATTTGTAAAATGTATTAATTTTTCCAGTTTGAATAATTTGGGGGGGAACAAAAAAAATTTGGGGGGTACTACCCCCGTGGCTACGGGTCTGTAGCAACTCTTACTGATTCGCGAATGCAAGCGGGTGAACATGTCGGCGACATTACAATTATCGGAACTTAATTTGGGTCATAACACCGCACCTACCTTCTATAGCACATTTAAAGAATGTGACGGTTAGCACACTAAACACTCTGTGTTGAAAACGGCGACAACGATGGTGTTGCGACGAATTTTTGCTAGGATTCTTTACAGAGGTTTATAGGATCAGCAAACGAAACAGCACGTGCGTTTGAAGGCTGTATAAAAACGTAATGCGACACGAAACGAAAAAAAATTGCTATAGTACGACAACGTTGCAGCAGAAAGGCATATTTCTACGTGATCCCACCAACAAATCGCTTGTTTCGCGCCGTTTACGGACATTATCGGCCTGCCAACTGCAATGAAATTGTAGCAGAAAGAAGCAAAACACTTCAAAGAAATCAACTGAGAGCTGCACACAATGAAACAGGATTTATCAAACACAGCAATGACAGTTGATTGATGAATTTTTGTTGCGGCAGTCTAGCGTTTTTGTGGCCAAAGCAGCGTTTACGTCCTAAATTGACTTACTCATCCAGACAAACAACGAAACGGTTAAAGTTATTTAAAAAGATGCTCACAACCGATCTCTTCCGCCGATTTGCAAAAAACGCCAAAGGCCTCCTGCACTAAGCGGAAGCTCTAATAGCTAGGGCTTCATAAGCTCTTTCGGGAGTTATGACAACAGCTTTTCCAAGAACTAAAGACGGAAACAAACTGCATCATCCAAACTGCACAGTTTCTATATTTGCACTACTATGCAAGTTAAACGAGACTGCATACTTTCAGATAAGATTATTCTCAAGTTGGTTCCGCGTCTTACTCTCGCTTTTCTCGAGTTGAAAAGGCTTAGGACTGTTGTAACCTCTCCGGTGGTGTTGCGTTGATTGTGTGATTCACCACGAACGGGATGTGCGTGAAGAACAACACCATTCATATGTGGCGCGAACAAGCAATAATAGAGTGATCATGGCATGTGAACTCTATTGTTGCTTGCTGCCACAGTGCGAAGCTTTGCGCATATGCCGCTAGGGGTTTCCGATCGCAACAAGATGGTGCTGTGACCAGGATGTGAAGGTCGTGCGGAGTTCAGCCTTCACACAAAGAACGTGCGATCGGTGCGGTTCGTTGTGAAAAGGAGGGGATGTTGTTGCAACCTCTCCGGTGGTGTTGCGTTGA
>Ga0210059_1001034_pt1 | contig 40197 bp, 21 predicted proteins | sample Ectturendosymbi2_FD_188042 | JGI IMG/M metagenome (GOLD analysis project Ga0210059, IMG submission 188042) | Ecteinascidia turbinata endosymbiont from Florida, USA - Sample 2 (SPAdes) (version 2) | ecosystem: Host-associated > Tunicates > Ascidians > Unclassified | place: Key West, Florida... | reverse complement strand
AAATGGCTACTTCTCAATTCCCGCTACTCACATGCTTGACTACTCACACACTTTGAACTGCGGTCTCCTACACAGCAGCTAAAACCCATTGTTAGGAGACAATGACCTTTCTTGCTAAATAATTATTCTTTTGTAAATAATTACTTTTTTCAAAACAAAGCGCATAATATCTACAGTATAACAAAACAGTAGAATCTGTTCAAATGGTTCTGTGGCCCATTGAAAATGTCTTGGTGGCCTAGTACTGGGCCATGGCCCACTGTTTGGGAACCACTGGGTTAGGGTGAGAAAAAGAAAAATAGCTGAGGTCTAAGACGAAGTCCAAAAATGTTCAGTTGTTGTAGTTATTCCCGTACTATACCTTGTTGTGGGTACTTGACATCTAAGCAAAAGTTTTTAATTTACACAACACACATCAAAAAAGTAATTGCCAAAGTTAATTTATTTATTCTAAGAAGCAAAATAACTGACTTACAAGTCAGAAATTTCGCAGAGGTCAGAAATTTCGCTTGACACCGGTACAACGAGCCAAGTTTCTACTACGAACTTCGCATCTAGTGAAAATGTCGAGCTTCTGCGGCAGTTGGAGGTACCAAGAAAGAAATGTTGTCTGCACACAGCAGATAGTGATTGGTGTGATGTGAGCTGTACGGTGATAGTCCAGTAGTTGTTTTTTGTGGCAATTTGATGGTTCCCACAAATCAATAGATGAATGTAACATTCCGTAGTGGTTAATACTGAAGCTAGCCTGTAGCATCTTTTCAAGATCTACTTTTGAGTTCTGCAAAGCCAAATGAACCACGTTTATCATGTGATTCTCATTCTGGTTAGACTAATTTGTCAGCAAAAGCTTGTGTGTTCAAGACCATGAGGTCATATCTTCCCACTGGGCTACCAACCCTGCAATACAGTTTTCAGTGCTATATACTAGCTATGCAAAAACTAAAAGAAAAAAGGATGTATGATGGCAAATGGAAGGCAGTGGCTACCGAACTGCCTGTGGATCTTCATTTTTGAAAGGAAGTGACTACGGATACGCCTGTCCTGACACAATTAAAATAAAAGGGTCAGTTTGTCATTCAAACTGTCTGGATCTCGTAGCATAACGGTTATGCGTTAAGGCTGCTGTGCCAATGGTTTTCAGTTCGACTCAGTCTCACCTTTCCAACTTTTGATTTTTTTTCCTTTATTTTTTGCAGGCTTAGGTGTTACGTTTAGGGGTTAGTGTTAGCTTAGGGCTACTGTTAGGGTTAAGGTTAGGTTTAGGGTTTAACTTTTACATTTAGTTTGTTTCAACCAAGCGTACTGCACTCTCGTCGTGCGTTAACCTACCTACTGCTATATGTCACAGGTGACGTATTAATAAGTTTTCCAATTTCAAGATCCACACGCGTATCTGTGGTCACTGCCTATTTGAAACCTTTTTTATTCAAGCGCCACCCAGCACCTGTAACGTGACAGTAACCCACGACGAGAGTACAGGTAGAGGTAGGATTGGTAGAAACGTACAAAACGTAAAACAGGTAAGAAAGTGTCCAAGTAGCTGGCGATGGCTATGCAAGGTCAACTGCTGTGCTAGTGTTAGGAAGCCAGCACCCACATGAATTAGCACGTGGTTAAGTTTAGGAAGGGGCTACAGAACCACCCATGGATCTTCCTGTTTTAAAACTTATTCGACTGGTGTCGATCTGGTAGCCTAACGGATAGGTTCCAAGGCTGCTGTGCCAATGGAATGGTTTATTGGTTCGCCTCTCACCTTGGCAACTTTCGTTTCGGTGTTGGTTGCAAGTTAAAGTTTCAAATAATTTCAGAGCACTTTTTCTTTTATTTTTTCAAAACTTTTAAAAGTTTGGGTTTAGGGGCTAGGTTTAGGGATTATATTTAGGGATTAGATTTAGGGGTTAAGTTTTAGGGTAGATTTAGGGGTTAAGTTTAGGGGTTGGGTTTAGACGTTAACTTTAAGGGTTATGTTTCTTACGGTTTACGGGATAGGTTACTTAGTGTTAGCATCAGGTCAGTATTGGGATTAGGGCTGCGGTTAAGGTTAGGGTCATGGGGGTCAGACGGGGGGCAATCCCCCCTTGGATTTTTAAAACTTCAGCAGAAAAAAGTTGTTTTCTTAGTTTTCAGCAGAAAAAACAAATTTTCACTTTTAGCCCCCCTACAAACATTGGAAAATACCCTAGTGGCCACCACTAGGAAAAATCTTTCCGACACCCATGGTTAGGGTTAGGCTTTAGGTTTATGGTTTACCTTCTACGTCTAGTATGTTTCTACCAAGCCTACTGCATTCTCGTCATGCGTTACTATTGTCACATTACACGACATGGTCGAATAAGGTTTCAAATTTAAAGATCCATCAATGGTTCTGTAGCCACTGCATTTTTCAAAACTTTCCAAACTTTTGTTTCAGGAGTTAGTGCACGTGTGTCAAACTGGTGGCCCGCCACATCTTTTTGTGTGACCTACGAAGCCTAAATTTTAAGCCTCAGCCTGCTTATTTTTTGGAACTATAGTGGTTTATACCTGTTTACAAAGGCATATGACGTTCTTTGCCATGTTATATCTTTGCTATTTTAGTCATCTTGCTGACCTAATGTCTTGCTTTAAGAAAATTATTAAGTTTTAAGGCTCTTTTCACTGCAAAAGAACCATTGTTACGTCACAGAGATGCTCTTTAAGCATCAGCATAACGTAGATGATTGTGGTTAATTCTGTTACAACTGGCCATTTGGCACAACCATAATGCTGATATGGCCCTCACTGAAAATGAGTTTGACGCCACTGGGTTAGCATTATTATTAGGTTAGTACAGGAGTCGGGAACCTTTTTTGCTAAGGGAGCCATGAAACCTGCATGTTTTTGATTGTATTTCCGTGAGAGCCATATAATATTTTTCAACACTTAATAATGCAGTCAACTGAATAACTAATGTGTACATTTTTAAGCAAAATCAACAATTTTAAACAATGGTAAATGTCTGAATTTTCTTTTTAATAACATGCTTCTTACTGTTAAGGCAGTGGCTACAGATACGCCTATGAATCTTGAAACTTGAAAACTTAATCATACGCCACATGTGACGTAACAGTAACGCATGACGAGAGTGCAGTAGGCTTGGTAGAAAGGAAGTAAATGTAAAAAATAAACTTTAAACCTAACCCAAACCTTCACTAACCCTTTGACGTAACACCAAAGTAAAAAAAAAACAAAACAAAACTTCGCAAGGTGAGAGTTGAACCGAAAACCATTAGCATAGCAGGCGTAACACATTGCCATTACGGTACGAGCAGCACGCCGTTTGCCTGATAAACTGACCGTTTTATTTGAATTGCGTCAGGACAGGCATATCCGTAGCCACTTCCTACTGTTAATGTGACTTCTGGTGCTGTAGCCACTTCCTACTGTTAATGTGACTTCTGGTGCTGTATGGTGTTGCTAATGGCTTTGTAGTCTGGCAAATGCAAGATTACAGAAGTTCCATTCGTAACAATCGTGTTAAGAAAATACCAAGCGAGCCATATGCTGTCATCAAAAAAATCACATCTGGCTCGCGAGTGATAGGTTCCCGAGCCCTGGGTTAGTATTAGGTTACTGTTAGGTCTGCAGTTAGGGAATAGGGTTAAGGCTAGGTTTTAGGTTTGCCTTTAGCATTTACTATGTTTTTGCTAAGTCTACGGCGTTCTCTGTGCTTAACTGTCATGTTGCATGAGGTGGTCAAATAAGTTTTCAAATTTGGAGATCCATGGACAGTTCTGTAGCCACTGCCTTAGGTTTAGTCACCAGAAACAGAAAGCAGGTTCAGACTTTCTTTATATCATTGATTGTAGGGTTAACATACAGTGGTGGAGAGATGGTCGTGGAAGTCATGTCTGCACTACGCTCAAGTTTCTGTACGCTTTTCTTAATGGTGCTTAGGTTGCAATGTCAAGTTTCACAATTTAATGTCTGTACCAGTGGTTCTCGAACTTCTTTGTTCACGGAACACTGCAAAGTTATTTGAAGTGAGCAAGGAACCCCCGCCAGGACTGCCAAGTAAACATAAACACTTTTTTTTCACCCAAATTGTCATTATTAATGTTTCGTACTTTAAACAAATTATGCACTATAAAAGTAACCATAAATCAAAGCTGGATCAAATGCTATAGCGCCTGCCACATGCCCAAAGGGTTAAAGGACATATCAGCAGATTTTGCTTCAAACTGGTAAGTATAACCCGTGGAACTCTTCAGATTTGTCCATGGAACCCTAGGGTTCCACGGAACCCACTTGGGAAACGCTGGTCTTCCCCAAATTTTCTTAACTGGAGCCCTTGGCCCACCTTGAGGGTCACAAAGCAGTTCTCCAGGTGCCACAGATAGAAGCCTTCACTAAATAAGATCTGCTGTGATATTACAAAACCCTATTGATGAACAGGAGGCGACAAGTGCTGCGAGTCTTTGGAAGGGGGCCACAAACCATGAAGGTTGAAAAGTTAGTTTTTCTATGGACATCTGGAAATTTTTCTTGGCCATTTTAGCCACACTTACTGTTACATAAATATCAACAGTGAAAGATTTGCTTGAGTAATTGAGGAGTGTTGACACCATGGGAAGTTTAAAAGTTTGGAAGCAATATACATTGATCTGAAGATTATATATTTTCAGTTTCGTGTTTGGTTATGCGTGAAATACTGCATCATTAAGGTTATGGCTAGGACCTAAGTTCTCAAAGCAAATCTCATGAAAAAGCAGCTCCAATGAGAACATAGGTAGGTTTGAATTTTGCAAGGCACAAAATTGGAAATAATCCAAGCAATGAAAAAATGCACCAATGTTTTTGTTTTTTCAACTTCGTGCTTGTTTGCGCATGAAATTTGGCAACATTCAAGGGGCTAATAATAGGCTGTAAATTTGAAAGAAAAAACTTTCATGAAGAGGCAGCTCCATTGAGAACATTGGAGGCTTGATTTTTGTAAGGAACAAAAATCGCAATAAGCACAGCATGAACCAAAGCGCCAATGAGTTTAAAAATTGCCAGCAACATCATCATTGTTGTAATGCACTGACCAATATTGACCTTGTTGCATTTATTCTGACATGAGGGCAACTGGAATTTTCAAAACGAGTTCATGTGAATTTTGGATAAAAACAGGAAATGAATGCACAGTTGTTTCTCAACTAGCCTTCATAAATCCTTGCCCTTTTATACAACATATGTGTGAAACATTCCCGAAATTAACAAATATCAATTTAAAAAAGTGAGCCGTTTTGAAAAATGTTGAGAATGTTCTTCATCCTGCCTTTTCTATGAGTCGATCTGTGAAAAAATCAACTGCATCTATTCTATTAGTTGCGCTTGAACTTTTATAAATTGAATTGATTTTTGTTAATTTTTTATTCACTCTACTGCTTTCACTACATAGTTCTTTCATTGCTGAATATATATATACTTTTGTGGATTGTGTGTATTTGTACAGTGTGCTTTCGTTGTTGACAAAAATGACACTTGAGATTTGTAATGGGACGTTAACATGTATCATTAACGTCTAAATTCAAGGCTATACATCAATGGGTTGCTTAGAAAATTCTTTTTGAAGTTTGAGAAGCAGAACAAAAAAGTTTTGAGAAGCTGTGATTTAGACACTACCTACAATGAATAAATTTATGGAACATTTATGGTTTCAGGCTAGAAAAATTTGTAAAACTTAGTTTTTTTTTTTTTTGTATTTGTATTTTTCTTTTAGGTTGTACACAATAAATTATGCTAGTTCATATCTCAAGCCATGAGAGGAAAAGAAATTTTGTCTTGATGTAACGTTTGTACTATCCTGTTATTTTCATGGATTATCTAACTATATGGGAAAATGTACCAAGTGAAAATGAACATTTGAATGAAACTAAACGAAAATACAGTCACTGGCAAAAAGATGAGGTCAATTATCTTTCAGTCAAAGAACAGAATGCAACTGAACGAGAACAGCGGATAACTCAAGCAAAACGAAAATACAGTCAGTGGCTTGTTGTGGATCAAAATAGCTATTATAGCATACATACATTTCTGGAAGATGCTGTTCCTGGATCATTTTGTAGTGACACTATTTCATTATATGATTCATGGCTACGGCGTGCATACACACTTGCTTGTCTGAGTTTGCTTTTCCTCATGTTTGCTATTTCTTATATGTTTTTCTTCAAAGCTCCTAAGGAAGTCTGGGACAGCCTGCTTATAATAGACATGCTATACACATACATTATGTTTCTCCGGTCAAGAACAGGGTATATGGTCAATGGCATAGAGGAGAGAAACTTGATAAAAGTTAGGAATAAGTACAACAGGAGTGTGGGATTTATTTTAGATGTTATATCAGTTGTTCCACTTGCAGTGATTGGAAGATTTTTGCCTAATGTAGAAGAAACATTCTATGCCGTTGGAAGACAAAAGCAGTATATTAGGCTTCATTTCATTACGCATTATTTAGGTAAGTGCAGCTGATTTGTTTCCTTATATTTTGATTTTTCTGCACATTTTACAGCAATCCACCATGCATGATGACACACTTGGGCAGTATTTTTATTGATATTTGTGCACTAAGTCACCATACATATGTCTCAGTAAAAATATATAATTTTTCTGTTCTAATCCATGTGATCTGTGCTAAACATTAACAAATATATAGCATATACAATGGTGTAGTTCAATAAACTAGCAATGCCCTGTTGACAACATTCTTTTCCACATTCCTTTGGGGCCAGTCCATGTGAAGTGATCCAGCAAAATTGCTATTTTTCATCTGACCCTCACCAAAAGTCATGAAATTTCATAAGGAGAAAGATCTGTCTGAGCTCAACAACATTGGAATTTTCAAAATTGGACCTGTATTTCCAAAGTTGTGAGCATTTGAAATTTTGATCTTTTTTAAGAAGATTGGACCAAAAATTTTGGAATTTTGTTGTTGGAACTTCAATTGATCATCATTCCTACATTTCTGAATATATAATTTCATGCAATATTTTGCGGTAAAGTGCAAGGTTTCATGCTGAACAAGACAAAATTTTTACTGGTGACCTTTGAACCCTGGTTAATCATTGTTATAAAGCAACATGTTTTTGTAGGCATTCAAGCCTGACTATATTTTAAATACCTATAACCCAAGTAGTGCAACTTCAATTAAATTTTAAGGGCTGGTGTTATGCAGACACTACTGTATCTTGGTGATCCATGCTTAGTTACATTTGCATTAGTTTACCTGCCCCGTAGGATGGTGGTAGGGGAGAGCTTGCGGTGTGCAACACTCACTGTTCCACTTGCTCTGTTTCGCTTTTCCCGCAAAGCTTAACACGGGTCCCGGCCATAAAACCCTTTAAGAATTGCACATCCACCACCAGCGCTGCACGTACCACCGAGGTTCCGTTTCTATCGCCCATCAACGAAGTCAAGGGAAAAACCCTCTATCCTGCCATAACCGTGTACAGCACTGTTCATGGCATAGCCTTTGGCAAATTACTGGGGAGCCTTGTCTCTGAGGTCGGGCACCATCTTAAACCTAACCGTTCCGATTTTTACAGCCGCAAGGGGCATCAAGTGTATTGTCCGAGGGTTGTCACCAGGCAATGTAAGTTACCAGCAGGCTGGTACCATTCGTGTACGCCAGGCACCACCGTATCTTCGACATGCCTGGTCTGCCGTCCAGTGAGTTTCCATCATTCGTTTCCATGAAATGCTATCTCCAGGGCGACCAAGAGTGCCCATTATACAACTCGGTGTGTGTTGAGCAGGTCCAGTCGACCCGATCGCCCCAAGCAACCCTGGAGGGACGTCTGTAAATCATGCATATGGATTTGCCTGCCAGTCAGTGACCTTTATGAGCTCAGGGGAGCCTGCACCATCTGCGATGCTTTCATGACTTTAACATTTGTTTGGTTTGCTGAAGCGTTTTTGAACAGAGGTACTCGCCGTGTTCGAGTTGAGACCCGCTGCCTCCTCTGAGCCCTTAGGCAGCAATGAATTGTCGTAGTGCCATGCTCCTCATCGGGGTGGGTGATGACTGCAAAAACTTCCTGTTGGTCGACTCTTACTATTCGCTGAGTATACGGCTACCCCATTCAGGAGCGGGGCAGCTCGCATGAGTGTGACGCCCTAGTCAGGATCAATCTCAGTGCATCAAATGTTACTCCACTTGTCAGGGCTACGGAAAGCATAAAAAAGCCACCCAGCCAGCCTACACAGGCAAAGCCGATATATTCGGACGTATACGAGGCACAACAATGAGTCGCGTCCCGGAGGCAACCTCATCTGCTCAAGAGAGTCATAGTTACTCCCGCCGTTTACACACGCTTGGTTGAATTTTTTCATTTTGACATTCAGAGCACTGGGCAGAAATCACATTGCGTCAACACCAGGTGACGGCCATCGCGATGCTTTGTTTTAATTAAACAGTTGGATTCCCCTGGTCCACACCAGTTCAAAGCTGCCTGTTTGACGCCGGCTGAAACGCACCACAAGGGAACATGTAGCTGCAGCAGTCCATGAGCAGATGCCCACACAGGTCCAGGCTCAAGCTGCCTGGAAGCAGCGTTCGCCCAGTCTGGTACAGCCCCGACGCCTGCTTCATATCTCAGCCTGACCGAAGTTACGGATCTAGTTTAGATATATTTATATTTGTCATTTTCCTAACCATGAAAATAATAATTTCCATTGTGAAATCTGAAATATAATGTCATTCACAATATCCTTAGTAGTAGCGTGTTCTTTTTTCTCAATTGTTACTACTGATTATAATCCTTTTGTAGACTAGTTGATTTTTTCATAATTGCTTTCATTTTAAAACCCTGAGTTGCATGATCCAGAGATCTTATCTGATTTGATAGAAACATAGATCTTGTTTCACATACACAATTATATAGTTATTTTTGCTTCAAATTCACCCATATGGTATTGTCTGATGTACACATCAGATGGCATTATTTTTATCAAACAATCAGTTGTGTTGTCAAGACTGTAACCTTTGAGACCAAGGCCTTGTTAAATTTCAAGACCAAGACTTCATCGAAAATTCCAAGACAAAAATTCCAAGACTGAGACATGACCATCGAGACCGATATTTGATACTTCAAAATTGTGCATTTTGCTAAAATTATTTAAAAAATGTCATTACCACTTCTAAGTTGAATTTTTTTGAATTTCTGGCTTTGTTTCTTACCTGCAAATACAACAGAGAATTACTTTGAATTACAGAAAACTTTTTTAATTACAGAAGTTTTACTAAGCCATATCTTTGCAATTTTCAAAGTCTCAAGACAATAAGCTTTTGCTCATACTTAAAGGCCACAAAGATAGCGGCAAGTAAATCAGTCACAGTTTATTGACAGGGAAACTAGTTTCGTGTTTTCCAACGCATCATCAGTCCTGAAAAAGTAAGACAAATCTCACAGGTGAAATGTTGGCACTTGAAAAAAGTAAAGAAAAACACACGAACTGTGGCTAGTTACAGCCACATTACTAAAATTTTTTTGAAACTAAAAGGCTGACCTTCCCAGAGTCTCATAAACCAGTCACTGCCAAGAAAATCTGCGTTTGGCAGCGGTCTAACAGACACTTTTCCTCTGGAGATAACACATGTCCCCGATGACGAATGCCAGAGAAGCCATGCGATAAACAAAGCGTAACAGTTCACGAAAAATCAAGAAAGGCCGAGCCTTTCAACGTACATTGGAAGCGTGCAATAAGCTAATTTTTAGTTATTCCTTGTTCCAAACACAACTTTGATGGTGGGACAGTTCGTCAATTCTTGGAGAATTGATCACTGCACATAATTCAACCAAGTTGTCAAATCAACAAAGTTGTTGTTTATTGACTTAAAAATGTACCATCTGTTTGTGGTCCAACATTTTTTCATGGTTGACCTTATGCTTGACATGGATGGCACAAACAACTCAACAGCAAGGAAATTCTTCCCAACAACAACCTCACATAGTATACAAGGTCAAAGAGCAGTAATCTATATTAATTTTGTGTCCATAGATGTAGCAGCATTAGTAGAGCTAATTTCCTCATCTCTTCATTATCTTTGTTATACATCTTCAAGAGATATAGTATTAGCCACAAGCTGATTTTAGCCATGGTAATTTCAATAGTGCAAATAAGGTGGCTGTGTTAGTATACAGCAGACATCATCTTTTTGTGGCCAAAACAAATGAACATAATCCATTAGGATGCAAAAATTGTATTGAAGCATTTACTTGTTCTTGGTCATTGTCTTGCACTATGCCAGTGTACTATGTTTTGCCATACACAGCTGAAACGTAATTTCCTTTTAAACATATGGGTTTGGGTTGATAATTAGTTGATAATTAGTTGCACTACTAAAGAATAAGAGCTAATGAGACTAATTTGTATTGGACAAAGTGGATGAAAATAGTGGAAGTTTTGTGTACCCTTGATAGCATGAGATTGGTGAAATCAAAGTTGCATTGCCTCATGCTGCTTGGCAAATGGTTTCACTTGAAAAGCTAACAAAATACTTTGATGCAGTGTGCCAACATATCTGTTACTGTTAGAATTCAATGTGTGTGGACAGTCTATACTTTCTGCTGCAGTTGATAATGTCACATTGCCATGAATGCCATTGCATGGTGATTTGCATGACTTCTTGCAAAAAATTACTAAGAAGCCAAAATCTGCTTTGAATGTTAACAGAATGCAAAAGCTTTTGCAATTTTAATGTTGAGCTGCACATCTATCTATAAAATATTCAACTTTCTTCAGATTAGGAATTATTTTCTAAACTGATAACAATAAAACATAGGCACATGTTGAAGATCACCTGATATGAAGCGTAGACTTTGATAGCATAGCACATGGCCTTTTTTGAAATATCAAACAACTGGGTGTATGGTGCAGATCCTGTGTCCAGTGATACCCTTGGGCAGTGGTGCATGTAGCTAGGCGGAAAGGGGTCTGTTATAGAAGGGCAGCATTTGATGATACTTTTAAGAATAAAACCAAATTTTCTACGTAGGTGTCCTAAGACCTAATCAAACTTGGTTAGTAGCCTAGCACAACTAGCTATTTAGATAGTGGTACTGGTAGAGCTCAAATAATAAGGTCTTATTTGGCCAACACCAATTCTTTTGTTTTTCATTGCCGATAAGTGATGGCGATATTACCAATGTTTTTACATTTCTCAAACCACAGCTGAAAGACAAAGCAGTGTATTTTTTTCTTCAGTATGTTAGCCACAAAAACAAATGGAATTATTACATGAGTTTATACTTGTGAAATCACTGCTGTAAAGGAGTATACTTGCAAAATCGCTGCTGAGAAGGATAATTGAGTGTCACTGCTCTGATAATTTTGAATCATGATGTAAAAGTGAATTATAAGAAATCATATAACACTTGTACAATGTACAGTGTTGCTTTGTTCATTACGACAGTATCATCAACTGTTCGTTACGATAAAGCTGTTTTTGAAATACAATATGATGACAATTTCTGAGGCTAGCTGTTGTACCTTTCAATATAAGAAATTCATCATAAAAATATAGCATTGTTGCGATCGGAAATCCCAAGCAGCATGTGCGCAAAGCTTCGCACTGTGGCGGATCTCTATTATTATTGCTTGCTCGCGCCATGCATATGTATTTTTGTTCTTCGCGCACATCCCGTTCATGGTGAATCACACAATCAATGCAACGCCACCGGAGAGGTTGCAACAGCATCAGCAGAAATGAACCCGCTTTGCTTGATGTGACATCAAAGCAGGCCTAAATCTTATTTAGTCCTATTACAACCTAGTAGGAGTAAACAGCAGATTTAAATTTGGGCCCAAACTGCAAAACCAAATGATTTCGATTTGATGCTGTGTTCTGCCATGAAGTAAAATATTACATAACTGCTCTCTGCATGTGTCTGGCAGTGTATAATCTTCTGATTGATTTGCTTGCATTGGAGCTGGGACTGCCAGAGCAGCAGATTCCACATCACGTGCATTCGACCCAGTATCAACATAGATAGTTTCATGTCATTCTGCTAGCGCTGTTTTGACAAGGCAGCCACGTTGTTGCTTTGTAATAATCGTATTCAACAAGTATTCCCAACCTTGGGTACATGTCTATCTGAAGGGGTACAAGGTTAGCAATTGAAGGGAAACATATTTATATATTATTTGTTTTGAAATGTTTGTGCAAATATGAGTGAATATTATTTTCAAAAATCTATGCTTGCTGTTAAATATATCTATGATTAGTCATGATAAAATGATTTGTCATAAGAAATTTTAGGGGTACGTGCTCATCTGTCGATATTCTGAAGAGTGCATGGTCAGAGAATGGTTGGGAACTCCTGGTATACAATGTTAAAAGGGAAATGCTCTTGCCTGTTCCAAACCACCTGCATGAGAGACCTACAGTGGCAGAGTTCGTATTTGATCAGTGTTAATGCTGAGTACCCACAGTACAAAGTGCCTGTCATGGCAGCCCCCTGTATGCGCCCCTGCCCTTGGACCTCATTTTGTAATTGAAAAGTATAGTTTTCAAGTTACTGTGTGATTGTTACAGTCATAGTAGTACCCTTGCATCATAGTTGCAACACTTATGTAAGGACTGAAAGTAATAACTGTGATGTCATGGATTGACTACAAAAGTGCCCTTCTTTAATTTTTTCTTGTTTAATCTCTTTATATTCTGGTGGCACGATCTTGTATGTTACCTCTTGGAAGTTCTGATTTTATATAAAATCATTTTATTATTTTTGCATTTTGGTTAGTACCTAATAGATAGGACACCACTTCAGAAAAAAATTAATGAAACCAAGTTAGTAAAATATATTTTTGTCTGTTCGTTATATTTGGAATGACTATGATCAAACTTTTGAAAAACTGTTTTATTTTCAACATACTATCAGAAACATGTATCATGTCAAACAAATAAATAGAAGTTGAGAATAGAAATCATTATTGCAGCTTACTCTAGTGTGTATATTAATTGAGCCAAAATCCCCTTAGTTATTTTAAATGGTAAAAAATATAACAAATAGGTAAATCAGCAAAGGTTTCCTGAAACTAAAAAATTCTTCTGTTCCAGGGGCATAACTATGTGGTCTGTTAAATTTGCATGCCAAGGCCATTTAACAACTGTGATGGTGTCACATTCGAGAGCAGCATGGTACACATAGAATTTCAAGAAGGTAGCTAGTGGCATCACAGAGCGGCTCGCCTAATTCCAGAAAATGCAGACACATACAGTAGGATCGACCCCAGGGCAACAGTGTCACTAGGGCTCATCACAAACTTACTGTATACTGACTGAATGCAAACGTTCGAGGCTTGCGCCACTGAAATTTCCATTTGCTCTCCTTCTGGCTGACACGAGTGGCCGGTTAGCTCTTTTGGTAAAGAGCTGGCCTCACAATTGTGAGGCAGGAGTTTGTTCCCCCTCGCCGGTTGTTCCCCTGAGGAAGGAACTTAGCACTCAGCTCATGGGCCAATGCTGCTGCTGCCTGCGGTGGCCCAAAAATTGTTGTGCAATTACGTGCTGTATCACGCTGTTGTATCATGTTCGCATGTCAGCACCTCACTATGCCTCGTCTACTGTGATTCATGTGTCATCATTGTGTGCGCCTTTCCACAATAAACAAAGCATGCAAACTCGGAGGGAAACCTCCATATGCAAGAAGAAGATGTTGTTGTGTGACATCGGTGACATAACAATGAATGAGAAGTTATCATGAGAACTAGTCGATTGTTGTGTAATGTATGTCACAGAGAAATGATAAATGCCAGTTAGTCTTTCGCGTACTAGGCTCATTCATATTAGCCCAAGTTATTAGACAAATTTTCGTTTGTTTCAAATTATTCTTGAATAGGAACTGTCCATTGGATTGGAATTAAAATCCAATGTTCTGTACCAGGGTCTCCAAACTTTTTGCCCGAGCGCCACGTGATCTATTGCACAAGAGTCTATGAGGGTTGGACATCTTACTAAATCAACATGTTTTGATTAAATGCAGTATATTATTTATTCATTATTGACAAAATGTCTTCGCAGGCTGTTGTTTGGGACCCCTGTTCTATTAAAAACCATTGCTTCCCAAAACTTTCCATCAGATATGAATTATGTTTTATAAAAAAATACTTATTGCAGAGAGCAGCTTGGGCTATAACAGATGAATCCAAGTAAACCTTTGCGTACAAAGCTCATTCATATTAACCCGAGTTCCTGAACAATTTATTGTTCATTTGAAATCTTAAAAGGAACTGTCCATTGGATTGGAATTAAAATCCAATGTTCTATGCAAAACAATTGCTTCAAAATACATTCAATCGTGTATGAATTATATTTAAATGTATAGGCCTGCTTAATTGCTGAGGGAAGCCCGGGTTATAACAGATGAACCCAAGTAAAACGTGAGCAAATGAAGTTGAGAAAATGCCCAGTAGCTCTGAAGTTGAAGAGGCCAAGGGCCCCTTCGAAACCAACCGGACTCCTGTCGTCCAACAATGAGATTGTTATGTATGTAATTTTTGCGATAAATTTTCAATAAGAGCAGCTAGGCTTGGTGACGGTAGCGAAAAAATTATACAGTTATACGAAAAGAATAAGGCGAAGTGGTGAAAAGAAACTAGCAAAATACACACAACGTTGATCCAACCACTTCAACCTATACTTCAGCCTTACACATTTAGTATGCCTGGATGAACATTGCGTTCTCTTCGTATTTTTTTCGCTCCCGTCACCCAGCCTAGCTGGTTCTCCTGAAAATTTGTCACCACTGTTACATAACGGTCCAATTGATTCAATGCGATCATCATTCGTGGCTTTAACTTGAGCTAAATTAGCCTAGGCTTGTCAAGTCTACCCATTCAAAACTAGCATTTAGTAGTTAGTTGCCAAACCCCTTTGATTATTTGTAATTGTGCCACTGTTCTATTCTTTAACTTTCAAGTAAAACAAGAATCACCTTCATACCAGTTGACCTTTTCAAGGTATAAAGCAATTGAAATATAATTCATGCATGAGTGCACACAAGAACTGTCTTGCTTGACCTTAATTTACATAATTTCAAAGGTCATAAGGAAAGTGACAATGACTGATTTTTAATAAACACACCTTCTGACACATTCTTGCAAAATTCCAGCTAAAAATATTCACAGATAAAGAGATACAAGGGTTTTAATGTCAGATCTCAAAGCAACAAATTCAGAAAAAGTATACGTGAAACTTAAATGGGAACACTGTTCAACTAACAGTAACTTTGTGAATACTGGACCAGTTAAAAAATTCAAAGTAATTTGAAATCAGAATGATGAGATCTCTCTGCTCAAATGGAATATCCAGGATTTTGCTCATGGTCAGATATACGTATAGCCTGTTTTTTTTTTCTTTTTGAGACGTTTTGGTATTTGTCTCATAACTGTACTGTATTAAAATTCACCAGAACAGTGTTTTTCAGCCTGTATTTTCAGAATTCTGATCGAAGAAAATCGTGTATAGCTCTGGATCACTTGACATGGAATGACCATTTGGCAGACCTCTATACACTTGGAAATGACACTGGTATATCTAAAGGTGTGATCATTCAACAAACCTGAATGATAACAATGAGCTGTAATTCCACAGCGCATCAGGAACACTAATTAAAAAGAGATTTGCATAAGCACACCTTTTGACAGATATTTGTTGGGCCAACAGTCACATATTATTTTTTGCATTGTTTCATTTGATGTTCCAAGCATTGTTAGACATGTCAATAGGGGTGTGGAACTATTGACAGAACTCCACCTAGTTCTCTAAAATTATGTTTGAACAGATCAACATGACTTTAATGAATGTGCAAGAACAAAAAGACTTACGAAATATTCAAATGGGAAGCCCACAAGGATCTAAGAAAAATCATATTTGTTCTGTGAGCTTTTAGAAAACACAACAGACATAAAAGTATTGATGGTTGTTGAAAACAGCTGTGATTTATGGAGCTACGCAGGTGTAGACAGAAATGTCTTAAAATAGTGACGTATGACAAAAAACTAACCGCATGTTGGGCTAGGGGGTGAAAGGCACTGTTTGATGGTGTACTTACCAACAAGATTTAACTCAGATCTGACACAAACCTTCTTTGCATTCAGTGAAATGAAATGCTGTGGTGTTAAAGTCAGCAGCACAAGTACCTCAGTGTGTATCAGAGACAATCTTGCTGCTGCTTACTGAAGATATGAACTAAAACAGAATGGCTGAGTCTTCAAGTGTGATCAAGTTCACTTTGTTGCAGCTTGTGTGCCACCACATTCTTGAAACACTTCCTGAATACACCCTCTAAGCATGTGACGTGATGCACTGTCCCAATAATCAAAACTCAGAAATTCTGAGCTTTTTTATCCACTCCCAATATATTGAATATGTAACATTTTCAGGAATTCGGGAAGAAGAGCCTGGTTCTAGCACGGTTTTATATCGATCAATGAGACTGGTTCTCATGGCTTCTTTGACAATCCATTTTGCTGCTTGTCTGTGGTTTGGTCTTGCATGTTCTAGATATGATAATAGCATCTTTAGTTTGAAGTTCTGTGTTGAAGGAAGTTGGATCACTGATCTTTCTCAGCGTAAGCATTTGTTTTGCTATTTAGAAACTTCCTGCCACGTATTTTTTGCTAACTGCTGAATGTTTTCCAAACAAAAATATTTGCTTCAGAGCATGGTTAAAATCCGTAATTGTATTTGTATTTTTTCAAGTGTTTATTTCTATGTAAATGAATGTGAACTTTGATCATAAGTCAATTTCACATGTATCAACTACCTATAAAGCAAGTTTTGTGCAATTAAATTTAGCATGTAGTTGTGAAAAAAGGCAATTATATTAAAGCAGTACTGCAGGTCTGTTTAACCATTATGGTTATCAACATACTATACTGTCATACCTGGTTTATTCAAACTTTTAACACTTTGAGACGCGGTCTGCGAATATATTGTACCTAGATTTCAGCCTAAAACCAGCAGTTTTTAGTTGCCTTACCAATGCCATATGTCCTCTGCCGATTGGGATATAGAGCTGTTCAGGCACTCATACGGATTGGCCAGTCTTCTAGTTCACACTAGAAAAAAATTTTTGGTTGGGGGTTAGGGATTTTTTGTGAGTGATGTCATAAGTGAAGTAGTTTTGGGGCCATATTGGCTCATGTTACCTAGCCTAGGGCCCAGCCGCTAGGCCAAAGTGTTTCGCTGAAGTTTTCATTAGAAACTAGGCTCGAGTCCAAGTCTTTTGAGCCTTTGATCGACTTTCTAGCGTTTCTGGTTCAAAAGTTATGATCTAAAATAAACAAATTAATCAATTATCTGATTAACTAATTAATCAAATATTTTTATTACTTTTGATCATAACTTTTGAACCTGAAGCCCCAGAAGGTCATCCAAAGTATCAAAAGAGATTGTGGTCTAGTTTCCAATCATCTAATGGTTTGGACCCAGGGTCAGGTAAAGTGGGCCAAGGTGACTTAAAAGTCCTCCAGTTATGACGTCACTCACAAAAATCTGCAACCCCCAAGCAAAAAATCTTTTCTAGTGCAGACTAGAAGACTCGTCGTGTCTTTTGAGCTTTGAACAGCTCTCTACCACTTTCGGCCCCCGAGTTAAGTGTGTACAAAGCCACGTACAATCCGATTGTTTTGGTGCAGGAATCCTCAAAACCGGCTGGGTGCCAAAGTGTTAACACCAGATATGGGGTAATCATTAATTGTGATAAATTACAATTGATTACAGTTTTTTGAGTAATCGTAGTCCACTGAACTGACCAAAAATGACATATAATCATCAATTACATTGGTAATTTAATTGTAACTATCGATTATTTTTGCAAATAAACTTGGAAATCTTCACCCTACATCACTGTACCATGAACTGCGGTTTTAAAGACAGGGTTTCCTCCTTTATCATCGTTTGTTATGGTTATGTTTCAGGGGAGGCCATGTGCCTGTTTCTGTGTGATAAACACAGATAGTCTAGTGGCAAGCACAGTGTTTGCAGCGAGTTCTTGCTTTGTTCCAGCTAGCCTTCATGTTCACTGCCAGAAGTAATGCAGTGAAACGGGTTGACAATTCGCTCACAGAATACATAGCAATACATTATGAGGAGCGGTGTTGCTTTTATTGACATATGTTCAGAATGGGTCTATTAATGTAAGTGCTCAAGTAGGCTATGTATGCAATTAACACACTAATTTTATAGAAATTAACTTCCTTTCAGAAGAAAAAGGTAATTCAACCCAAGTTGAAAGCACTTTTCCACAATGCTGATAACTAACATATCAAAGATTATCAATGGATATTGGTAAAATAAACTCAACAAACCCATAGGGTTGACCATTGGCTTTTAATCCAATAGGCAGATGCACAGCCATATTGGCATCACTGTTCATTTCATTTTAAATGAAAAGCTATGCTTTGCTTGCAGGCAATCAAAAGCCACCACACAGCTAAAGACATCATAAGCTGTAGTTTGAAGAAATAGACAGAAATTTTGAATTTACAGTAGGCCTGCAAACAACTTTTCAGGGTTGCTGGATGATGTTCAAACCTGATGATGTCGTTTGACTGATAAAAGATTTGAAGCGTTGATGTTTATCAACTGTGGCCAACAAGTTTAAACATGGATTATTTGTGGTTAATCAAAATTTAAAGCAGGGGTCGGGAACCTATGGCTCGCCAGCCAGATGTGGCTCTTTTGATGATGGCATCTGGCTTGCTTGATATTTTTTTTACATGATTGTTACGGATGAAACTTTTTCTATAATTTTCCTACAAAGCTGTCGGCAACACCATGCAGCACTAGAAGTCGCATTATCAGTAAGAAGCATGCTATTAAAGAGAAAATTCAGACATTTACCATTGTTTAAAATTGTTGATTTTGCTTAAAAATTCACACATTAGTTAAGTAAGCTTGTTGCACTAAGTATTGAAAAGCATTATATGGCTCTCACGGAAATACAACTAAAAATATGTAGGTTTCATGGCTCCCCTAGAATTGCCCAATGTAAAAACAGGCTCCACATCGGTTAAATTTTGGTTTTAGTATTCCTTAGGTTTACAATAGGTTGTCATTTTTTGTGTTTTTGTGAGTATTTTCTGTTGATTTAGGATTTTGGTATAGCCATCCACATCTGGATTCACCATCGTTTCTCAGGATTTTTCTGGGTGTTGACTAGTGATCCCCCCTACAATGGCCAGTGTGTTTCTTTCAGCTAAGTTTTTCCACCCCTGATTCAAATTTCTAGTTACGCCGTACTGGTTTGTTGACTGCACAAACAGCAGTAAACAATGTGGTTTTTCTTTTTCTGGTGCTTAATCCTTGCAGATTGATAATTTTGTTTATTGCATTCATTCATATAGTATGTTATCTGAAAATATATTTACATCAAAGCATGCAAATGGTTTTTGTTTTCTTTCTGAGGACGCTTCAACGCAAATGCAATCGCGATTAGAATCGTGAGTACTTTATAAACAATGTGATTGTTTCTTCATAATTGTAGTCAAGCATGTGGCAAGTAATCGTAATGGATTACATTTGTGATGTAATCATCCCATGTGTACTTAACACCTTCAGCGCTGCCGTAAGAATACATTGTACTAGGAATACCTCTATTGAGCTGCCTTTCACGGCGCTTTGCAACTCCATAACTCGCCCGTTGATTTTCCTAGAGAACTGTTTAAACCTGCAAAAGACTCGGTTCTAGATTGCATCGAAAAAATTTTGAATTTGGGGTTTCGTTTTTTTTGTGAGTGACATCATAAGTGAAATAGGTTTCAGCCTTTTTAGCTGAGGTAATCAGGTTGTGGGCCTCAACCGCATGAGAAAAAAATTGATAATTTGGGGTTTCGTTTTCTTCATGAGTGACGTCATAAGTGGGATAGGTTTAGGCCTTTTTATCTGAGGTTATCAGGTCTTCAGCCCCAACCGCAAGAGGGAAAAAAAGTTTTTATTGGAAATGTATTTACTAAAAAGTTTTTTTGGAAACTAGGCTACAATCCGATTCTTTTGATACTGTGGATGACTTCCTGGGGTTTTGGGTTCAAAAGCTATGATCTAAAATAATAAAAATGTTTGACTAATTAGTTAATCAGATCATTAATTAATTTGTTTATTTTGGATCATAACTTTTGAACCAGAAATGCTAGGAAGTCGATCAGGCTCAAAATCCGTAAACTCATGCGTAGTTTCCAGTGAAAACTTCAGCGAAATATTTTAGTTTAGCGGTTGTGCCCTAGGCCGGTAACATGAGTCAATATGGCCAAGAAACTACTTTACTTATGACGTCACTCTCAAAAAATCTGCAACCTCAACCAAACATTCTTTTTCATTGAAGACAAGAAGACTTGCTGAATCGTTTGAGGGTTTGATCAGCTCTATATCCCAATTGGCAGAGGAGCTATGGTGACGGTAAGGCACCCGAAAACTACTGGTTTTTGGCTGATTTCCAGTTACAGATATACCATACACCTGCTCTCTATGTGTTAAAGGGTTTGCCCATCTTCCATGAGTGGGCAGTGAGTTGTTTAACCCTGCCAAGCTTGACACATTGAGCTGTGTCTCATGGACCAATCTGGTTATGTGCTTTTGGCCTGGCAGTGGTGCATAGTTGCACACCCCTGCTACAGATGATTGTTATATTACATTTTGCGAATTTGATTGGAATGTAAATGTCTGGTGCTTCTTAGTCTTTGTAAAGTTTTAGCTGAGTAGTTGGCGAAGGGGTTGTTAATGTAAAGCCACAGACTATATCTTTGAGGATGTCATCTGAAAATGTGACAAAATAAGGAAATTTTTTCATGATGTAGTAGAAAAACACGTGCTCAAACTTATGGTGTAGAAAATGGTGTCAGTTGAGCTTAGGTGCTGCCAAAAAGTTAACAACTTTGAACATCAGCAATGCATACCAGGTAGGTAGGATACAGATACTAATTTTGTAAACCTTTGTTTTTTGCAGATGTCATTGACAAAGTAAGCAGTGTGTCTGGAGATATTGCTGTATTGGCAAACAGTGAAATAAGCTTACATTATGATGCTTATGTTACCAGCTTATATTGGGCAACTGCTACCATCACATCCACAGGTTATGGTGATGTTCCTCCTAAAACCATTGGAGAAAAAATATATGCCATTACTACCATGATTGTTGGTAAGTACCGTAGGTAGTTAGAATAACTTAATCTTGTGCCGCAGATAGATCGCTTCTTTCATGAAGGGACAATCTCACGTCATGTCATGCTCTTTGTTTATCTGAAGTTGCATTAAGAACTGAGGATAATCCAACAATGTGATTTATTGATAAGCTTTGATCGTGCATTAACACTTTGGCGTCTGGCTTCTTTCGGCGATTTTCGAAAAAAATACGCTTAAATGCACGTGGCTTTGTGTGGGAATTTCTCTGGTCCAGTATGCTCTACAGACCTGGTAAAAGTCTTAAAAGACGTGGCAAGTCTTCTAGTCTGCACTCGAAAAAATATTTTTTGCTTCGGGGATGCGTTTTTTTATGAGTGACGTCATAAGTGGAGGACTTTAGGCCACCTTGGCCCACTTTGCCTGGCCCTGGGCCCCAACCGTTAGGTGGTAGTATTTTGCTGAAGTTTTTACTGGAAACTAGGCTACAATCCGAGTCTTTTCATACTTTGGATGACCTGCTGGTGTTTCGGGTTCAAAAGTTGTGATGTAAGTTAGTAAAAAAATTTGACGAAATTATCTAATTAGATAATTAATTGTTTATTTTAGATCATACCTTTTGAACCAGAAACACTAGAAAGTCGATCAAAGGCTCAAAAGACTCGGACTCGAGCCTAGTTTCCAATGAAAATTTCAACAAAACACTTTGGCCTAGGGGTTGGGCCCTAGGCCAGGCAACATGCGCCAAAATGACCCTAATACTACTTAACTTATGACATCAGTCACAAACAATCCGCACCCCCAACTCAGCACCCCGAACCAAAAAATTTTTTTCGAGTACAATCTACTAGACTGGCCAATCCGTTTGAGCCCTTGAACAACTCTCTAGCGCAATCGGCGGAGGAGCTAGGGCGTTAGTAAAGCAACCAAAAACTGCTGTTTTTTAGGCTGAAACCGCAGTAGAAATATATTGTACCCCAGCTCTCAAAGTGTTAATGCTTTGAGTGATTGTCTTCAATTAATTTTTATTGTGTGTTTTGAAAACTGTTTCCAGTGTATTAACACGTTGGGAGCTCGTGTACAAGTATAATGTACTTGGAAATCATACATTGAGCTGATGTATTCATGCCAGTTTGCAACTCCATAACTCACCAGTAGAATGTGCTAGAGACGTGTTCAAACCCTGAAACGGTGTGGTGATGCTTCTGGTTTGCAATGAAGGAAATGTTTTTTAGGTTTTGTGTTATAGTTTTTTTGTGGTTGACATCAAAAATTTGTGTAGGCCATTTTGGCTGAGGTTATTGGGCCCTGGACCCCAACTGCAACATGGAAGTATTTTGCTCAAGTTTTAGTGGAAACTAAACTAGAAACCGAGTCTCTTCAATCCTTGATTGGGTTTCTAGTTAAAAGGTAGGGTAAGATTAAGAATGTTTGGTAAAATCACAAAATTTACAGCTTTCTGGTCATAACCTTCTAACCACACACACTAGAAAACCTGTCAAGGGTCTGAAGACGTAGATTTTGCCTAGTTTTTTTTTTTTATTTGATAAGAAAGAAACAAAAAATTGGCTCTTGCAGTTGCTACCCAGTACCTAATGAAATCATCCCAAACACCCTAAACCCACCCCAATGTGATGTCACCCACAAAAAATCAAATCCAAAATTCCCCAATTTGTTTTTCAACCAAAACTACAAAACCTTTCACATCTTTAGAGGGTTTCAACAGCTCTTGAGCTCTAACGGCTGGCAAGTTATGGTGAGTTATATTTTGGCCAATAAGGCCAAACGACATCTATTTCGGGACTGAAAGGGTATGCATTGTTTGCTATGATTGTCAACTGAATGCTGTTAAATTGTAAATAAAGTAAAAGTATGTTTTTGCAATATTTTGAAGCAGATTCTCAAGAAACCATGACAGTGAAATGTTGCCAATTTTTTGACTAAATTTTTCAGTGGAAACTAGGCTATAATACCAGTCTTTAGAGTCCTTGATTAGCTTTTTGGTGCTTCTGGTCCAAAGGTTATAGCCTGAAAAACATATTGATTAATTATTCCCTTAATTACTGAATTTCTGGCCATGACTTTTGAAACAAAAATGTTAGATGGCCAATGAAGAGGCAAAGCTCTACAGACTTGCATAGCTGTCTGAATGCAATACTTGATGAGTCGGAAGGCTGCAGCTGTATGGAACAGGACAGAGAATTCCTGTTTGTCAATCACAGACACAGTAGCAATTGGGTTACTGAACACTCTGAGCAGAGCAAATAAGTGCAGCAGTTTTTATGAGCAAATGCTGCTGATATACTGTATTTTTCGGACCACTAGGCACACTTAACCATATTGGATGACAGGGTATGATATATTCGTACTTTGAAATCTGTCTGAAATCAAGCAGCTTCACTTGACTTATCAACGGCATAGCTCCTTGGGCAGTTGCGCTAGAGAGCTGTTCAAACCCTCAAGAGACTCGGCAAGTCTTCAAGCCTGCAGTAAAAAATATATTTTTCGTGTTTTGGTTTTGGCTTTTTTGTGAGTGATGTCATAAGTGAGGTAGGTTTTTGGCCATTTTGGCTCATGTTACCTGTCCTAGGGCTCAACTGCTAGACCAGTGGTTCTAAACCTTTTTTGAACCAGGCCCCACTTTTATGGTCAAAAAAATCTCAGGCCCCACCAGAACTGCTACATGTCAAAAGTATTTGTTTTTGCTCTGTCACTACACTTTTTACTACGTGATATGAATTATAATGCACTAAGTTTACTCAAATATTTTGCGATGCTCAATCACATTGTTGAATGGATTTCTGCACTTGATCCTGGTTACATGTCTGTTTGATTCGAGGTTCCATTTTAGTCAGTTTCAGTCTAAAATCACCATCACCACTTATAATAAATACTACGGCCAAAGCAAACGATACAACTGACATCTTGCAAAGATGATAACAGTTGTTATCGAAACGTTTGCAAGATGTCAGTTGTATCGTTTGCTTTGGCCGTAGTATTTATTATAAGGCTATTTAGCACTTCCGCTTTTCGTGCACCATCACCACATTTGGTGATTTCAAGTTGATTTCTCTTAGCTTGCAACAAATCCGCAACAAACCATAACCCCACATTCGACCAAAGAAGATGACAGAAAACTTATCAGTATTTGTCTTGTCGAAGTAGGCTACTCGACCAAGGGTATTTCTTTTCACATTCCTCGGACAGCCACATCACATGACTGAGTCAACCAAGAAGGGAAGTCAATTGCTTTCGACTCATGAAATCTTTCATTGAAGTCATCAATCAGCATTTTCAGATGTGCAGCAATAACTGTATTTGCCTACTTAGGGTTATCGCATTCTTTTAACCAAGAAAATTGGACATAGTTTTTTTACAAAATATTGTTTCTGCACAAACTGAGAAATGTGAGAAATTGAAATATATTTCATTTTGCATCGCAAAGTGTTGCATTGGCTTACTGGAGCTGCTTGTTTGAAGAACCAACTTTCTCAAAAATATCCGGTAAGTAGCTCATAGTTCATCAGTAGCACTAGCATCAATGTCTATGGAAAGAAATCCTTTCTCAACAAAGAATCAGACACTTTAAGATCATATAGAGTATATATTTCACCTACGATGTAGGCATCATCAGCTCTTATTCAAATAGAATCTAGCATCCTTTCAGATGTATCCTTCAGAACTCAAAAGTGGCTTAAATAGTTCCATAAATCTATTTAAGCAGTTTCCCTTCGATAGTCATGTTACTTTGGTGTGTAAGGTGCAACAATCAGTGGCGTAACTGACAGGGGCAGGGGTGCGAACTGCCTCCCTGGCAAGATAACTCTAAAATATATAAGCCCCGTTTAGCTTATATTTTGGTATTGAGTGTTCTTTTAGTTTTCAGTATAGTGTTTTTTTTTTGTTTTTTAGAGATTTTTTAGAGTCTTTTCCACTGATTATGGGTTTTAGTATAGACATTCTCCACATACAGATTCATTATCATGTCTCAACTTTTTACTGGGTGTGGGTTGGTAGGCTCTCGTGAGCCCCTGGCTCCTCTAGTTCTCTAGTTCCCCCTGGCTCAAAACTCTAGTTACACGACTGCCTATGATATGCATGATTTTGATTAGCTTCACAAAACCTCTGAACAGACGTTATGCTTAGGCATTTGCTTTGATGGAATTGACACATTTGATCACAGAAATAGAGTATTTTGTGCAGTTTAGGAACAACATTATTTGCAACTAAATCTTCCCTGTGGATAACACAATCCACAGCTAAGATGCTTGGATTGTCATCCAATAGGGCAGGGTTTCTTAACCTGGGGTGCTAGCACTCCCAGGAGGTGCTGAAATCAATTTCAGGGGGTGATGGGGAGGGTTACATATGTGGCAGTCAAAGGTAACAGGAATAAGATGTACTGCACTTGTTTTTCTTTTAACCTTATAGTAGCAAGGATTTGGTCAATGGTACGGGGTGCTGGACTGCTTTGGCTAGACCAAAAGGGATGCTGAGGTAGAAAAAAATTAAGAAACACTGCTATAGGGGTAAACAACTGAAAGTTTTACATCTACCAATCAGTTTTGATTGTGAAAAAATCTTTCCATTTTGCATTCCCAAAATTGTTTCATAATGTCTTCATCATCCATGCCCCACGTTGAGAACCACTGCACTAGACCAAAATATTTTGCTGAAGTTTTCACTGGAAACTAAGCTCAAGTCTGAGTCTTTTGAGCCTTTGATCGACTTTCTAGCGTTTCTGGTTCAAAGGTTATGATCTAAAATAAACAATTAATTATCTAATCAGTTAATTAGTCAAATATTTTTACTACTTTAGATCATAACTTTTGAACCCGAAACCCCAGCAAGTCATCCAAAGTATCAAAAGACTTGGATTGTAGCCTAGTTTCCAATAAAACTTCAGTGAAATACTACCATCTAACGGTTGGCGCCCAGGGCCACGTAAAGTGGGCCAAGGTGGCCTAAACGTCTTCCAGTTATGATGTCACTTACAAAAAACTCGCACAACCCCAACCAAAAAATATTTTGTCGAGTGCACTCTAGAAGACTTGCTGCGTCTTTTGACACTTCGACCAGGTCCGTAACCTGTACAGGAGCGGAGTAATTCCCACGCAAAGCCATGTGTTTTTTTCAAAAATCCCTTTTTTTCGTCGGACACCAAAGTGTTAAGCCTTTGAACAGCTCTCTAACGCTTTCGGTGTCAGAGTTACCCACGCCAAAGCCACGTGCGATCTGGTTGTTTTAGTGCGAAAATCCTCGAAACTGGCCGAACATGAAAGTGTTAATAGTCTCTTTGTTTATAAGACACTCTAATTTGTGCTGTAGATTGTCAATTTTATGAACTTACTATCATAAGCAATGCTGCATCAAATAAAGACTAGCAGGGTTTTGAAAATAACACCAAGTGTTGTATGTCGGGGTTTTTGGTCATATATTTTTTAGAAGAGAACTCCAATATGTAAAGGGGTTGTGGTGGTCACTAAACTCTATATTTGATCCAGATCTGGACAACTAAATAATTCTAGTTTTCTAATTCGATGAAATAGAGCTAAATGATGGTAATTCTGATCTAATTCGCCAAAGGCTTCAGTGCTCTTGATTTTAGTTCTAATCTAATTTCCAGTTTTTCAAAAATTGGTGATTTGTTCAACGACATTTTAAAATATGAAACGGAATGCACCATCGTTCAATGAAAGTGCAACAAAATGGTCACACGTCTCACGCTGCAATCCCATCATAGAAAAGTGAAAACCGTAAAAACTTGATCAATTTCTTTTCTCATTCACAGCTGCAGTACAAACTATGTTGTGTTACCAATGCATGTTACGTCACATTGCCTATGCACTAACGCACAGAAGTCACAATAGTCATCTGGTAGCCTTACCGCAGTCAGTCAGTGTAGATGTTTTTCAGGGTGTGCAACCATGCAGCACTGCCTGGCCAAATGCACATGACTAGATTGGTCCACAGCTACATGTGTCAAGCTCTGCGTGTTTGACAATCGGCTGACCACCTATGGAAGATTGGCAATACCCAATGCCGGATTAAAAGCCTGAGGCCCTGGAAAAATTTGGCTCTCAATTTTCTTTTTGATTATTGTTTTTATTACAAGTAACTAATCTCCTAAATTTTATCAAGTTTGACGAAATATCTGTTCAGCCTTAGGCCTACAGTATCCTTTATCCTGCGATACCTTTCAAAAACTGTAATGGTGGCTTGAAATGCGGCCCTTTCCGTGGGCCACAAACGTCAACTCCCGGGCCACTTCTGGCCAGCGGGCCATGGGTTGCACACCCTTGTTTTACGGTTTTGGAAAATCGAACGTCGTTTCCCTTACCTGAAGGCTGTTGCTCAAACTCCTGGGTATGTCAGCGACATCGACTCTGTCAGAACGAATCTTTGGTGTTGCAGCCACAATGCTGTGTCGCCCTGAGCCAACTAAAGAGGGAGTTGAACCAAAGTCCCTCGGCATAACAGCAATAGGGGTTCAACTTATCACAACTTCAACGTTATACGTGGCATAATTACCATGCCACATTTGCCATGCAGGCAAATTGTACAGTGCGAAATGTGCCAATCCTGGTGTGCGAATCTTTGCTATTCTCATGCTTGTATGAGAATGAATCCACATTTGGGCACAGATGGATTGAACGTGGATTAAAGTTGCTTTGATTTGAGCAACTGTAATTCTAATTGGAATTTTAGTTCAATTTATGGTTTTCGCAAATCGACTATTTTTCATTCCAATTTGTGACATCGGCGTTAGCTCTAATTTTAATTCTAATCTAATTTAGAAAAGCTAAAAATATTCTAGTTGTCCAAGTCTGATCTGATCCTTTTGTTTCAGAATTGTGATGACTTATTGGATTTAGAAAGGTGTATCATTTCTTTAGTTCAGCGACTACCGAGCTTGAGAATGTGCAGATCTGTATAATTAATTCCTGTGCCACCTACAGTTGTAGTTGCATGCAGGTTTTAAAAATCCTGAGATCATTGCAATGTGATGAAAACTAAACCGTGCGTTATTTGGCAACACTTTCTAAGGAACATTTGGTTTTGCTTAGTATTGTTTTGTACCACTGTGCTCACATTTTCCTTGTTTCAGGTGTTATGGTGTTATATGGCATGACCATGGGTGGAATGACTTCAATGTTGTCCAACATAGATGTTAGACGATCAAAGTTTGTTCATTCATATCAAGCATTTAAAAGAGAAGTGGTTGGTATTATGTTGAGGATTTTGTCATATGTAGACCAGTGTATGCAAGCTACTAGCTTGTTTTCAAACATGCTCAAGACACTTTTACTGCTAATCTTCTTCAAAATGTTGTTTGAAAAATTACTCATTGTATATGAGATGATATAAATTTTGTCGTGTTCATTCGTTTTTCTGTGTTTTGTTTCTTAACACGTTCGATTCTCGGTTGGTGAAATGATTTGCCAAATGTTCCCTACCAGTACATTTTTTGGCAATTGTCCTCAAAATTTTCTCACGTTTACAGAGCCCTTTTGAACAGTCACCTAAGTGCAAAAATTCACACTACCATCGTTGGAGGCACGTTTGAGCGCAAGAGTTGGCCTAGCGCTTGCCGCAGATCAAATGTTGGTTTGCTGATTTGCCTGTACCAGCGGTCCCAAAGTCCGGCCCACGGGCCAGGCTTTCCTAGAACTGTTTTGCGTTTTAACAAATTCGTGTAAGTAAATAAATAAATGTGAGATGTATTTACACCAAAACTAAAATAATTTAACCAGCACATGGAGGAAATCGATGGAAATTACAAAGATATCTTTTGCTTTTAACAAAATTGCTGGCTTAGCAGGTGAAAAACATTGACGAGATTGTGGGATGCAAGACAAGGAAGTGCATTTATATGGAGTCTGAAGGGAAACGGCATGGGTTTTCTAATACTCAGTGGCTTTCAAAACTTGTTTTCTTGGTGGATGTAACAGAAAAAAAATTAACTATCTGAATGCGTCATTGCAAGCAAGGTTTTGGAGTCGTTGTTGCAAGGAGTCGTCGGGGGTTTTGGGTGGAGTCAAATTCTTAACAACACTAGAAGTCAGATTTTTCATCCAACTCCTGAAGTCCAATTGAATCATTTATTACATCGCACTCCTAATTTAGGAATCCTAACTCGTGCTTGTTGAAATGGTAGAACTATGGAAGCTACAAGCCGGAGTTGGAGACGAACATTTTACCTCCGACTCTGCAACCCTGCCAAGGAAAGAAAAAACTCATTCACAATCTCTTTGGTGAAATTAAAGCATTTGAAACCAAGCTAAAATTTTGGCAAAGGCAGTTATGCCAATGTGTGTTTGACATTTTGTCCGTGTTTGCAAAGTGTACTTGGAGACGGTGAAAGTGACACACTGATGATGAATATGCTGATGAAATTGTGAAGTTGCAACGCGAATTCGTTCGCCAATTTCAGGATTTTCAAATTTCAGGATTTGCAATTCATTGCATTCTTTGCCTGCACTCTAGCTAAACAAAGTGATAATTTCTGGGTTTTACTGTCAACAGACCGCAGTGAAAAAACTATTACATCAATAAAGTTATCTCATTTTCAACAAAGTTGTTTGAAAATGGTTTACCAATGCGTTTTTCAAACAGCATACACCAAGTAGAAAGCTACAGTTGCCATGCTGTAATACGTCACAGTAACCTTGCTGAAGTCCAAAAAGAACATTAGTCCAGGTGGTGCAAAATACCCTTTCTCATAACGTTTCAGTTTTTTCATAGCTCCTCTGGTTCTTAAGTTATAGTAAAAAACAAATTGAAAGACACCAAGCAGTTTGCAGCCAGACAATGCTTCATGCACTACGCAATTAATTGCAGACAGACACAACCTGTTCTGCAATACCACTTTGCACACTATGGTATGGGACATGGCCAGACAGCGCTGTATGCAATGTGTTAAGACAAACTGATGAATAAAAGATTGAAGAAAGTAACTCTGTTGTTGTAGATCAGAGTCACTACAGGATATTTTCAAATGCGAAAGGGCAAAAAACATTATTGTTAACACCTTCAAGCCAGTCTAAATCATGCTGTTCATGTGTAAATCCAGAACATACACGTGTCTTTTCAAGTCCATACAGGGGCACATCCAGGGGGTCTATTTGGCTGTCATGACAGACCCCTTTGTACTGCACGTACTCAGCATTAAAGCCGATGAAATATTAAATTTGATCTGATGTTTACACCTACTAGGTTACCACTAACTCAAACAAGTAGGCCTCCCTCACCGTCGCGCCAAGTAATGTGGGTTTTTTTCAACTGAAGCTATATTTTTAGGGGAAATTTCTCATAATTAAAGGTGCCACAGCTAGCTTCTGAAATTGTGGTCGCATTATCTAAACAAAATATCAGTCAAGTGTTGTATTTTGAAAACAGACTTTTTAGAATTGAGCAGTTGTTTTCTGTGCAAAAAGTCCCATATTGATTTCGAGTAAGTCTCTTTTACATTACGATTTAAAATCATCAGAGCAACTGCAACTCAATCGTTATTCTCTGCAGTGATTTCACAAGTATATTTATGACACCACCTCTATGATAGACAGTGCTGGCCAGAGACGCAGTTGTGCAGCTGATTGTCAGCTTCGAATTTGTAAGTGTATGTGCATATGGATAAACAACACTCATTGCTGTATGGCTCACATGTGCTGAATTTTTAACAATCTAAGTATATCTTTTCAGCACCATGTTTGTAGGAACAAACATCGATTGTGATTTAATAAATGGGCTGTGACGAAAAACAATGATAATTTGGAAATCTTTCCTTGTGTGTTTTGACAATGAGATCAGTAGTGTACCACTATCTATACCACTATCTATCTATAAATGGTTGATTTCACTAGGCTACTAGCCGTACTAGTAAAGTTTGATTGGATTTTAGGTAGAGAGCGATTGATGTGGCTTTTTTGCGCTAATACCGATGTTTTTATTGTTTATAGCCGATAACTGATGCTGATATTTTGCAACACTCAAACCACAGTTGAAAGACAATACTTCAGTGCAACGAAGAAGCATATAACATGGAATTATGTGCAAACCTGGGTCACTAAGATAGTCAAAAACCATGGCTTTGTTCACAGGCAGCCATCTGCTTACCGCGCACAACCTGGCAGTGAATGTTATGCCATAGACTGGTTTATCGGGACAATTGCGGAGTGATCTGAATACTGCGCACTACTTGATGCAGTCGGAAGGCTGCATGTCGTGAAGAACAGTAGGCCTTGCAGACAATTTGTGTTAATTAATCATAGACAAAGTAGCAACATGGGTTTCCAAACACTCCGTGCAGAAAGCTAGCGTAGTGGCTTTTATGAGGAAATATTGCCGATATACTGTATATCTGCAGAATTTTGCCAATATAATCCTTTGGCAACATCTCGAAATTCATCAGTCGATTTCTAGTCTTAAGAGAAAGTGTGGTTTTATGCTGAAAAGTGATATCAAAAGCTGCCCTTCCGTGACAGGTCCCCTTTATCCAGGATAGATGCCCCACTGAGTCCATAGCTTGCTGATTGCACTTTAGAGCTGTTCAAACCCTTAAAAGACTCAGCAAGTCTTCGAGTATGCAATAAAAATTTTTTTGGTTATCGGTTTTGGATTTTTATGAGTGACGTCATAAGTGGGAGGACTTTTAGGCCACCTTGGCCCACTTCACCTAACCCTAGGCCCAAACTGCTGGATGGTAGAATTTCTCTGAAATTTTTATTGGAAACTAGGCTGAAATCCAAGTCTTTCAATACTTTGTATGACTTGCTGGGGTTTCGGGTTCAAAAGTTGTGACCTAAAAACAATGAAATAAGTAGTTTATCCACTAATTAGATAACAAATTAATTTGTTTGTAGATCATAATAGAGCGCTAGAAAGTCGATCAAAGGCTCAAAAACTTGGATTCTAGCCTAGTTTCTAATGAAAACTTCAGCGAAATACTTCTGTCTACCAGTTGGGCCCTATGCCAGGTAACATGAGCCAAAATGGCTGAAAAAACATCTCCCCTCACCAATGATGTCACTCACAAAAATCCCGAAACCCAAAAACCAAAAAATTTTTTTCATTGCAGGCTTGAAGACTTGCCAAGTCTTTTGAGGGTTTGAACAGCTCTCTAGCGCAATTTAGCAAGGAGTTATCCCATTGCTAGTACACGTCACAAACTGCTTGATTTACGCAGATTTCAAAGTACGATATGTTCGTACCCCGGAAGCCAACGTGTTAAACATGTGTAGTGTTTCTACTAATTCTGGATAATTGCATATTATAGTTAAATGTGCAAACAAGCTGGCCAAATTGAATAGGTGATGAACTGAATTCACCTGTACAATTTTAAGAACATCAACTTTCATCATTCAAAGTGATATGTATTTTGTGCTGCCTTACTGAATTGAATACTGACCGTCCAGGTGGTTTCAGACATTGTTTGCTTATAAGTTTTTCATAATGAAATCGTGCAAATGTGCTTATTTAGATATTATTTAACTTTTTTTAGAGAAACATGGGTATATCAACGAACCTAAAGCGTGTTTGTCTGTGCTACTTTGATTTTGTGTGGCGACACTGGGAAGGTGAAAATGTTCAAGTTAATGGAGTGCTTGATACTTTGCCAGACACACTACGTGCTAGATTTGTGGAGGCTACTTTTCGTAATCTAATAATGAAGGTAAGTTATTTTAACACAATGATGGTAAAGTGTGCTTTGTAAGACGTGTGCAATCTTGTGAACATGTGATGTGTGACCTGCAACAATTTTTTTGTACCTAAGCAACTGTTTTTATTAAAATTATGTATGTACACTTCATAAGTTTTACTCATCAGTATTTTCTAATGTTGCTATTGTAGCATTGAAACAAAAAAACAATTTATTAGTTATAGATCATTTTTAAAACAAAGGAAAGCAACTATTGTTTAGTCATAGTGATCCTTTATTTAGCTTCAGAGGATTCAGTGACACAAAGCCATGAGGGCTGCCTCATTGAACACAATCAGAAAATAATGTGGCATTTTTTCATATGCAATAAGGATTCATATACTTTTGGTTGTATGAGCATGCATAAATGATAATTGAAGACTCATAAAAAAAAGTGCTAAACACTTTGAGAACCGGCGTACAATATATTCGTACTTCAATTTTGGCCTAAAAAACAGCAGTTTTCGGTTGCCTTACCAACGGCCTAGCTCCTCCGCCGATTGCGCTAGAGAACTGTTCAAGGGTTCAAACGGATCGGCCAGTCTAGTAGATTGCACTCGAAAAAATTATTTTGGTTGGGGGGTGCGGATTTTTTGTGAGTGACGTGAGTAAGTTAAGTAGTTTTAGGGTCATTTTGGCTCATGTTGCCTGGCCTAGGGCCCAACTGTTAGGCCAAAGTGTTTCGCTGAAGTTGTCATTGGAAACTTCGCTCGAGTCTTTTGAGTCTTTGATCGACTTTCTAACGTTTCTGGTTCAAAAGTTATGATCTAAAATAAACAAATTAATTAATTATCTAATTAGATAATTTAGTCAAATATTTTTACTAACTTACATCACAACTTTTGAACCCGAAACACCAGCAGGTCATCCAAAGTATGAAAAGACTCAGATTGTAGCCTAGTTTCCAGTAACAACTTCAGCGAAATACTACCACCTAACGGTTGGCGCCCAGGGCCAGGCAAAGTGGGCCAAGGTGGCCTAAAAGTCCTCCACTTATGACATCGTTCACATAAAACCTGCACCCCCCACGCAAAAATTTGTTTTTTCGAGTGCAGACTAGAAGACTTGCCGCGTCTTTTAAGACTTTTACCAGGACTGTAGAGCATACCGCAACGGAGAAATTCTCGCACAAAGCCACATGCATTTAGCCGTTTTTTTCCCCGAAAATCCCCAAAACCACTCAAGTGACAAAGTGTGAACTTACATTTTTGGGTAAACTGAGTTACACAGTGGAACCTTTTCCCCAAGCCTTCCTTAACATGCTCTCAAAAAAGTATTTAACACTTTGAGAGCCGGTGTACAGTATATTCGCACTTCGATTTCGGCCTAAAAAACAGCAGTTTTCGGTTGCCTTACCAACGCCATAACTTCTCTGCCGATCGCGCTACAGAGCTGTTCAAGGACTCAAACGGATCGACCAGTCTGCACTAAAAAAAATTTTTTTGGTTGGGGGTGTGCATTTTCTGTGAGTGACGTCATAAGTAAAGTAGTTTGGGATCATTTTGCCTCATGTTACCTGGCCTAGGGCCCAACCGCTAGGACAAAGTGTCTCACTGATGTTTTCATTGGAAACTAGGCTCAAGTCTGAGTCTTTTCAGCCTTTGATCGACTTTCTAGCGTTTCTGGTTCAAAATTTATGATCTCAAATAAACAAATGAATCAATTATCTAATTAGCTAATTAATCAAACATTTTTACTAGTTTAGATCAAAACTTTTGAACCCAAAACCCCAGCAGGTTATCCAAAGTATCAAAAGACATGGATTGTAGCCTAGTTTCAAGTAAAAAGTGCACACTAGAAGATTTGCTGTGTCTTTTGACTCTTCGGCCAGGTCCGTAACCCATAAAGGTGAGCAGAGAAATTCCCGCGCAAAGCCACGTGCGTTCAGGTGTTTTTTTCAAAAATCCTCAAAAGCAGCCAGATGCCAAGTGTCAACACTTTGGCGTCCAGCCACTTTTGCGGATTTTCGAAAAAAAAACAACGCCGAAACGCATGTGGCTTTGTGCGGGAACTTCTCCCATTTGGTAAGTGCTGTGGGCCTGGTTGAAGCATAAAAAGACGCAGCAAGTCTTCTAGTCTCCACTCGAATAAATTTTTGCTTGGGGTGTGCGGATTTTTTGTGAGTGATGTCATAAGTGCCGGACTTTTTAGCGACCTTGGCTAACTTCACCTGGCCCTGGGCGCCAACCGTTTGGTGGTAGTGTTGCGATCGGAAATCCCGAGCGGCATGTGCGCAAAGCTTCGCACCATGGCAGCAAGCAACAATAGAGATCATGCTCGCAATCTCTCTTACTATTGCTTGCTCGCGTTACACATATGATGGTGTTATTTTTCCCGCACGTCCTGTTCATGGTGAATCACACAATCAACGTAACACCACCGGAGAGGTTGCAACAACATCCCCTCCTTTTTTCAACGAACCACACTGATCGCACGTTCTTTGTGTGAAGGCTGAACTCTGCATGACCTTCACATCCTGGTTACAGCACCACTTTCTTGTGGTCGGAAATCCCGAGCGGCATGTTCGCAAAGCTTCGCACCGTGGCAGCAAGCAACAATAGAGATCATGCTGGCAATCTCTCTTACTATTGCTTGCTCGCGTTACACATATGATGGTGTTATTCTTCACGCACATCCCGTTCGTGGTGAATCACACAATCAACGCAACACCACCGGAGAGGTCGCAACAGTAGTATTTCGCTGAAGTGTTTATTGGAAACTAGGCTACAATCCAAGTCTTTTGGTACTTTGGATGACCTGCTTGGGCTTCAGGTTTAAAAGTTATGATCTCAAGTAGTAAAAGCATGTGGCTAATTAACTAATTGGATAATTAATTAATTTGTTTATTTTAGATCATAACTTTTGACCCAGAAACACTAGAAAGTCGATCAAAGGCTTGAAAGACTCAGACTCGAACCTGGTCTCCAATGAAAACTGTAGTGAAACACTTTGACCTAGCGGTTGAGCCCTAGGCCAGGCAACATGAGGCAAAATGATCCCAAAACTACTTCACTTATGACATCACTCACAAAAAATGCGCACCCCCCAGCCAAAAAATTTTTGTTGAGTGCAGAGTAGAAGACTGGGCGATTCATGTGAGGGTGTGAACAGCTCTCTAGCGCATTCGGCGTAGGAGCTACGGCATTGGTAAGGCAACTGAAAACTGCTGTTTTTAGGTTGATATCGAAGTATGACTGTATCGTACGCCGGCTCTCAAAGTGTTAAAGAGCAAATCTGCACAAGCACATTCTGCTTTATCCCATCAGCTTTGATCATTACACTCCTTTAGTCCATGCTTCCAAATTGAATGTTGTGAAATCCACTTTTCATGTAACAGTCTGTTGATGCAGTGCTGTGCAGCTTGTTTATGGAACAAAGCTGGATGAGAAGTGGTGTCTTGTAGCAATTAGTGGCAGGGTTCTCACGTGGTATTAAAAAAGTATTGAATTGTGCAATCAGTTTTCAAGACCTGGAAAATGTATTGATATTGCCAAAAATATAAATACAGTGGTGAAAAAGTGTTAGAATTTCCAAATTCAGCCAATTGCTTATTGAAATTTTGTTCAAAACCGCTGATGACAGTTTTGCAGATGTTTTTTGGATTGTGTTGCATCAATATAATTTGAAAAAATGAAGATAGTGATGGCGTTGAAGTTTTTTATTTAGCATTAAAAAGTATGGGTTTTGAAAATGTGTGGGAAGCCTGAGTGATCACAAAATGTTAACCCTTTGACAGCCGGCCTACTCATATGTCGTACCTGGATTTCAGCATAAAACCAGCAGTTTTCAGTTGCCTTACCAACACCATAGCTCCTCCACCAATTGCGCTAGAGAGCTGTTCAAGGGCTCAAACAGATTGGCCAGTCTTGCAGTCTGCACTCGAAAAAAATTATTTTGGTTGGTCGTTGCGGATTTTTTGTGAATGAAGTCATAAATGAAGTACTTTTTGGGTCATTTTGGCTCGTGTTACTTGGCCTAGGGACCAACCACTAGGCCAAAGTGTTTCACTGAAGTTTTCATTGAAAACTATTCCTCACCAACTGTCATCTGGAAATTCGAATGTCTAGGTATTTCATTTGCAAATTAAGAACTTTAACTGCTTTTTTTACAAAACTAGCATTTTGTGACTTCGGCACTTTTCATTCCAGGGTCTTCAATTTTACTTTGCCATTGCTATGAGTTGCACAGCCTTCCTTGTTTTCAAACTTTGCAGGGAAAGTGAGAAAAACAAGTATTGTGATAGATTGTGTCTTTCTGCCACTAATGTGCCAACTGACCTGAAGACTTTGAAAACCTGTGTTTCAGCATATAAGAACTGTTTAAATGAATCCTGTGTGCTGTGATGATGTGGCATTATTGAATTATTAAACGAAGGATAGATGTAACTGAGCTGTTGGGATGAAAGTGGACATATAACAACATGGATTTTTCACTTGTTAAAATTTTGTATTTCACTTACACTGCATATTGTTATGAAACAAATGACAAGAAAACACCAAAATTTTTAATAAATTATTTTAAGGCTGATTTATTAAATGGGTTGGAAGAAGCATTTTGTCGCAATCTAGCCCTTGCTGCTCATCCTGTGGTTTATCTCAAGAATCAATTTGTTCAAAGATCAGGTGAAATAGCCAGCTGTATGTGTTATGTACACCATGGAATACTTGAGGTATGCATTGTTTGCAACTGATGTTTTAATGTATAGTGAAATTAATCACCTGGTGTGACCACATTGTAAGAGTTAACTGATGTCAAAAATCTAAATTCAGGTGCTGGATGATGAGGAAAAAACTGTCATTGCAACTTTACATGAGGGGAAGTTGTTTGGCCAAGTTTTGCTTGTTTATGATTTGCCTCGTCTCAATTCAATACGCTGCAAAACCCATTGTGTAATATTTTCTTTGGACAAGCATGATTTTCGACAAATATTGGCTGACTATCCTCAAGGTTGGTGCAATTTCTACAAAACTTGATTTTAGTATGAAACCCACTGGTTATATTAAAATTTCGGATGTTTGTAGATAACAATAAGTACTATTATTTTTGAGAATATGAGTGCAATGTGTGCTTTGAATTGTGTAAAACAAAGTTTAGCTAACATTTTCCCATGCTAGTTACAATGAAAACAACAGGATGTATGATTTTGGTAAGGCTGGTGAAGCATTTTGTGTTTTCAGGAAAACATTGAAGATTCTTATGCAAAATTTTTTTGTCATGATAATAACAACTGATTTCAACACCTTCATATCCAGTGGTTTCCCTGTGGCAATTTCTGTTGTTACCAAGTGGTTTTGTCAGGAAATTGAAATTACCAGAAGGTCGACACTGCTAGGTGTTCTCCACCTGTCGGCTAAAGCAGAAAACATGCTACATGTTTTGTTTTCTGTACACTGATCAATTGGCAACATATCAAAGCATTTCTTAAACAATTTAGGCCACATACCATTGCAACAAGCCTGGGCCTACCAGGGCCTAACTTACCATGAGGTAAGTTTTAGGTGTGCACCGAATGAAAGCTGCTAACACTGGCATGAAACATTCAAACCTTATCAACATATCTGCAAGTACTTGCATAAATGTTTGCAATACAATTTTTGCTGCTTTGCTAGCATTTGGCAACATATTGAAGAACATCCATCACAGTCACCGCTGCAGGATCCCGTCCCCCTCTGGTTGAACCAGCTCAAAGGAAACATGCTTTCAAACTGCCTCTGAACTGCAGAGACTTTGAAATCTCATTTCAAGATCTGTTATTTTTTAAAGTCAGAAGAAGAACATGATGAAAATCTGAAACACCTTGTTCATGATCCTACCGAACGCCATTGAACCATCAATGAAAAAAATCAAAATTATGGTGTAACTGACCTTCAGATGCTTTATTGCATGATAACCTACAAACAAATCAAGCCAGACCCTAAACGCTTGCAAACTCTACCCACCCACACAAAAGAACTGAACTAAGTGTCTCATTTGTTCTCTTATTTCACCAGGTGGATCCTTAATTTCTCCAAGGAAGCAGGGCCTGTCTTGGTTTATGATGCTTTTCCCTTCAGTAATGAAGGTGTGATTGCATTCAAAAGGTTGAAAGCTGATCTGTGTGCTAATGCTTGTTTGGGCTCTTTTCAAAACAGCATCCCTTCAAATTCGAGGTGGATGCACATGAATTTAACGTCATGTATGTCTCAATAACTAGACAAGGAATTTTTTATACACAAACATGATACATACATCACTTTACCTATCTTCAAATTTGTTTCACTTATCCAAGTTTTTAGTTGAGATGTGCGTTAGTTTGGTATGAAACAAATTGTTAACAGTCACGGACTGATTATTTTGATTTTATTTGTAAGTTAATAGAGAATATGAAAAAAATTCTTTTATTGTCTTTATTGTCAAGATCAAAAAAAATTTAAAGCAGTGTGGAATTTTTTTCTATCATACATATTTTTGTTTTATAGCTGCCTTTGATTTTGCTGGTGCTGTAAAGAAAAAATGTGAGGATGTTTCAAATCATTGGCCACTTGATCCGCCGAGCATTGATGATTTTTGTCATTTTGTAGAGTGAGTTTTTGTCACACTTTTATTATGTGCGTGTGCATACTTATGTTTTTTTGGGCATTTAGCGCATGCTTTAGTTGCTTGAAATGCAAATTGTGTTTAGAATGCTGCTCAATTTGTGTTTTGTAATTCTGAACAGGGAGTTTCGTTGCAATCTTTCAAATTAAAATAGCGTTTTGGTATTGTAATTAATTACAATTCAATTTTTATGCAAGGATATAATCTGAAAGGTTCACCTTCACCTGTTTGCTGGGTTCACCTGGTTGAAAGGTTCACCTGGTTGAGTTGGATGAGAAAAATTCTGAAAGGTTCACCTGGTTGAGTTGGATGAGAAAAATTCTAGTTAATTTTTAGTGTGCACCCTTATGCAAGATAAACAACGTATCACTCAAAAGCACTAGTGTTTTTGTGTGCTTTCAAGGAATCAGTCGACTGCCATCTGCTTTCATCTTTTTGTGATGATTCAAACTTGCACATATCTCTATTCAACTTAAGCACTGTCTGTGCACACTGCACCAGTAAAAAAAATCAGCACGCATTGAAGTTATTTAATGGAAATCGATTTCGCCATACGGCATCTTCAGTCCAAGTAAATTAAAAGTAAAAATGAGTGGAACTACGCAAAGCAGTGATTATTACGAAACAAAGACAAAGGTTGCGTGGAAAACATATTGAGCTAACGTTGACAGTACCATACTGTAAATAAGCATTTAGAGTAAGCACAAACAAAACAAGACCAACTAGTAACAATAAGTTAAAACACACAGCGGGAGGAAAGAGCAATAAATGAGAGAAGAAAAAATGGTGCGCCAAAACA
>Ga0210059_1001033_pt1 | contig 40205 bp, 23 predicted proteins | sample Ectturendosymbi2_FD_188042 | JGI IMG/M metagenome (GOLD analysis project Ga0210059, IMG submission 188042) | Ecteinascidia turbinata endosymbiont from Florida, USA - Sample 2 (SPAdes) (version 2) | ecosystem: Host-associated > Tunicates > Ascidians > Unclassified | place: Key West, Florida... | reverse complement strand
GTTGTGCTGACTACAGCCACAGAAAGCGGCCCAGAAGTTTTCCAAGCACAAGACCGTGTGACTACATCTCCAACCTTGCTGTGTCCCATCTTAGTGTGGAGCCAGAGGAACTACGCGGGATTGCTGAAAACCACGAAGTATTTCGATTCCTCTTGAGTTGCCGCCTCGCGACCCTCATTAGAGGGATAACGGATATGAAACTGAATGATTTAATAGATCAAAAGAGCCATGGTGAGCGTGGTTTTAGTTAAGTTTCAGACATCGATTTTATCAAAAAAGTTAGCAAGTGGCGCTTTTATAAATCATGGAGGTAGAAATGACATGCCCCTTTTCTACAAAACTTCAGAAAGCTCTAAGCACCATGCAGTGTTGTGGATCACCTTTGACTCCATCCTTGGCTGTTACTGAAAAACTATATTTCTGACTCCCACTGGAGAAAACAGCTCCAGTGGCAGTCAGAAATGTAGTTCAAAAGCAGACGCAATTTAAAATGCATCAAAAAAATGCGCAAATTTTAAAAAAATTGTGTCAGAGAGCGATTTGCGACATTTACATTCGATTGTTGCCTGAGTATTGTCTCCTAGAAAAAGTCTTTTCGAAATATGACACTGCTGACAGTGGATATCAGTGCCGTGTGAATAGAGGAAGGCATAAGTCAACGTAGATTTAGTAAATGACGTTAAGAAAACCAGCGATAGGTGCCGTACGCATATTGTTGTTGTAAGTGGCTGCCACTGAAAGATTGCTGCACACTCTTGACAGATGGTTAGGATGGTTGAACTAAATATAGAATTTGAAACTGCTGTGTTGTGAAGGCTATGGCAAAGCAGGTCCTTATTGCGTCATGTAGGGTTGTGTTCAGAATGTATTGTGGATTTCCTTCCAAAGTGGGCATCGAGGGATAAACGTTCGATTAAGATTAGAGGGTTTAAAACAGGTAACACCAGCGAGTAGAAACGTGTGAAAAAGAACTGCATTTGCTGATGAGTGCAGTGCCTAGTGCGTAAAGTGGTCTGAGTTGAAACGAAAAGGAAGTCATAATGTTTTGTTGTTCAAGATACGTGTTTACGTTAAAAAAAATGTGGCATAGTGCCAAAGTGAAATGCAATCTTCCTGACAAAGCCATTAAATTAAGATAGTTATAAATAGATAAGGTAATTTGTTTCGCCTGCGAATGCGCTGTGCGAAGTCTCATTGAGTATTTGTTTAGTGCTAAAGTGGTAATGTTTCATTCAGCTTCTAGCAGTTATTGTATAAATGTGTTAAATAAATTTGTTTTTTTTACGGCTCGCTGTGCCTTACAAAGCACTGTTACCGTGGTAGCAACGCAAAGTTTAATTTTGTATGTGTTATTTCAAATTTGCGATTGTGGTCTTAACCTTGAAAGTTTATTCGCTAGTAAGTTATTGTAAGGGATCCCATGAAAGTAAGTGGATTAGGCTGCAGGTAATGCGCTTTTTCGGTAACTCACTTGTGCTCGGCTACCACCTTGGTATCAATTTGAAATGCTTGAGAACGCGGGATCACGTATATTTCCGACTTTATCTGGCTGCTGTGTGTTTGCTTGGTATCTCAAAGCTTTTGCGTATGAAAACTGCGTGAACATCTGAAAGGTCGTTGTCTGTGCTGGTGATTGCTGTGCGCTGCTAAAGGGTTTTCGTATTCTGTTTTGAGCGCATGTGAGCGGTAAGCAGAGTTAGATTTCAGTTGGAAAAGTTAATTTAGTAAGGTGATGTAGACTAAACGCTGACAGAGGAGATTTGTCTGTGTGATCGCCAAGTTGTTGGATTTGACGGTATTTGCAAACTTCAATGAGACAACTTTTTTAAAAGCTTTTATTTTATGTAGACACCGTCTTGCGTTATGGCCCAAGTGTGAGGAGACCGAATGTAATGCAGATATATCCTAGGTGTATGTCGGGTAATGAAGGTTTCGGTTGGCGTAATATGAGTATCATTGTGTTATTGCTGACTATCTGGTGACGTATGTAAATTGTGAGGTTTTGCTTTTATGAAAATGTCAAACGAGAGGGTTACAGGTTATTGAGTGTGAGTGAATTTGGGTATAGAGTAATAAGTTTCGTCGAGAAGGAAGGACCTGCAAAAAAATGCGATAGTTAATTTTCAAAAATATCATTCTCCCATTGGTGTAAATGAGAGAAAAGATTCAATGATGACAATGTTCTTTTTTTTGCCTGAAATCTGAAAGAAAGTAATGTTAGAAGATTGGTTGGTCGCTCTAAACATCAAACACAATATGTCGTTAAGAGAGGACCTGGAAAAGTTAAAATGTAACTCCTCGAGAGTTTAGATTTTCATTTGTGTAGTCTGCATTGAGGTTTGGAATATTTTTCTGCGCTGAGTAAAAACACGATATGACTCATGGAAATTGCAGCATCCTAAAAAAAATATTGTGACCCCAAGTGAATGAAAAATATAGAGTTGATAATCTCAGATAATTCTAGCGCCTATGGGAGTGAAAGTAATGAAAATCCTTTGAAGGCAATGGTTGCCAAGCAAAAGTTTTGAACTGTTTATCGATATTGAAGATAATTTTGATACCGTTTAGAGTTCACTAGTGCGCATCCTGAACTTTATGAAAAAATGAAATAAATTTTAAATCGCATTAGGTATCTGATGTAGTATTCACATCTAATTAAAATAGCTTGAGTTATACTGTTTTTATTGATATGATTAGTGAGTGTTTCCAAAGATTTTATCTTCGATGGTGCATGGAAAGATTTAATCGTAGTTCTATGAAAGATGATGGATAAAGTTCGCAAAACCAGTAGATATAGAGCAATGTTGTTAAAGTACTTTGAAAGCAAAATGTTGCTTTAGGGATTACCACGTATGGTGTCGCGTATGTCCTAGTGAGCGTGGTAACAAATTCATTTCACAAAATCCTGCGATATTTAGTGTAGTTGTACAGTAAACCATGGTCGAATCATTAATGCTAAGATGAGTCACACACAGAGCGAAACGGCTAGTTGTATTTTTGGGAAGTGTAGTTCGTCAAGATTTCGTGACGTGTCGTGACGCTGCGTTTGAATTTCAAAAAAGACAGAGCGCGTCATTTGGCTGTCAGCCAGACGTGAGGCGTCGCAATTAGATCGTTACTCCAGTATAAATTCGCTTCATGCACGCAGCTACCCTGGATTGCAGTTCAGCAAAAAGATCGTCAAATTGTTTTGTTGTTCAAGATACGTGTTTATGTTAAAAAAATGTGGCATAGTGCCAAAGTGAAATGCAATCTTCCTGACAAAGGCATTAAATTATGATAGTTATAAATAGATAAGGTAATTTGTTTCGCCTGCGAATGCGCTGTACGAAGTCTCATAGAGTATTTGTTTAGTGCGAAAGTGGTAATGTTTCATTCAGCTTCTAGCAGTTATTGTATGATTGTGTTAAACAAATTTGTTTAAACACAATTTGAAAGTTAAAAAAATTCTATACTTTATGCCTCCCCACATTTTCTCTTTAGGTTTTGTATTTGGAGAGATTTCAGATATAAAAGTGACGTTTGTGTGAAAAGCTTTTCATTTTATATGTTACACATATCCAAGTTGATGTTGAAACAGAGTTTGATGTGATATCACTGATTCTGATATTTTTATAAATTTAGCTTCGATAAAATGTTTTTTAGGATTTTGGAAGTTTTTTTAGAGACCGCGAAAGACTTTTATCTGCTTCTGTCCGACATTTTAACCTGTGTGGTATAGTGTTAGAAAGGTCAAGAAAGGTCATCGTCTGGAAACAATGAGTGTTTAACAGCTGCACGTGACAGACACTACACTGCAGCCATGATTTGTTTCGTGCAGAAATGTAAGTGGTTTTTCTGTAACGTTGGTTGTCAGGTACTCAGAAAGTGACAGCGTAAATTTCAAATATGCAACTTTATAATGTTAGAAAGTTACATTTGCAGGCAGTGGCGTAGCAAAGGGGGGGTCAGGGGGCCCTGGGCGGCGCCTTCTGGGAGGCGCCACTTTGTTGATAAAAATTAAACTTTGATAGGCGTTTCAAATTTCTAACTCTTCTTTATTACTTTTAAATAAAGTTTTAAACGGTCTAACTCTTTTCCGTTTTTGTATTTAGAAGCTCTATAGACTGGTAGCATATCCTAAAAAAACACATCTGGCTGTGGAGTGAGCAAATTGATGAAATATTTACTCAAAAATCTGGGCCAAATCCGATGTGCTAAAGTACCCCAGCGTTTGTCATGAAATCAGGGGCTTTTTGACACACTTACTTGGGGTGCAATTGTGCCTCAGTGCTTACACCTTCCTCCCCAGACAAAGCCATTTCCCCCACTCCAGTCAAGAGATGACATCCGACCGCAGATTAGCAAACATTACTGATCCTGTACAGGTATGTCGAGATTTACATTGCCCCTCCTCTGAATATCTCATGAAAAAGGCCCTGCATGAAATCACTGCAAATAGTCATGCCTTAATCCTTTTTCTCCTATCATTGGTTCCGTAATAACGCCCCAACGACACATCATTACATCACCTGACACCTAGGCGTTGGCGACGAACGTTTCCTTGGGGCGGAGATGGCTAGTTCGCCTCTCAATCGGAGGGTTGGGTGTTCGATCCACCGTCACTGAGTGAATCGCCGTAGCGCTCATAGTTCAGACGTTGGCTTACCGCTGCTTGCATTCACCAAAATTAGAAAAATAAACATTTCTTGGCACATCTCATACTATTTTTTAATGTTCAGCGAGATATTTTCAATAAGTGCCATAAGCTGTGGCCTGGTCATTAGGTGGGATTATCAACATTAAATTTTGGCGGTTGAAGTAAAGAACTCTGCAAAGGTAACCAAAGGTAACATTGCTCAATTTCATTGCAACTGCTGTTTTTCCTCATGACGTAATGTTGTCAGAAAATGACGTTCTTTTAAGGGCGTAGTGCAGTCGATGTGCTTGCGTGGCTAACGTAGAGCTCAGATTGTAAATTTGAACTGCAAGTGGAGTGAATCAGAGCCAACCGGTAGGTAGGGCGAGTTTTGTATATGTCCCCTTGTTCAACGATATACTAACATTTGCTGTCATAGAAAAAGTCATTTCAACATGAAAAGCTTAGGAAAGGTGTTGCTAACAGTTTGATGAATTTGGAATGGTTTGGTAGTGCAGTTTTTGAAATAGATGTCTCTTGGTAACCAGTAGCCTTGCCACAATGGGCTTTGGTGGGCTTAGCCCCCACCAAACAAATTTCCAAGCCCCGAAATTGAACTATGAAACACTATAAATCAGTGGATTTTTTGCCATATTTTAGAACAAGGGTTCCCAACCTTTCTCTTACCATGTACCCCTTCAGCATTTCAACAGATTAGCATGAACCCCTTCAGCATTTCATGTACCCCTTAAATTTCTTATGACAAAATATTTTATCATGAATATTCATAGATATATTTAGCAATAAAGATATAAGGATTTTTGAAAATATCAGTCACTGATATATGTATAAATAGTTTGAAATAAATGGTATATAAATATTTGTTTCTCTTCTATTGCTAACCTTAAATGTACCCCTTCGAATAGGCAAATGTACCCCTAGGGATACATGTACCCCAGGTTGGGAACCCCTGTTTTAGAATGTCAAGACCCCTGTACAAACGTAAAGCCTCCCTATTTAAGACCTTCCGTCGACGGTTGTGTTGGCAACGAACGAAGATGAGGAATAACACTACGCACGTGTAATTGCAGGAAGCTCAGGGGTGCAGTGCTAAAACAGAGGCGTGGGAACGGCCTTGCTACACCAAATAAAAGGGAAGACTGCACTAAATAATTCGAATAAAGTGAACATTCGTCTGCATGAATTTCCACACTGGATCTTCCTTTTTCACTATAGACTCTTGTCTAGCGGTGCGAATCTACGTGTCACTGTCACATGCGTGACATCGTAACCATGTATTAATGGAGTACAAAAAAGCGCGGGAACGCCTTTCCCACGAATTCCCAACCCACTACACTCCTGAAAAAGCCCAACAGCTAGACCAAGTGTGCAGGTCACAATGAAGGCTGCAAGTCAGCATTTCTCACCTGGAGCCAGTTTTAAGCCTATTTGACCCATTTTATCAAAATTGGTCTCGCACCTACAGAAGGCCTCGTGCATGTGCCGAAAGAGTTAACGTTTTAAGCCTTTTATATATTCTAAGAGATTGAAACCACAACTGAAACGTGAAGTGAACAGTGAAATGTCCTTTACATCACTGAAATCATATTATGAAATTAATATTATAGACTGCTATATGCAGTAGCTATACTTTTTTAGTTTTAGACAGGGATACTATATGAAAGAACACACTTAAATGTGTAAAATCTGCAAAGTAGGTATGCCGCCAAGACATTCCTTAATTTTTTCGTTTGATCCCCTGGAATGAGTAAACCAGGGCCAGATTTAACTGATGCGAGGCCATAGGCTAATCCACTTGTGAGGCCCCCTCTCCCATTGTTGCGAGGAAAAAAATGGAAAGCGTTAATCAATTTGGTAAATCCAAAAATGACGCTCTGAAAGTACGGTCAGTAAAAAATTCTGAATCATTACTGGAGTGCCCACGATCACTGCCTTTGTTTGCTGCCTTCGACGCAAAAGCCTTCAATGACACGGAATTGTTGAAACCGTACTTGGCTGGCGGGAACAGGATTATTAACTGCCATAGGCAAACCAACCGAAATACCCACAATTGAAAAATTTGACAAAACACATGGTCTACGTTTTTCATAAGAATCACATCTGTTTTTCTTATCTGTGTTAAAATAGAACAAACACACTGCACTTATATACAGTATGTATGTATGTGTGGCGGCATAAAGACTAAAAAATTCACGTGTTTCTCACTGTTTCAGACTGGTAAGAATCGAACGCAATTATCCTGTCGCGTGAAAAGATGTGAAGTTTAAAAACTAGAACCGTCGCCAGAAAATCTTGAATAGGGGTTTAAATTTGCGCAAGGGGACTTGACATTCTGAAAATTTGATAAAACCTTGACTGATTTATAGTGTTTCATATTTAAATTTGGAAAGGCTGAGCTCACCAATGCCCACCGTGGCGACTGGACTGGTTTGAATTTCACTTATGCTGTCATTATTGAAATACGTAAAAAGAAATAAAAAGCTACAGTCATTGAATCAAGTAAAGCTGAACATAAAACAGTAAACAGTTAAAAAGTTTATGTCCTGCCTTCTTCATAACAAAATTATCTAAGAATTCATCACAGTTTGTTTGCCCAAGTTTGTCGCTTTTAATGTACCGAATACTTGGTGTGGACAACCTCTCCTGGAACATTGCGAACCTTAATTTATTTTTAATTCTTTTGAATCTTGAAGAGGATCTTTCTCCTGAGCAGTTAGTGGCCATCAAGCTAAGAAATAAGGCTTCACATGGTTGCATAAACTAAGAACCACTAATCTAAGGCATCAGACCCAAACGCGCTTTTGTCATTTTTTTGCTGTTTCCTTGTCTCGTTGGGAGAGTTCTGCGGTTGCAAGTTGGCAAAGTGATTTTTGCTTGATATTCAAGCTCATCAAGATCTTCTCTGATTTGCTTAGCAGCATGGGAGCAGTACAAACTTGCGCAAGTACTCAACAGCAATCTGATTTCTGAATGACTTTACTGAAGAAAATTCAAATGGAAATAAATCACATCTAAAAATACCAATCGAGCTTTACGCGATACAAACGCTCACAAAACTACTGTATTGTTCAGTCACCTAAGAAACAACTTTGCTTTTATTGTAGGATACTGCTGGTAGCCCTACACATTGCTCTTATCTGTAGTACAACTTTGCTCTGATCAGGTGCAGTGACGTAACTAGAGATTTGAACCAGAAGGAAACCTATCTGAAGGGAGCCCACTGGCTAACTTTCAGAAAACCGTTGAGAAACAACAGCAAATCCGGTATTGAACGGCTATACAAAAACCTGAATATACCGGAAAACACTCCGAAAAACGCAAAAAACAACTATCTACTGAAATGAAAAGAATAGTAAATACCAAAATACAAGCTAGGTGGGGGCCCGGTTTTTACATTTATCTTGACAGGGGGGGAGATTCGCACCCCTGCCACCCGTCAGTTATGCCACTGATCAGGTGCATTTCAAACATGAACAGCCACAATTTCTTTTGATGGAGTCACACATAACAATCGGTACGATTAAGCAAACGCAGGACGCAGCCAGCGTGTTTTGAGTAGATCGGCACAATAGTTGGCATGCGGCTTGACCAACCGTCATATTGAGATTCATGGAAATTCGTTGGAATACTCTGGCGTGATCACCACGAAAGTTGAATAAAACTAAATTTCGTGAATAAATTAAAACATAAATATTTGAGGGAAGTTTAATCTTGATTCAATGCGTACCACAGTTTGTTGGAGGCCCCCTTGGATCTTGAGGCCCTAGGCTTAAACCTATATAGCCTGTAGGTAAATCCGGCACTGGAGTAAACATTAAAAAGCCAAGCGGTGGGCTTACCGGAGACTAAAAACCAACAGAGAAGAACATTTGATGAAACATTATTGGATCCATATATGAATAAGTAAAAAAAGAAAAAAAATTTGGAAAAGTAATAATGAGGAAGGTGGCGACAAGCAGAAAAAAGTAAGACTCATAATCGATAATGTAAAACAAGACCTATTTCAGTTTGTGAGTGTTTGATTGTGATCTTGAAAATGCTTTATTAATCCTTGTATCTTTAAATAATTACGAAACATCATCTTTCATTTTGAATTCAATGTAAGGAAATTTGAGGGGTGTAAAGGGCGACACTTTTGTGATGCGCCCCGGGCGGCATTTGGCATCGCTACGCCACTGTTTGTAGGCAAATCTCTGCGAAGTAGCTTATTTGCCGAAGACAAAAAGCAGCACTATTGTGGAGACTTAGTTTCAACGGCGTACGCAAAGGGGGGGGTTGGGGTTAAAACCACCCCTTGAGCTTGATATTTTACAAAACCTTTATTAACTGCGCAAAGGAGGCTAACTGTTTTCGCATACTTTTTGCTTGTTAATTTGTCGCATTAATGCAAATACCACGGAATAAATTTGCATGCAGTTTCAAGGAACATTGCAAATAGGCCAAAAAGTAATAATTACGTTTTGGTGGGAATTCGGGTTATCGTCTGCGTCCAGGAACCATCTCACCACTTTTTGCAGATCCTCCACCCACTACGCATGTTCAAGATTGCGTTCCGCGATAGTTCACTTTATCCGAAACAATTGTCTTTATTTTGTCTGCTAAAGCTGATCAGCGCAAGCGCTGACCACATTGTTACATTAGCAATTTCTGTAGCATGACAGAACTGTTCCACGAGCTCAAAAACCCTAACATAGAAGCATTCAGGCATTTGATAACGTCCCAGCAGGGAAAAAAGAAAACTAAAAGTTTGCTGGACTTTTATACATAATAAGAAATTGAAAGTTTACTTGCTTACTTCATGCGCATTCTCAATTCTTGTGTAGTTTAGTAAGATTCCATCTTGCAAACCGGGTTGTGCGCCAGCCGATCCAGTCACACACTTTCTATGCTCGACTGCTCGTATTCGACAAGACATCAGCGCAGCCTCATTTTGCAGCTGTAACTTGCTCGGACGCAGTGATGAGTGTGTTTTACTCCCCTGTTTTAATGCGCAGCCTGATATTTTTGCAGTTATGAACAGCTGTGTTGTAGCGTTGATTGTATTTTCCTCCAATGTGCTAGCTTGGAGGGCTGATAGTTTATATTCAGCAAGGGCGTGGGCAAGAGGGGTTGGGGTTAACCACCCCCCTTGAGCTTGATATTTTACCAAAACCTTATTACCTGCGCAAAGGAGATTAATTGTTTTTGCATACTTATTGCTTGTTATTTTGTTGACGTAATGCAAATACCACGGAATGAATTTGCATGAAAATTTCAAGGAGCATTGTAAATGCGCCAAAAAGTAATAACAAGATTTCGGGGGAATCTCCGTTATCGTCTGCGTCCAGAAACCATCTCACCACTTTTTGCAGATCTTTCGTCCACCTCGCATGTTTAAGATTGTGCTCCGCGGTAGTTCACATTATCCGAAACAATTACCTTTGTTTTGTCTGCTAAGGCTGATCAGCGCAAGCCCTGACCGTATTGGCTGCAGTACCAATTTCTGTAGCATGATAAACCTGTTGCACGAGCTCAAAAACCTTAGCATAGAAGCATTCAGGCATTTGATAATGTCTTAGCAGGATAAAGGAAACGAAATGTTTGCTGGACTTCCCGGTCCGTAACCTGCTTGGAACACCAGGGGGGCGAAGAGTTTTCTAAGAGGGGGAGAATTTTTTTAAATATGTCCAATAGTGTTAAAATACGCCCAACACATTTTTCCTGTGGGGGTAAAATTTTTCTAGGGAGGTTTCTCCCCCCCTGGTTACGGGCTTGTCGACTTCTATACATCACAAAAAAACAAACGTTTTCTTGCGTACTTTATGCGCATTCTCAATTCTTTTGTAGTTTAGCAAAATTCGATCTTGCCAACCAGGATGCGCGCCAGCCAGTCCGACCGCACACCTTCAATGCTCAACTGCTCGTATTTGACGAGACCTTAACGCAGCCTGATTTTGCAGTTGTAAATTGCTCTGACGTAGGATGAGTGTGTTTCAATACCCTGTTTTAACGCGCAGCCTGATATTTTGCAGTTATGAACTGCTGTGTCGTAGCGTTGAGTTTGCTTCTCTTCGACAGCCTTGGAGCACTGATGGTTTATATTCAGTGCAATGACATATAAAATAAGGGAAGTGGATGTAGAAAATATGCATATTATGTCAACAAACTTCGCCAAAACATTGGTTTGGAAACATGAGTCAAATTGTGACGCCACAAACAGCGCACACCAAATACAAATAACCACCATATGACCCTGAACCAAATCCCCCCCATGAAAATTTTCTGCTTACGCCACTGCTTAGTTTTAGGATGGTCAGTTTTGTAACTCTTCAAATCTTACAGTAGTAAAAAAGAATTTCAGTCAAAACATTGGAGAAGTATTGACTTGCCTATATATTGTCCTTTAGCTGAAAACTTGGGGACTTGTCTAGGAATTAAAGATAGTCTATATATTTAGTCTCATTTCTTGTAATGTCACGGCAATGATGAGCAACCAATCCAAAAGATATTCATTCCGTGACTGTTACACTTTGCGACTTTGTGCCTGTACTGAATACATTGGTTGGTAAGTCATCTGTTTCACCTGAGTTTAACCAAACCTACAATGCAGCAATGTTTTCATCCAAGTGCAAAACGTTTGCTTTACAGGTGCGTAACACCTAGTTTTGCTGGACATTCTTTTCGTGTTTAATGCAAATGAAACTTGGTACTTTATTGTCAATTCACCGTTGTGCATTTTGATTTCTGTTTAATTTCAAGTATATTTTCGTGTACTGATGCAAGTATCACGCATAGAATGAAACCTTGGCATTTATTTCATCTAATAACATTTGATGCTATATCTATTAAAATTTAATGCTGAAAGGATAAAGCAAAACGCAATTAATAGGGCAACCAATTTTTTGACCTAAAAACTTAAAATTTTGACTTTATAATTTATAAATTTTGACTTTATTTTGACCTATAAATTTTCTGCATTTGCAACTGCAAAATAATTCAGCCTTAGGTGTCGAGGTTAACCCAGAAGCATATTTATGCACTCTGCTTCAAAATTATAAAAAACTTGGTTGTTTATCTTTGGGGATGATATATTGATAAGTAGATTAATAACTACAGTAGAGTCAAACCTGAGGATATCATAAAGCTGAAACACTATATGCACAATGGATTGAGCATTAACCAAAATACAGTAAGTACTGCAAAACCACATTTCTCGCCTACCACGCCTATCCTGCATAATATTCAATCGTCCAGTAGTGTGCAAAACAACATTATTTTGTCAGAAATCGCAACAAGCCCATTATTATTAAAGAATTGCGACTAAACCTGTAAAAGCATATCACTATCTGTTGTTGCAGTTTCAATAAAATATCGATAAAGAGAAAAAAAATGTGCTGCCAAGTAAATTTTGACTTTTTTTGACCTAATAACTTGGCATTCCCTCATGGTATGAGCGTGAAATTTGGTTTGTGGACGTTTCATAAACTTTAGAAACGGCAGAAAAATTTTGACTTTATTGACTGTTGGTTGCCCTAGCGATTAGTTTTGCTTTCAAAACATCTTTAAAAACAAGTTTGGGAATCTTCCTTTGTAAAACTCCACTTCTGCATCGACCCGATGTCTGTATCGGTTCACACCAAACTGTCCTCCCCGCATTTCACAACAAAATTGCGCCCATGGTTAGAAAGGTTAATTACTAGAAGCAATGAGAGTTTTACAACTGAACATTCGAGAGACTACAGTGCATCCATGATTTGTTTCGTGCAGAAATGTAATTCACTGGCTTTGCTGTAACGTTGGTTGCCACTTATTCAGAAACACACAGCGTAAAATTTAATGATGCTAGTGTAGGCCTATATAATGTTATAAAGTTACATTTTCAGGCAAACCTCTGCAAAGTTTTTGGTGAAGACAAAAAGCAGCGCTATTGTGGAGACTTAGTTTTAGGATGGGCAGTTTTGCAAAAGACTGTCTTCATCCGTTACTAAACAGGATTTCAATCAAAATGTTGAAGTATTTGCCCAGCTATATATTGACCTATAGCTCAAAGCATGAGAAATTTACTTGGAATTAAAGATAAAATATACATTTATCCTCATTCCTTGTAATGGCGCGACAATGATGGCGATTGGTGACCAACATATCCAAAATGTTTTTTCCGTGACTCTTACACTTTGTGCCTGTGCTGAATACATTGGTTCGTATGTTATCTTATTTACCTTGAGTTTAACCAAACTCACACAATACAGCGATGTTTTCGTCTAAGTGCGAAACATTTGCTTTACAGGTACGTGACAGCTAGTTTTGCTGTAGGCTGCAGAGCGTAACTCTGCATTGCAATTGCCCTCGCCGCTCGGATCTCCATTATTGCAGAGCTTCTTTTTTTCGTGTCAATGCAGGTAAAACTTGGCACCTTTTTCCCAATTCACCTGTGCATTTTGGTTTCTGTTCAGTCTCAAATACTGCATATTGTCGTGTCGCTATGCACGTAGAGCTCTTACAGTGAAACTTCTGACATTAATTACATCTATTAAAATCTGATGTTGAACCTGAAACAATTGATTGTGAAAAGACTGAACTAAGTGGCATCTCTGACAGAAGTCACAAGACAAGAGTCACCAGACGATTAGGTATGCGGAAATTGTATCGTAGGCTAGATGGATACGTGGGTATAGATGACAAGGGGAGATTGAAATGATACTTCCTCCACCCACCAGCGGTAAAAATAGATTGCAATCATTTTGTGAAGTAGGCTACGCTCATTTTAGGCCAAACGTTTTTGCTACTGGTAAGAAGATGTCAATGGAGATTTTTGTACGGGTGCATGAATGATGCCCAGTAGCATTAAAAAGATTTGTAGCTTTGTCAATAAACAGAAATGTGCAAGAAAAAGTATTTATCGTCTTTGTAACGTTAAGCAACTTGAACAAGACATCAAATCGCGCTGTAACCCACACTTCTTACACAATGCATGAAAATTGATGTGTTCTACTACAAGAGTGATATGCACGTGCGACCACTGCGATTCAGCATTTTGTACACTCCAACTGACAGCTCTGATGAAACCCAATTGATGTATTTTACTATACTGCTGTGCTTGTTTGTATCCAAATGCGATATTAATGCAAGCAAGATGAACTACAGTACCGTGTCCAGCAACAAATTTCTAAGTATATTAATTTGTAAATCATCTGCAAGGATAAAGCAAAGCGTGATTAGCGTTGCTTTCAAAACATCTCTAGAAATAAAGATCGGGAATCTGTATTTATAAACCCACACTTCTGCATGGATCCGATGACTAAATTGGTTTCGCGCCAAACAGGGCCCCCACATTTTACAACAAAATTCCGACCCATGCAAACAATGCATAGTTTGTTGTGACCACTAGGAAATTCAGCAATGAAATGAGGTTCCATGTTGAGCTTTTGTGCTGTGACCAATCCAACATACTTAGTCGGTCAAGGCAGCTGGTACATTGTGCACACTGCGTAGTGCACGCGCATCAGATATTGCCAGCTATCAGCGAAAACGCCCTGACATCTTTCAAGGCAATTCGCTATTTCAGTTGCTACAGCTGAACTCTAGTGCACTCCCACAACTCAACCATGAAACCACAAAGCGGCCTGAACCAACTTCAGACACATTCACCGATCAACAGCACAGCACCAAACGCACTAAAGGAGAAAGGGGCATTGTTTACTTCCTGTCTGCGTCTCTCGCATTCGAGAGATGTGGTTGGACTTGGGAGAGCAGCTTGAAACATTCTGCCCCCTCACCGGTGTCAGCGGACCAAACTATATAAATTTACTTTTGCTCTGAGGGGGTCCAGAAGACCAGTAGAGGTTTTAACACGAAAATAATGTCCAGCAAGACTGGGTGTCACGTACCTGTAAAGAAAATATTTTGCACTTCGATAAAAACATTGCTGCATTGTGGGTTTGGTTGAACTCAGGTAAATTAGATGACTTACGAACCAATGCATTCAGCACAAGCGCAATGTCGCAACGTGTAGGGGTCACAGCAAATATATCTTTTGGATTTGTTGGTCACCATTGTCGCGACATTACAAGAAGTGATGATAAATTTGTATTTTATCTTTAATTCCTTGTCATGTCCGTACGTTTTGAGCTACAGGTCAATATACAGCTAGGTAAATACTTCTCCACCGTTTTTATTGAAATCCTGTTAACTAGTGGTTGAAGACAATCATTTGCAAAACTGCCCATCCTAACACTAAGTAACAATAGTGCTGCTTTTTGTCTTCGGCAAAAGCTTACCAGAGATTTGCCTGAAAACGTAACTTTCTCACATTATATACACTAGCATCATTAAATTCTGCGCTGCCTAGGAACGCCGTTCCCACGCCCTCCTACCCCACTACACCCCTGGTTACAACCAATGTTATAGCAAAGCCAGTTACATTTCTGCACGAAACAAATCGTGTCTGCACTGTGGTCTCTCACATGTTCAGTCTCTCACATGTTAAAACTCTCACTGTTTCAAGAAAATGACCTTTCTAACAGTATACCACACAGGGTAAAAATGTCATAATGAAGCAGTTAAACCATCTGTCGCGGTCTCTAGAAACTTGAAAAATGTTAAAAATCATTTTATAGAAGCTAAAATGTATAAACTAACAGAATCTGTGATACCACACCAAACTCTATTTCAACATCAACTTGGCTATGTGTGGTCTACCATTTAACACGAAAAGCTCTTCACACAAAATGTGACAAACATCACTTTTATTTTTGAAACCTCTCCAAATACAAAACCTAAAGAGAAAAAAATGGGGTGGACGTGACATATTACATCCCCACCGTCTGAAAAAGTGGGGGTCACGTCCCCCGTTTTCCCCAAAAAATTGTGCCCGTGCCTCAGTCAAATATCCGAATGCTGATTTCAGATTTGATAAGATTATGAAAGACTTCTGTCGGACGTTTGCATTACAATCGTTGTTACAAAACTCATTTTAGATCATGTTCGACGTAAGTACAATTTATAGAGGCATGCACTAGTCCACATCAGTAACTAGCCATCAGTGAACGGATTTAAGTTGATCTAAAATATATAACTTCTTGCTATTCCGAGGACACCAGGTTAAAGTTACTGAATGTCTAAAGTTTTTGCGTTTTATCTGCTTTTACGTTTTATTGATACACAAGTTGAGCTTTAGATATTCACTAAAATATATAATTTAACGTTCATAAAATTACATCGGATGAACTAAAATTTATGCTGAGAAAGCTCTGAAATTTTGCAGAAGGGTGATATTGCTCATTGCTGAAGCGTCTCTTGCAGAAATTCACCTACTTGTTGTTATAAACAGTGTGTCACATTAACGTTCCTCCCACCGATTTCCGTGAAGCTCTTTCTTCAAAGGTGCTGCTGAAAAATCGTCGATACTGAACTTGCGCCACCCAGTGAGAGATTTTATGGACAGAAGTGATTAGCAACTTACCAAAGAAGGCCAAAGATACAAACGAATTTCACTGCTACATCTTTACGGTATCCCTGGTTCGGGAAAAACGCAAATAGTGCGCAAACTTGCTCAGGATTTTCCTTTCGATTGTAAGAAATCCGAACTGGTTGTCAAGCACGAGATGGACTGCAGTGGTGATTGTGTGGATATCAAAAAAGGTCTTCAGGATCTTGCTAAACAAATGCTGAAGCACAATCTTCTGTGCAAAAAGGTTGCTGCCGAAGAGGCATGTTCTGGCTTGGATAAAAATCATACTCAAACGTACATGGAACTTCTTGTTTCGGCATCAGTCCCTATTCTCATTGTCATTCAAGACCCACCGAAGCACAATCAAGACTTGCTGGAGGAAATATCTTTGTCTCTTGAACAAATGGAAAGTACAGAGCTTATCCACATTTATGTCACATCGCATTCCAAACGTGCTTTGGCTGACAGCCAAGTTTGTGAAAAACACGAAGTTGGAGGCTTAACACGAGCAGAAGGTCTAAAGCTTCTAAATCCTTACGATTCTTCAGAGGAAAAAAATTGTGCTGCGAAAATTATTGATAATTTGAGTGGATCTCCTTTGGGACTTAACGCCGTTAAAGCATTTTGCCGAATTTGTCACATAACGTACTGCGACTATTTAAAGTTAGACGGTCTTAAAGGATATCGAGAAATTTCCAAGAACTTGCCAAAAAGTTTGGCCCCAGCTACAAACATGTTTTTGAAGCCATCATCACTTTGCTTGATAAGGAAGAAGGTGTGCTTAGTAAAATGAAAACTATTTCCATGTTTCATCATGGCTACATTCCAAGATCTCTAATTGGCAACATTATGCAGAGTCACAGACGAACAGTGAGCAGTGCTGATCCAGACTCTATTTGCCTTAATAACAAAGTAGATTCAGGATCATTTATTGACCGAATGGCCGACTTTACTTTCTGCAATGTTGGCGAAGGAGCAAATGTGGCAAACGTTTATTTTCATAAACTTGTTTTTTTCGGCAGTGCAAGAACATTTAAAAAGCTTGGAGAGGCACGAGTTCTCTCTGCATTTGAAAAAAGCGGCCTGGAGTATTGCGTCACTTGTAAGCAAAGATTTGAGGAAAAGGGGAAGTTTGCGCTGGATGAGAAGCATGGAACCTCATTTGAAATCTGTCTCAAACCATTTTGAAACATGTGATCTAAACGTGGAGGATTTTCTTTCAAAAATGATTTCTATCCATTTGCTCGAAGTGCTTGGAGTAACAACAAGTGCATATATTCTGGAAAAAGCTGAACAGAACTTACAAGTCTGTGCTTGCAAGATTTGGGATGAAGTAGCAAAAAGAACGAGCTGTGACATAAAACTCGAGTTTTTCACAAACAAGCAACCTGTTCCTGTACATGACCACGCACCACAAATCATTAAAGCTTGCATAGACGCAGGTAAGGATTTACTGCAATCTGGAGTTGACATCTCTGAGTATGCTGCCACGGTGTTGCAAGTAAAGGAAGAAGATGTGGAGTTTTATAAACCGTTTATTCCAGACAAAGATCTGTTTAATAATTTGCAAAAGGTTGCCCAGAATTCTATGACCATTTCCTCAGAACTGATTTCAAAGTTCCGTGAAAAATCTCGGCATGTTTTTCTCAGCAGAACTGATTATTATCAGACTTTCTTTATAGATCGTATGGTTTCCATTCTGCATTCCTTGTCAAGAGTCGTGCTCTATGACGACAAAGCATTCACCGAACAAAGAAGGGAGAAGTTCTTATGGACAGCCGACCTGGTGAAAGCATTATGTGTTGAATCCGAAACAGTTACTGGAGTGAAACTTCTCTTCGTGAAACTAATTCCAGCGGTGCAGAAAAACATTCGACTTAAACGAATGTCGAGCATGAGCGAAAGTCAGAGGAAGCGTGTGTTGCAAGAATCCCTGCGGATCGCCGAACTTGAGATCAATGGTTCTTCCCTGGAGACGGAGAGAGTATATGAGAATGGGTTGCTGAAATGTTCTTCAAAAACGTCATTCGACGACATCGAAAACATGCGTTTTTATGTACGTACCTGCACAAAGTTATGGAAACTTTGCAACGCAGAAGAAAGGGAAGTGTTTCGTGAAGCGTGTGAAAAACTCTGTGACTTATTGATCAAAAAAGCAACGGATATACTTGGCGTTTGGAGCAGATCAATCAACAGCATTGTTCATTGTGGAAAGTTCTTTGCCGCTAAAGGAGAATATGAGCGAGCCATTAAATTGTTTTCCGAAGTTATAACACACATAGGCACCAAAAAAAGCAAATCAAAAACTTTTTTGTGGGTGAGTTACAATTACGCGAGATCCGCAAATTGCACAAATCTTCAGGAATACAAACAACAAGCGACACAACTTTGCAACAAAGCTCTCCAATGTGATGTAGAAGATGGAAACGACCTAAGGGGAAAATTAAAAGAACAATTGTCTCTGCTGACACCATAAACTCTCTGCAGAACAGAAGCACACATTGTTCGAACTCTGGCAATCTTAAGTTTACATGAAAATTTGCCATACGTCTAAATGACGTCACATGAAGGTAGTGGTGATGTCACACTACCAAGCAAAATTTCAAATGCAAAGGCCCATCTTTTTGGCTGTCCGTCAAACGGTCAGGAAAAAACAATGTCTGGAATGTATTCCAACTCTTAAAATGGCCAGCTTAATTCCCAATGCAGGGTCTGGTGAAAAGTTACTTGACAATCACGTTACCAAGTGCATCTTTTGGATTTAGATGTATTTGTAAAGTGGATTTATTGCTGAAGTTACAATTCAGAAGCAAGCAGAGCTGTAGAAGATTTGTTCCTTTTGAGACCAGTATACTTATTGCTGTCAGCTAAATAATGCACAACGTCAGTTTCCTAATTCGATTGCGTTGCGTGGATCATAAAAGTCATTGTGTTTCACAAAAGCACCTCTCTGTGCGTTCACAATAGCAACCACGTGATTGGTAAACTGTACAATGACGCGCGAAACTAACAATACGTTTTGTTACGCTGGCAGTGCATTTCACACTGTAGTTTCTTCTCTGCTTCATATGCTGTAGTTGAGTTGGCCAAAACTTTGTTGAAGCTTGTCGCTTGATTCCGTAAAAAGTGCGTAATTTTCTGACTCTTGAGCTCGTGTGCAGGGTCGTAACGAGGTTAGATGGCGTCCGGGGCTAGAAGCAAGTTTGGCGCCCCCATGTTCGAAACTGAGGTCTTTCGGAAGCAAATGTACTGTATTGAAGAAAGTACTTATGACAATGTTGGGACTTTTTGGCGCCCCCCGCAGCCATTCGGTGTTCCCCCGTAGTGGTTTCGGGCCCCCTTAGTGTTTCGGCGCACAGGGAATTTCGACCCCCTCCCCCCTCGTTACGCGCCTGCTCGTGTGGCAGATCTCTATATTTATTCTTGCATTCGCATGACAGTCTAATCACAAAACACTTTCGATGGAAAAATCAAACGCTGTGGAACTTACAAGCACGGGCTAAAATTGTTTTTGAGCCATTTCAAACACTGCGGTTATCAGTTGAGCAAAGTCTGCAAAGAGCATAAACTTGCAAGAAGGCTCATTTTTGCAAATAATTTTCCTCTGATGAGAGACAAACCATCCAATATAGCGATGATCTATAAACTTCTCAGCAAAATGTTGGAACTCTTTAACAACTGTTGAAACGATGCAGCATAAACAATAACTGTTTGTGGTACAATATTTATGTTGCATAAAACTTTTCCCATATACAACGCAGTAGGCTGAAGGTTTTAAATGGCCGTCACAAGGACAACATAGATACACGAAAGAATACGAACATAGCCATGTGACATTATTTATAAGCACACCTATGGATGGCGCCATATTTAGCACCATTGCTTAATACTGCCATGAGTTCTATGCAGACCGTTTAGTAAAATAGTTGGAACAGTGGGAGGCTGTGAAAGCCCAAAGGTCTTTTAAGCTGCAGAATTCGCGTGGATGAAGCTACTTATAGTGTGAAGGGAACAGTTAGAAGTAAGCAAAGGCCTGTTGCTCTGAGTACAAGGTTCAATATGTACAAAGCCTTCATATGATTATGGGAAGCAAATTGCGATGCAGGCAAGTTCAAGCCGTGAGAAAAAAATGTTTCGCTAATTAAACGTTTGCAGTTACCACATGTATTGGAAACACTTGTGATAGCTAAAGAGAAAATGCACCCACAGCTAAAGACTAGTCCAGCGCTGCCATGATGTGGCAAAAAGTACGCAGGCTGAGAACCAAGGCGTACAATCATGTGTTTGGGAAATGCATTTTCAGTCGATATGATGATTCATGCATGGGAACGCAAATTTGTTTTGTGCTCGGTAAACACATGATTTGCAATGCGGCGGAGACCAAAGGAAACCCACTACTTGATGCGAGACTTTTAATGCGAACAATTTCAGGGAACGCAGTAAAACCCAAACGGACTAAGATGCAACAGCAACACCTCATGAAACTATTTTCGCAGAAACGATATTAATTAATTTTAATGCACATGGTTAATGCACACCAACAAAGAAAAGAATACCAACAATGTTTCTAGTACCATAGTACCACAATTGTTTTCTATTCCGCTGTAGAAACTGCCAAACAAATTCTGCTGCAGAAACTGTTTATTTTTTATATCTGCAGCATGTCAATGGTTCTTAACCTTTCCTATACCACTCCTCGCTTAGGTAATTTTCCTTTGCTTCAAACATCATTAAATAAAGTGTAAATGAAAACGTATCACTTGGTAAATTTATTGATCAAACTTTCCGTGCTGTGGAGCGTGTAGGGCTCGCGCCACCCTGGACATTTATTGACCCCCTCTGAGGAGGCGTGTCCCCGGTTAAGAACCACTGATCTAAAGCAATTTCAGACCGGATTTCTATTGAACTGTTTCTCAGCATTTTCGCACCTGAGTTTGAATGTGCTTTCTGCAATGAAAATTGCCGAGTTTTAATTTATCTCGTATTATATGGTGACGCAAGGTATATTTCAATAGTTAAGCATAAAAGCCATGACTTGGAACAAGATATTAGGTTGCGATAGGATTTCCTTCAATAGAACCGACCGTCCACCTTAGAAGATAGATCTCGTGTATTAACTGGTAACTTCATTTCGTTTACTTTTTATATTTGGGGTCTGGAAGTTCGGTACATGCTTTTTATGGTTGAAGAATATTGAAAATACTTAAAACGTAGTAAAACATTTTCGGAAATTTGTTCCTCGTTTATTTCCGGATGTTTTGTTCCATTTGTCTCGATTTAGATAAATAAATCGCTCCGATTTTTTCATTTCTGTAATTTCATGTTAACCGCAAATTACAAAAGCAGTCAGACCTCGTTCATCCGGACTACTCTGATTCGTCTAGTAGTGTCGGAGCGATTTATTGTTCCGAAGCCCCCGTGCAAAAATGTTTGCCCCCTGGAAAATGCGTTGAAATAGTTTAAAACCACTGGACATAGTTTCAAAAATTTTAGCCCCTCCCAGAAAACTCTTCGCCCCCTCTAGTGCCCCAAGCTGGTTACGGGCCTGCGCACTTCATTTGTGATTTAATAAACAACAAATTAACAGTTGGCACAATCCGGTTTAACGGTTTTTGTCTATTGATTTGATATATCCGTTCTAAATGTCCGTGTCAGACAGCGATGTTTCCGGATTAAAGGGGTAAAATGCATTGGAAAAAATCCATTCCTACCAGTCTTGTGTTAGATAGCGGGGATTCCTGTTAAACGGAATTCGGACAAACGAGGTCTGAGTGTAGAGAAATGCTGTTTTTTTTTATCAACATGTCGATCAGTGATTCACTCCCCGTCTCTGTCCTGTTAGGTGTCAGAATACAGTTGAGGAGCCATCAAGCTCAATGGCACTAAAACTGTAATCAACACTAAAGCTTTAATGGCCCGAACGGGCGGACAAAATTAGCGGTTTTTCTTGATAGCATTTTGGTTTTCGGACCCCATAAAGCATGTTTATGGAGAGAATTCATGGACCCTAGTTTAAGAACCCCTGGCCTAGAGATTGTCAATGACGAAGAAGACGGCTTGATGTGTGAAGACGGCTTGATGTGTGATCGAATGACGGTAAGGAAATAACCATTGCAATGCGACGGATTTATTCAACGACAAGCCTGAATGATGTTTTTGTCGGAGGTTGCAGTGAACGCTCATACCCAAGGAGCGCTACGTCGAGTCCTCTGTGGTAATGCCGTAGATCGAACACACAGTCTTTCAATCGGGAAGCGGACACTCTACCACTGAGCTAAAAAACAACCATTGCTAGCAAAGCTTCGAGATTACAGTACTATCCATGAATAGCCATTCTTAAAAAACGATCTTATGCAATCAACACTAAAACTTTCCACCCGAAAACAGTTTTCACGATATATGAAAGTAGTGGAAGAACAGAATATTCCATAGGGAGGCTTGCATTTTTGGCCAAAGTACTGCAAACAACTTCCTACATTGCACATGCTTGCCTGTCGCGTTTTGTCTTTGCTCGCCAAGAGCTCTGCTCTCATCGAGCGGATATTCAGCAAAGGAGACATTCTCCGTCGACCGCACAGAGCTTGACGTTCATCAGAAACATTGTCAATGCTTTTGTTTGCAACGACAACCTGTACTTCAAATGGATGTTTGATCTGAAGTGTATTTCTCTTGTTTGCCAGGGCTTGATACGCCTGAGACACAAGAGCCATTAGAACCAAGTCAAAAAATCAGAGGCCGTTTGTTTTTTGGGGTGTTTCGCGCTTCCTGCCGAATCCAACAATGTTCCTGAATCGCCTTGAAATAACGATATATTTATGTTGAGACTACTAAACATAAATTTCATTAAATTGATGTAATAGCAGTTTATTTTCAACATATGTCGATATTTAGAAAGTAAAGTCGAATTTTAACAGCTGAATATTGCAGAAATATTTCAAAGAATTTTATACTTGTTCTAAAATTACCTGTGTGTTCCAGATACGTTTATAATTGTCCAATGTTTGCATAAAACTGACGATCGCTTAAATCAAAGAGTGTGTTTGAGTCATATGCTAGCATGACTGGAAGCAAGCTTGATGAAAGAAGGTTGTCTCTGGTATTTAGTTGACTACACTGTAATTGTATAATTTGTACTCATGTATTTGTATATTTGCATGACTTGTACTTCAATGAAGATAGGGCTTTATGTTCATTGCTCCAGGATGTGGGTGGTTATGTTGAAATTTTGACATGAATTTCTTGTTCTCACCAGTTGCTTCTGCAAATTTTCAAGAAATGTTAATCGCTTTTTGCGTAATCACTGGGTGTTTTAAACTGTACGTTTGATATCGGTCGTCACGCAGCTCTGTTTTCTAACTATCTGCCAGGACGATCCAAAAAGTTTTAAATTCGGGCGCATGCGTTGGATGCGTTGCTCAGCAACGGCTGCGCATGCGCGGGATATTTTCTCGCTGGTTTCGAAGTGCCAGTTTTATTCGTGACGAAAAGTAAACTATTCCAACGAGGATTTTTTCTTTGTATCAGAAATTTTTGTTCCTAATTCTTTTTACCCTCTGACAACGTGCTTTTATCTTGTTAATTACCCAACACGTATCAGCAGTCGTGAATGAAATGGGTAACTTCAAGCGTTGTAACTTTACGTCTACAGCAGTCAGCAACTAATCCTGTCAGAAACAAGTAACTGCGTCCATGACGTAAAAAGGATACCCGCAAACGCTTGACTATACATCCATGAGTCGTAAATGACTCTGCTGGTAAAAAGGTCTCTCGTCCATAACTCTTTTCGAATTGCGCATGTGCTGATGAAACGAAAAAACACATTGTTTGCGAAACTGAGTCTGTATGATCAAACCATGAAGATCGCAGCCAAGGTGCCGCCTGTCGGAAAGCATGCGGTGAATGAATTAAAGCAAATACTGTTGTCTAATGATACAATGAACAATCGAAGTACCATGATCGGAATGGGACAGTTCGGCGATGCTAATTCGGCGATAAATCGGTTATAAACACGACACTTTTCGTGGGAGCGCTTTTTACGTACTTTCTCAAAAAAATTGGGATTAGCTTTAGGGTTAAGGTTTAGGCTCAGCTTTAGGACAAATAAACTTCCTTTGTATTCTAACCTTTGAAGTACAGTAGAATTTGCCTATGACGATTTCGGCTTTAACGACAGCTCGCCGACAACGACGCTTTTTCTTCGGTCGCGACAGAATCCCAATCTTTTACGTACATCAGAGTTTAGCTACAACGACTTCGCCTATATCGTCACTTCGCTCATAGCGACGCTTTTTGTCGGTCCCCGCAGAATATTTTGTTCGTGAACAACGGCAGTTGCAAGTTTTCCTCACAGTTTGAAATTTCTGCTGGGCTGTGATGCCGTCACACAAACCTTTCATGACCGAAAACTAACGCAGTTAAGCGGGGCATTGTTGAGCCGTGGATGTGACGTAACAGTGACATCATTGAGTCGAAGGAAATCGTTCCATATTTTACTGCAATGTACTGCATTAGGGATTTTTGGGGATTGTTACGACTGTCGTCAATTTGACTGAGACTTGGTGGAGCAGTGAGTAGAATGTCGAGTAAATGAAGCAGTAGCTCACGGTGGAAAATTCTCCAGCAAAATTCAAAGCATGTGCTAGATAAAGCTGTCGCAAGAACAGCATAAACGAAACTGCGATACAAACGAAACTTAGCGAACGTAATGCAGTACTTTAGTACTGTATGCTCTGTATTGCATGTAAATACCACTGCCGGTGATTTCAAATTCTTGCGTGTGTTTTTCTTATCAGAGTATTTGCGAAAACATGATACAGTAAGCGGCAACGCTACTCAAAGAACACTTTTAACTCTAGCCAGGCTCTGGCCTTCAACTAAAACGCCATTTAAGGCACGATTTCTTGTAGTTCGGCTGCAAGGTCAGTTCGCCATTAGCGACGCTTTTTCTTCGGTCCTTTGAAGTGCCGTTATAGGGCAGTTGTGCTGCATTTCAAAAACACACTTTTTTCGTATAAAACATTTGCTATCACCATTGTCCAACGTCCAGTCGTCGAACCGGCGTCGCCGAAAGGGCATCGCTGAACAGTCCTAGACCCACCATGATTATTGTCACATCGGTCATGCATTCACAATATGGCGAATGGGAATGCAGCAATCGATGACATGGTTGAACGAAACCGAGAAGGCAAGGAAGCACCGTTCTGTACGATTTTAACATGTACCTTTGCAATAACCGCTCGATACTGCAATCTGCGCTAAGAACACATGGGGCAATCCAGTGTTGTGACAAAATGGGTCACTTTAGCTTCGCACTTCTCACAAGCTCTCAAAATTTTTTTCTTGCAAAATCGGACTGAAAGCAGCAATCAAAAATGATTAATTGAACAAAGTTATTAGTTTCATACTTCGAAAATAATCGTCATCATTTCCAGCATTATTGAGTTTTGCTCTTCAGAAACGACGTTTTGAAGATTTTGTTAAATCTTTTGATTTTTGCAAATGCTTTGTTAGAGAAACTGTGGATATTTAGAAGAGCAAAACTTACCCCCCAGCAGCAGACAAACCTTCGTTTGTGTTAAAACTTGTTTGCAACGAGCGACCTACACCAGGACTTTTTGCCAATAATTATGTACATTTTGCGGAAACTATTGCAAAAGTATTTGAATAAAACTCACTGGGCTTTGCATAACAAAGAGCTTCATTAACGACAGAATGCACAACGATGACAGAGCAACGCAGTATCCAACTTAATGGTCACTCAACTGCATGCAGAATGACATAAAGCTTTAACACAAGTTTGATGCTAGACGTTACCTTACTTTCAGAAAGCGTTGCTAAAACATTCAGGAAGAGAATGAAAATTTACAGTCCAACCTGTACAGAAAATTTCCTTCTTTCGTCAAAATATGGGAAATGTTTTTTTCTTGGGACAAAATAAGAGACGATTTTATTCTTGCAGCAAGCTATGGCCACAGCCACAAAAATCTGTGAATGATGTCTTTGGAATGGGATAAACTGACGTGCAAACAATGAAAATAACTAAACGATTTTCTGGTCATATATGTCATAGCTTCGTGAAAATGGTGTTTGCCCTGGTGCCGGTGGCCTCGGCAGCAGCAGGAAGAACAGGGCACGTTTCCGTTTTTTGGAAAGTTGCGTGATGTTTGTTGTGACTTGTCTTCGCAGTCAGGCGAGATTCGGTGAAGAACTTCTTCGGGTCGCTCCTGCGCCCGACCGGTTGAAGATTTTGCAACGAGCACGCGTTCCGACACCCGAGCGTGTGGAAGTGAGAGTCGTCGCAGTCCATTCTGTCGATCCTGGTTTCTGGGATCTTGTGTGTGAGGGGCATTGGCTGAAGGGTGCCAGAACCGTACGTGTACTTCTCGCTGCTGCATTCCGCCAAGCATGGTGCCCCGAGAGAAGAGCGGCACCGTGCACCGCTGCTTGAAAACTTTTTATAAGCAGCGCCGTCGAATCTTGCTATGCCGTCAGTTGGCGTAAGAGAACTTGTTGTCAGCTGTCGGTTGTTGTACGGCAGAGTCGGCTGCATCTCTCCTGCCGGAACAGACTTGCGCCCGTTTGTATTGATCTGTTTACTCTTGTCGCCATACAGCCAGCGACTGCTGCCAGTTTTGTCGAAATTGACGACTTCCGGCGCAACAAACGCAACATCCGCCACTGAGCTTGTGCTGGGCGGGTCATCGAATGCCCCGTCGCCCCCTTTCCTGGGACTAAGCATTTTCATATGAGCCGAACCCCTCGTTTGGGGACGAGATACATGCTCGCTGCCCAAACCATAACCACTAGTTACGTTACCAGGGGAAGTCACGGGACTGCCGGATGATAAAGCTCCATTGGACTTTGAAAAAGAGTGTCCGTCTGGAATATGTAGGTGTCCAATTTGATCGCTCTTTATTTTTTCTTTAGAGAGCACCGCACTGCTGCTTTGAGTCGGTACTAACTTTTCAGTGATGTTGATATCAGCTTCGCCTTCAACGCAGGATTCCATGGTTGATCTCGCGCTATTTAGGTGTTTATAATCCCCGTTGCTATAGATGCGTCGACTTCGAGAGCGAAGTTCCGCTTTGAGTTTCTGCGAAAAAAAAGCAGCAAATAGGGTAGGCCTATTTCAAAATTTTCAAAATGTCCAAGACGGATTTACTGGTTGAAGTAGTTAGCATTGTCACTAATTTTATTGACACCGGATGGTTAAATGTTACAGTTGTTTGAGCCCCCGCTACTAAACCTATTATAGGTCTGCTTCAACGTTTTGTCGGGTCATAGACTTGATAAACAGTAGGCCTATTTGCGGCCTGCCCATGCTCGTGCTAGGCATTGATGGAAAGCTGCTGAAAAAGCTTCACACGCTGTGCTGCCATTAACTCGCTATCATTGCACCATTTAGGTCTACTACGAAAGTATATGTGTGACTTACGGTCTGGCTTACAAAGCCAGTCATAACCTTGCAGTTATGAGGACGACAAAGTATGGAACGCTACTTTCATTAAAATCATTACTGCTGCATTTGAAATTTTTGTTTTGGCTTGTTTGACAACTTGCCAACTCTAGACAGCTACTGCAGGTTGCACAACAAATGCCCTATGACTTGCTACGCTTTGTGACGTTGGAATAGTGGCCAGCAAACTGTGGGCCTCGGCACATTTCCGGGCCGTATAGCACTTTTTACTGGGCTGAACAACACTTTCTGATGTGGGCCGCGTGGTATGAAAGAGCTACAGTCCTGCGCTGGTCGCGTGGGCTGAAACAGGGTAGGCTACTGTAACAATTATGGAACATGATTGTTTGACCTTGACAAAGTAGATTTTTTGTTTATATACGGTTTATGACATTGACGTAGCATTGTTATGTAACAAGTAACTGAATACAGCATATCCAAAACAATTTGCTGATTGATTCGTCTATGGCAGAGGTCCGTAAATAGTGGGTCGCGACCCAAACATGGGTCGCGAGACCGTCCACTCTGGGTCGCGAAATAATTTACATTTAAATTTGCAATTCTCAATAGACAGAGTAAATACAATCATTTATTGTTTTATATTGCTAAGTTTCACACAATTTAGTGCAAGAAAATTATTACTGTCAATAGTAGTCTTGAAATTGGTGTGTAATTATGAAGTATTTTCCGCAAAACATGGTCACGAAATGTTAGAGTCGCGAGAATTTAGAACTGTTTTTTAAGGTCGCGCCAAAAAGTGTTTGCGGACCCCTGGTCTATGGCATGCCACCTCTGAGGTGACTTAATGCTTCATGTTCATAGTGTATGATTTTAGGGTAAAAGCAGCCAGACCCTGCATTACAAAAGGTGACAGGACCTGGGTACACCCGCCAGCCCCTTGTTCCTCCCTATGGCCTAGTGTTTCGTCACAGAGTGTTTCGAGCCATTCAAAGTTTAAACGCTCTGTGGATTATTTTGGAAAAGCGTCTGTCACTTCTTGGGGAAAGAAAATAAAAAAGTGAGAAGAATGCGAAAAAATCGCAGCTTGAAAATGTTGGTGGCGTTTTTTAGAAAAATTTTCAAAACAAGTTGGCGAAAATAAAAATATTCAAGTCTCGAATCTCGGTCTCAAAGTTTCAAACAAGTCTCGGATGCGTTAATGTCGTCGCTACACCCTTTTATAATACAGTTTCATAAACATGGAAATATTAGACTTTAGAGGCCCGAGGCAGACCATCAGAAAGTCATAGAAAGGCCTTTATATTTTGCACATCATATACAGAAGCTTTATTCGCTGAAAGTACATAAATTTTTCTTTTGTCTGGGAATTTACTTCTGCGTGAAAGTCCGTTATATATATTAAATTGCTTGAAGTCATTTGATTTTTAATTTTCTTTGTCTACATATTAAAGTTGTTAAGGAGTCCTCCTTGGCACATTTGCACATAACTTTTGCTTTGTTTTGGAAAACATATGACTTGTTTCAAAGCATATTAAATGTGGCTCTAGATTGCTTTTAGCTGTTTTAACAAAGCAGTGCAAAAACTAAGTGCGAAATTCTCACATGGGGGCCCACGGCATCTCTGACGAAAGGGGACCTGAGGCGACCGTTTCGTTTGCTTCTCCTAATATCCAACCGTGTTCATAAATGCATGATTTAACTTTTGTTTGATAATAGCGCTTACATGCATCTTCCACTTATGAAAATATAAAAATATCTGCAGGGCGAAAACACCAATTACTTAATGCACAGTTTCAAGTGGCGGTCTGGCATTTGGAAACTAAAGGGAATTTTTTGTGTATACGAAATATAAACAACAGTGAATACTTAAAACTGTTGCCTTCCCTTGAATTCGATGCAGCGGAACAGCCAGCACGTAACGTTGCACACTAACCGTTGGGGTTTTCCCGACGAAATCACTTCATTTCCACACCATTGCCGTATGCTTATATAGGTGTTATTCTTAGCGAACTTTCTGTATGTGGTGCCCCACGCTCCTGAGAGCTATGTGGCGATGCATCTGATGGTCATTTAAACCTTGTACTGTACTTTAATGGACGGTAGTGGGTTCCTGATTTGTAAAGGTTTGCTTAACATAAATGGCGATTGGTGATGGTGATATATTCTATTCATCCGCAATTGCATCCAAGTCTTAAAATTGTTATAGTACGTTTGTTTTCGTCGATGTATACTGGAATACGTTTCTTTTGGTTGATACTGGAAACTTTGAGCGAGCCTTGTGTGTAAGTAAAGTCGTTAACAGCTATTTCAATACAGGGATATTCAATGTATAAATCAGAGTTCACTGCTGACAGAATACTTTCTTTTCGAACCGAAGCTTTTAACCGCATCATGCTTCTTTATGCACTGGGTAGGACAAACTGCTACAACTTTGAACGAAGTCAAGAGGTTTACGTGAAAAAAAGTAACTGTGCAGGTGCAAATAAAGTCGCCCACTGTCAACAAACCTTTATCTTGAACTTGTCTCTTTCCTTTTGATAAGAAACAATAGCGAAAGCAATAATATTAACGAAAAGAAGCACAAAACCCACTGCAAGGGTTATGCTTAACTCCAATGACATTCCGCTGCCGTCACGAGATGCAGACTTTTTTGATGTTGAACTGTAATTGGGAAAAGGCTTGATATCGCTACAAAAGCAAAAAACACAAACTTCCTTGATTTAGCCCGATTTTGCAAGATGAAAAATCTGAAGAATTACAAAAAACCAAAATGTTTTCAAACTGTTTAAAAATTGTCTGTGACACCACAATAATCAACACAAATATGCGGATGTTGCCACCAATATCTGGTGATTGAAAATTGTCGGGTGCGTTGAAAAAATTGCGTAAGGTCAATTTGCTTTTGAGACACTTTTTATGTTAATTCGCAATTTGTGTGCACACAATACACGAGGTTGTAATAAAATTGTAGCACATAAAAATTTTAGTAGTTATCTCTCATGTTCGAACAAAACTTTCCGAAAATCTCGGCTTTAATTGCTAGTCTTTACTTTCACACCGCTTTCGTTTTTTAACTTCACAGAAAAGTTGTTTTTATACATACTTTACAAAGATTGAGTACATGCATAGTCAGGCAAATCGCTTAAATCTACTGTTTCTACAGTTATCAAGTATGCCCGAAAGCGCTTTATCTCCAGCAGGTGATTCACAAGCTTTCAAGTTTTGGATCTTTAACTCTCAAAGCGAGGGCAAGGCGTTCATTCATCGAAGGTTACAACACCATCTGCAAACAAATCTTCCTCGTTGAACTCCAACGTAGAAATAGTACACTTTGTTAATCAAAACCCGTTCCTTTTCATATTACTTTTTGGGAACCCATGGAGATGTTCCTGCTGGTGGGAGGATATCAGAGTAAACTTTATCGTCCAAAATAGTAGGATATCCTTTCTGCGGTGTATCGTCTTTGCAGATTTCCTGCAATGATTATACAGGGTATAACCTAATTGGGAATTTAACACTGCAGGAAACAATCAAACAAGATGTTTCTATTAAAATAGAATGCGATGCTAAAACAAACGAGTAACCAAAAAAATTTTGGGGGGCGAGAAATGTTTGCTCCAGTGAATAATTGACATTTCCCGTTCATGACAACTGTCACTCAAAGGTGCAAGAGATGCCATTCAAAATTTGGGTCAAACTTCCCCCTAACGCATCTCCTCTGACTCCGCTCTTTACCGAAAATAAAAATTTTTGGGGACCACGAGGTTGCAGTTTTCATTTCTTTTCTGAATACTTACCGCAAAATGTTTCTTATTAGTAAATCAACCGTTTCAAAGCAACAAGAAGTTTCATGACATTGAATACGTCACCGGTTAAAATTGCATTCAAAGATTTGGAAAAATGAGTCCGTTTTTACATCCTTTCGCAAACTACCTTTACATTCTGGTTAACTTGCAAAGATTAAACAAGACTGTCGAGCCTACATGTAACAGTGACCTGTACGAAGTACTAAAAATCTTTCTTGTGGATATATTTATATGTTCAGTTTCCGACGCATCAACCATCAAATTTCTTCTTTTTCTTAGCACAAATTTGCTTGGAAGAAACCTACTTGTTTAATGAGCGACAGGTCGACAAACAAACAAAAAAGAAAATACTAGGAAAAGATTTCAATTGCTCATAATTAAATTCAACTCCAGTATAATTCATGCGTAATGGTGAAATAATGACAACAAACTGTTCAGAGAAATACTTTGTGAGCTAATTGACATACAGTGTTTTTGCAAGTATTTCGAAGATATGGCATTGTTAATTAGTCTTTTGGATGAATAAGTTCACGTCACTTTTTCATCATTTCAAAAATTATTTGCCACTAGCTTGTGGCAGTACACTGTTCGCAAGATTTTAAGCCGCGCAGTCACAATAACCATGGCGTCGGGTGTGGTAGACCGGTTTTCAAAAGTAAAAAAGTATACTTTCCTTCAACTAAAGTTTATCACAAAAACTACACTGAAAATATAACTCTCATTGAGCAGTTTGGGTACTAACAAAGTTACTTGTACTCTAATATCATAATATTTTTAGTGAAAAGGGGGGTAGTGTAGTAGATTTCATATATGTCAGAATTGAATGACTCACAACAAAAAAATTTGGGGCTTGAAGAACTTCTTATGTTCTATACTGTTAACACGACCGTAGAAGCTTGCGCTGAGTGAGTTGCAGCGGTCGCTACACCTCATACAGTAATCCGGTCACTACAGCGTAAGCCACCCTCACACTGACCATAACGTCGGGTCAGCTGGACCTGAAATTACAACCTTTCCCCGACACTACAAAGTCAAAAAGAGTGTGGACGACCGCACGCGCACTTATTTACAAGTCACACAAAAAATGAAGCTACTGAAGCGTGGAAATCGCTCCGACGCGTGCTTAGAAATCACGTGGTCACCGCATTTGACTAGGGTTTGATGAACCCACCAAAGGATTTAAGGGTTAATTCAATGTTTGCTTACAGATCAGAAGCATTTTATCTATTTGCCGTTATCAACGTCACTGGATTTGCGAACCAGAAGCATCTTCGAAAGCCGAGTGAGATGCACTCTTAAGTACAGTTTCTGCTGTAGCGGTGTTTGTCACGATGCCGTTTGTCGTCAGAATATGGTTGGATTCGCGAAAAGATGACAAAATAAATCGTTGACAGGGGTCACCTTGATGTGGAAATGTCTTGTCTTTCGAATGCACATTACCCCATTATATTTGCTGAGAAGTTGTCTCAAAACGACGATTTGTTTTTATTGACTGTTACATGAATAGTGCTTCGTGGGTCGCAGACACATTTTGTCAAATGGTTCAAAATCAGTTTGTTTCGTGTTAGAATCGCGAAAAGATGCAACGAACCGAAGTGACTACCACAGCAACAACCGGGTTATTTACTATTCTGCAGAAGATTTCTTGACAATGCAGATTTTGTTGCGTTGAATCTGTATGACTGCACAAGCAACTTAAACCAATAGTGTCATATGTACACGTTCACGCAAGAAAATTTCATTTAAGGTGAGTGAAGTCATTATCAACGCATCAGCGCCTTTCTTCTATCTTTAACTCACACATCTCATGCACTTTTGAGTTGCAACTTACCCCTACTTGTCGTGGAACAAAGCAGCGCCACAGAGCGACTTTCTGAGCTCTGTACTGTTTCTTTACTTCAGGTTTGACAGAGATTTCCAGGTGCTGACCATCACCAGTGTAATAACGCGCCCAATTGAAGCCTTTGAATGCGTTCGCCATTTTCACAATGAACCGAGTCTCCTGTTTCACTCCAGACATCGGATTTCTGTGAGAATTCATCAAAAACAAGGGATTGATTTAAAATAAGCTAAAATAAATGAAACGAATTTACAAAAGTTATCAAATAGAGCAACAAGGAAAAAATACAACGCAATACAGTGCGGCATGGCGAGATTTCAAAGTAATTCGATCAATACTCTTGTATCTTACCAACACATAAACAAAGAGTACTACAGTAGCCTACCAAATGAAACAGCAAACCGAGGTAAGCAAACTTGAAAAGTTCATGTCTTTGAACCAAAGCTGCTTTTGAAATTTTTCCCACCCGTTGTGCGCGAAGTTTGTCCAGTACGTCATCACAGCAAGGCTAACCATTCTGTCAGCTCTAGTGAAGTTGTACGGAAAAGAGTGATTTCTGCCGAGAAACGGTGCTCCAAACACAAGAGGAACTTCTTCACCATGTGCGCACTTCAGCCAAGACCTGTCAGTTTCCAGACCTGGTTGAAATTTAGCGAAGATGAATGCTTCGGAATTAAGATGCAAAATGTATTGAAAAACGAAAGTTTCGTAATTCTCGCTTGGTACTCCCTTAGGAGTGCCGCGGGCCGCTAATGGTCCGGTTTTATGGCGGGCATTGAAGTTGAACGAGCGGACCGCTGTCGATATTTTTAGCGGTTGGATTTCACCGAGCTCCTACGAGCCGCCCGCTAATGTTGAAAAAACCTTTAAATTTTTTTGAGTTTGAAGAACCACTCGGTGGCGATCAAAGTGGGTGAAACCACCTGGCATTGCTTTGGCGTTGCTGTACTTTTAGGCAAAATTGCTTTTCCCATATGTGAGCAATCCGTCAGGCGCCACGTGGGAGGTACACTTTAAGAAACTTTTCGTGTATGGTGATAACTTCTTGCACGAGCGTGGTGGTCAGCGATTTTGGCGCTGAGTGGCTTCTTGGAGGGAACGTGTTATGCAACGTTTTGATGGCGTGGCGTGCTACAGGTGTTTTTTTTTATATATGCACCAAATCAAAATCGCTTTATAAGTAAGGTTGAGGGTTTTACATTTAGAGTTTGAGATTTAAGACTTTAGGTTAAGTGATTTCGGTTAAATGTTTTAGGTTGAGGGTTTTGTGGTGATGGTTTAGGTTTAGGCTTGTAGGCTGAGAGTTTTAGATTCAGAGCAGAACCGTTGCCATAAGGTCTTCAATAGGTGCGCTTTACTTTTGTGAAGGGATCTTGACATTCTAAAATTGACAAAAGCTCTACTGATTTACACCGTGCGGTTCCATATTTCAGTCTGTGGGGGCCTTGAAGCTTTGTTTGGGGGGATAAGCCCAACAAAGCTGCCCCGTAGCGACGGAACTGGTTGAGGATTTTATTTTTAGGTTTAGGTATTTAGGTTAAGGTTTTAGGTTTAGGGTTTTAAGTTTACGTTGCAGGTATTACGTTTGGGGTTTAGGGTTTTAGGCTTACACACTAATCCAAGCATGTAACTTTGTTTATTGTGCTTGTCACATGACATGTCCACTTCCACCAATCATGTTCCACAAAAGGCAAAATAGTCTCAGCAGATATTTTGCCTCGGGGGCAAAGTAGACAAGACTGCCAATTGTTTAGCGGGCCATGGGCCGGTTTGAAAAATAATAAATGTTGTCTGTCCACGGGCTGTTAATTGGCTGGATGTTGCGGGCTATGGGCGGCTTGGACCGTGCCATCTCTGCCACGAGTAGTCTGGGGGTGCCCATTCCCGCTTACTCCTCCTGCATATGCTCTGTGGCGCAATGCATTCACTTTTCCTTACATCTTTGCTGACTGCAAAAACAGTTTTCTTCTGAAACGTCTGGTATAATCTCGTTTACATAATCGGTCGTTGCGTTATTTTTGGTTTGCTTCAGTTTCATTTCCAAAAACAGAACATTTTACGTCATCAGAAGTTTCAGAGAACAACGAAATGTACAACGAAAACCAACTTCCCAGAGTAAAAAACTACGTCAAACTGATGACAACATCTGAGGCCAATGTTTATCAATCCTGATTGTCCCATGTTAACGTTTTTTTTCAGTGCAGTGTATTTCTGGCTAAACCTTCGTGGAATATGTATTTCACAAAGTTCTCACTGGAGATTCACATGAAAACAGAAGGTATTAATCAGTTTGAAGGCGTTGGAAATTTATGCATTTTGGGGTTATGGGGCTTCAACCGTTAGAGTTTTTTTAGTTTGTGACGCTTCGTTCGGAGCGTGGAAAAACCAGATGCACTTGAAGTACGTGTTTTTTTATGTTAATATAGCATGGATGTAAATGGATAGGGCATGTTTTATACTGTAGTGTCGCTCACTGGTAACATTTCCTACTTCGAAATCGTAGAATCAATCAAAAACGGTGGTAGCCCGATGTATAGGAAAAAAAGATATCCGCTTTTGATTGATGCACATTTGCAACAGGGTTATTAAATTTTGCTGTCATTTGAAGAAATTTTATATCTTTTTGTTTTAAATGTAATGGGTTTTCCGACAATATCTTCGAAACTTCAAGGCAAACTTGCACTTGACTTTCACCCGAAATTTCGGACTTGAAAAGTTTCAAAAAGGATTCTCTGAAAAGCATGCAATAAATAATGTGACATTAACAAATCGATTTTGACAACAAATTTTCTTACAAACACACCAATATTATACTTTGGAGCTGTTACTGTCACAAGCTGTTGCAATCGTTTCACCAGTAATTTTCATCGTACTGACAATGGAAATCTTTATCAATGATTTAGAAATAGATACAAATCAACGTACACATTTGCTTTGTTTTTGACGGTTACTCATACCTGGATGGTGGTAAAACGTGTAGAAATATACAGGCTGATGAATTATCACTTGCGTTTCTGCAGAGCGCACTGCTGACTCAACCCATTGTCGGTCGGTGTACATATCCATCAGTGATTGCTTGAGCTCATAGGGATCGTCTCTGGGTAGCATGATACTTTGAATTCTTTTAAGCATTGGCAGTAATGGTGACAACACTAACGACATTATTAACTGCATCAATTATTCTTCAGCAAAAGAATTGTGTTTTGAATTTTGCGCAAACACGTTCTCGAGTTGCTTAAAAGAAATTCAGTGGATCACCATGGGCGTAGCCAGGGGGTCCAGGGGGCCATGCCCCCCAAAGTTTTTAGCATATCTAGTCATGTCATGTTAGTCATGTTGTGCTTTGAGAGGCGGTATCCCCAACAAAATACTGTTGCTACGCTAAAAGCGGAAATGCTGATTAGCCTTATAATGAAAATCGCGGCCAAAGAAAACGATATAAACGATACTTTGCAAACGAATCCATAACTCCCTTTATCATCATTAGTGCATTGCAAATTGAGCTGCAGTTATTTTACTGCAAGTTCTTATGGTCAGTCATGAGAAAATCGTTGTAATGCTGTTGCTGTAATACAAAAAAATACAAAAAAACTGTTGCTCGCCTGAAATCAAACATTTTGACCCCCCAAATATTTGGGGTGGCTACGCCACTGTGGACCATTGCATCGGAACCAAGTAAGATAAGGCTGACGTATCATTAACAAACGCTTGGAGGTATCAGTACTGCTTTTCTGCTACACAGTTATCTCAAAATTGAAATCTATCACAGATAACTTTGCGTCATGCTGTTTACATTAACTTTGGAAAAAAGTGAGAAGAATGGCCTAAGAGAAACAACAGAAAAGCTGAATTATTGCTGCGTGATTTGGAAAGTGACATGACAAGGTTTTCTCAATCAAACATTCTTTGTTTGTGATGAGCGAATTCTAGAATCCAAAGCTGCAGCTTGCATGCACAATTTAACATTTCATCTCAGTTCTTATCGAGCATTTAAATGTTATTCGGCATGTCTAACAGCTGAATACAAATTCCTGAAGACATTTCGTGAAAGAAAGACGCTAATTTCAAAATATTAAGATAATATCCTGCAAAATTCCTGAGTCGGAGCAGCATCGTAATACTCAGACCACGAGTTTTTTCTTTCACTCGCGTAAAAGTACATTGTGTGTCATTCTAGTTTTTCAAAAAACAACAAAATTGTCTGAAGCCAATAATATTCAAACTGTGCGTCATGGCCGAGGATTAGACTACAAAGGCATATCCATAGGGTCTAAGAGCTTTTTAGCAAGCTGTGTTTCGCGTGGCGAAAACAACGCTTTAAAATTTGATTTTTTGCGCATTTATTATGGTTTGATGGATTGCAGCCATCTTATATTTTCAAAGTTAGAAATTCACTTTTGCCGTACAGTTGTTTAAATTTCACAAAAATGTTAAATTCACGGTGAGCCTCGAGCCATAGCAAACATGCAGACCATGGACTAAAAGAGCTCAAGCTCAAAGACCACTGCCTTGGAGCAGTCTTCAGTAAATTGAAACTGACTGCGAGACAAGCTAAGCGGCATTTTTTACAAAGAGGTTCATCTCAATTTAAAAAACGATGTGCACACGGGAAGGGTGCGCCAAACAGCGCATCGCGTTTTAACAATCACATTATGTTTCATTTTATTCTCCATCCTCACGCACATTACTGACAACATGGTTACTTGTTGTTCCAATTGGTGTAGATAAATTGCACCAAGTCTTCAATCATGCCGTGGTTTTCACCGTAGAAAGCGTCAACGAATCGTTTGACGTCCACTTGAAAATCTCCGCGACTGTAAACAGTTTGAGGCACTGACGTCCGACTGTTGTTTTGGGTTCCGGGACGGTTTGGAGTGGAGGCTTTCAATCGGTTTCTCACGTAACCATAACCCTCGCCTTGTACGACTCCTATCATCACCTGAAAGGGCTTTAAATATAAAAATCTGAAATGGAATTGTTAAAGCGTTTTCTAAGGTTTTCACGAGCAGCGTGTTTTATTTTTCCACAAAGTCATCATAGCAACAACGAAAGTATCTTATCTTTCCACTGCTGAATGCTTTAAATTGAATAATATAAATGTCTCCTACAATTTAAGATTTGTGGACAGCTGAAACAAAATTCAAAGTTTTCACCTAACTTTCAGCAATATCATTCAAATCTTTTTGAGACACGTGTCAAATGAGAACTGGCCAAAATGTGCAGTCAAAATCATGGAAGTGTTTCACCATGTCTTATTTTCCATCTCACAATAGAACTTTTCAAGGTAAATCTGGCTTGTTTTTTAAAAATGGATTTCTTAGTAATTTTTCAGACAAGAATTAATAATTAGCAAAATCAACGAGGTTTTCTAAACCACACAAAAAATACGATTATGGGTCTTTGTAAAATCAAAAAATCTTCCGGCATCAAATGAAGCAGGTTAGAGATGAGGCAAAACAACCATTATTCTACGATTCACTGCATAAGTTAAAATTTTTGTTCTCAGTACGATATATTCAATTCAAATAGGATGCCAACATATTGAAGATTTCAATCGTGTCAAAAATATTTCCCCACCAAAATCTTTTACACAATTTTTTATGGACAGAATCTAAAAAACTAACAAAAAAACTATTTTTCAAAAACCAGCAGACGCACATGCTGCCTGTGAAATAAAGTTCACCATAACACGTTTAGGTCTTAACAAATAAGCAATAAAAGATTTATTTTCCATAAAATACACAATTCTTTGTGCAACTCAGTTAAGGTTAACTCGTTGGTTACTTTCGGAGACGTTTTATTGCTGATGAAGAAAAATGGATCAAATAAGTGGTTATTTCCTAACGAAATAGATGTAAACATCGCGATATGGCTATTAATTGGTTTACGGATTAGTACTCACGTAAATTATCTGCATCTGTGATGTATGACGAAATGGTATAGTTATTTTCAAAAAACTAAAAATCTGTTATTAATAAACGAAGCTTGTTTATGGATTAAAGTATCTTTGCAAATGGATGAGACTGCACTCTTCAAACAGTATTTTCGCCCACATTCTTCTGCTCTCTTTTTTGTACTATGGGCCCACAAGCATGACTGTACTATGTTAGAGTAAAACAATTCAGATATCCAGTTAAAGGTTAACTACGGGAAACCTGGAAAACTTTTTGTCTTTGCAAAATACTCCCATTATAAAAAATATGGTTCTCTACAATTTATTGTAGCTACATAAGTGCTCATGCCAACATACTTTCAATCTTTCCTAAATGCTGTAGGTCACCACTTGAAATATCTCAATATATGTCGTTGAAACTACCCCGGTTTTTCTCTAGGAATGGCCTTCTTGCGAATCTCATTAAAATTATACGGGAATCATAACTTTTGCACAACTTTACGTTTTCTCACAAGTGAGAAACACGAGTGGAAAAGCACCTCAATGCCTGAACAATTCGTCGACATTTTTAAAGTTGTAACTAACGATGTTATGAACTATTTAGACAAATGGTACAACTACCTGTCGTAAGGATGCTTTAACTTCAACGAAATCAAGTGCTTAGCACCAAGGCGATATTGTGCAATATCCTCTCCCGCAACTCTTGTGTCTCTATTCTCTTGCATTCTATCCATAGGTTTTAATCCTAAATACCTAAATCACAGCAGGTCCTGTGCGACATCTATCGGACTATTTTCCGAGCACGAATCGGCCATTGAGCGAGCATGGAGCAGCCTTATTAAAATCAGTCAACAAACCAATTAGTAAATTGTCTTTAAATTTTTCCAAATCCCACGGAAACAAACATTGTTAACCAATCGAATAACGTGTAGGTGTTGACCCCTCTGAATGTTTAATTTAAATTTGCTGAACCATTGATTGGTGTGTTTGATTTACTGCCCAGTGGGAATAAGACAATCGGACGGGGTTGAACAATGTTAGCCAATCGAAAAACGTGTGGACTCTCCTTTGTTCTTTGTCCATTCAAGCAGTTCAAAGAGAGTTCGATAGGGTAGCGCTCTAATCAAAAACAAATGTCACCGATCTTATTGTGTAATTAAAATCCAAGTACACCTAATTAATT
>Ga0210059_1001032_pt1 | contig 40221 bp, 23 predicted proteins | sample Ectturendosymbi2_FD_188042 | JGI IMG/M metagenome (GOLD analysis project Ga0210059, IMG submission 188042) | Ecteinascidia turbinata endosymbiont from Florida, USA - Sample 2 (SPAdes) (version 2) | ecosystem: Host-associated > Tunicates > Ascidians > Unclassified | place: Key West, Florida... | reverse complement strand
AGTTGAAACTGGACAGTAACAAAACTAATTTAACTGCTGAGGGGCATCGACTCGACAACCTTCCGGTTCCTTCAATGCCCTGGCGTCCTTGCACTAATTTGTGTTTTTTCTAGCTGAATATTAATTATCGCCAAATAAAATCAACTCAACTCAACTCTCTGAAAGCAGAGTAGGCCTACTTACTAATGATCTACTTCGGAGTATATTACTTGAGCACTGTCTATGGAAAGAAATCCTTTCTCAACAAAAAATCAGACACTTTAAGATCTTACAGTGTATATAATTTATATTACTTGAGTGGACAATAAGTGTTTCACCAAAAATGACAAGAATTTACGCGCGAAACGCCTCGAGGTGGCCCCAAAAAGGGGGTACCTAGGTAAGAGCCTCGCTCGCCCCTCTTAAAGCCACCAGTGAGACCTATTACATAACTTTTATTACATATTTTTATGTAGCATGATCAATAACAACATTATGAAATCCTACTCTAGATCAACTTTACTTTTCTGTTTTTTGTACGTTTTTTTGTGTTTTTTTTCGTAATACACAATGTAGGGAGCTTGAATCGCGAATTTCAAACAAAGACATTCCCACTGCACAAGTCAAGCTCTGATATGATCATTTGCATTAAAAAGTACAAAAAGAGCCATTTCAGCATACATCAGTTTACAACTATGTAGGACAAATAATGTGTTTTTTCAGTGTGTGGCTCAAACAGAGGGCTTTACCTAACAATCTGAAGCGAGAAGGTTAAAAATTGGTGATGGGCAGGAAAACTCTTCCACGCTTTTAAGAGGTAGCATTCCGTGTTTAGCAGCACCTCTGAATATAGGTTACTATATTTCTATACACGACTAGTTTAAATTTATTAACTTCAGTCTTGAGGTTTGTTTGCTTTCCATGCCCTTAGCCTTTCAACATTTCACCTGTTAGCATGACTTGCAGATATACAGGACCGACGAAGCGTAGTGTTACGTGAAATCAATTTCTGATTAAAAATTTGCGATTGATTCCTTGCTTGCGTTACCGATGGAGTGAAGTTACTTGAATAGTTTATAATAGTAGGATACGCAATAGGCATATCAGGCGATGTATGTAACTTTCATACTTACTGTGATTTCTCAAGTGCCCTGAGTCCCTACTTTTTTTAAAAGTGCCCCATCAAAATCTTTGCCTCGGGCCCCAAATTGCTGGAACTACCACCGGCCAGCATAAAGTTATATCCTAAAACTTGCTATTTGTACGAATCCACAATGGGTCTACTCTACAAAATTTATGAACATATCATTGCTACAAATGGCTCCTTAGTTTGATGTAGTGGGAAACATTAAAAATGTTATAATGTGGGAGGAATTAGCAATCACTTACTTAAAATCATGAGAACGGGCAGCATGAGAAATTACAAAGGTTTTCGCAACTAAAACACGTTTCTCACCACTTACCTCTGTTTGCTATATTGTTTGCGATGTCGTCACAGCGCAAAGTTAGCGAAAATAATGGCGATTTCCCGTAGGTTGCCGACGGTTCAATCAACCGTGCCCTGCATCACATGCACGATTGGTGGTTGGTGCTAGCGGGCTAGTGGTCATCCTCTAGAAATGGCTATTTCAGAAACGCGCCTGTGTCGAAACAAAGAACACATGCCGCGTACGGGAAGCCAAGAACACAGTATTTCGAGGATCGTTTTCATTGCGCATCTTAGCCCACTTTCGGTCGCTGTTGTGTTGGCTCAGTGTTTCATCAAGCAGAAAACTCTCGTCCGTTAATGTGATTGAAAGCGAAGCAATCTTGTTAACACATTGAGCATCGGATAGACGTTTGTGTTCAGAAGCAATACTTCAGCCGTTCATCACGTTTCAGTCTCTCAGCGAAGGGAAAGGTGCAGCCTACTTTATTTCTTCGCGAGCAGCCTTTTTCGTCTTTTTTTCCGCAACGCTTTGCTTTCTACCTTCATGTACCTGCCCTGTGCGTAAGGAAAGAACGCGGTTTTTAGCAGGTTGTGACAACCAGGATGCTTGATGTGAACCATGCAGTAGCAACACTGTCAAAGTCCGAAAGTGGAATAGCTGACGTTCATCTGCGTGGGCACTGGGCAGACGCAGTAGAACGATGCAAAATGCCAATTCGGAGCTGCTGGCAAAGTGTCAAGGAATGCACAATACAGAGTCATGAAAGTGGTTTGTTTTTTCTTATACTTCGCGTGCCGGGACTGGCACGCTGGCAGGCAAAGGACAGTGGTGGTTGTTTCTTTACCAGATGGCTGTCGATGACAGGTTATTGTGTACTTCAATAGTGTGGCTATGTTCCAGATGGTGATAAGAGCATGGGCCCAACTGCGTTCTGTGATATTTTGTCATCTTTTGCTGCAGTTATATGAGCATGGCATTATTGCGTTGACATTACATCAAAGTTAGATTTATGATTTGGTTGGTAAGTTCGTTATGCCGTTGCAAGAAGTTTCTATAAACTCAGCATATTTGAGTTCCGTTAGGTGCGTTTGTGTTGCATTGTTTTCATGTACTAAATTATTCAAGACTAGACTTCCCAAATATCAACCTTAAACTGCACATTATCGTAGTCAGCACATGTTGCTGCTGAAACGTCCGAGATCAAGTTGCGCAAATTCGTTGAAAACGTAGTATGTATTTGCTTAGGTGTTATAAAATTCAAAAAATGTATGTTAGCTTAAACGTGCAGATGTACACGATGTATCGCGTAGTCCAGGGGTGCACAACCTACGGCCTTGGATAAAAATTCATGCGGCCGTGCACATGTAGTTAAAAATGTAAGTTTAATGGCCGTGCATTATATACTCCTTTTCTGCTGTATGAGAATACTTAGTGGAAAGACGGCTAAACATACGTGTGGAAGCTGGCTAGGCTCAGTGTGTGGAAGCAGAACAGAGGCAATGCAAACAATATATTTTGAACTCACTGTCGGCGGTAATTCATATAAATAAACGTAATGCGACCGGCAATAGCGAAAAGGTTGTGCACCCCTAGTATAGTCAATACAGTCAAAACACAAGCAGTAAAAAAGTAGGAATAGCATGAAGAAAGAACAACAGCACCTTAGTAGTAGTACAGCACACCAAAATGTGGGGAACAGACAATCCACCGATGGAACAACGATACGGAGGGCATGTGACAAAAAAGTTAAGTTACCACGAGAGGTTCGAATTGGCCATTACTTACATTGGGCATTTTAGGCAACAACCCAATCAAATGAACAAGAACACATCAGAAAATACAGACAACAGCGAAGTAATAAAGAGAATATGAAACGTAGTACATAAATTGAGTTGTGTCGTGTGTGGTTGTAGCAAACGAACACCATGCATGAAAAGTGAAAACACATCAACAAACGAAACACACAATATGTATTTTTATAAACAAATATATTTCCTGAAATAACTCCACCTGGGTTAATTTAAACCAAGAAATAATGCCTCGGGTTTCAAGCAATGTGGAACATAAAACCATGCTGTAGTCTCATCATAGGCTGTGCGGTTGACAACATAGTTAACCAATGCCCAAGGTACACACTGCCCGACTAAGGGAACAATGAAACTTACAGAAGAAACGAGGATTCGGAAGGCATTAGTTATACATTGACACAGGAGCAAGTGGCAGGCAGCGATGCTGGTCAGTACATTGAAACCAACTAAAAAAAGAAGAGATAATGTCAGATCAAACTTGCACTCAGGCCAATATGCTGCCAGCGTTTCCTCTGACCACAGCCAGGGACAGGCGCTGGTGGAGCCACTGGCGCTCCCTGGGGTCGCCAGACATATCAACGGAACAAACTGTATCCTAAACTATGAACATGGAGATAGTGTAGATGTTACAGCAGTCATGCTAAAGTTTTCATGCACATTTTTGAAAAGCGTTTTCAACATACTTCGTATGCCACTTTACTCGTCAGTTGCAGTACACTGACTCTACAACGGAAAGCAAAACCACTGGAAAGATGTAGATGTCTTTCACTCAGACACCGTGCAGAAATGAAAGTTTACACATTTTTGATTCAGATACTATCACTGGAGTAGGTTTTAAAAAATATGAAACGAGTGCTTGTGAATTGTGCGATTGAGAAAGTGGATTGTCCTGTCTTATGTAAGCGAGTTCGGTTCAATGAGGCGAATTCGAGTACCAGTGATTACTGCGATATCTCCACCCGCGTGAAGTATTGTCGCTACGAAGCGTCAAACTCGCACGTATGTGCGAACGAAAGCCACAGGTGCTGTCCACCATCACTGCTTTTGCTCTCTGCTCGAGTAGCTGCAGCAAACGTTCCATTCCAACTTGTTGAAGAACGATATGTGCCGATCCCAGAACCTGTCGTGCGGCAGTTCATCACGTGGTCGTTTCCCAGAAGTGAATCGGACATACGGCGTTATAGCGCCTTGTCGTGCTCGTCATGTGATACTTCAATATGCAAGAATATCTCCAGTCATGATAGAGTTCCACAATCGCCATCTCATGGTAGAACCGATTCCTTTAGGTTCTCTGCCGTCAAAGACTCACAAAGCGACGGCTCCTTGAACGACGCGGATTCGCACGATACCTTTCGCTTAGGAGGGTATTTAGCCGAAACAGGAGCTGTTCATTATCCGATACAAATTGGTAAGGGACTTTTTTCTGCCGGATTTAAAACTTTGCACATGGTGTGTTGGTAGATACTTTTCGCACCAGTTTGTTCGCAAGTCTATAGTAAATTGTTAGTCAAAGCTTCCCTTCTCAAAACTTTGAGTGTGTTGCAGTTGAGCAAAAATGTGCAACATTCGGCAATGCTTAAATGTTTTGTGAACTTACTTTGTCACAAGATGGAAGCACCTGCTATTTCTCCGCCTTGCAGTCTGGCAAATTCGTGACAAACCATTTACGGTATTGTAATTTTGCACTTGGTACGCATTGCCTCCTGTAGAATACATGGCAGACCAACCCACTAAAGTTAATTCAGCACTGCAAACGTGTTGTGTGCCATAGGCCATCAGTACCTAACCCCAGCGGGCCGTTCAGGTCTGAGTTCTTGTTTCGCTTCAGCTTCATAATTTATCGTTTGGCGTGAACGAAAAAATTCTAAATGCATCGTTGCATCTCATTTGTTTCAAGCCCTGACTCATTTGTGCATTACATCTGAAGCCTGTTTAGTCTTCTTGTGCTAACCAAAGTGTGTTGTATCTTGGTTTAGCCAGCAATCCTTGGTATGAAACAACGTCAGTTGAAACACTGTACAATTGTTAACAACATACTATGTGCAGCAAGTACGTATCTGGCTCTGGTAACTGTTCATAAGCTACAAGTCGTTCTGTGCGTGATTGATCTATGTCTAGTGCTACTACTACCCAACTCCTGAAAGCGTGGACGCATTTGCAGAAAGCTTGCCCTTGGGCTACTTCTCTCCAGATGTTGATGCACAGGGGCTGGCAGTCATCTGTTGCATTGGTTTCTGGCGGTGCACTGCGCAACAGGTAGTTACTATTCGCGGCTGCGACTCGAGGACCTCCGCCATTGGTGTCTGGAAAACCTGCTGTTTGTCACACGGCTGTTGTTCAAGTCCTCTTCATCTATAATTTATGCGGTTAGAAACCAACATGTGTGAACTACTAACACGCGCTTCACTGGCTATATCACGATTGTGCGAAGACCAGCGAAATGTTAACTAATAAAAAAATTCACTTCGTGAATGCGCCGTTTTTATCGTATAAACCTGCAGGCTCCAACAATGCTGTGATAACCATGGGCTGTCAATACGTGATACCTCAGTAACCGGGAAGTATGAAAAATCTTGGGATATGATTGTTGCCAAAGCGTACGCTTTGAGATCTAGCCGGTCACTTGACGAGGCGGTGTTGCCTTATTCGAAGAGCAGTGTCCTGCCATCAATCACGTCGGCATCTCGAAAGTGCAGACTTCTCGTGAACGTGTAGAGGTTGGCAACGTTACCGTGGCCTTATCAGTGTATGTAAGGCGAATTGCGTCTGTTGAACACAAGCGAGTGTTTTTCAGCGTTGATGAAGCCAATTTAGCAATTACTGTACGAGTGGGTCTTTTCTGCATTCAAACAGAAGGGCAGTTTTTTCTTTCGAAATTCGAGCTATTTTTGTTTGTCACGGCTTGTCGTGTTACCGAGTGCGTTGTTTTGTGAGCAAGCCTTTCGGAGCCATTCTAGTTGATCGGGATTTTCAGGAAAGTAATTGGAGCTGCGTGAATGCAGAACACGAGTGTCAGCCTGGCTAGTACTTTCCGTCATTCTGATGCTCCCGGTCGCGCTATTGATGTGCGATTCGGCCACTCCAGCGTCAAGACAGACGTTATTCTGAGCGATCGGCTCAGCCGGGCCATTTTATTTGGAAAGACCGAACCTCGAAGTGCACTTCCTCCACATCATTGATCAAGCGCGGTTTTATTTTCACTGGAATGGGCTGAACAAAACTTTTCAGGATAATGGCAAACCGGGTCTTGAATGTATTTTCACGGATGTTGAACACGGCAGACATTCGGCCATGGTGTTCAGTTACGTTGAACATCGCTCTTGTTTGGCTATTCCCATAACGGAGTTTTTCTGTCGTGTCTGGCTGGGATTTCTCTGGGTGACATTTGTGCACTAGTCGCAGATGTCTAGTTGCAACCTGAAGTTTGCTACATCACTGGAGATGATTTCTGCACAAAATGTCGTTGGCCATACTTCGCCCCTTACCAAGTGTGCTGCGCATTCGATAAGAGACGATATTCTGACTGTTAAGACGTTTGTCAATAGCAACTTTACCCAAGTGACAGATCTAACTGGATGTATGCATTTCATTACTTCATTATGTTGTGGAGGTAAAAATTATCGTGTAACCTCCCAGTGTTAACTGCGCGAAAAATGGCCTTAACTTCTCGTGTAGGTGGTGTTTCAGTTTGTTCATTACACTTCGGTGAACAAATCAGGAGTGAACATTGCGTCTAATGAAGTTGAGGATTTGCAAAACAACGTTATTTGCATGTCTTAACGTAATTTGATAACGTAAGAGTTGTAGGTCACCTTCTATGTGTTATTCGAACACATGTACGAATGTGTTAGCACTTGGCGAGCCACCTTAACTTTATCGTGTGTTTTCTCTTCTGGAGGTTATCGGAAATTCATCGTCTACGGTAAGCACTCGAATTTCGCTCATGAAAAGACCGCATTCACCATTATTTTCATGTTTGAAGTAATATAAAGTGATTACGTGTCGCATTGGCAAACAGGCAAATATTGGCTCGTGCTTAAGAAAACTGAGTCACGAACCTCCTACCAGAAGGCCCACGTTTGCGCAGAGCAGTCGGACTGAGCTGGTTTTATGGATGGAAAGAATCTAGCATCAGGCAACAGTGTTCGTGCTGTTGCAGGGCACGGCGCCAGCCAAACAGCGTTGCAGGCGTCGGCAGCCTCAAGCATGCATGAACCCAATGTTTTTCTTTAGTGTCTAGCTCTGTCTCAAACGCGTGCATCGGAGCGTTTACCAGCCAGGCGTGTGACGAATGTAAGACGGCGAAGATAAACTGCGCCTCCACAAAGGGATAAGTACGGATGAGCTGTCGTCAATCGCACCGTCGCACGGCCGTTTGCATTTGTGTCGGTACAGCGAGTGGACGACGATCCTGCGCTGTCCTTGACTAATCTTTGTCGTCAGCCCACGCGTTGTTGGGTTACTGGACGTCAGCAAGGCGGGATATCACCAATTGTATTGACTGTCCACATAAAAACTCCTTTCGAAACCACTTCGTTCAAACATGCTTTGCTAATGAATCGGTCGTCATCAGTTTTATGTTGCTCGTTTTCCAAGATTCTTTGATGTAACACGTACTGTGCGGTTGCCTTTTCATACGCAGAGCATGTCCACATTCTAACGCAGCTCGCCTTGCGACCAGGGTTCTTCAAAATCATTAAGACTATTCTGAAAGCGCGTTGTAACGAAAGCACCCCGCAGATGGTCTGGTAGTGGAATATTCGAAATCCGCAGTAGCTCTTGGTAAAGTGTTTACTAACACCAAACGTTTTCAATACACCTTGCAATATACGATTCACAAAAGTCACGTCTCAAATTTCAAAGTATCTTGCGTTGTGTAGTTTTTGTGGTGCAATTTGTATCACGCTATTAAACCCCGGTTTAATCACTTTGCGTAAATGCAAAACCTTACAAATGACTTACTATTTGAGACACGCTGAATGGCGTCGAAATCTAAAACGTTTTGGTGTCATGCAACCATACACTGAAGTTTTCCGTGTAACACTGAACACATTAAGAGAAAATCGTGTGGTTGTAAACACTCTTTTGGTTTGAACACAGGTTTTTGCTTGAGCGGTGTAGTTTCCGAAAATAAAAAGGAAGCGTCGTCGTCTCCTGGAAGGTATGAAAAACATTCCGATATTTTGTTTATGTTTTTGCTGGTCTTGTCGATGCAATGGCAGCAGTTTCTTTCAGAAATTTCTAATGCACCGCAGCAGTTTTTTTTTTCCGAAAGATTAATTTTTGATGCAGACGTTTGTCATGTTCAGTGCGGTGTCATTAAAGTCTATCTTACCTTGCTTTTACAAAAATATTTCGAACCGTAAAATGACGGTAACCTTCCTAAATACCTTTCCTGCAATTAGGATGTTGTAACGTTTGAACTTAACTCCCAAACTGGATGTAAATTGAAGATTGGTGCTCAACACATAAGCCAGATGGAAAAGTCCATCTCTATGGATAAGGCTAGTATAGTCTCGCCACTTGTGTTGTGAACAGTGAACAGCAGTGTTTTTTACCAGGGAGTAATGCAAGCGCAGTATTGTTGTGTTTTTTTTGTGCTCTTCATCAAACTTGCATTGTTCTTGTTCGCCTTGTTCTCTGTAGTAACCACTCAAAATCTGTACTCGTTATGCCATCGACAATGCGCGAAAGAACTGAATTCTTTATGGTCGTCCAATGAGTTCATGTCTTATTGTGTGACACAAGAACAGAGTAATAAGGATACCCGAAACTGATTGTATGTCTTTGGCTCCGCAGCTGCAACACGCCGTCTGTGAGGTGCAGCTACAACGTAGCTGTAACGTTCGACAGATGTAAAGTGACGTCGTCGTCATGCGATTGCGAATATGGCGATGGAATATTTTTTTGTCGTCACGTGGTCGCCCTGCTTCTCTTCCGCATGCGATACCCCGAAAAGGTATTGACTGAACTCTAAAAAAGCGAAACTTTCTGTTGATAGCAAAAGAAAAGTCCTTGCTCGCAAATAGCGCGAATTGGTGAAGACGCAAAAGTCACTGATTCATTCTGCAGTTGACCGGTTTGTTTACTTATGGGTCGACCTGTATGAATTTTAGAAGCGTACGTCCCGATATTTCTCTGCATTTAGTCTAGCTAGCTTCAAATTTCGTGTATATTGGTTTTATTCTGTATTTTTTATTTCTGTGAACATTGCCAGTTGCGGAAAACTCTTTGAGAGGATCCCTTCTTTCCTGATGTTCGAAAGCCTTAGTAGACCTTCACTTGACAAGCTTGATTAAGCTTGAATTTATTCTTGGTTTGTAGTTTGCACTCGTCATCTACTTATTTGCCCATCGCGTTTAATTAAATTGGATGGGCAAATTTGGGGAAATTAGTTACAACTTCAGTTTTTTTTGAACGAGCAGTTTTTTCTGTTCCAAGACTTAGGCCTAAAATTTCTGTCTCTGAGAAGACCGTATCTGATCTGGAAATCCCTTCTGCACACCTTGGCATCCCTGTCAAAATTGTCTGTATATTACAATTATTATTATATCGATAGTGGTTTTTGTGCCAAAATTTGTTACTTTGCTTCCGAGTTTTCGACTAGGTGCTTTTTTGCAACGCGGCCTAGGTTTCCACGAATCTGTTGCCTTCGTTATTTCCCCATTTAAAAGACCTGACATATCACTCAAACAACTCTGTGGAAATGTGTTAACTGAGGTTAGTTTTTTATAGCAAGGTTGCCGTAAATTTTTGTCATTGTGCTTAACTGTCGGAAGATCGGTCTCGATTTCAGAATCTAACCGTAAGCATCTCTAGTTTGGACACTGACCTCGAAGTGTTTCGCCTGATTGCAATGTTTGTCACATGAGTTGTTGATTCCTTTCGGTACAAACTCGATTGATTTCGGTCGTGGAAATTCGAGACATGGCGAGACACGTTGAATTCCCACAAAGTAGTTATTAATCCTGGTTACCTTCGCAAAAGCACAATTTTCTACGTTATACCCTATCCACAAAAGTGTCGTTGTTGCTTGGTGAAATAATCCATATTGAAATCACGTCGTGAGTTAGTACCGTAATCGTGCGGTGTGTAGCTCAATTGGTAGAGTGCAGTCACAGAATGGTAACCTACTGTTGCTTTTGTGTAGCCTTGCTTCACAATAAAACTGGAGTTGTTCGATTGTCATCGAATGCAGAGCCGTAACGAAATCGCTAAAACCCTTCGAAACGCTTTTTTGTCAAAGAAGGTTACGCATAAATAAGTCAATATTTCGAGCAACAAAGTCGTTAAAACGAAGATGATATTTTTTCTCGCTATTGATGTTCCACACAGCACGCAATGCAGCCCAATCGTCACCCCAATCTACAAGGATTGTATGAAGGTGCAGGTCTTCAAGTTTAAAAGTCAGCAATTCTCAGATGCCTTTTTATGCTTAATCGCAGCTGGCAACATTGCATTTTAAGAGAATAGTGGCACCATCTCGGACCCCATCTGCGAGTCGGTGGTAACTCAGCTGTGAGAAATTTCGGTGTCTAATGTACATGCACTTCAGGTGAAGCTGCGATCGCCAATATCTGACACTCTTCAACAACTTGATCGGAATCAACTGCAAAAACTCGCACAGTACCTACTCTCACGCCATCCCTCGATCTTACCCACTGCGCAAGAGATTGCTGATAATTTCGACGATCCGCTCTCATCGATCAATACAGTCCATGGTGCGCCGGATCCCACAGCTGGTGCTGGTGCGATGGTTTGCTGAAAGCAGTTTATCGTCCTAGTTGTACATTTTAAGTCATTACAATTTTCCTGGATTGCTTTTATTTCTAAACTGATTGTGAGAGTTTGGTCAAGTCCGAGAATGTCGTTTGTCAAGTTTTCTTTTTCGGTTTACTTGTTTTCTTCCAAAACAAGTTCATAAGCTTTTTGTGATGACAGACTCACTTCTATTCGACGAAAACGACTTGTGTGTTGTGTCGAATGCTTAAAAGATGACATGTCACCCTTGAGCAAGTGTTGAAACAGGCCTTCACCGTAATTCTAGGTTTCCATGATGAAGATCGATGGAGTTTGAACGAACGGCACGTGAGCGAATATGTCAGAAAACTACTGTTTCAGCCAAACAAACAGGCTTGCCCCAATCAAGTCCACTGCATGCTTGGGAAGGTGAGCTGTGCATGAATAGCGAGACATAACTGTGTGCTTTGGTGTAGTTATGTGCATTGCACAGGTGCTATTTGCTGAAGTAAGTCGTATAACCTCACTGGGTGTTGTGATGACGTGGTCATGACGAGTGATGCAGCTGGGCGAATTTGCTCTGAAACCAGTGCCTTCTCATTTCGGTTGGTTTCCTCTTTGCTTTAGCCTCTTAGAAAGCTGAAACCAGGGTTTTGATATTAGTTTATCATCTCCAGTACTTCAAGTTGTCTTCCATGAGCTGGCGTAAAGAGCGTGTTTGCTTTACGCTACGGGGTCGTGGCAGCGAACAATGCGCTGCGTAAGTGGTGCTTTGCTGTCGCCTTCAGTCTTATCTGCAGCGCCCAGTACTTTTAACGAGCAAATGGCGAAACACGGTGGCATTCCCAACATTGCGCTGATTCATACCGGTCAAGCCAAGCGTAATTCGATAATATTCGACTTTTCTCCTCGCGGGATTTCGTGGGCTTGCAGGCAAGCTAAGCCATAAGCTGTCAGTCGATCCACCACCTATTACACTGGGCAGTCAAGTTTGAATTCGCCATCCAATTACAGCTTTCCAGGATTCGACCTTAATTTTACGGTTGCGTAGTTTTTTTTGTGTTACCTGCGAAACGTAAAGCGTTAACGCTGCGTGTTGAAAATGCCTGTGGTGACTTACACGCACGATCATAGTAATCACTGCCCAGCATTTGGAAAACACAAAAGCTTCTCAGAGGCACGGAACTGCACTATTGAAATAACATAAGTATGGATCGTGTGTGGATCTCAAGCCTCAAGCAGCAATCAACGAGGGGCACGTTATCAGCTGCGAATCACTGAAGTACTTTTCTTAATGTCGCCAGGTTCGTGAAATGATGCGCGTGCGAGATTGTAATGGCGCCAGACTGCTAACTCTTATCACTAAAGTTCTCCTACGTCAGGGAGGTTTGATCAATTCACAGCAAAGCGACGTTTTCGGAAAACTTTGGGATGAAATAAGTAAGTTTTTTTGTTGTAATGCCGTGACATTATGGTTGTTCTTCGGCAGATTTTATCTCGATTTGAAGCAATTTTTGTGATGCTGGCGAACGTTTCACTGCATTTGGAAGAAGACAGGACTGAATCGTGGAAGTCTGCATAAACTGCAGAAAACAACGCCTTGATTTGTAGAAAACCTTGCGATCTTGACTTTAGTTGGTAGAACGTATCAACGCGTCCCGTTTGAAACCTGTGCAAAGCACATGGTAACCGCTTCTGCCTAACGATGTGGCGTTGCTCTTGTGCTCGAGTCAGAAAATTTTGCTTTTCGGGGCAGGTTTGCTTTGGATATGCGTGGTTTTAAATCCTCGGATCGAAAGCAGCGAACGAGACGTTGTCTTGAAGCTTCTTCACGAGTGGAATCGCGACCCCCAGTGTCCGCCTGAAGACCTTCTGTCCGAAAACTTAGCTCGGCCATCTAGACGCGCAGGTTGGTTTTCTTACTTTGTACAGTATATCTATCAACTTATTTGAGGAGACTTGTCCCCAACCACCCTCTCGTTTCGTTCTGTAGCAGTTGGTTTCATGTATCTCAGCCGGTTGATACATTTCTGCTTCTTTTTCATTCCAGCTGCGAGAACTGTGCTCTGATGTAGGACCTGATCTCAGCTTACTTCCAGTGAAAATGTTGCGCTTGTTGTGAATGTTAACCAAAGTTTGTGCTGAATCTTTCCCAGCATCTCGTAGTGTGCTCTCCCGCGCTATCGACGCTGGGAGTTTGCGTTGGGATGACCCCCATCTTCGCTTCATCATGATCGGTGACGATTGTAGAAAGATGTCGAGCGTTGGGTGCACGAAAACGCTTTCATCCAAAGGCGGCTTCGCAAACTTCAGCTCTGATGGACAACCCCTGTGGCACGGTAAGAGTATAAAGCCGTGCTTCATAACCTTTTTAGGCTCACCGCACCCTACAGAAGAGATAAATAATAATTTGCGGCATCCAGTGGCGAACCCACAGAAATTTGCTTATATGCCTGATGATGGCTCACGACTAAACTGAAACGCTGAATAAAATAATTATTGAAAAATGTATTAGCTTGCAGCACCCCTGAGTATTGTGAGTGGCAATATAAGGTGCCGCGGCACACGGATTAGGAACAATTGGTGTAAAAGGTTCTTGCAGATAGCACTATCGTATCGCGAACAGCAACAGTTCTACATGATGTGCCGTGCGCCTTGTATCAGACGATGCCATGTCTCACCTAACCTTACTGCTGCTTTACACATGCAAGTCGAGGTCAATAATATATTAAAATTTAGGATACTGTCATGGCCGTTGGAAGGATTTTTTCCAGGGGTCTCTAGGGGATTTTTCCAAAAATTTTTCATAGGGAGCCCAAAGTGGCAAAATTTGTTTTTTTCCCCTCGAAACTAAGAAAACAACCTTTTGCTGAAAAATTCAAAATCAGGGGGGGTGCCCCCCTTCCGACACCCATAGATATTGTTTGTTCTTTTATGAAACACAACATTCGTAACACTTGGCTTTCAGAAGTACGCCTCCTCATCACGATCAGTTGTGAGATGCTAATAACCTAGCAAGATCCAGTACCACCCCACACACTCCGTTCTTCGATGCTACGGAAGTTTTCCAGTCGGTTATAACCAGAGTTGCCATCTTCCTGGACCGAAAAATAAGCACGTTTCGGAAAAAAATGGTTAAGCATCAAATAAAGTTAACTTTCACGCAGCAGATTGCATGTGAATGGAGAGTTTTATGATTTCACAGAGAAGCCACGTATTGTAATCACCTCAAGTCTTTCCATCAAAAGAAACCGTTCACAGCCAATCATCTGTATGTATCTGTATATATCGCGCTTGCTCACCCAGGCGTCTTCAACTGTTTTTGAAATAAGTTGTAGTAAGTAAGAATTCAAAGCAGAAATCAGCACTTAGTTGAAGGGAGTGCTTTACATATCTCAACGGCACTCGTTTTTGATTTCAGATGGTTACTTTGTTTTTGCGAATGAAATTGCAAATGAAAATTTTTGAGAATGAAAATGCATTGACGCGTTATTGTGAAATCAGAACTAAAAAGTAAGTGCGTGACTAAAAAACTTAGCACTTTTCTTAGAATTATTTCTGAGACATTTTTGTTCAAAGTGAACAGGGATCTTAGAATAAAGACGATCTGGCAACGCTGGGTATAACCTACTTCTAATATCGTGTACGCAGTCTCCTCTCTTGATGCTATGCTTATTTATCAGAAAATCCTCCAATAGCGTGTGCAAGAGTCGAGGCTCTGCGTTCGCATGGCTACGCTAAAGAAGCCTTGAGGCTGGCTAGGGCAGTGGCACGCACAATACGAGAAAATGCGGTAGCAAACTTCACTCTCTACAGTAAAGTTCAGCCTTGTCAAGGTAAGCATGCTGTTTATCAATGGCTTGTTTTGTTTGTGAATCAGAAAAGGAATGCTTTTCTTTGTATTATCACTTTCATGTAAGCCTGATATTTCCTCATTGTGCTTACTTTGTGAAACGGATTGAGTTAAGTCCGTGCTCTTATTTTCATGCAAATTTAGGAAAATTTTATCTTAAAATTTTCAGTTTGGTTTTCTGTACACTCTGTTACGCGGATGACATTACCGAATTTGACCACCACCACCCAGTAATAATCGTGCAAACCTCCTGTGAGTGGATTGTCAAGAATTTGCCCAAAATATTGAGTAGTTGCTTAGCTTCATTTTAAACACGATGATGAACTTGGAGCGTTTGGGAGTTGCTTTTTCGGCTGGAGATAGGCATCACCAAACTTGTCAAGCAGAATCATAGCTGCAGGGAGAACGTTCGGTTTACAAAACTCCCAGTTACTGCAGAGAGTGATTAAGCATGGTTACCTTCATTGTGGTGGAACACGGATAATTATAGGTATAGGTGATCAGTATGGAGCCAAGTGCTGTTTGGGTTTTTCGCCTAGTGCTGAGATTTCAACACAACACTGAAAAGGCTTTTTACCCCGTTGGCGTTCCAGACGTGTCGTCGGCCTGACTGGCAAATCGTCAATTTTGAATCAGCCTCACGCCGAAACACCCCAGGTTGTCCAGACGAGTGCCTCTCGACAGTTGTTGGTCTTCTCTGTGAAATTTTGGATTGAATTACCACATTTGAGTCGATTTCGGATGGTGGGTTGAGGTTGCGTATGAGAATGTTGACACAAGCATGGGGTTTTGCTGTACGGTCCACGTAGTTCCGCGGGGAAACCCTTTGAAACGCAAAGAAATTTTACGGGTTAACGCGTATACGATCGTTGGCTGATTCACCATTTATGAGGATAAAAAGCATAAATGCCAGCAAATAACGCACAAGTTTGTGTCTGAAAGTCGCCCTAGACATCAAACGTTCCACTTCGTTTAGTTCCACTTGTGTAGGCCGATCATTTCTAGATGATAGCTCTACACTGCAAATTATGCTACCACGCCATCACTTATTTTGGTCAACCAGAAAGTTTAAACATACCACCGATTTTACGCAATGCCATGACCATCTGGTGTCGATGGCCAGTAACATAAAAAAGGGTAGCGTGGCGTTTGAGCAGATCGTGTCGGTGTAATAGAACTACTGGGAAACAGACTGACTTAACCAGTGGTTCTCCAGCTGAACTACTGATTTGAACCAGTGGGTGCTCATTGCACCGCAGGGACGGTGACGAAGTGATAACAGCGGCACATCAATATGGAACGCACGCCCCGTCCACTCACTGCTGCGCAGCATGCCTCCATCGATCCAACTCTGCGGGCGTTAAGATGAGTTTGCCATCAAACAAGGACGCTCGAATAATATTATTTATTTAATTAGACGCCACTCCTGTCAAGAGGAGTAACAGCTTTGGTCTCGTGGGCGACCCTCTCAATCCCATCCACATTCTTCTGGCTGCGCTCACATCTTCGGACGCATCCACTTGCAACCGTTACGATCAAGGTATGAGCTTCGACGCATTTGCCCGCCCGTTCTTAAATTATGACCGAATCGGTACTGGAGCGCGCACTTTTACGTCTTGACCCTTACCGGTACCCTGTAAAATGTGTGTGTGAGAAAATCGAAGCGTTTTGTATTCATTGAAAAAGCGAGTTTTGCGTTGTTCCTTCGGCGGGCTTGCAAACACAGGCATTAGACTGCTTGTATCAAACGATTCACGAAGAATATCAAGACCCCATTGGTTATTCTTCTGGCGTCGCCGAGCGCTGCTAACAATACAAGGTTCACAATGCTCACAGTGTTTGCGTTTTGAATAGAAATTATGCTTTCATCTTGGTTACTTCGTCTTACACGGAAGTTGGCGCATCATTTTCTTTTCATTACCTGTATGTGCCTTGCGTTTCAACTTATTGAGGCGAAAAGTGGCACTTTGATCTTTGTGTAATTTCAGATCAGCTTCAGCGAGAAGCGATGGAAGTTTGCTTGTTAGGAATCGGAGAGCAAAGGATCATGCCATCGAACTCTCGATCCCAGGTACGTTCTTGGTTTCCTTGCCAAGTCATTGGTCTGATTATTCTAGTGCCGAACTCGCAAAATCTAACACGAATGGCTGCCTGTTTGTGTGTAGTAATCCGGAAGAATAACTTCAAAGCGCATTATCCGCAATTACACGATTGATGTCTTTTACAAAATTTGCTGAAGCCCTTTGTCATCGCTCGGTAAGCGCGTATCATTCAAATCGCGCCTCACTTGGCAGCGGCGTGACGCCTGTTTGCGCAAAGAAGAAAAGTGCATGTTTTCATTAGCGACCAGGCACCTTTGAAGAAAATTGCTTTTTCCAGTTTTCGCTTAGTTGTCAATGACGCAGCGAGGCGAGCTTGTCATGTTTTTGTTCAAAGCTGGTCGCTCGATCCGCTGCATCCGAACGCCGGCCAGTGCGTCGGTTGCTTTTTTTTGCCAAGGCTGTCTTTGTGCAGGAGAAAGTGCTGGCCTGCGAGAGCGCACTCATCGATCAACTGAAGAAGCTCAGGCTGGACGAGGACTTGCTCCACGTTCTGCGCGATGTTTCCATGCTGTTGATGGAAGGTACACATGAGTCGACGCTTTGCACGTGCTTGCGCGAAGCCTACAAATCAATGCAAACTCGCTTGTTCGCTGCGCTGGAAATGTAAATGGGTCCTTTTGTCGAAATACTGGCTTAGTTTCTACCTTCTGCTCTTGCAATTTTATCTTTGGATTGCCGCCGGCCTGTGCGCGTGTGTCGGCCGCAAATGTGATAAATATCGATTTTTTCTTGTGAAAGGTGGCCCGGCCAGTGGTCTCGGAAAGAGAATTCACCGAGAATCGGTTCCGACACACGCGTTTGCGACATACTTGTTCAAGGCTCTCCTGCGCTATGACCGCGACCTGGCGTTCAGGTAACCTTTTTCGAACGTGATGAAGTCCACGAATGTACAATTTTACCGTTTTTTGCGCCTTGTTTCAACTCACCAGCAGCATCACACCATTGCCAAGTGGTCTCACAGCCATCGCGTCTCTTCGGACCACATGCATCTCTTCATCAAGTTTCGCTCTTACCAATCAATAAAATCATGGTTTTGTGTGCAGCCGTCTCCTGCACATGCCTACCTTTCTACGCACCATATGGGAAACGTCTAACTTGATTTGTATTTTGAGTTGCAACCTAAAGCTATGTTTGGCCGTGGCGGCATGCTTATTGTTTTCCATCGCAAGAAATTAGTGCTGCCTCGACTGCATTAGCATGTTGTTGACTACGTTAAGTCTTCTTAATGATTGCAACGCGCAGAAGGCCCTTTCCGTAATGTTGATGAGACGCAGTGTGGTGTATGCTGCGAAAACTAACAATGTGGTTTTGGCGTTCCTATAAAACTGCCCGTTGTTGCTGTACAGGTCGTACCCTAATAACCGTATCATATGTTGGAAAAAACTTGTAACGTTGGTTAACGTAGAAGTTCATTGCTGTAGAGTCGGCTTGCGGGCGATGAGAATGCCCATCTTGGACGACAACGCAAGCGGCACTGCCGGTGATAACGGGCGCGGACAAAGGGACCAACCTGCTACTCAAGCGGCATCTGTGGCCCAGCACGGTGCCAACCACGTTCCTGGACCTGTTCACGATGATTCATCTCGAATGCACGTCCAGGCTCCTCAGTTCCCCATTTTGGGATTTCCGGCTCCGACGTCGTGGACGGTGCTGCGGGATCTTGAGTTGAATCAATACACTTTGGCTGCTGAGCTGCTGCAAACTGCGAAAGGTGAAGAGTTGCCGAGTATTGTTTGCCTCTTGAAAACGTTTCTGGTTATGGAACCACTTTGCATTAGTTAATAAAAAAAGAACTAAGTAATTCCTTCGTCATGGCAGGAAAGCGTTTGTTCAAAGTTTTTGCTTTTGTGTCATTGTAACGTAGAATTTATCTTATTGGATGTTGTCCTGTGGTAGAAACATGGCGCATCGATGTAGCTTATGCAGTAATCAATGCAGGTGAAGTTATGACTCTGGGTGTCGTGGTCGACCGCATACAACGTCATATACGCAACGGATCGCATGTCTTCCAACTTTCGCATGACGCTTTCAAAAGTGCTACTCTTCAGGGGGGTCCTGCTGCCCCCGACTCTACCATGTTGAATGTAGCAATGGAACTGGCTATGCAGGCAAGCTTATGAGAATAGTGCGTTGCAGTAAAATTAGCTTGTGGTGTGCTTGGTGATATATTCAGGTCGTCTTGTTTCTGTGACTTGCGAGAGTTTTTTCTTTGCTTCTGTGTATGAAACTTGTTAACGGCAATAATGTTACACGACTTCAGGCTAAAAATACGCAATAAGATTACACAAAGTGATCCAGCAGCATGTGTTTTGTCATGGGAAATAGGTACATCACTTGTTTCTACTTCATTAGTTTCACCTTTCATTAGTTTCACCTTGTAATGGTATTCAAATAAGGATTTAGCGTAATAGAGTTTTCTGATTCAGTATATTTTATGGTGTCAGAAGTTGAAAAGTGCTGGTGCTCACAGACACATGACCACGGTTATCATAATTGTTGCACCCAAGAAAAAGAAATCTTTGGTCTTTATCAATCTCATAGCAGTGAAGAAGCCCGGTAGCCTGACAAGGCTAAAAATAGCAAAGCCTGAATGTAAAGATGAAGTCGTCCCAAGCGTCAGCTGACTCATGTGAAACTCAGCGCGCAGCGTGAGAACACTTGTAGTGAATAGTTCATTTTTGTTGGTTTAAGTCAGAAGTTGTCCGCATACCACCGACGGGTCCTAAATTTCGTCGTAGGGGCCCGGTAGCACACTGGTTTTCCAGCGGTACCCATAATTACGTGTATGACGATGGTTGTGTTTGGAAGTAAAGCCAACATAATTTTTAATGCATGGCTAACAGCCAGCTGTAGCTTCTAAAACAATGGTGGGTCACTTAGGACTAGGGTTGGATTATTCAGATAACGGTTGATCGGCCGATTAACCGAGAGTTTTTTTACTATCCGACATCCGGATATAATTCTGTCGGTTAACTGGATAAAAAGTAACGTTACTAATGCGTTTTACGCATGTTTAGTAAGAGTGGATGTTATTTGTTTCCAGATAGGGCGGCCTTAGTTCCAGTGGCGTAGCAAGGTTAAGTGTCGCCCGAGGTCGACCGTAAAAGTGCTGCTCTTTCTACCTTTCAAATTTGTTTACAACAATTCAAGTGAAAGAAAATCATGTTTCGTAATTGTTTAAAGATGTAAGGCAGGGTTTCTTAACCTGGGGTTCTAGCACCCCCAGGGAGTGCTGAAATTAATTTCAAGGGGTGCTGGAGAAGGTCACATATGTGGCGGTCAAAGGTAAAATGAATATGATGTACTACACTTTTCTTTGCTTTATCCTTATAGTAACCAGGTGTTAGCCAATGGTAGGGGGTGCTGGACTGCTTAGACGTGACCAAATGGGGCGCTGAGGTAGAAAAAGGTTAAGAAACGCTGATGTAAGGAATATAAAACATCTTGAACATCAGAATCAAACAGAAATGGGTATTTATTTTTCTGTTTGTTCGCCGCCTTTCGCATCATTACTTTTCACATTTTTCTGCCTTCTTTACGTATGCATCCGTGCAGCTGGCACATTTTGTTACTATTTTCTTCCCTGTTGGTTTTCAATCTGCGGTAAGCCGCACCACTTAGCCTTGCCTTAATCGTTCACTTATTCCAGGGGATCAAACCAAAAACAACAAAATAACTTAAGAGAAGTGTTGGCGGACACCTATTTTACAGATGTAAACATACAAGTATATTAATATTTCGTTTGGTGTCGTTAAGATACGGGACCCATTTTGATGAAATAGGCTCAAACCTCCTCTGGTTGAGAATTACTGACTTGCAGCTTCCATCGTACTGATTGGGCTGAAGTCTCTTTAAGTAAAAGCCTTTACCACAATCATAAAACTGAACATATCGTTTTCCCTTGCATTAGGTTTTCAGACTAAGATTCGTCGCCTGTAATTTATCAAAATGAGAGCAACACCTTTCGAAGCTTTTCTCGTTGAAATGGCTTTTCTGTGATTGCAAATTTTAAGTGTACCGTTGAACAAAGGAGTCTAACCTTTTACGAAACCCACATTTCCTATCTGCATGGCACTGGTTCATTCTCTTTGCAATTCAAGCCTACAATTTGAGCTTTAAATTACCCTATCTCGCTTCAAGAACGTCATTTTCAGATTAAGATTACTTCATATACAGAAAAACATCAGTTCTATTGAATTGAGCAACTTTACCTTTGCAGAGGTCTTCACTTCATCCCACAAAATTTAATGTTGGTAAGCCCACCTCATGACTTGGTTACAGCTTGTGGTAGGCCTACTTGCTTATTGAAAATCTCCCACTAAACATAAAAAAGTAGCAAGTAAAAAAAAAAAAAGTATGAGACGTGCCGAGAAATGTTTGTCACCAAAGCCAATGGGTGTCAGGTGATGTAATGATGCGCCGTTGTGGGGTTGCTAAAGATCGAACGTAAAAAGAAAAAGGACTAAAGTAGCTTTGACTATTTCCCGTGATTTCATGCAGGACCTTTTTATCAGATTTTGGATGGAGGGCAATATAAACCTTGAACTTCTGGACCAGTAATGTTTGTTAGCCAGCGGTCGAATGTTACTTATGTCTTTTGCTCAAAGGAGTTTTGACTTGGGTGGGGTAAATGGCTTTGGTAGGGGAGGGAGGTGGAGGGACTGGGTATTCCCTCTCAAGTAAGTGTGTTAAGAAAATCCTGATTTGAAGACAAAAAGTGGCGGACTTTAGCACCCTGGATTTATCTCAGACTTTTTAGTAAATTTTTTATCAATTTGCTCATTCCGCAACATTTCCTAGTTCTTCAGCCTAACAGTCTAGGGCTTCTCAACACAAAAATTGAAAGTTGACATTCTTTTTTAGAGTAGTTTTAATCAACAACTTGCCGCCGCTCGGGAGGCGCCACCCGGGACACGAACCCCCCCGAGCCACCCCTTGCTACACCACTGCTTAGTTTCTACTAAACCCCGTAATAAATATTTTTTGCAGATAAGTACTCTCGCATTATAAGATGAAGTCTGCGTGTGCTTCTGAAAAAATGCGTTGCAGAAGCAGTAAATGTTAAAAACGCAGGATTTTTTCATATGCGCTCGCACATTGCATGTGTGTAAATTTGCAGTAAAACTATGTCATGATTTTTCCAATCAATTCATCCTGCAAATCTCGTGAAATCAATTGTCTGATTGTCTGACAATTAGCGGTTATTATCCGGTTAACCGGCCAGCTAAAATGCAACTATACGGTTATATCCGTTATCCGGATAGTACAGATTATTGATATCCGAACTAACCCTACTTAGGACGTAATATTTTTTCGCAGAATGATGCAAATGGCTTAATCAAATGAAAATGTAGCTCGTGATTATTTAGTTTAACATGAAATAACTGCGAGGATCTTTACTGTGCTATGAGGTATTCACCTTAATAAAATATGACGTTAAAATCACTTACGTTGAGACGTGGGACAAATTTCAAACCCACTGTCCCATCCCATGGGAAAAATCCAATTTTCCTGGATGAGCAAATTCTGTTGGCATTGGTGCGGTGAAATGCCAGAAGTTTTCTATTCGCTGACATTTGTAGCGATACAAATTCGAGAGCGTGAGTCGGTCGGATTTTTCAGGCTATTCTGGACTTGCTGAGCACTTGCCAAAAACGCGTTGTTCAACATATTTCTAAAGAAATTACGAAAAAGTTTTCCTTCTACTTCTGCTCCGCAGGACTTTTTGTATAATCCCGAAAAGTTAACTACGCTCAAAACTCCGAAAAAGATTCAGTATTTTTGTTGAAGACTTCTGCAAGTCTTTATAAATTTCAGTAACGGGCCGGACTCCTATGCAAAAGTTGTAGCCACCCAATTTCGATCCTTCCCTTCTTTACATTCACTAGAATTAGATGCTTGACTCGGCAATAGCTTGTGCAAATGATGTATTTCGTATTGTTTCGCTTTGATTTTATAGGTTTTTCCTAAAAGTTTATTTTTTAAATTGATGAGACGGAATGGCATAAAATTTAAGAAACCGCCGGACCAAGCCAAGTGTTGTAGAAAAGTAGCAACATTTGTTAAAAACTTGCATGTGGCCAGGTATTGCAAGCCAGCAGGCACAACCGGCTTGCTTCTTTTTTATGGGCAAAACCAGCAGAATGAAAGGTGATTGTAAACGAAAACAACCAATTTCTTGTACAAATAGCAATGCAGGAAATGCTACCTTGTGGAAAGCTGGAAAGCTCAGCGCCTTTCTTGGGTTGTTTTCTGACAATTCACACAGTTAGCGCAGCCACTGATATCGCTTTCTACCGTATTGGGTTGATCGCATGGAAGTCATTAAAACAGATAAAAAAGCAACGACCTGTGCAAATTCTGACAAACAACAATCATCTCTTATTTGCGCAGGTGCTCAAAATGACGATGCGTGGCGGCTTCCACAGCAGAAGGCGAAATGAAATGGTCGGCTGGCTGGTGACGTGCGCGACTGAGATAGGCTTAGTTGCTCTCGTCTCAATAATTAAGGTAACTATTGACGTCTGAAATACAAATCTCATAGACCGTCGATTACCGTGCTTGTATTGTAAACTGTGTTAACTCGGTTGCAGTGAACTTTCTTCCTTGATTTTTTGACATTCCAAAAATCGAACTTATGCGTTTGGCTTGCTTGAAGGAGCTCGTTATGCATGGTCCAACAACACGGGTATTTTTACGTCAGGGCAGCGAATGCTGCACCTTTGCTGAAAGTACCAGCTTGCGTTGCGGATTGCAACAATAGGCGCTCCTTTCAGATTAATCTTTCGCTGGTCTAGACAGCGGAATGCTTTGGGTTTGCCGGGAAGACCTTTCAAGCAAACGGTTCGTGCGTCAACTTGAAAACAGACCCAGTTTGAGCGGTTTCTGTCGTATCACAACGTTCGTTGCAGTAACAGTAAACAAGTTTTTTGAGATTTCGCTAATGAGTCATATTCAAGTAATTGAAGAGGAAAACATTGAGCATGTTCGGCGCGAGAGGCGTTAGCCGTCTTGTACTGCGTCCGTTGGAACAGTTTTGGAACTGGCAGTATAGTAATTGAAGGTGGTGCGTGTGGTTTTTACGTAGAGATATTAGCCACAAAATGCTTGTAGATTACATACGTTCTTTCCCAGACATTTTTCGTTACGCACTTTGAACGCTCTGCTTTGTTCTTGTTTTCTTGCTTCATTTGAAATCCAGTTGCTTAATTCTTGAAAACATTGGGGATTTCCTTTGGAAAGCGGTTGCTCCGCATTTTCTGCGAGTGTAAAGGTTATGTTGCTTTACGGTTCATAACACCAAGCGTGCTGTGTTGCTAAACTAGTAGCGAAGTGTTTTGAAAACAGGGCATCCCCCAGGTTAGTTGACAGGTTAAATAATTTCTTATACAATCTTAAACTTCAACGTTTGAGAGTTGAATAAATATTCAAGGTGTGTCAACTTCTGTCTCAAATAAATTGCCTGAAATTTTCCGAATTGTCTACTTTAGGAGTGTTTGAAATGACAATCCTCTGGAACAGCAGAGGTATTCCATCAACCCTAAGCAAGATTAAAATCTCCTGGAGCAGCAGATTTGGTACTGTATGACGTTGTCACTTATACAGAAATCCACACCGTGTTCGCAATCCACCCTGCATCTTGTGCGGTTTCATTAACTCTTAGAAAATACTTTGACTACCTAAATCACTCCCATTTTGCTGACAAAACTGGAACACTACGGAGCAAAAGTAACCGCTTTTAAACATTGCGTTAAAGAGGAAAACGCAACATCATCCATTAAAACAATCGTTTCCGGGGTTTCGATTTTTAGGCCCTCTACTCTTTTTGCTGTTTACAAATGACTTACCCGATTCCAATATTATGAAAACAATACTTCGTGCTGATCCGGGTCTTCGCGGCAAAAAATCATAAACTGCTGCTAGATCCATCAAAGACCAAAATGGTGATTAACTCAGAAAGAGGACATCATTGGCAGGTGGAGAGACTATTTCAAAGATCTTCTAAACCCAGTCACTATCACACAGAAGGTGCCTTTTGGGGAGGAAAATAACGTCACTACAGTCTCCCAAGCTGTCAAAACACTGAAGGGAATTCTCAAAACCTTGAAACGAAAAGTTATTTGGCTATCCCTTGTGTTTCTGATGGCCAGGTGTTCTGGGAGGGCATCGGAAGACTGGAAAACTGAGGTGGTCATTCCCATAACAAGAAGGGAGACAGGAAAGAGTGCAATAACTACGAACTACGGGGGCATCTATCTGCTTAACCTCCCTGGAAAAGTGTATGCCTGGTGCCTTGAAAAAAGACGCTGTGGAATAATTGAACGAAACCTAGATAATACCCAGTGTGGTTTTGTCCTGGTCGTAGCAATACAGGTCAAATTTTCACTCGCAGCAAATTTTCGACAAACCTTGAATGGGGGATGCCAGAAATGTCTACACATGTTTCGATGACCTCGAATGCATATAGCCAGTTTCCTCACGAAAAGCTTGGCGGAGTACGGTGTTGACAATCGCTTGTTACTGGCCACCAAATCACTGTATTCCTGCCCTGCTCAAAAGTTTGTGTCCGTGTCGGCGGAGTTAAGTCACAACCGTTCACCATGGGTGTTGGACTCCGATAAGGGTGTGTGCTGTCAGCACTCTTTTTCATAGTCTGTATGAATTGGATAGACAGTCATAGCCGAGTAGACAATGGTGTCACTGTTGGAAGCTACCGGATCAACCGTTTGCTTTGTGCGGACTATTTGGTACTGCTTGCATCCTCTGAACAGGGCCTTCAACATGCACTTGGTTGTGTTTCTGATGTGGGTAACCAAGCGGGACTAAAAATCAGCTCTGAAAAGACCGAGGTGTTATGTCTATCCAGTAACCCAAGGCAGTGTGCAGAGAAAGTGAGCGGCGTTCAAGTACGTTGCGGTGGTCTTCACGAGTGGCGGAAGACGGAACAAAGAGATCGATACACGGATTGGTGAAGTAAACGCAGTTTTGCGTGAGCTTTATCGCCCTGTGGTAACAAAACGGGAGCATTCAAACACGGCAAATTTGTCAGTTTTTAAATCGGTGTTGGTTACGATCCTCACGTATGGTCATGAATCTAGAGCAGGGGTAGGCAAACTACGGCCCGCGAGGGCATTTTGTGTGGCCAGCAGTGCAGCCACACGTACGTAGATAGTACATATTTCGAGTCTATGTTAAAGTAATTTTATCGATTAGACAGTGTCAAATGTGAAATAAAACAATAAGGTTATAATAACATCATCATTAATTCACATTTTGAAACGTAAATTGTAACTGAAGTAGATAAATGTAATGTATGCGGTCCCCGGTAGCAATTAAGTTTTCAATGTGCCCCTCCGTAGAAAATGTTTGCCCACCCCTGATCTACGGTAATGCAGCTTCCATGTCATCTACAGCCGATATCGGTTGTTTTAAATCCCACGATGAGGTGTTTGAACGCATCTGGCATTGCGAATCGTAAAATTACTACCATTTATAAAACGCAGAAAATTATGCAAAAAGAAGATATTTGCAATCCTGAAGTGGCCTAGTTCAAGTAGAAATACTGTACAATAAATCACAGCTACCGGCTGCGTTTAATCATTATTTTAAGCACAGTTCATTCTTAAAGTACGAGGCAAACTAATATTCGGCAACACGTTCTAACTCAGGTACGGAAATGTTGGAGCGCAGTGAAATAGGAATCTGATCAAACACTCCTTTATAATGGAATCTTTTACAGCCAAATATAAGAAAATGTGTTACTCGGGTACAAGAAACATGCTGTTACTTCTTTTTTGTTTGCGTTCATTAACCAAGTACCTTGATTCTATATTGGTGTTACTACATAAGTAGTTACTTGAGATATTGCTAACAGCTCTTACTCGTTTTGGTTTTGTTGCGTTCACTGCAGATCGATCGTATTTTCTGCATTAGACTGTCGTATAATGTACTGGAATGCCTTAGTCTGCAATCGCATTGCGATAATTGCACATTGTGTATGTGCCGATCAGCAAATGAATTTGCGTCCCATACATGAGTCAACACATCGACTGAAAATCTATTTCTTAACCGTTTGCACGTCTCGTTCTCAGCCTGTTTAAATTTTGTGACACTAATTGCAGCGCTCCATAACCGCTGTGACGCATTTCCATGTCGCGAATATTGACAATATACGAGAAAACTCGAAATCTGCAGAAAGATTATGTGGCAAAGTTCAACCAATTTCTTCTGATGGCTCAAAATTTCCTTCATTGCATTTTGCTTTCATTAATCGTATAAACACATTGCGGATATAAAGCCTTATGCTAAGAGTAACAGACTTACTTACTATTGATAACCAACTCTTCATTTCATTTAGAGTCTAGAGGATAGATTTGTGGCACTATTAAAGGGCACGCGCATAAATGGCGCCAAAACGATTAATATGATTCTGGCACTGCTGCCTAGTGCTGTGACAAATCTGAACTTTAGACTCTAAGTGGCTTCACTTTGGGACGGTCTGCAGCCAAAGTGACCCCTGGTACTTCTCACCTTCCACTCCAACATACATTTTATGAATCGGACTACTTCGACATATCTATTTTTGTGTTTCTTCAAAGTAATCTTGTTCGCTCCCTCTATGCATATGCTTTTTGTTACCGCCACACATCGATGCTCGTGTGTTTTTCCATGCATCTTTGTGTTGCTTACTGGTGCCATGTTTGCTAAGTTCTACTCTGTCGCGTATAGCCGTGAAGACGTTAAACAATAAACAAAATGTGTTCAACCTTCCGAACTTATCAATAACGGCTAAATTCTGAGTGTCATAGAAAAAATGTCTTCAATTCTATAAGAAAATAAATGCAGAACAACCTAGTCAGATGCTGTACAAAATGTCTTTGTAGAGATTTCTGTTTGATCAGAAATATGCACACGTACACATAGAAAAACTTTTCCTCATGAAACTTTCAAAAGCTCACACTTACGCGGGATTAGCAGCTTAGTAGTGGTCTTGCTCTTACACAGAAATTTAAGCTGCACGACATTCACAAAGAGCAGGTACGAAATTTCTGTAGGTTGGATCGCTGCTACTGACCTTTGTAAGGTCAGTGTTGTTCGACATGTTTTTGGACAGGGTGCATCAAACTTTATCCTTGCACAGGCTTGGTACACTCTGTTCTCACCACTCGAGGCTTGCACGATGGTGGCTGGTTGCGTCGTGTCGCCCAACACTGCCATGCGTTTGAACCTTGACCCCAGACAACGAGAAGAACTGTTCCAATGCATCTGTCAGATGGCCGTGCAGTGTGCTGTGAAAGGTAGTTTGTTAATGGTTTTTCGGCAAAACGCGCATAAGTTGCCTGGTTATTATTTTCATCAACTTTTCTGTTCGTGTCGTGTGAAAACTTGTAGATGTTTGATTGAATAAAATCCTCACGCAGCATGGTGGCATTATGCTGATGGAACTCATGCTGCGTATTCATAAAGCTCGTGGCAGCATGGAAGCTTCTTTGTGGTTTCAAATTTTTGTGTGTATATATAGGTTGCAATATGAAATGTATCTTTACAAAATGTCACAGATCCTCAAGGCTGCGCTTTGTGCGCTTTGAACTTGTGCGAAGCGTTTCCATCTGCATTTGAAGCTGTATATCACGTGGTCATCGATTCCGCCAATAAGCGACGCATCGAGTCAGCACAGCTCTACACAATCGCCAGGTAACGCGTAAACTCATTCTTTCGTTGTACGTGAGCTTAGCAACTTCATTTGAATTTTTTGCTCAATTTCTTTGACAAGAGTAACAGTAAAAATGCAGAAAATAAAAATATGGACTGGTGTCCGGGACTTGCGTTAGCGATTGTTATGTTAACGTTGATTGGTCCGTAAGAGAAGGTCACTTCCCAGAAGATTAGGAGATAACTATGGTTGCGATAGGACCGAATGCGACGTATTTTCCTGTGCTTTCCAACTGTGTTGCACTCATACGTCGTGATTTACAGGTATATGGATCAGCGTGGTTACCATGTCAGGGCGTTCGCCGTCGCTCTTGCAGCGACGAAGCGACTCCGGGTCGCCTTCAATCATGACGTACATCCGGCTGCCAACGACCTCTTGTGGTCAACTCAGCTCGCACACTCGCTTGGTGAGTGCTGTACTGCAGGAAATAATAGCTGGCATGTGTTGTTTCCGTAAGTTTGTTCTGAATGGCGACGGAACACCTGCATGCTGCGATGCAATCATACAAAAAGATTTCGTTAGAAAACGTGCTCAAAATTCTGCTGTGGTGAAAACGCTAACATGACCGTGAAACCTTTGTCGAAGATTTCAAACCGATGAAAACGACTTCAGCCAGAAAAGAAAAGCATTGGTTAACCATGCGGTCTAACTCCATCCAACCATAAAACAGTTACTTTCCGTTGTAGTTCGTTAGAATTTAAATCGTTTGCACTTACAGTACCTCATGACTGATCTTATGCACGGTCCATGTATTTTGAGTGTTGGATTTGGATAATATATTGCTTGTTTGAAACCAGTGAAGGCACCCTAACTGAAGTTTATACACAAAGGGTTTGTTATTGAAATATGTTTTTGCGATATTTATCCGCGACCCTGTTACGAAGTTTGTCCACGATAAGCTTATTTTCGTGCGAGCAGGTTGACATGAACTGATTTGAGTTGGCCTTTGACTCTGTGTGTAAGTTCACTCTGTCATACTTAATCACTTATTTTAAGTTAATTTTTTTGCGCAGGAATTCAAGAACTTGAAGATCTTGTAGCTGTTGTAGTGAACAAGGTTACCTGTGCTACTGTGCTTTCAGACGTGTTAAGGACGTGCACGTCATCCATATCGGGCCGTCTGTCAGGCTGCACAGGTCAGGTTTGTTCCAATTAAGTTTAGTCCATGTCTAGATTAGATGAAAGGTTTCAAAAGTTGCGATGTAAGGCGGTTGGTGGTACGCTGAACTCAGAACCTTACAAGCCCAGTTATGGGACCATTCTTCATTGTTAAAGTGATATGATTTTTGGACCTTGGTGCAAAGTTAGTTGAAAACAATTTCCTAGTTAGCATTCGGGTGCACCACGAGTTATAAGACCGTCACAGATTCTTATAGAATTTTCGGAAGCGTAGTGGTTGTTGTGACTGTTGGTGATTGAGTGACATCACGGTAAAGCTGACTTTCAAAAACCTCGTGATGATCCGCCGTCGCTGGTGGTACTTTCTCAGTCGTTTCAACATTTAATCGCTCAAAGCAATTTTCGAATCGGTGGCGGGAAATGCGGGGGGTAGTATTTCGCCAAAACCGTATTCATTTCCCGACCAGGCTTTTTTGCTTTCTGAAAGGATGCAGCAGGACGTGAGACATATGTTTCGGGGAAGGAAGCAATGTGTTTGGTGCGAAAGTATCAGTTTGCACGCACGGCTGCAGAACCACGCTCGAACGCTTCGGTTGTTTGTTGCAGGAAACTACCGCGGATTGCGCGCTGATCGAGTTCCTTTACGACCTCTGCTCGAAGCGGCCATCGCTGCTTACATCACCACAATTCACAGCAAGCTCAGCCACATCAGCCCCCGGCACTATGCAGAGTTTATCGACTTTTTGAACAAGGTAAAGTCAACCAGGAACGCCGGAACAGCGGAAGGGCGGGGGGGGGGAGGGCAGAAAACGAGTTGAGAGCAATAGAAACTATAAAAAAAAGCGCTACCAATACGCTTGTTTCTGTTCAGCAACAATGTTGACCTCAAAGATAACAACAGAAATTATAGAAAACCATTCTCAAGTTCCTGCGTTCGCGAATAGCTACAATAAATTTGTTTCAAGTCGATATTGATAAACCATGAGATTACCTATAGTATTGTTATGAAAAGGCATCTCCTCCCCCTTTGCCCCCTTTTGAAAGGGCAGGGGACAGTGCCCCCCTCTCTCCGGCGTCCCTGAAGTCAACGGTAAAAATGTTTCTCGCTCAATTGGCTATTATAGCGCGTATCGTTATCGCGGCTCTGAGTAAAGGTTCAGATGAACAAACTGCTACGATAATATTGGCATTAGGTGCAAGTGCCGAAGTTCTAGCAACAGTCATTTGTGCATAATGTGAAACTAGATCTTGCGTTGCTCCCAGAAGAGACGACTTCCAGGGAAATAAAAACTATTTTTGTGTAAATAGAAGGGGTTGGAATGGCAGCTACCATTGTTAAAAGTTAGATCAATTTGTTCCACACCAAAATCTCCTGTTTTCTGTTTTTCGTGAATAATTTTCACCGCACTTAATATGAACGTTTTTCAATACTCTCTGTTGCGCAACAGACGCGTGTGTGTATAATTGGTATAATTGTAACACTGTACCGCCCATGCATTTCGTGTGACTGGAACCCTGTATAGGCACATTGAATTAATCAAATGGGAATCGTTAAACAGGCAGCAATAGCAAGCTTAACTACGCTTAATTTGAAAACTTTCTGATCCCATCTCCCGTCTTAAACCACTCATGAAGCTCTGCAGTGTTGGGTAGTCGTTCTGGCGATAGTAACAGCAGTTTCACCAAACGTTTCTCTCACATACGTCTGTGTCTAGTTTTGTGGAAACAATAATAATGAGTTCCTAAGGGTGTTTATTTAACTTATGCTTCGAAACATTGGGGAAAAATTGAAACAAACTGCTTCTTTCGATGAAAAAGCAAGTTTTTCGTTAGAAACAGAGTTTTTAGTTCACGGTTACCGTCAAACGTATGTTGAAATATTCACGTTGGCTTCTCAGGCGCGGGAGACCTTCCTTCTCGCACCGGACGGACTGGCGCAGTTCGGACGATTGCTGGCTGACCTGCGAGCGAACTACAAAGGAAAGAAGAAGTTGCTTAACCTTGTGGCGAGCAGGTTTTTTCAACCCGTGTAGCGGTTGTTACACAAAAATGGTATTGTGTGAATGCAGACAAAGTAGCTTACACATTTCTTGATTCGTACTGCTCATGTTTTTCTTACAATGCTGTTTTCTCCCGCAGTGTGTGCTGGTTTGCTCGTTTGCATTGACACTGCGTTTTAAGTGCAAGGGTTACATGCTCTTCAACATCCCTCGTAATCCTGTCTTTCCCTACCCACCATTGTCGCTATTGGTTACGACCTCGACCCCTTCAACTGCTTTTGCCAAGTATGCCTATTGTGTTCTCTTCGGTTTTAATGCCAACTCGCGGACAATACAGAAGGCGTTTCCACTGTTTAGCAAGTGCATCTTCAACGTCTAGTGCTTTGCACGTTCGATTTTATTCTGCCTGACATACCTAACTGCAAGTGTCAGTAACTCGTATTAAATGCACCTTGTATTTTCGTAAATCACCTCTCCGATGGCGTTCGCTTAACTGGCAATTGCATTGCGTTAGTTCTAATGTGTTGTTTCCAAACCGTCCGGTTTGGAATGTGCCGTAGTTCGTTTGCCGTTGGTTGCAAGTCGTTGCCGTGAAAACGTTTCACATGCTCATTGTGTCCATCGATGTACATCGACACCAGAAGCTTTCGGAGCAGCCATGTCAATTCATCTTTTAAGTGTCCTCTAGTTTCACTGTGCTGCTTTTTCTTGTGTCGCTACTGCACATTCCTGTGCCAGGGAGTTACCGTTGTTCAGGCTGTTTTAGGTCAATTCGTGGATATTTCTTGTGTTCAACTTTTTTGAACCGATCGTCGTGTTGTTGCTTGCGAACTAGACTAACACTGATCAACCAAACTGTGTGCTCGGATTATTATCAGGAGAGAAAAATCTGCAATATTCTTGTAGACAAGCATGCCAGGTAGAGCCCATTACAGATGCATGTTTTAGCATAAGTACTTCATAGACTGTATCGTACAGCAAACGATCTACGCGCCATATATCAGATTATTTCATATCTTCAATGGGGAGGCATAAGCATTTCTCAGATGTCAGCTTCGTTTTGGTACTGGTAACGTTTTGACAGTTCAGGTTTCTGTTGAAGATGAGTTCGCTTCGTTAAAGAACTGCTTAATTATGCAGCTCTTTGGTTGACCAACTCTCGCCTATTTGGGTTTTATCGAACACGTATGTATGCTGACCAAGCTTTTCGTACGATGTACCGCCGAAGTCAAATCCCTTAGAATCTTCCGCAGAATCTCCTCAAGTCGCGTTTCGTAATTTTTATGAAGCAAGCAGATGGGCAGTTTGGCAAAAGAATATGAATTTATGCGCCTGCATCTTGGTACGCTTGCGATAAGTTGGCGAAGAGTTTAATACCATTTGTTGTCAACCCTCAATGGCAAACATTCAGGAGTACAGTTCATAAATGAAGCTGGCACCTGAAAAAAAAACAAATTACAGTAGAACTCGTCTAATTCGCTTAATTCGTCACTTTTTCGTCGGTCCCGGCAGAATCCCTATCTTTTGTGTACATTTCTGTTCGTCTAATTCGCCTTCGTCAATTTGCTTAAGTCGTCACCTCTTTCTATCCCCGAGAAGCGTTTTGTTCGTCTAATTAGCCATTTGCAGTTTCGCTTTTGATGTCTAAGCAGCTATACGTGTGGGAATTCAAACAAATGAAGGATCTTTATCTGAGAATTGTTGCACATTGCAATTTGTTTATCAAATTCATACACGAAGTTCGAAGCGCGACCCGACTCCCCATTGAGAGAACACGGAAAAGTTTATCAAAGATTTAAAAGGTGCTTGAATAAATGGAGGAGTCCAGATAGAGCAGAGGAATTAATTGTTGTATTCAACCATAACGTCATAAACTTGTATTTTACTGCAAATAAGAGCACTATGTATACGAGCTTCTATGATAGAGTTTTCACCTGTTTGCATAATTTGTCACTTTTTTCTAATCCCCTTGAGGGGACGAATTAGGCAAATTCTACTGTAAAACCTATTGGCTTTACCCACATCATGCACTGCAGTGCATTAGGTTATGAAGGCGGCATGCTAGGACAGGGTCGGTGGTTTGAACATTTCCTCTGCACCAGGAAGTATTGCTGTGCGGAAGGGCATAAACCCCGTGCGAACAGCTGCGTGATTACCACTTAACGAAAGGAACATTTCCCTCTCCTTTCACGGAAGCACCGGTTTGGTGAATTGCTTGAAGAAGCGAGCAAATTCAACGGACTGTTTCATGTATATAGATTTATTTGTTGCCAAATATCTGACTCAGATCAATTAATCTGTCAAGGGGCTAAGTTGTACAGTAGGATGAGAACTCGCCACCAAATATGGTAATACGAGTTCGATTACCGCTCGGGTCATGCCCAAGACGTGATAAACGAAAACTAAGGCCTGTCCAACTCGTGCTTGGAGTTGGTGACGAGGTGAAAAGAAACAGTGTTCCCTCTAAGATGCGCAACTGAACTTTTTTGTCACTTATAATCACGTTACAGGAGACTGGGTCAAATCACAATTTTCCAAACATCTTTGGGCGTGGATTATAATTCATTTCTATCAAGAGGCGTAATAATAATGGACGCCATACACAGATCAACACTGTTTCTCAGGGTAGCCCACGAAGTCATATCTTGCTTTTACGAAAATTCTAAACAGGCCGACAGTATAGTAAGCTGCAGGGGCGTCGGAAAGATTTTTTCCAGGGGGGGGGGGGGGCACTAGGGGATTTTTCCAGGGGTGGCCAAAAGTGGTGAAATTTGATTTTTCCCACTCGCAACCAAGAAAACAACCTTTTTTGCTGAAAATTTCAAAATCCCCCGTTTCCCCCTTCCGACGCCCATGGTAAGCTGTTTACAACGACAGTGTTGTCAGTAAAATATTTTGTAAAGTTTGTTTGCAAGAAATTTTTGTCAACAACTTAAGGCTGAGCTTTCCGCATTGTACGAACAAATAACACAACGCAGTTGAACAGCCTTGTATGTACTGCCCATTTAATTTTTCAATGGCTTCAACTAAGATTTCTTGCATTTTCAGAAAGTTGATTTTTCTTTTGGTTTGGTGCCAGGTCGTATGTATGTTCTGTAGGCTTTTCCCTAGAGGTGAAGAACAAGCCTATGGGAAAGGCAGTAGATCAAATTCGGTTTTTACTGTATATCAACGACAGATGACCTGCTGGCAAGCTTTAACGATCTACTGTAAGCCTTAACTACAAAATACTAACAAAACGTGGCGCAAGTAGCCTACAGGTGAAACAATAGAGATTTGACAATTTGCAACAGTTTCAGAAAATAGTTTAAGGTACAGTACTAAAAACAGCAATGCAAAAACGTAAATTTAAATGAAAACATGCTAGACGTTTCAAGTGAAACTGCTGTATGGTGGCCCGTTTGCGCCAGATAAAAGTTTGCTATAATTAAAATTTCACTGTAAAACTTTTTGTTTAAAAAATTATCTCAATTAACAAATTCTTTGAAACTGAAAAACCATTTTTTCAAAAAATATTTACGAAACTATTTTTTCCAAAAAACGAAATTTCATGACGAACTGTTTTACTTTCATGCTCCTAACTCCGTCAAAGAAGTGTTTCAATTTACAACACACCTACAGATGTTGGTCTCATATATTCTGTTACTTGTTAAACGAGCTAAAGTAATTGAAGCGCGTGATCGCTGCGTGTTTGGCATACTTTTCTGAGCCCGTTTAAGCCAAACTATTATGACGAATATGTTCTCTTAGCGTCAGCATCCCCCAATATCAGCATCCCAGAACAGTACAAATAGCAGTGTATTTCGCCGTTGAAAATGTCTGTTAATTTCTTCTCTACAGGTTTTTGGAGCGGGTATTACTTGCACTCTTATTTGGAGCAGGTATCATTCCCATGCTTGCACTCTTATTTGGAGAAGTATCATTACCGTACGTCGCAGTTTGACACTACATTGTAGACTAGAGGATTGGTTCATTCATTGGTATGGCGAAATTGATTTCCATTAAATAACATCAATGCGTGCTGACTTTTGTTACTTGTGCAGAGACAGTGCTTAAGTTCATTCACTACACGTTCAATTTTATGTAACTCTGGTTCCGATCGTCCCATACACAGAAACTCAAATAATTTTTATTAAGTTCCAGTAACCTCACCTTATGCACTTTGCGTACGGTGTACTAACCTGTTTTCGGCAGCAAGGCGTCAGGAATCGAATAATTATGAGATAATAGCATGGTGATGCATGGAAATGTATTTTCCAAATATTCACGCCAATCACCAGTTTTACTATGATATCAAAAAGTCCAACCTAAGTAAACGACTGATTCCTGGGATATTGTATCTGGAAAGACTTCTACATTCAGTTTGCTGAACGAGACAAATATTTTGGTGTATAACTTTATGCCTCGCTGAAGGATGACGGTGACATTCACAGACATGTAAAAACACTTTAATGTGCAGCAAACAAGCACAAAAGCATCTTTGCCCAGTGCTGTACTACCGTTTAAGAACACTGTTTCGCGCCCATTGTATGCCAGCGCACCTCTGCCAACTGTGGTGCAGGTACACACATGCAGTTAGGTAGCGCCACCGAGTTGTCTATAACAACGTCTTTAATACTTTGTATTACATCTCAAGGAATATACATGTTGGCCCGCATCAAGTTACCTATTTCGTCAGAACATTTGATGCCTTGATAAGAAACAATTTTTATGTCATTTTTCAACGATGTGGATCCATCTAACTTTTTTATCTGCTCACTTAAGTTGTCTGAAAACTTCTACAAATCACCATTTTCTTCAACTACGTAACGTTTCTGCACGAGAATTTCCGATTGCAATGGTTACTGGTACGCTGTTTCAGTGTCTGTTCATTTTCAGTATTGTCTTTGTATACCGTATTTATTTTATTGTAAGCCGCGGCTTTTTTTCATCATTTCGTGCGGCTTACAATCGAGGGCGTTGTCTCCGGGAAAATATACTGGCTAGGTGGAAGAAAATAAAAATGAGTAGTCTGTTTTAAACGAAGTTTATTGCCGCTGCATAATTTATGTAATGAAATACACTGAGAAATTATCTCCCATGTCACGTTTTTTCAAATCTCTCGATAGCAATGACCGTTTTGAGAAATACACCACGACTTTCTTGAAAAATAGATATGAAAATTTTCTCAACAATAACACTCAATAGGCTGAAAATTATCTTTTCTGTCAGATCAACTGACTATGACCAAGATTGTGAATAACGAAATTTGTTGTCAAGGGATATCTACCTGGGTAGCTTGGAATGTGTAACGCTTCAACATGGATCTGTTGACCCGCTCTACGACGCATTTTTAGCGATAATAAGACTTAACTCATTAGTAGTTGTGGATATGGAAATAGGTTTCAAAGACAACATGTAACGTTTCGATATAAATGGTAAAAGTTCGCCACCAAAAACGTTTGTACAACTTTTAAACATTTCATGTGCTTGACTCAAGTCTCGATACCAACCAAATATTCAGTTCAATGTTGAAAAGCAGACAGCAATCCACGAGAATAAAACAAGGGCAATCAATGCAAGTTCTGAATCTGCAGAGATAAATTTTTCTGAAACAACAATCCTGTAGTACGTGCCAACAAACGCAAAGCATAAAGCAAATTACAATCGCAAACAAGCTTTCTAACGAAAATAACATGTTTGCAGCCAAAGATATGCAGTGCATGCAATACTTCATTTCTATGTAATGCCTTATCCAAGAACATTGCGGAAAGACAAACATACGGATTTCCGAGTTAGCCCATGCCTCAGTGAACCGTGTGCATTTTTAAGAGAACTTTCTCGCAGGTCACTGCTTCACCACGTACCAAAATGCTTCTGTCGGAAATCACAACGTATAGTTCGTAGATTTATCCAGCATGATCGGAGTATCAATCATCGATCTAGACACAGTCCCGTCGCCAAGGGGGGGCTTTGGTGGGCTTAGCCCCCCTAACAAAGCTCCAAGCCCCCCCAAATTGAAACGTGAAACACTATAAATCAGTGGAGTTTTAGTTAATTTTATAATGTCAAGGCTCCCAAAAAAAACGCAAAGCTCGCTCGCAGAACCGCAAAGACCCCCTATTGAAAACTTTCTGGTGACGGTTCTGGCTAGACGTCTTATTGTAAATGTAGACAAAGCATCTACACCAATTTGAGAAACTACATGCCTCATTGTTACTTCGGTGTCAGAAATACCTTTCCGTCCAGTTGTGAACTCACTGACATAAAACAAGAAACACTTCTCGATCCCATCAAATCATGTTGCTCCGATTGCTGACACATATCGACGTCATGACGATGAGTTCGCTTGCTTTTACTCAAAACGCGTTTCTTCATATTTCGCCAAACTTATCTTCTCTGTTCATCCCGCTTATTTGGCTAAATGAGACTTTCTTCAAGTGGCTTTGGGCCCGCCAACTCTTCTGAAGAGATTGCATCGAAGTTCGCCTGTGACCAAACGCACAAACATTAAAACAACAGCCAATTACAGTTTATGCGCATGAACTAATCGTTAGCTCCTTACGAAGAAGATAAAACAAAAAACGAATGCACCTATCCGATGTAAATATTTGTGCGCACACGCTAGTGGTTTTGCAGTTCTAACAAAATCATTTCGTGAAGACCGCCACATCTTGATGTAACTGCGTATACTCTTCACTTTTCAGATCTGCTTTTGCCTTCGGGAGCATCACGTGGAAAGCAGCCATAGTCTTGATATATTTCAGGTCAGAGATGTAATCACGCCACCTGGTCCTTGGTCGACCTCTGGGTCGCTTTCCCGTAGGTGCTATACCAGCAGGCTGCAGACTTTCTTGAGGAATTCTCTTCACGTGGCCGAACCATCGCGCAGGCCCGTATCCGAGTTTTAAAGTTTGGGAGGAAAAATACATATTTAGATGGGCAAGATTTTTGTTTGTATATGCTTAAAACAAATATTTCTGGGCACAACAAAATTTGGAGCACAAAAAATCTCTCTCTATTGGGATCTCTCTATTCGGAGAAGCGGCTCGGCATTCAAGGCTTTAAAAATTTAACTGCAACGCACTATATCGTGAAGTGTCAAACTGAAAGCTTTGCGGCTTTTGAGAGCTCACGTTTTGTGACCACGAAACAATACTTCTTAACCAATACTGCATTTGCTTTACCAATAGATTAATCTCCTTCTGTCTTCCGTAACACGTGACTACCAGGTACTTGAACTTCTAGACTTGCTCCAGCGTGTTGCCACTTACTGGCACTGATGGGGTCTCTAGAGAGACATAACAGTCTTGTTAGAGCTAATTTTTTATTCCAGCTTGATTGCAGGATTTGCAAACGATTAGGCGCACGCTGATGGTCCTGTTCAGAAAATACATGCAGCATCACATTGTCTGCAGAGTAAAAGTTGATCGTGCAGCTTCCAACAATGTTCCCCTCGTTGATTCAGTTGTGACTGTCTATGAAATTCACATGAAGAGGGGTGGTGACAGCAGGCAGGGCAGGCCTTTAGCCGATGCGGCTGCATTGGGCCCCGCGCCGTGGTGATCGAGCAGGTTGTTTATTTTTGCCAGATACTCCCTGCGCACGAGAATTGTAGAAAGGCTTATAAATATCATTGCTAGCAAATAAGTATCTCGTTTGAGTGTTCTCGAACGTTATCAAACGTGCTCAATTCTGATGCTGAGCGTTATATCTGCACTGCACCAAGTCCCACTCTTTATGGATAGAATTTGGTTGTTAGTGATTCAATTGCAATGAACAGTTCAAGACTGGTGTATGTCATATTAACTCTGATGACAGTTCTGCTCAAGGGCGTACGCAAGGAGGTGGTGGTTAAAAATCCCCTTGGGCTAGATATTATACAAAAACTTTATTACCTATGCAAAGAAGATTAATTGTTTTCGCATACTTTCGCTTGTTATTTGTCGACTTAATGCAAATACAACGGAATAAATTTGCACGCAAATTTAAAGGAACATTGTAAATGGGCCAAAAAAGTAATAATTAGGTTTTGGTGGGAATCTGGGTTATCGTCTGCGTCCAGAAACCATCTCATCACTTTTTGCAGACCTTTCGTCCACTACGCATGTTTAAGATTGTGTTCCGCGACAGTTCACTTTATCCGAAACAATTGTCTATATTTTGTCTGATAAGGCTGATCAGCGCAAGCGCTGACACCATTGGTTACATTACCAATTTATGTAGCATGATAGAACTGTTGCACGAGCTCAAAAACAGTAGTTTTTAACATAGAAGCATTCAGGCATTTGATAATGTCTCAGCAGGGAAAAAGGATAACTTAAAAGTTTGCTGGACTTCTATACAGTGGCGATTCTAAAATGAAAAAAGTGGGGGGCCACTGCGGGGCCAAGGAAAAAAGTAGGGGGGCCAACATAAACGTAAAATATTGCTGGCCGAAAGTTATCTGCTGTATGGGTCAGTCAAGCGAACTTGAACGTGAAATTAAGCAAAAAACT
>Ga0210059_1001031_pt1 | contig 40232 bp, 23 predicted proteins | sample Ectturendosymbi2_FD_188042 | JGI IMG/M metagenome (GOLD analysis project Ga0210059, IMG submission 188042) | Ecteinascidia turbinata endosymbiont from Florida, USA - Sample 2 (SPAdes) (version 2) | ecosystem: Host-associated > Tunicates > Ascidians > Unclassified | place: Key West, Florida... | reverse complement strand
ATGTTCACTAATGGTTGGTTTACTGCATGCGATGGCTTTTATGGTGCTTCTGCTTATTGGCTGAGTCATATGAAACAATAAACCATTACCATTACCTCAAAGTTTTGATGTTAGAATGCCTTCATTTCTCTTAGCAGGGGGGACGATCGCACCCCTTGCACCTACAAAAGTAACTTTATTCACCATGACTTGTATATTGTATACAGTTTCCGAATTGTATACAGTTCGGAAAACAACATTCGCGATATAAGGCCATTTTGCCGTCCATTGTTTTGTCACAGCAGCGTTGTGAAATACACTTCATCTCTCTTGCAGTAGTGAACCCGTAATGAGACTTGACTATTGAACATTGCTGCAATCGCCCCCTAACCTTACTGTCTGGATCTGCCCCTGTCTCTTCCACCACTGGATCCCTGTTTTTATGAGTGAATGGCGCTATAGCTGGAGTGTTTTGCTCCTATCAATGTTGGTCGTGTGCAAGCACCTATTCTGTAGTGAGCTATGGAAAACCATTTTTTGTGCTCTTGTTTTCTATGATTGCGCTTGTGATATGGACCACGTCCACGAGTCTGAAATAAACGAATTATCATTATTATATTCGCTTCATGCCAAAAGGTTCCTAGTGGGCGTAACTCAAACACTTGCATACGAGTTTTTATTTCTAACTCGTATTTCTTAACTGCGATTCTCCGAAAAGGTTCGCAAATCTAGGTTAAAAGCCACTGATCTAAAAGAAGCACACAAGAAAACAAATAAACAAAAAGAACGAGGTAAGCAAAAAGATAAAGAAAGAAAAAGAACAAGCGAAATCCATGAAGACAAAAAACAGCGCCTTCATTTCACAAAGCTCGAGCGAACGCATAAACAATAGCCCACCAATAAAATACTTTCCATATTTTTTTCGTGTGCTTATTTTTTTTCGGTTGTTGCTCCACGGCCGAATGCTGCTCTTCGGATTCTCTTCCAAGTCCTCACAAAACCACGTCCAAGTTACGCTTATTAAAAAATGGCAATTGAGTAAAGTATTTAATTTCTGGTAGATTCTTCAAAACTCCGTAGCAGTCACTTGAGTGGAGCGGTGCTGATATGATTGTGACGAGCAAATTGCTTTTTAGTACTGCGTTCGCTGAGTGCAGTTAGACTGCAGAGTCTGTCATAATGGCGATAGACTGCAAACCATCACACTGAAAATTATTTTTGCCAACTCTTTATTGGTTGAGTTTTGTGCTAACCAAGAAGTTAGGCCTACTTGCAGTCTATTAAACTTGATGGATAACATGGGCGCAATTTTGTTGTAAAATGTGGGGGGGACAGCTTAGCGTGAAACCAATATAGTCATCGGGACGATGCAGAAGTGACGTTTTACATAATACAGATTCCCAATCTTATTTCCAGAGGTGTTTTGAGAGCAACATAATCACGCTTTGCTTTGTCCTTACAGATGCTTAACATAAAATTAATATACTTAAATTTGTTGCTGGGCACGGTACTGTAGTTCAACCTGCTTCAATTAATATCGTATTTAGATGTAAACAAGCACAGCAATATAGTAGAACACATCATTTGGGTTTTATCAGAGCTTTCAGTTGGAGTATACAAAATGCTGAATCGCATGTGCATATCACTCATACAGTAGAACACCAGTTTTCATGCATTTTATAAGTGTGGGTTACAGCGCGATTTGATGTCTTGTTCAAGTCGCTTAACGTTACAAAGACGATAAATATTTTTCCTGCACATTTCCGTTTTTTGAAAAAGCTACAAATCTTTTTAATGCTACTGGGCATCATGCATGCAGCTCCACCCCTACCAAACCTCCAGTGATATCCTCTTACCAGCAGCAAAACATTTGGCTTAAAATTAGCGTAGTTCAATCTATTTTTTCCGTTAGTGGGTACAGGGTGTATCCTTTCAATTTCCCCTTGCTGGTCCCTGCCTACACACCCACACAGAGTTGCAAAAAGGGCCTCATTTTGAAGCCTGAACCCGACCCGAGCCAACATTTGTTTTTGAAGCCCGATTTAGGCCCGAAAGCCAAATATACCGAGGAAGTTAAGATATGCGCAACTGCTGAGCAACAAAAAACGTTGTGTGCAGGTGTAGTTGCAGATACACGGTTTATCAAACTGCAAATAGCAACCACCCTGCACCTTGAACAAAACATTGGCATAATCTGGCACAAGCGTAGCATGTTAGCCAACGGTAATACTGCGGAGTGTGGAATATAATGTTTCTCAAGAAAAAAAGAGACTATCTGCGTTGGCGCTATAGGTATAAAAGAAACTTTCTAGGATAGCTCTATAGATATGAAAAGTCGGCTTGTAGGCTTCTTGAAACAAGCCAAGAATCGCGTGAGTGATTGATCTTTTCGACGGAACGTCATCGCATGCTAATTTCCTCACCACTGTCGCCTTCTCAAAAACAATGTGAGACTAATCGCAGCAGAGAATAGAAGAACGCAGCTGTGTTTGCAAACAGTGTTAGCTGAAGAAAATCGCAATCACTTCACTCACAGAAGTTACCACGGTGAGCACAACAAATCTAGGTCACGTCACTCTTAATGTTATAAAAATGTTTTTTATGCAGACCCGAAATATTTAGACAAACTTAAGCCCGGCCCTGCCGAAAAAGCCCGACCAGGCTTATAACTCTGCACCATGTCAAAAGTTTCATTCTAAGAGTTCTACTTGCATAATGACACGAAAATATATCTGAGATTAAATCAAAATCCACAACGGTGAATTGGCAAAAAAGTACCAAGTTTCACCTTCAACACGAAAATAATGTCCAACAAAACTAGGTGTGATGTATCTGTAAAGCAAATGTTTCGCACTTGGTTGAAAACACTGCTGCATTGTGGGTTTGGTTAAACTCAAGTAAATCAGGTGACTTACGAACCAATGCATTCAGCACAAGCACAAATTGTAGGAGTCAAGAAAAAAATACCTTTTGGATTTCTTGGTCACCATTGTCGCGACATTGCAAGAAGTGAGGATAAATGTGTACTTTATCCTTATTTCCGAGTCAAGTCCCTACGTGTTGAGCTATAGGTCAATATACAGCTAGGTAAATACTGTAAGTTACTTCTCCAACGTTATTATTGAAATCCTGTTCATTAATGGTTGAAAGCAATCTTTTGCTAAACTCCCATCCCGAAACTAAGTCTCCACAATAGTGCTGCTTTTTGTCTTCGGCAAAAGCTTTGCAGATGTTTGCCTGAAAATATAACTTTCTAACACTGTATAGCCTAGATTAGCATCATTAAATTATACGCTGTTTGTTTCTGAATACTTGACAACCAACGTTACAGCAAAGTCAGTTACATTTCTGCACGGAACAAATCATGGCTGTGCTGTGGCCTCTCACTTGTGCAGCTGTAATACTCTCACAGGTACAACAAAATAACCTTTCTAACAGCATGCCACCCAGGGTAAAATGTCAGACATGAGCAGTTAAACATCTTTCATGGTCTCTAGAAACTTGAAAAATATTAAGAAGTATTTTATCGAAGCTCAAATTTATGAACTAACAGTCACTGATACCACACCAAACTCTGTTTCAACATGAACGTGGCTATGTGTGGCCTACCATCTAACATGAAAACTAAACGTGACAAACATCATTTTTATTTTTGAAACCTCTCCAAATACAAAACCTAAAGACAATAAAGTGGGGGGGACATGGCACATTATGTCCCCCCGTCTGAAAAAGTGGGGGAGACACGGTGGACATGTCCTCCACCAAATTGCGCCCATGATGGATAAGCGTGTCAATACCAGACCGAAAAAAGTAACAATTGGACGTCAAGAAATTTTGTGACTTTGTTTACACGTCAAAGGAATATATTTTTCAACTTCAGCATATATTTTAAAATCCAAAACAATTGACTTTCGAACAGAAAAATGTTGCTGTCCATCACGTTGAACCAAGGCCGCAACCAGCGAAAATTTCGGTGTGGCAGAAGTCACCTTTAGCAATGATTATGACGTCATCGATGTGCAATCAACCATGATATGCGACCTTTTTGCTATGATCAGCAGTGCTGCTGTAGGGACTTGTAGTTGTAGGTTATTGCAGAGGTCCCTACTAGTTGAGGGGTCAACCTAGTTGTTGCAGGAGCACAGGTCGGTCTCCCAACTAAGCAACCTGACGTCTTGAAGTTGCCAAGCCAAAGCAAGGCAAATTAAAAGGCTCTCACCACTTTGTTCGCTAATAACTCTCCAGTAGTACTCTGAGTTGACTGCTTCTTTCGGTTATATTCAGATATACAACAAAAACGCCAATACACTTGGGCGTGAAGTCAGAAACACGTAACGTAACGATTCGATGTAGAGTCGGAATCAGAATGACGACGAACAAAAGCGTTGGGTGTTCGAATGCGCCACAGGAAACAGCGACCGACTGCGGTTATGTAGGTTTGCAGGCAATCATGTCGACGGTCGGACTGTTCGCAAACAAGTACATCGCGTTGAATCACCAATAGAATATTACTGGGAATTACGCAGTAAGAATGCACAAAACATTATCGCGTCGATAGCGCTAATGTGTCCACTATACTGCCACAGGCGTTTTTGCAAAAATCAGTAGATTCACCAAAAGCACTAGATCTAAAGAATATCACTAGGTTTAAAATTTCTGCGTTGAAGTGAACAGTTTCGCTTGAAATAATTTATTCATGTCTTTTATCGCCTAAAAACCTTAACAACATTTGCAAGTTTGTTAAAACAGAACATGCAAGCGTGGAAAATCTAATGTTGGAAAGCTTCAGAGTTTAGGTTTCTTCCAAGAGCTTAAAGCGACAACACTAACGAATAATTTACTGTAGGCTAGATCATTTAACCTAATATTTAATCAGCATATTTCTACTGCACTGATCTTGCAGAGAAATGGAGATAACATTGCACTAATAAACAGCACAGAAGTTCAACAAATAAGAAATTGTGATTAAAAAATTTTGTTTGTTCTGTAGGTAAACATCTTCACACGACACACTGTCCATTGCTTTTTTGCAAAACGGGCTGAAAAGTTAGAAATAACACATCCGATCTTCAACACATACCTTCCAAAAAATCACTAGGTTAGCCCAAAAATGGCTAGATCTACTCAAAAATCACTAGGCGTAGCAAGATTGTGATCAGCTTACAATTAAAAGAGAGGAAATGATGATAAATTCAGAAAAGCGTAAGCTCATTCACGATTATTACCTATTCCACACACTGTTTAACCAAAAGCTTTCTGTTAATATTTTAGCAGTGGTCTTTTTGAAGTTTTCAGATGCAAAACCAATCAATCCTAGATATCAGTCAAGCCCGTAACCAGCTTGGGACACCAGGCCGGGAGAAGAGTTTTCTGAGAGGGGGATACATATTTGAAACTATGTCCAATAGTTTTAAAATATGTCCAAAACATTTTTCCAGGGGGGCGGAAAATTTTCTAGGGGGACTACTGACGTCAGTTAATATAAAAAAAGACACAGAAGAATAGATGACACATTATACAAATAACACAGGGAACAACATTCATGCAGACCACAAAATTGCACACGATTGAAGGCAGCTGCTGGATGCGCCTGTTCCTTGTATTGCCCAAGTTAAAGCGTCATGAAGAAAATATTTTTGTGATGAAGACGTAAATATTTTTATCTTGAAAAACTGTTGAAACAAAATTTTGGTCAGGAATTTGTTGCCTGCTAAACCTCTTAAATGTTTGGTAAAATCCAGCGAGAAAATCAGCTAACTCCCAGATTGAAAATTTTGCAGCTAACAGTGAGAAAATCCTGCTACATTTAGCAGCAAATCAGCTAACTTGGCAACACTTTGTAGCAGTAGCCTCGATTGGTAGCCTATGGATTCCTGCACTGTGAGGTCACATTCACAACCACAACGTCACTTTCATGAAACGGATGGTTTCACTTCGTAACTAGTGCCTCAAAGCTTGTCTCCGGTTCTGTGTTGGGAGTTTTCGGAGGCATGGCAAGCTACATTGATTGGTTAATTTAAAAAAATGGTATTTCGAAGTTCGCGTAAAAGTAACGCAGTCTCGATAAACAACGTTTCTTGTGTAGTACGTGAACGCCATCATGCTTGCAAAAATTTCGGGGGTGTCAATTGCCCGGTCTGCCCGTTCCTGGTTGCGGTTGAACCGATAACGTCAATAGCTTTAATTTTACAGTAGTACCACAATGGCCTTTCGAAAATTTATTTTCAGCTTGCATATAAATTTTTATCCTCGCTGCAAATGTAACAGTAGTTTAAGAATATGTTGCGCTACGATAGCTCACGCCCAAAAATTGTGAGGTTATTCCATGGAATCGAACGAAACCATAAAACCGGTTTTTGATGATCCGTAAAAGAAAAAGGAATGTTTTCGTCTGGGCTTGGAAAACCCGATCCGGAACTGAAGCAGTTGCAAAATATCACTGGATACTATTAACTTATGTGTTAACAAGTATATTTGCAAAGCTTGTAACACTCTGCCCACCATTTTACGTGAAGACGGTGATTTTATGTAAAACATCAAGTTATCAACAATGAATATCGCAAGCTTTTATGCCAAAGCAGCTCTGCGCAAAAATATCTACAGCTTGAAAACAGCTGTCCGACTTCAGGGTAAACTATATAATAAATTTTCTCAAAGCAATTCTGGTACATAAACCAGAAAATGTACGATATGCTTGTTAGTTGTTACGGACACGTCATACGCAATTCGCAGTAACTTCACGTTTTGTTTCACTTTCGATGTAAGAATGACTCACTCTTGAGTAGAATATTCTATTAATTTTCGGCTCATCTCTAAAAATGTGTTCATTTTCTCTTATTCTTGATCAAAAATAGCGCAAATAAAAAGACGCCGATGACAAGCACAAAAAACCTGTTTGTCAAAATGAAAGAATCGCTGATTTTTGAATGTCCGTATTATTGTGGAATATTTAACTGATTGAATTCGTGCAAATCTTTTCTAGTTTTAAATAAATTTTTTTTCAATCATTCTTCAAAATAGTCTCTACACGAATTTTTACCATCTTTTTTCCATATTAAGAAGCACATTTTGTTAAAAAATTTGCTGTCTTGTCGGAAGTATCTTCCGGGAAATGTACATTACAGTATATCCACTATTTTCAAACAGACTTACATTTGTATGAAGTTGGATATTTACTGCAACACGACAAATAAAACCTTTAAGTGAGGGCAAAAATGGTTTTGATGCATGTATTACGAGATGAATGAATGCAATTTTTGATGCATGTATTACGAGATGAATGAATGCAATTTATCATGATGCAGTTTGCAGGTTACGGCAATTAGCATCGCATGAAATATTTAAGTAAATGGTACAAACCCCATTCAAAAAAGACCTCTCAAAAATTTATTTCGTAACAAATTGTTTGCGCCCTTTTCATTTATCACGTTGCTCTCCACGACTATGTGCAGTTGAACGAAATCCGAGGCATCACTCCGCCGTGTTCACATCGAGCCCGGTTCATTCAGTTGCGACTCAAGAGTCACTTCAAGTTCTTTGCTTCACTGAATGAAAGCTAATGGCCTAGCCTCACCTCGCTGCGTGTATGGTTTGCCAACGCTTTCAAACTATGTATACTTCAATCCTTCATGGCAGTAACATGCAACGTCATTTTGCTTTTACGTTTACAGTAAAAGATTGAGACCCCTTCGTTGTAACCAACGTGTTGAGACCACGGGCACAATTTTGTTGAAAAATGCGGGGGACAGCTTGGTGTGAAAACAATACAGCCTTCGGGTCGATGCTACTGTGAAGCTGTATAAGTACAGTACATAACAGCTTTGCATTCTTGTTTTTTAGACGTGTTTTGAAAGCAACGCTAATCACTTTTCGCTTTATTCAATGAGATGATTTATAAATTAATCTCGTACTCAAATTTGTTGCTGCACATGTTACATGGTATCATAGTTCAGAAACATGGCCAGCATTCCCAACTTTGAGAAGCGTAACCCGTGATTACAATAATGGCATCTGCTGTTACACACAAAGTAAGTCACGAAAGTGGCAGTGATTAATGTCAACAGTACTAAACTAATAGGCTACTACTTAAAATTTCTGTTAATCAAAAGAATAGCTTGTGTTATGCGCATAAAATAAAGATTCTGCTAGACTTCGTGAATAAAGCTTTGTAAGATTCTCTTTCGATTCGGAAAGTCAGTCCAGTTGGCGGTCAACACTTGACGAAGGATCTCCAGTTTGTTAAGAAACTCATCCGCCTTTTCTTAATGAAAAATATGAAACTTTGTTTACTTATCGCGAATCTTTTTCTAATGAGTCCTTTTTATTAATCTTTTTCTAATTAGCTCGTCACTGCATGCTTCAGTTTGTCCAAAGGCACACAGTACATTCATAAAGCATTTAATTTCAAATGAGAACTAGAAGCAGCTGTTTTCACTTGTAATGTGCTTCATGGAAATGTAAACCTGCCATTTTTCCCCGTCTTGATACTCAAAATCTCCGTCAGGCAAGCCATAATTGACCAGAAAGTTTAAATTTGAGAGCGTGATAGAGAAGTATTTTGTTTGGGACACCAGTCATCAGTAACTAGAGTTTACATGATTCCGATATCAAACCGATCGTTATCATAAGACTTGCCGTGGATTCTTGTTCCATATGAAATTATTTGAATTGCATTGAGCGGGAAACTTAATTACGTTGAGTATTGTACTTGAGGCAGTGGCATAGCAAGAAGGGCTCCAGGTGGCAACTTTCGGGAGGGTGGCAATTTGTTGGTAAAAAATTAATTTTTGAAAGTTCTAACTCTTTTCAGTTTTTGTGTTCAGAAGCCCAAGACTGGTAGTCTAAAAAACTAGGAAATGTGGTTGTGGAGTGAGCAAATTGATAAAACGTTTACTCAAAACTCTGGGTCAAATCCAGTGTATGAAGTACCCCAGGATTTTTAACCTACTTACTTGGGGGGCAATTGTTCCCCAGTTCCCACACTTTCCTCTCCAGTCACAGAGATTTCCCCCACCCCGGTCAAGAGTCCTCTGAGCAAGGACAGAGATGATGTTCGACCGCAAACTATCAAACATTATTTGTCCGGTACTTCGAGGTTCATATTGTCTCTCCACTCAAAATCTTATAAGGCCCGGCATGAAATCACGGAATCTATTCAAGGCTTGCTTAACTGATGTTCGCTTCCTCAGCGTAGAAAAAAGTCAAACCTTTACGGCAGGCCTGCCCAACCTTTTTAGTGTTGCGGGCCACTTTCACATGAGGAAATTTATTGCGGGCCACAAACGTTGTGACGTAACAAATCTCCTGATTTTGGTAAGTTTTATGCAATAACACGAGATGATAACGAGTCCTTTGGTTGCACGCAGTGTTGCCAGCTTGTATGGATGTAAGCCAAATCTAAAAAATCGTCATATTTTCGAAGCGTTTGTTATACAAGTTTTTGGATGGTAGACCCATAACAGAAACAACAGGTATAATTTTGGTGTGTTTTGATGGCAAAGACACTTGAGCCTATAAAAAAATACTACAAATTTAAAAAGTCTGCTTGCTAAAAAGGTCTTTTTTTTAACAAATTAAAAAAAAAGACCTATGAAAGATCACCGCTCAAGGTAATTTTCAAATCGCACAGCCTGCGTGCAAGCTACACCGCGACCAGCAACCACACTTTAAAATTTGCAACAAAACCAGGCAACTAAACTTTTCCACGTTTTTTGAGGCAGGAGTATCTTATCAGTGAGCAAGCAGCACTGTCCATAACTGTCAAGAGTCTTACAGCATCTCTCTTTGAAAACTTGCGCTTGGCCAGATGCCATGACATTCACAAGAGGGTGCGACTGAAACAGCGAGGGGTAGTGCAAGTGAAGTCTTCATCGAAACCACGATTGGACTACCTTTTTTCATCCATTTTTGGTTCAGAGTTGCTTGCATCGCTCACGGATAGGTTGCCGAGTCTTTGGAATGTCTCCTCATCGGTACCGGCCGCTTTCAACGCGTGCTCCTGCTTTGGCATTTCTTTGGCAAGCATGGAAGTGGACTTGAGCTGGCAGGCGTGCTTGTAGGGCGGGTCAATCGGTGATTGCGCTGGAGGATGGTACTTGTATTCCGTGGCCCCTTCGAGCTGTTACAGTTAACGTATCGTAATTTGAAAGCTATGACGTAAGATCCACAGCAAAACTCAAGCTTATGGGAAGCACACTCATGCAACACTGTCAGTGAAATTTATAGACTTCTGTTGGTAAATGTAAATGATTATTAAGAATAGAAATATCTAATCTGTGGACTGAAAAAACATGCAGACTGTTTTCTACCTGAAAAAAAGAAGTCATAGCACCCTAGCACCCCAAAAGCTTTGGAAAAAGTATCCAACACTGTCAACTGCCTTTGCTGCCACTACGCTGTTGCCCGTAAGGGTTGTAATTAAGTATTGCTCAAGATGTTGCATTGCAAGAATTGCGCATCAAACAAAATTACCAGGAACTGAACTGGGCGAAGTTGAAAAAGCTGAGCATGTGCTCGTTCAGCAACAAAGGATGTTTGGCCGTACGTTTCTGGTCTGTCTCATATTGTAGTTTACCTGCAACGAATAGGTTCGGTCGGAGTCGTAACCACTTAAGTCGCCGCAGGCAAGAAATGGAGTAATGACGCGGTTGGGACCTTCCAGTTGATTGCTGTAAAGGTCGTAGTTCATATCCAGCAGCGGGTTCGACATGTTTGGCACGTAACCTTCCGGCGGCCGGTAGTCTTCGCAGACGACAAACGCCTCTGAAAATACACTGGTACAATTTTGTCGCCCTAAAACCAAAAAGACAGTGCTAACAAAGCACGTCAAGCGACCAAACACTTCAGCGCAACATTACCCTGCTAGCAATCAGTTACCTCCGCATAAGATCACCAGCTCCGGTTAAGATGTGTTTGGGAAGATTTTGCTATCTGCGTCACGTACAGCGAACAAATTTAAAAGAAACTTGGCGCCACGACAGCCACACAAGCTTTAGCAATGGGGAAGTCAGTCAGGCGATCCTAAGAGAAAACAAGTCAACTTGGGAAGAACCCAACAGTCTAGGTGGACATTGCGAACGTTAAACAATCTTTCGTTTCGTAAGGTAAGCTGTATTTTTGGTGAGCTTGGATTGACTCGATTGGCCCTGACTCCAGTAATCTCTCCTAGTCATGTGTTAGTCGAAATCAGGAAACACTTTTATACAGAAAAATGCTGTCCAAGGTATTAACAAAATCAGCAGCAGGTGCTGTTAAAGTAAAAAATTTGGTTGACGGCAATTTTTAAAATGACATTGGTATTGACGTTTCAAACAACTTAACAGAGTTTCTGTCAAGGCAAATTGCAAAGACTGGCTACTGTGGTGCACGACAAAACCGCTGCAAGTACAGGCAAGATTAGCGGTAAAATAAGTAAAACCAAGAAAGCGACATCTTTGTTACGTGAATCAGTTAAAAACGACTAAAATAGTATGCAGCGGGTCAATGGCAACAATTTTCAGATCCACGGAGGTAGGACACAACACCCGGGTTGCGTTTGTGCGACGTTTAGTGCTTTTGCTATTTTCTTTTCGACTACACTTTCACAATCGCAGGTTAAAGGTATTAAGCGAAACTCTGCTCGAGTCTTATAAAATCCTGAATTGGAAACACACTGGTATCGTGAACAAGACACGTGATTAGGCGCATATGATAAGACAGAAAAACTGCAGAAACTAACGACCAAGTCAACACTGCAATTAACTGTGGCATTGATACGATGCATAAGTCACTTCAATAAAGCGTCAAAATGCGTTTATCCAACACTTTTTCTCACCAATACTCGAGTTTCTTGAACTTCTGGGCTTTGCACAAGTAACTTTGTCGAAGAATAACCGCAGTTGAGCATACAGCAATGAAACGTCCTTACCTGTAGATAGCAAAGTCATATATATATATATACGTTAACTGACAGAAGTTCATATGCCAAAACTTAGCCAAGTGAACTCACGCCCTTACCCCTAAATATCTTTGCTACGAAAGTTCCACCTTGCTTGAGCACGTGCGTTGTAATGTTTAAAGCCTGCAACCACGAATCTTGCTGAATTTGGGCACGATAGGAACGCACTTATCGCTAGCTAGACAAAAAGATTTACTGCTACACTTTCGTCCGTGCAAGGCCTCGCATTTTTCATCTTCTGATGAAGAAACACTCGAGGTGCAGCATTAGCTTTTTTTGGAGAAAGGCATAGGAAACGCAAGCTGATATGGAACTACAGACTCAATCCAGCAAAGTGTAGTTTCAAAACAGAAACAAAAGTATTTACCAGGAAATATGTCTTCAGCTTTTACAAACTATTTTTGGTTTTTCAAACAGCAATACTTTCATGCAGATTTTTACTGGTGCTGGAGGAGAAATCTTTGTCAAACACAGGCAAATATGGGGTCAATATTTTTCAAGGCTGTTACATGTTCAAGCATACATTGGTGTTTTAGCCTAAGACACTATGAAATGTTTATCACCAAATATTGCACAAAAATAGTTCTTATAGAGATGACGTGTTTATCTTGCCAGGACTAAAGAAAACTTATGTCAAATTATCGACAGAAGAGCGCATGAAAACACTAACGCAGTGTTACATTCTGCCTAGAAATCTATATTTAAAGATAACTCAATGTCTTATTTCAACAACTGGAAGACAAAACTGATAAAGCAAGACAACCCCTGAAATAATTATGTAACTCTAGTTTCTTTGAAACATAAATGCTTCATGTCATCAGAACAGTCTTACTTGTGATCTTTAAAATACAAAAGACAAAATGAAATGATACAATAAATGTACAGCACGAAATGCGAACTGTTTATTTTATTTATGGTAAGACCCAGCATATTGTGTGCAGTAAGCACAAATGTGAAATTAATGTCAATCGATAAGAAAGAATAACAACACATACATCTAACAAACGTCGACTTACAGCCAACAGCAGTTGAGCTTGTATGTACTCATCAATGTCATGAAGTCCAGTAACTGCACATGAAAACAATCCATGGTAAACAAAATCCTTTATGTGTCTGGCAGTGAAGCACACAAAAACAGTAATTATGGCAAAAGTACTACCAATAAAATATGCTCGTTTATTCACCACCTGAACCAGCTACTGCCATCACAGAGCTACAGCATCAGAAGTACAATGTAAACGAGCATTAAACGAATATTACTAATAACGCACCACAAACCTGTTTTTTTTCGCTGATGCATTTCGGTGATTTGTCCTATGCTAAAGTATTAAACTCGTTAACAGAATTGACTAGTCTATATTTTCAGACATTATGACTGAACTGACTTAATTTGTTTCAGTCATAAAAAAAATTTGGTCATGAATGACAAAAAAACCTTGACACAACCAAATATTAACTAACAATGTATCACACTGGCACAATTTTAATTTTAGCACTAAATGCTACTTTTCACACCAAAATGGCTTGTTCTGCCAAATGCTGCAGATATGTTTTATAATTCAAAGGAAAAGAATGCAATTCCAGTTTTATCAAAAACTAAAAAACAATATTTTTATTAATTCTGGGGAAAGACGAGACACATTCAGTTTAACTTTAACCTATTCAGAAGAAGGTTGTTAAAACATCGTCTCTAATTTGAGATCTGTTTTGTCATTATAAAACATATTTAAAATATTTTGAACACATCATCAAATTGATATTTGGCAGTTAAGTACAATAATGAAATTTCTCTCTGAAACATACATAAATCACTTTAGATAGCATTAGATCAACACTCAACAGTATAAATTATAATCTGTCCCAGTTTGAGTTAACTTGGAAAAAAACACAAACCCAGTACTGACTTGCACTATAATTTGAACTAAGATGGCATATATTACACTACCTAGCAGCAACACCAAGAAAAGAGAAGATTCTTAGAATAGAGCTCTAAGAATCATGAGGTTGCATTGCAAAAAATGGCAGGTAACATGACTCACCATCAGGTGCACCATCACATACCACCAAATCAGCTGGCTGCCCTTCAAAATGAGATACTATACTTTCTGCAGTTGAAACCTAGAGAGAAAAAAAGTATTTACATACAAATGTCCAAAACAGGTAGTATTGTTGCAATCTCTCCAGTGGTGTAGCGTTGATTGTGTGATTCACCATGAACGGGATGTGCGCGAAGAACAAAAATACATGTATGTGGCACGAAAAAGCAATAATAGAGTGATCCCGATGGAGTGATCTTGGTGAGTGACCTCTAACGATGCTTGTGAACCTGGTGAACAGTTGATTGTGCTTGCTAATGGTGATGACAAGAGTGATCTTGTCGGGTGATCTCTATTGTTGCTTGCTGCCACGGTGCGAAGCTTTGCGCACATGCCGCTCGGGATTTCTGATCGCAACAGTATCTATAATGCACCATCGCATTCACTAGTTACCAGTGTATATTCAGTATAAAAATGAAAGATGGGCCATGACCACAAGAAAATAATGAACTGCATTAATCCAATAAAACTTTTAAATTCTTTTTTTGTCACAATGCTTGACAATTTCAAATACCAACATGGAAGAACAGAACAGAATTCTATAGGGAAAAAGAAAATCTGGAAGGTGACTGGCTCCAATGTTAGTTCAGGTCATATTCAATACATTATTCCCAGACATGTGTTGGACATCTCTATGCAATTGGAAATGTACTGGTGCAGCTGACTGATCATGTCCAGTGTCACATGTACCTATCAAAAAGCAACTTACTTTTGTAATGTCCCCTTGTAACTGAATAACACCTGGTAAAGGTGCCATTGCTTGCAGATCAACAGCTACAATTTTAACATCAGATATTTCTGCATCATTGGCACATCTGAAAAGAAAAACAAAACATAACAACCAGTAAACATTCATATGCCAAACATTTTATGTTTGGCATATGAATTTTATACCATTTTATGTTTGAATTTTATACCATATGTATTTTATACCATAACATTTTATACCATTTTATGTTTGGCATATGAACATTCATATGCCAAACATTTTAAGAACCACAGCAGACTGATGGGATTAACTGGGATTCAGTCTGTTAAACCTTCCAATAAGGAGAATTTGGTGAGTTTAAGGCTGCAACCCTGTCAGAGCAAACTACCCAGTTTATGCCAAATGGCAGTTTTACTTTTCGATGTTCAATTCCTCTTAACAAAATCTTGTTTGCACACTCATGATAAAAAATGCACATAATGGCTTACACTAGAAGCTCAAAATATTTCTTAAGTTTTTATTGTGGAGAAAAATTTAAACACAAGGCTGCAATAAGTGAAAAACATTTGTTCAGGTCAGGAATGCAAGAATTTAGAAACACTATAGCAATTTTAAATTTTTTGTTGTCATTTTAATTTGGAGAGTATTTTCAATTTAGCCACAGTATCATCAAGAAACAAGAGACCAACTTATTTGTCTCTTTCATTGGAGGTAATTTTGTCTTCCTCTGAAACAGCATCTTCAAATGTAGGTAAATTCAATACATAGGTTTCATTGATTGTAAAATAATAATTTAGAATATAAGGTTACAATTTACAAACAAAGTGTATTCATTTTTTACATTTAAATTTTACCAACAGATTTAAGACAGGATTATAAAAAACTACAAAAAAACTATTCGCAAGTGCTGAAAAAACATTTGGAAGAAAGAAAGCCAATGCAAAACAAACAGATAATACAGTACTAACTTTCTAGGTATCTCACAACTACTTGTCACACTGCGAATCTTAGCCAAAATATCAGATGAAAACATTAAGCTTACTAGTCTAATGAATAATGGTGAACATGGTCTAAATTTTCGAATTCAATATATAAACAGTGACACTTGTACTTCAACAAAACTACAATGGTTTTCATTGTAGATACAAATGGGTAATACCACAACTTTTGCCTTCAATTAAGCTTGCTCATGAGAACAATTTTCAACAGCATTTCTCTTAATACTTTTACTCCCAGGGTGGTTGGTCAAGAAAAAATGCAGCGGTTGCTGGGTAGTCGGTTGCAATCACAAGTGCATTTCGCTCCTATAATATGCTTCCTTTCTTTTGTTAACAGCAAGGTTTCTCAACCTGTGGGCTAAAGAAGAATTTCTGACGAGTCACCGCCTGGTATTATTGAAATTGAACACATTTTGATTAGATGAACCTTTAATTGAAAATGTAGGTAGCTCTTGAGATACAAATGTCACAACATGCTCCACATATTGCAGCCTGGTAAAAGTGCCATTAGATGGCACCTGTCATTATTATATTCATTATTATTTCGACATGGAAATTTCCATGTAGTCTACAATATATGCAGTTACTGAAGGCATTTTGAGGCAGACAGGTGGCTCTTGTTGCCACAAAAACAAAATCTAGAAGCACACCACTTTGACATCCGGATTCTCGTGCCAAAACAACCGGATCGCACATGGTTTTGCGTGCGCGTAACTCGGGTGCCGAAAGTGGTAGCGAGCTGTTCAAAGGCTCAAAAGACGTGGCAAGTCTTCTAGTCTGCACTCGAAAAAAAATTTTTTGGTTGGGAGGTGTGGATTTTTTGTGAGTGACGTCATAAGTGGAGGACATTTAGGCGACCTTGACCCACTTCACCTGGCCCTGAGCACAAACTGTTAGACGATAGTATTTCGCTGAAGTTTTTATTAGGAACTAGGCTACAACTCGAGTCTTTTGATACTTCGGATGACCTGCTGGGTTTTCAGGTTCAAAAATTATGATCTAAGGTAATAAAAATATTTGACTAATTAGCTAATTAGATAAATGATTACTTAATAAGTTTATCTTAGATCGTAACTTTTGAACCAGAAACGTTAGAAAGTTGATCAAAGGCTCAAAAGACTTGGACTCAAGCCTAGTTTCCAATGAAAACCTCAGTGAAATACTTTGGCCTAGTGGTTGAGCCCTAGGCCAGGTAACATGAGCCAAAATGACCCAAAACTACTTCACTTATGACGTCACTCACAAAAAATCCGCATCTCCCAGCCAAAAATTATTTTCGAGTACAGACAAGAAGACTGGATGATCCGTTTGAGCCCTTGAACAGCTCTCTAGCGCAATCGGCGGAGGAGCTATGGCATTGGTAAGGCAACCGAAAACTGCTGGTTTTAGGCTGAAATCCAGGCGTGGTATATTCGTAGACCGGCCGTCAAAGTGTTAACATGGAAGACAACTGACTGCAGTACATATTATCATGTGTTGAGTCTCAGATATCTATGCTTTCTGACACCAAACAGACTGAACCTTCACATTGATTATAACACATGTGTTATTATTTGTTATTTTTTAAAGATAGTTTTAGTTGTTTTATTTCTGCTGCGCATGTGCAACAATTGTCACATTGCAGAAGCTGTGTACAATCAGTGGGCCATGAACCCTCTGTTTATTAATAGGGCCATATGCTTCAAAATTTTAAGAATCTGTTTTACATTGCACACACATAGATTTATGTTCTTACAAGAGAAAAAAATTACAGCTCATTCGCAGATAAAAACTTTTAGTCTAGAAACATTGACCTACATGGTATGGTTAGTTTGGTGACCTTAACCAACTATGGAGATCCATGTGGCACAAGAACAAAAGTGTTAAGTTGGCACAAAGACTGGAACTTGATTTAGTCAGATCTAATTGTTTTGAAAAATGATACATCCAGTTTATCTAGCCTCATTGCTTAGCATCAAAACATACAAGGAGTATGAGGAAACTTTTAAACTAATAAATCAGTCTAGATTTTGCAGTAGTTGTCAACAACATGAAGCTACATTTCCTAACAGCATCTGTGGAAGGTGAACAAATGAGATAAAAAAAAAACTTTTGCATGACACTGCATGACCAACACATCCATTCCATGCTTTTGTCACACTTAGGCTAAAAGTGCAAAGTAAAGGTATGACTACCCTTTAGTGTGGAAGACAAGTTGGTAGCTCCACCTGAAGGCTACAAAAAAGGTCATCACTTATCTATTCAGCATGTTGGACCATATAATCATTATCATCTAGGCCAGGGGTTCCCAACCTTTTTTGCTGCTCGTACCCCTTTGTCAGGTCAGAGCATTCTTAGTACCCCCCAAAAAATTTTGCTCTATAAGAGATATATAAGCTGCTCTGTGACCCAAGCATCTTCGTACCCCTTGATGTTCAATCTCGTACCCCTTGGGGGTACGAGTACCCCCGGTTGGAAACCCCTGATCTAGGCCTATACTTTGATCGTATTTTGGAAACTTCCAACACTGGGATTCCACATCTTATTCCTATCCCACTACCTTCAATCTTGCACTAGTAGTTACTTTGCACACATTTTTCATGCTGTACATTGATCAAGCTTGATTTGTCATGCCTCAAAATACTCACAAGATTGCAAGATTTCTTGTTGACAACTATCTCAGTTTGCAGAGTGGGCTACAGTACTGTAGATGTGAGATACTTCATGAGATGAGTAACATGTCAGGCTTGATCATTTTTTAATGTAAAGAAGCTGGTGCCAAGGTGTGCAGACTGTTATGTAGTTGCTGACTTCCAAAACCTTTGAAAATTCTGGTTTTGGGAATTTTCAGAGTAAGTGCAAAAGGGAATTTTCAAGCAGAGTTGACATGGCTAGAACAATTTTGCAGTTATACCTGAAAACTAATGACTTGTTTCTTTTTATCCTTTGGCATTCTACAAGAGGAAATTTCTTCCTGCTGAAAGTAGCCTATATCTACTGTAGCAGTACCGCTACATGCAAGCAAGAACGGCCGAAACAAGGAGGAAGGGAAGGACCAAGCAAGTGATACTTGTCTTCCATGCAATGAAGCGACACTTGATTTCCATGCATATGGAAGTGAAAACTCTCTTTCACCAAATTGTCTGGCACGATGAAATCACCAACAACCTCCTAAATTAGTGCCATCGAGGTTTCCGGGTTCAAGCCCACACTGAATGTGTGCGAACACAACCAGGCGGCACATGCTTCACTACCTATTCATAATTCTTATCTTTCAATTTCTAAATCACTAAGTGTGCCTGATTAGAATTCAAGGCCTTTTTCGTTTTTCAACAAGTAATCAAGCATGAAAAGAAAGCTGGCAAGCCATGTGGAGGCAAATATTTTTATCTGTTCACATGCCACTTTAGGAGTTCTGCATGGATGACAAAATTAACTTTGGTTGCCAAAGGCAAAATCACACCATGCATAAAAAGGTTGTGGAAAAACGTGGTATCTTGCTGTTGCTATGGCTAATCTCAGCATTTTTCCTTTGGAAGGACAATGACATGGAACACCTTTCTTTTGGGATATATGAAAATGTTAAAAAAATTTAATCCACATGTTTGCTAGGAAATCTAGTAATAAGTTTACCATCTTTTAAGAATAAAGAGACTAATGACTATGATCTGATTGATATCGCATATTCAATTCAACCCAATACTAAACTTGTCACTATACCTCAGTTTCCTTGATAAAACTTGACTCCAACTTCCAGGAGCAGCACACAAATCAACCACTCGTTTCACTTTGTCATGGAACAGATGAAATTCTTCATCTAAATGTAGAAGCTTGAAAGCACTTCTGGCTCGCCAGCCTTCCTCTTTTGCTAAGCGATAATAGACATCTCGCTTATCTTTAGATGATCGACCCATTACAAAAATAATATTTTAGGTAGGCTAGCAACTGCTTTTGCCTTGCCAATTGTTATGATGTTGGTCAAACTTGTAAAAAACAATTAGTTCTTTGAAATTTTAACTCTGAGTAGAAGTACGGCAAATTTTCGTTGTGCTCAAAAATCTGCGCAGTAACAAATTTTGGTTCAGTAGTGAGCAGGGCCGGATTACGGTACTGTTATTAATTGTTAATTGCAGGCCTACGCTAGTCTGGACTGTGGATTGCGTGGCGAGCGCACGCGCGATTTTTTAAGTCTTCAGTTTCACACGGCAAGAAATAAATCAATTTGCTTGTCAAGCTTTTGCAAAAACCCTCACTCTCCATTCAATTTTTCCACAGATGATCCCTATCGGGTGTCAAGCGAAATTTCTGACCTGTTGTTGTTTTTGAGTCATTTTGCTTCTCAAAATAAAGAAACAAAGTCTGGCAATTGCTTTTTTGATCTGTGTTGTGTAAATTAAAACAGTTTGGTTAGATGTCAGGTACCCACAACAAGCTATAGCACAGGAAAAACTTTAACCACTTAAAATTTTCGGACTTTGTCGTTGACCTCAATTATTTTTATTTTTCTCACGCTAACCCAAACCATAACCTGATACATTTACCTTAACATGAATTCCCAAGCCCTAATATTCAGTTTTATCACCGCATTTGGTATGTAGAATATTACTCGGGGCTTGCGCACATGATGTGAAGTCAGAAATTTCGCAAGTCAGAAATTTCGCTTGACACCGGTCTGCCGGTTGAATATCCGGCAGGTACGGATATCCAAACTGGGAACCAGATACAGATAAGGATAACCAAAAGGCTTTTCTTGATATTTCGAGGATTCGGACTCCTGGAAAAAGTTGCGTATAGCACAATCATTCATTTAGGATCTTTGGATACATCTTTCCAGCCTTATGTGCAATGACTCCAAGTATGTCTATGGTGTAATCTCAGAACCGTAGTGTAGATGCCCTACTGACTGAACACCCTAAGTTTGTCAGCATGAGTCTGCAGTGATGTGCCCGAGTCATTTTTGTCGAGTCAGAGTCATCTAAAATTTTTTCGAGTCAGAGTCATGATTTGGTCGAGTCGAGTCACTTCAAGTCATTGGTTTGCAAGTTCGAGTCACATGAAATTTCACATTTTTGTATTATATTTTTGTCCTATGAAATGGCGCCCAACATGCTACAAAATAGCGCCCGATAATTTCGAAAATGGTCCCCAACATGCTATTAAATGGTGCCCGACAGGTTAGAAACAGGTGCCCAATGTTGTTTCAACAAGTTTGATTGCAGGTTATTTATATTTAAGTTTTCTCAGTTTGCATTTTACTTGTCCCTTTCACTCTCAGTCATTTCAAAAAGTCTAGCCCAACTTTGCTGCAAGTGTTGCAACTGTAGCTTTTCGTGTAGGCAACTTTGGTATGTTAACTCTCTGAAGAAGCACTCGCACATGTACATACAGTCTAACTTGTATTAAGCGCATTCCATTAAACCGAATCGCGCAGGACGACTTTTCTTGATGCGCACCACGTGCGTCGGGAACGAAACGGGAAAAGCTGAACACCACGTGAGTGGCCGAAACGACGATTGATTGGAATCGTCTGGTAACCGATCCTAACCGCTACATAAAATAACGACACCCCCTTTGAAAAATTGGCGTCGAGGCAATGAAAGCCGAGACGAAGTTGGAGTAGGTGCGACAATGAATGTAGAGGGCAGTCGCGGAACGAAACGAACGCAAAAGGCGACACATGAGTTTACAAGGCTGTCGCGTAATGAAGACACAACGCAAAAAAAATCTTTACAAAGCACAACTAATACACCCGAGCAAATGAGGCGAATACAGCAAACGATACGATGGACGTTTGGGGGGTGTGTTGCGACCACAGATTACCGAGTTACAGCGTTGGTGCTGATTAAGAGCGTGTGCTGCTGCCTGCTGCAAGGAGAGGGTGGGGTAGGGTGCGTTGCTCAACGTGGAGTGGGGTAGTGAAGGTGACTAACAGGGAGGTGTGAGTGCCGCTGAAGGGTGTGACAAGGCGAAGAGGTGGTCACCAAAGTGAGTGAGGAAGGAGTTTGTAGCTGCAGTGGAGCCAGAAAAATATCGAGGGCAACGGGAGGACGCAGTCGTGTTGGGGGTCAGTGAATAACCAACATTGGTTGCGTGCAGGGAGTGAGAAAAAAAATCGACGAAGGGACGCAGTAGTGTTGGGGGTCAGTAAATGACCAACATTGGTTGTGTGCAGGGAGTGTGAGAAAAAAATCGATGAGAGGACGCAGTTGGGGTCAGTTAATGACCAACATTGGTTGCGTGCTGGGAGTGAGAATAAATCGATGAGAGGACGCAGTTGGGTCAGTGAATGACCAACATTAGTTGCATGCAGGGATTGAGAAAAAAAATCGATGAGAGGACGCAGTTGGGGTCAGTGAATGACCAACATTGGTTGCGTGCAGCGGGAGAAAAAATATCGACAAAGGTTGTGGGGTGTTGTGTGTGACACGCTGATTAGTGGAGTGGGAAAAGAAAAGTGGATTCTGGCAGCTGACGAGAGTGGATGTTGACAGCTGACGATTCAGAGGCACGAGCTTGCGAGTAGTTGTGTCTAGTTCGCTTGGTGCAAACGCTAAGTGGGGGGTTGCAAGTGCTCTGAACGGTATGCGAGCGAGCAGGTCGTGTGGAGTAATCTACTGTGGGTGTCAACGCGTGAACCTGATGCGGATGGAGAAATCTCCTGCAAGGGGGGCCAAACAAAGCAAACGTTGCCAGAGACAATTGTGCAATGCCGGTGTGATCAGGACCGTCAGTGTACAGAAAGGGCGATCGGATGGCCGAGATATGGTGCTCTGGCAAACGTTGCAAAGTTACAAGCTTGGTTATGCGAGCCACTGTCGTTGAGAAGCCATCACGCGAGATCCGGCTGTGGTGCTTCCCGTGAGAGGAGACAAATTTCCGCCAAAAGAGGAACAGGGAGGCACGGTAGATGAAAGCAAAAAAAAATTTTATAGGCAGTGTGTGGGAGAAGTGATGGGTGGGAGCGGCGGAGGGATTGAGGAAAAAAATGGCATGGGTGGCAAAGGACGCAGTAGGTGTGCTGGGGGTAGGTGAGAGATGTAGTATGGAGTTGTGGCAGGGCAGAGTGTCAGGCAAAGAATTTACAGGTCGTAGTTATATACAGAAAACGTTAGCTAACAAGCAGTAATCGCGCAAGTAGGACGGTGGATTAATTTGACGAGTGCGGGTATGCTGGTGGAAACTCGCCATCGAAAGGTGAAACAGGACACGACCTCCAATTGGGAGAGGTGACAAAGCAGAGGGTGGCAGTTGAAACTTACAGATTAAAAATTATTGTTGCTTAAGTCAAGTTAAGTTCGCAGTGCAACCTCGGTCTTGAACAGTTGATAAGAAAAAAAGTGGACACAGCAAACATGAGCCAAAGCACGCAACAATGGCAATTGTCTCAAACGAGACGTAACAGAAAAACACAGACAGAGCACAACTAAGCATCAAGGTGGTGCGCGAACTAATGTAATGCACTGCAAAACGAAAATGGGTGCAAATGCTCGAAAAGGACAAAGCCAGATGCTTTCAGTTGAATGCATGTTGCGCGCTGCTGTACAAAGTCTTACGCTCGAGACTTGGAGTCCAGGTCACATGTGTGGAAGAATGACGACTGTGAAGGTGAAACCAGCCTTGACATGGTAGAGGATAGACTTGCGAAATAGAATGCTTGAGGCGTGAGTCCAGTTTAGCCTACTCGAAGGCACCAATGTAGCTTTTCAGTAGACAACGTTGGTGTGTTTACTCTCTGAAGAAGCACTTGCACGTGTACATATAGTCCAACTTGTATTAAGCGCGTGCCATTTAAACCGAATCGCGCACGACGACTTTTCTTGATGCGCACCACGTGCGTCGGGAAAGAAAAAGGGAAAGGGCTGAACAGCACGTGAGTGGCCGAAACGACGATTGATTGGAATCGTCTGGTAACCGGTCCTAACCGCTACACAACAACTCGGTTAGTGTTGTGTTGAATTTGCGATTCGGCACGAACGGGATGTACGTGAAGAACAACACCCATATGTGTCGCAAACAAGCAGAAATAGAATGAGCACGATGTGGGATCTCTATTGTTGCTTGCTGCCACAGTGTGAAGCTTTGCATATTAGCCGCCTGGGCTTTCCAATAACAACAAAGTGGTGCTTTGACCAGGATGGGAAGGTGATGCCAGGTGCAACGTTCACAAAAAGAATGTGCGATCGATGCGGTTCACTGCAAAAAAGAGGGGACGTTGTTGCAACCTCTCAGTTGATGTTGCGGTGAAAGTGCGATTCATCACAAATGGGATGTGCGCAAAGAGCAAAACAAAAATACTGTATATGTGACGTGAACAAGCATAAATAGAGTGATCTCGTCGGGTGATCTCTATTATTGCTTGCTGTCACAGAGTGAAGCTTTGCGCATTTGCCGTTCAAGCTTTTTGATCACAACACAAGAAATGTACGTCCTTGTCTTGCGCATGCCTAACACATGAAAATGGCCAGAGATGAAAATGAACTTGGATTAAAATCTTGCGACATTTCAATCTATTGATGGATTTGGATGTTATTATTTTTGCTTGAACATATTTCGATTGGAATTGATTATTTTTTTTTGAACTTTATCGCAACTTTCGGTTCAATTTTGGGACTACAGGTTACTGCAAGACCGCAGGTTAACAGTGGATTGCAGCCACCAACACGTTTGTCGCAGGCACAGTGCTGTGTCGGAGCCATTTGTCGCAGGCACAATGCTGTGTCGGAGCCATTTGTCGCAGGCACAATGCTGTGTCGCCATGAGTCAACCAATGAAACAGTCGAACCGATGATCCTCAGCATAATAGCAATTGTGATTACACATTTGACCAGGTTCACTCTTCTATTGCTGCTACGAATTCAACGTTATATGTGGCGTAATCACGTCCTCACTTGGGCTTAGGCTAATAACAGTGGCAGAAATTTAGATTTAAACAAGATTCGGTTTCCGTATTTGCATTGTATTTTGCAATGTAGTTTTTGGATTGGATTTGAATCTGAAAGAGTTGAATCACTTTACTGGTATCTGGAAAATACTCAAGTCACAGCATGAGACACACTGCCAGGATCACAATATTCAAATACTGCATTAACCACGATAAAGTGTCAATATATTGTGCCCTGCTGACAAGCTTTGCAACCTGCATCTGCATGCGAAATAGCGGACATGAGTAAACTGCAAGCTCACCACTTCATGACACCAGAACAGCGAACCTACCTCTTGTGCAGTGTGTCATACATGCGAATAAACTGTTATTGCAAGAATCAAACTAATTAATTGAAACTGAACTACTGTGTTCAGATTTTCCGAACGTTTTTGGTTTTGGACCAAATTTCTAGGAGGGAAAACGCCCGTTTTCCCTCTTTGCAGACGCCCATGGTTACAGATTCACTTGTGCTTATTTTCACACAGCATAAAATGCGTGGCTTGCCGTTATCACCAGCCAGTTACTGTCTTGCTGCATTACCCGCCACGATGTCTGCGTTCAATCGCACTGCTGCCACAGGCTTCTCTACAAAATCAGTCGATTCACAAAAAAATTCACTAGATCTGAAACAAATTCACTAGATTTAAAAATTTTTGTCGAAGTTTGCAGTTTTTCTTGAAATGATTTAGTTATTCACTTTATCAACCCAAAACCTCTACATCACTTGGAAGTTTGTTACAAGTTTGAAAATAATTTTCATTGAAATATGTTCGTAAAAGACTGTGACACCTTGGAAAGCAGATGAAATCTGTGTGAATTTGAATATTGTTTTTGGAAAAAATTTATGTGATTTGGTTGTATGCAAAAAATAAATTCAGTCAGTGAAGGACTGGTCCGAAGAAAGACAAAAGAGTTGTCTAATGGAGCTAAATGCCAAGTAGGATTCGATCCAAGCAGGGCGCAAAGAGATGCGACCGGCATGCCGAGCAATATATCGGGCACCCATTTATAATGCAATGAATTACACTGAAAATGTGTACGCGTCCTAAAGGTGTTGTAAAAGGAAATTCGCCCAAGTGTGAAAATGTTCACTGCGGAATGATAAGGGAGCATTGCTCAACCTTATCAAACGGCCTCCCGAGGCGCTAAGCGGAACAAGGTGAACCTTGAATGGCTGAAGAGGGTGTTTGCAATGACTGAAGGAAAACGCATACAACAATTTCGATGTTTCGGAAATATTTTTTGTCGTTTTTTTTGCAACGCTATGTTATCATTGCAGGTAGAGCTGCAATGTAAGTGTCACAGATCTTTACTTTTAAATATAAGCTGTATTGCTATTTGGATTTGTTTCAAAAATAGGATAGCTTGAAAATATTTAGAAGCTACAACGTATGTACGAAGGAAGTAAGCTTCGAAAATAAATTTAAGCATTAATAAATATAAAACTACGCACATCTACTAAAGAAAGGTAATTGAAAAAATAGCATATTAGGAGCATCAAAAACAAGTGAAGTGCAATGCAGAATGTTGTTACAGGGAACGGTATCAGAAGCAATGGGAAAGCTTGCCTGAAGATATTAAACCTAAGACAAGACACGTTGGGTGCCAAATATAACAGCATGTTTGGGTCTCTTCCCAAAGTGCTGTTTTTAGATACAGATTCATTTTTACAAGTGGGTCCGCGACATTGCCGTATCAAGGACAGCAATAACAAATCTCACTCGTTTGTTAAAACCGCCCTGCTTACCTCTGATACCTCATTAAACTTGTCAACAAGATAAAATGCAATCTGTATTTTCTAGTTAATCGTATTTTATTTTATTTGATACACAAATATAAACAACAACAGGTATTCATCAATATAAAATAAATGACCCATAAACGAATTCTCTCGAATTAAATTCACAGTCAAGAACATTTCATGCAACAACTTCGGCAATCAGCAAATCTGTCCTATGTACTAAAGGTCTCCTGCAATGTACAACATACTTCAAAACTTACTGCTTACTAATGCAGATTGTTAAAGTACAGATCAGTCTTGTGAATAAGTATGATCGTGTAAAAGTCTCTCGACCAGAGCGTGATCATTAATTACAGAGCTAACCAGTTTCCTATGTAAAGGTCACGTTTTTCAAACCGTTCGTTTGAGCACGCGTTTTAAGATTTAATGTCAACAAAGTGAGTTTTTGTGTTGGCTTGGGCTTTCTCGAAAACGGTAGGAAACTGTATTCTGGAGTTTCCAATTTTACGGTCCTGAGTGTCATAAATTCACCCGGACAAAGCCAATTTATCGTTTTGGGTGACAGAAATTAACCCGGACAAAGCCACCCGTGTTGATTGAAAACAAGTCGTTCTAAGTGACTTTGTTTTCAGTCAGAAACTCTTGATTGTGGATCTAGTGGCATGTCGCACTGCTAGGGTTCCACAACTTAACCGGCCAGGTGGTGTACAAGGCGGCAGAGTTGGTTTTACTTCCAAAGCAAAAACTTTAAGAGTTTTAATACTCCAGAAGGAGAGCAGTACCGTCGGAAGGTCGTAAGTACCAATCTGAATCCTTATTGCTAAAATCTTCCTATTTATAGGGACTCTGTTTCCGGGGTAATTCCCATAAGGTTCATAAAGCCTCATTAATTTGAGTGGTATCTCTTGATAGGTACTGCGTCATATTGCGTAGCAACGTCGCCATTGTTCTTCCGGCTTTTCGCCTGATTGGGGCGTGGTTCTACGTCATTTTGCCTAGCAACGCCGCCATTGTTTGTCTGGCTTTTGCTCGAATAAATCGTGACAGGAAGCTTGATAGAAGGCACGCTTAATGCGTGCTCGCAGGATTGTTTTGTTGTTCAATATTTCAGTTGTAGTAGGCAATGTGCCTGCTACAATGCTGAAGCCTGGAAAATGTCATACCAACAATCATCAGGAGCTGAAAACGACACCACACACGGAGTATTTTAGACCAATCTGCCTAACATTTATATAATTATTTCTTCTGCAGCGTTCCTGCAACGAAATGAAAATACCGTCATGGTCAATATTGCAGTGATAAACTGTGCGAAAGTGAAAAATATTAGAAACCCAAATTAAAAGCACTTGTATGTTCTGTTGGTGCAAATCTCCAAACACCCATTCACGTAATTAATTGTTTACGAATTGAAAATGGCAGAAAAGTTACAAAAATGACAACCGATTTTCTTCAAAATATACTTTGCAAAAACTCACTGGATTGCATTGAAAAATCACCAGATCAATAGGCCAGTCTAAAAATTACTATGCGTGGCAACAGTGTTCAAAAGCAACAAGCGGTGAAACGCCTTTTATTGTAACTTGAAGCGAACCTTTGAAGATTTGCTTCCGTGATATTGTTACGCAATAAACACCAACACCAGAAAAACATCGCTCCCAAGTTTGGCTACGCAAAGGAGTGAACACGAGTGAACTGCAATCTCACCACTGCATGACACCAGAACAGTGAACTTGGGTGTTGTGCAGTGTGAGTGTCATACCGGAAAATGCAGTGGCATTACAAAAATTTGATGAACTGATCGGAATTGAGCTACTAATTTCATGCTTTCTAGAGAATCTTGGTGCTTAGTTTCAATCTTATAGGGGGGAAATGCCCGTTTCCCCCCTGCGGACGCCCATGGTCAGAAGTGATGGCGACATTTTTTTGAAAAATTTCGGAAAAGTGCACAAATTTTGAAGTCTCGAGTCTCAGTCTCGGTCTCGAACTTCATGTCTCGAGTTTCGGTCTCGGAGTTTTTGATGAAGTGTTGGTCTCGGTCTCGTCTCGAAATTTTAACCAGGTCTCGGTCTCCGTCTCGAAGGTTACGGTCTCGACTACATCACTGGTTGTTAAAGCCCACATAAACATACTGTTGTTGAATTTTGATCATATAAACGAAACAAATTTTTTCTAAAAACTGTTTCTCACAGTTGGAGTGTTATTAGATTACTTTTTCAAAGTGTAACAAGATTAAAAAATGTATAATCTTCACATGTCTGGTCAGGAGCTAATCCATGGGGGCGATCGCACCGATCGCCCCCCCAACAAACCTACGTTAGTAACTATCTTCACCATGATTTTTACAATTCGGAAAAGAGCATTCGCGATATAAGGCCGTTTTGTCGTCCATTGTTTTGTTATAGTAGTGTTGTGAAGTATAGCCTACTTCATCTCTCTTACAGGAGTGAACCGGTGTTGAACATGATCCGGTTTTCCGGATCGCGTTCCAACCAGATTCTGCAAATTCAGAACGGATCCGGTTCGGAGTGTATTTCGAAAAAAATCACCACCGGATCAGATGCGGATATACAAACTGCCTTGATCACTGCAGTCAAATGTTTAATCAGAAGTTTTTCTGATATGAACTGGATTAGATCAAATATTTGAGCAGTACTACCGGATTAGCATTGGACTGGAATGCAAAATGAAAATATTGGATTAGGATCGCAAAAATGTCCAATCCGTTCAACACTATAGTGAACCTGTAATGAGACTTGACTGCCAAATATTATTGAAATCGCCCCCTTAACCGTACTGGCTGGATCTGCCCCTGTGTCTGGTACAATCCGATGAAAAAGACCGAAGCAAAAACTCCATCCCATTCGTTACTATGGTTCCAGTTGGTCTACAGTACTATATAACATCGACTAAAATTTGGAAATTGGCAAGTAGAACAATCAATATGTTCAACTATTGGATTTTCCACATTTGGGATTGTTTTCAATTTTTTGTACTAGGACCATCATGAAAAAATAACGAGAGCACCAAATTACCGCTATTCCTGCATTTTAGAATCGACTCGACATAAAAACTAAACACAAAGATTTGTCCTAACGATAATGATACGTCAGAAGTTTCATCTGTCAAATACCACAGCTAACAATGTGTGCTGTTCAAATGACAAATGATAAACTTTGAAAGCTTCAGAATATTTTTGAATGTGTCTTTTTTGCATAAGTTCGAATTTTTGGTAATAACTGCATTATTGGACAAGGGTTATGCAGTTTTTATGAAAATGCATGCAAACTTTGCATCCGCCTCAAATCGAATTTCACAAGGCAGGAAGTGAAAAGCGTAGGTTGTCTTAGAAATTTCAGAGGTTTTCGATAAGAGTCATTGTTATAAAATTAGCCACAATTTTTTTAATTGCAATCAGACTATAGGCTACATCAATTCGAAAATGTTTTCCGTATAGATATTGAAGTTGTGCAGTATTTCGCTGAAAGGATGATATGAGCACTCGCCACTCGAAAACTTGTTAACAAAGCCATTCATCTACACCAGTGGTTCCCATTCCCGACCATTTTAGGCTTGCCGCACCCTACGAAAGAGAAATATAATTCGCGGCACCTAGTGACACCCATATCGCAATTTGGTTTGAGGTTTGGCGACATTTTGAAAATGTTTCAATGATATATTGAAAAAAGTATTAGATCGCGGCACCCCAGTTGGGAACCACTGACCTGCACTCTCCAGCCAAATATGCAAGAGAAATCAACACGTTTTTTCACAGAGTTTTAAAAATTATTCCGTCAGTGCGAGTCAAAACATACATTTAAAATATTTTGCTTGCTGGGAATTAATGACATTTACCCCCTTAATAACAGTTTATCGAAGTGTTTTTGTCAAAATGACACCCTAAAATTCTGCCACGACACCCTAAATTCTGAAAGCCAAAATATGTTTTTGCCTTGCATTGAAATAAAACGATTTGAGGAAAGCACGTTTTCCTGCACGTGGTTATTGCAACAGACGGCTGCAATGTTATAGGCCGACACAATTTTCTGGCGCAGAAGTTGGAAGCGAAAATTGTAAGTATGGTATCTGTGTATTGTCATGCGCACCGCCTCGCTTCGGCCTGTTACTATACTGCCGCAGATTTGTACAGTACGGTGTACGAAACTGCGAAAGCATTTGCAATTATGGAAGTGTTTTACTGTTTCACCGTTGCAATCGGCTTGCCTGGCGGTGTATCAGACTGCAACGACGGCAAAATGTCGGTAGTAGCAGCGCGCATGCAAAACAAGGTGGTTGTCGAGTGAGGCAACAATGAGACCAGGAGTGAGATTTTGACTATTTGGGCCGCATTGAAGCAGATGTCAGAAAATAAAAATGATGCAATGTGCGTTGTTTTACTGCGACTTCTGAAAACGAAAAATTTCAACATGGTGCTTTCGTTTTGTCAAAATTGCCACCTCACCTGACAGAACTGAGCAAAGTTTTTCAGGCGGGATGTTTTAACTTTGCTCAGATGAAAGCTTCCGCAGAACTGTATATCAATAAGCTCACTGATGCCGCTGCTAAATCCGAGCTTGAAGGTAACTGCCAAAAGTTTGATTGCGAATCAGGAGAACTTAGAACGCCGGGTGGTTTGGCTGACTCGTGTGTGTCAAGTGGCATGGCGTTTTGGGAGGGCACCGAAAGATTGACAAATTGATCATACCCATACATAGAAAGGGAGACAGGCGTGAATGTATTAACTACGGGAGCATCTCTTTGCTTAGCTTCCCAGGAAGGGTGTATGCCAAGATGCCGCGAAAATTTTGAACCAAAGCTGGATGATACCCAATGCGGTTTTAGTCGCGGCCGTAGCACTCTAGAACAAATTTCCACTCTCCAACAAATTTTCGAGAAATCCTAGAGCAGGGCCGGTTTTAAGCCGATTTGACTGATTTCTGCTAATTGTGCCCCGCGCCAAAGGGGGCCCCGCGCTACGCCTACTAACCAACACAAATTTACACTTTCTATGAAAGCTGTTTGTGTATAGTGTCGGCGTGGGGCTCAGTGTTTTTAAGGTGTTTTGAGAGACCATAACGATTCTCAATTTTTTCCAACGGTCTCTCAAAATACACGAAAACCTTGCTTTACAGTCCCCTGCGTAGTCAGATAAAACAGTTGCGGTCTCTCAAAATGTCTTTGCAGTCAGCAAGGTCAAACTTTAAGAATAACCAGGGGTGTAGTAGGGTGGGAACGCATGGGAACGGCGTTCCCACACCTTTTTTTGCTGTGGGAACCAGTGGTGGGTTTAAGATTGGGGGAGCCCGAGGCAAGACTAAAAAGGGGCCCTCTGATGACGTCATCATATTCAGCCAACCGTGATAAGCACTTTTGATCAAGCCTAAGATATGGCCACCGAAGGATACGTTCCTGAGACTACGGCGTGACTGACATAGCAGGAGGCGCAAATGCAAAGGGGTGTTCATGATACACAACTTTGAAAACACTGAAAGGTTGGAAGACAAGGCAGGCAACACACCAAAGTTGGGCAATAGCAAGTTGGCATCGCCTCCACATTTTATTTTCACTCCCCATTTCTCTGCATTCACCATGAATAAACTACAAAGTTTACCCCTTTGAAAGTTTCACACTTTCCCCTTTGATAAAATGCTTGGTAGCTGGTAAACTGAATTTGTTCACATTAATGTCTTTATGGGAATGTATGAAACCATAAACAACAACCAAGAAGATTTAAAACACTAAATTTGCTTTAAATTTCATCCTTCTTTCTGCTGCTCCACTTACTTTCTATACAAATGTGGATACTTTCTGTTCAAATGTGGCATTTTCATAAAATTATCGATACACCAAACACTCCAATCTCTAACAATCATCATTTGGTGTAAAAATTATCATTTGGTATAAAAAGTTGTTATTTGCTATAAATATTTGCTCTTATTTGATAGCTTTTTTTCAGAACTTTTTGGAAGAAATTTTAACCCACAATTTTTTAGGCATAGTAGTTGATTTGAAGGTTTTCTTTATTTGCTCATTGTAGATGGTGGTGGGGCCCCTTTGAAAATATAGCACTTACACAATAAAGTTGCTGTTTGGGCCCCTTTCAAAGAATAGTACTTGCATATTACAGTTGTTGTTGGTGGCCCCTTTGAAAGCATAATAGCCTACTTACACATTGCAATTGCTGTTGGGGGCCCTTTGAAAGCAAGCTACTTACTCATTACAATTGCTGTTGGCAACCTCTTTGAAAGCAAGGAATTTTACATTACAATTGCTGTTGGGGGCCCTTTTGAAGGCATAGTACTTACACATTACAGTTGCTGTTGGGGGCCCTGTGAAAGCAAGGTACTTACACATTGCAATTGCTGTTGGGGGCGCCTTTGAAGGCATGGTACTTAGACATTACAATTGCTGTTCGGGGCCTCTTTGAAAGCAAAGAATTTTACATTACAGTTACTGTTGTGGCCCTTTTGAAATCAAGATACTTACACATTACAACTGCTGTTTGGGGCCCCTGTGAAAGCAAGCTACTTACACATTACAGTTGCTGTTAGGAGCCCGTTTGAAACAGAGTACTTATGCACTACAGTTTCTTTTAAGGGCCCTTCAATGAAGCTTGAAAGCAGAGTACTTACACTTTTCAATGGCGTTTGGGGGTCCCTTTGAAAGCAAAATACCTGCACATTGCAGTTTCTGAAGGGGGGCCATTTTGAAAGTAAAGTACTTGCTTATGACCTGCTTTGTAGCACATTATATGAGTGAATAATGCATTTTTCACCAAAAATAAGAAAAATTTATGAGCATAACACCTGAAAGGGGACCCCCAAAAAGGGGGGCCCGAGGCAAGTGCCTCGCTCGACTCCCCTTAAACACACCACTGGCGGGAACGCGTTCCCACACCTTTTTGCGCTGGCAAGGTTACTTGATGATGTGGGATCCAAACGATTACATTAAAACATGGTTGCGATTTTACGGATGTGCTAGAGACAGGCAGAATCGCACTGTTAGTCAAAAGTCTACAGTGAAACACGAAGATCCAGTGTAAAAATACTTGTAGGAGAATGCTCACTTTTATCGAACTATTTTGTGCAGTCTTCCTTTTTAATTGGTGTGGGAACGAGGTTCCCACACCTCTTTTTTAGCACTACACCCCCGAGAATAACCCTGGCGGGCCTCATTGTATTTTGTAAACGTGGGATCCCCTGCCAAGGAAAATCAAAATCTACGTGAACCGCGCGGTTTCACCCTCATTAAATTATTTGGTAAAAATGGTCATTGCAAATCTTCAGTAATGTGCAGCCAAACTTTTGCATGGCATCTCGTTAAGGCAGAGAGGCTTAAGTTTTAAAGCTATTTTCTGTTTCATTGAAAAAGTGTTTCGTTTTTATCAGGTCAGGTTTTAATAGTTGTTGCAAAATACGGTTCAATAGTTGTTGATATTTCAGTAATTACTACTGCTTGTATTCTGAAGGCACCGTTTAGTTCGTAACTGAAAATGTGTACTGCTTCATCAGTCTTTAACTAGCGTTGTTCATGTTCCCTCTCGCAGCGATTTGATGAGGCAACCCGAGATTGACGAAAACTATTGACTTAAACCTAGTTTTAATTATGAATGACTATATTTCAGGTGTGCAAAAACTAACGGTTTCTCAAAAAGTAACACAAAATTACTAACAGTAGTTCTGTAACAGAAGTGAGAATTTGGTTCAAGTGAAGAGATCCTCATGGTGTTGTTGTGGTGAAAATTGCATCATGAATTATTACCGAAGCAAGGATTATGGCAGGGGCGGCCAAACTACGGTTTGCGGGCCGCATCCTGCCCGCCGACCAATTAATGCAGTCCGCCAAACGCCTTGCACATCTTTTCAAGCACCACGTTTCCGACTGTGGACAGCAGTGCAACACAGGATTGGCTGCTGCCTGTCTTTTGTTGACTTCGCACTGTATCCACCGCTCCAGTGACCAGGCAGTCGCGAATTTGGCCCTCGGGTCGAAACGTTTGGTAACCCCTGGATTATGGCATCAATCGTGCAGATTGGTGTCGTAATTTCTTAGAGCCTAATAAAACGAAAGTTGCAAAAATTCTGAAAAGGTGCAAAGTGGAATAATTTTCGTGGAAGCTTAAGGCTACCACATAACTTGCCTGTATTGAAAAATTAAAAAGTAGGTTTAAACTTATTGGAAGATCTACAATCAATTTACATATTTGTTGATTGTTGTGGCGCTGTCCATTGCAGTCTCTGCTGGAGAGGTCTTAGCGTCGCCTTTCAGGCCTCGTCTTTTAATATCACCGATTTATATCATTATGACTTCAGTGTTACTAATGTACTGATGATGGTAGTAGAAGTTACCGAAACGTCTACGAAAATGTCATTTATACCCATTCAGGCGCGCAACGAGGGGGGCATTTGGGGCATTTTCCTCCCCCGAAAGTGTCAAAACATTGCATAGCAATTTTGACATTTGCAGAAACTTTCAAAGAAAAAAGATGCAATTTTATATTCTAATCATTTTTAAGAAGTTTTATTGGAATTTTTCTTTGTCCTACTGGTAAATTATCTCCTTAAAAGATTTACTTGAGACAGGTTATCGGATCGAAAATTTCGTAAATGATTGGTATTTAACTACAAATATGCAGGAAGTGTCAAAATTTGGAAGATAGTTTAAAATGTTCGTATTTCTAAGGCATTTTTAACCTATTTGTTAGTGTACTATTTTTTCTTAGACAGGCCTCAATGTGCCCTCGTGAAACTTTATAGCATTAGGGTACTGTTGAACCGTGAAAATTGCTGAAACTTTCAAATTGATTAGAGAAATCTTGACATAACAGTTAGTGCCACGTCAAACCTCCTGTTCTTCTACGACCTTTTGATTACTTTTGTTAGAGGCAAAGCGGACGTAGTGCATATCTTTAAAAAATGTTGTTTAGCTGCATTTTCGGTTCGAAACGTGATAGTTTTTAACTAAATTTAGCGTGAGATCCCGTCACCCTTGACATAGGCTATCCCTCAAGTTTGGGATCTTCATTTGTGATAGAAATTCAAACACATGCCAGAAGAATGGAGCTAGAACAAATTTGCTAAACAAGACGAAAATTAGGCAGGATTACTACTGTAGTAGCCTACACATCTGTCACACTAAAGCCGTGACTACACTAGTTGAGTACGGAACCAGGTGTTTGTATGAGGATACTAACTTTTACTCTGTCCTGATCGTTCGCTCTGCATCTTGATTAAAACTGAAAAATTTTCATTTTCGGAAATATTGCGAAGAAAACTTTTATTTTTTATGATTATATGACCTACTATTGTTTGTCAATTGTTTTGCTTCTCAGAGTAAAGGAATAAAGTTTGGCGATTACTTTTTGATGTGTGTTTGTGAATTAAAACTTTTTGGTTAGATGTCAGATACCCACAAGAAGCTACACTACGGGAATAAGTAAAACCAGTGAAAAATATTGGACTTAATCTTAGACTTCGATTATTTTTCTTTTTCTAACGATAACATAAACCCTAACCCGACACACTTGCCTAAACACCAAACCCTAAGCCCTAATCATCAGTTTTCTCACCGTATTTTACATGCAGAATGTTGCTCTGTGTATGTGCATATGGCGTGAAGTCAGAAATTTCGCTTGACATTGGTGATTCTGCCTCCAACGCTGTTGTAAAATGTTCTAATTTTATTAACCAGCGTTGTGCAGAATGTGTGTGTTTGTGTACTATGGACGTCGTGTCTGCGGGCAAAAATACATTATTATTATATGTGACCGTTTGCGAAAAATTTGTACCACGGTTGAATAACCACGATGACGTCATCGAACAAAATTTCATGAAAATTGCCCCCCCGAAATGAAGAGCTGGTTGCGCCCCTGCATCCATTGCTTTGACTTCAGCGAAAATAATTTTTTACTTCTCCGCGATATTCAAAACCTGCTCTAATAAACGGTTTGTACTCCTTTAATCGATGCTATATTCAGTGGATATTACTGTAAACATTTTTCACGTGTAAAGTATATAGTCACAGGCAGGTGTTATACCGATTTCTACCATTATGACTTGATGCACTCTTCAAAATTTCTACACACCACTAAGTGGGGCCCTGCAAAGTGTTTCCAATCGAGCCCCGCACTTGCTTACAACGGCCCTGCCTGGGAGCATGCATTTCACCCAGCCGCAAAACGCATTTTGCCAATAATGAAAAAAAATATGGTTATGAAAAATATGTTGATTTCGTAGAATGTAACATATCCCGAAAAAAATCACATTATGCAAGATGTCCGGTTCTCGAACTGTTGTGCAATAGCTTATGTGGCCCTCTCCCAAACAATTTGAAGATCCCTGGTCCAAATGAATTGGATAGACAGCCACAGACGCGTCAACGAGGGTGTCAAGGTTGGGAACTGCAGATGAACCGTTTGCTTTTTGCGAACGAATTGGTACTGCATGTGTGGATCTTCTCAACAGGGTCTTCAGCACGCACATGATCGGTTTTCTGCTGCGTGCAACTGAGCAGGAACGAAAATCAGGGCTAAAAATTGAGGTATTGTGTCTCTCAAGACGCCCAAGGCAGTGTATTCTACATGTGTGCGGAAATACACTGCTGCAGGTGGAGACGTTCAAGTAGCTTGGGGTGGTATTCAAGAGCGACGGAAGTGGGAACAAAGGGATTGATACACGGATTAGTAAAGCAAACGCAGTTCTGCGTTAGCTTTATTGCTCCGTGGTGACGAAACGGGAGCTTTCAAAGACCGCAAAGCTTTCAGTTTTTAAATCGGTCTTTGTTCCAATCTTCACCTGTGGTCGTGAGTGTTATGTGACAACTGGAAGAATACTGTCAAAAGAACAAACGGCAGTGCTGGGATATTTGCGAAGAGTTCTTGGTGTTACACGTGGTGACAAAGACACAGGTCTGAAATCCGTAACGCTCGGGATGTCAAGCCACTTCTCCTAATTGAGAGATCCCAGCTATGTTACTTCGGTTATGTGTCCAGAAGGTCTCAGGAAAGAATGGCGAAGTAAGTCCTTCGGGCCAGAACCGTCGCCAGAAAGTTTTCGATAGGGGGGCTTTGCGTTTGTGAGGGGGCTTGACATTATAAAATTAACCAAAACTCCACTGATTTATAGTGTTTCACGTTTCAATTTGGGAGGGCTTGGAGCTTTGTTTGAAGGGGCTAAGCCCACCAAAGCCCCCCTGTGGCGACGGAACTGCTTCGGGCTCGGGCTGCAGTCCACACCCATGGGAAAGCGACCCAGAGGTCGTCCAAGGACCAGGTGACGTGACTTCATCTCCGACCTTGCTTGGTCCTGTCTTGGTGTGGAGCGAGCAGAACTATCTGAGATTGCTGTTGATCGTGACGTATTTTGGGTCCACCTAGGGCTGCTGCCCCCGCAACTCTTGCCAAAGGAAAAGCGGGCACGAATATGAGTGAATGAATGAGTATGTAGGCCTACATTGAATTTTTCTATTTATGAAATTAACTTTAGGTTGTTTGCCAAATGTAAATGTCGTATTCAAATAATTAAGCATATTTTCACGGAAACTTGCGTTTTTGTGAAAATCAAGTATCAGACATAGAAGGGAAAATGGTGTTGACACCCTAAAGCTCCACCACGACACCCTTTCAAAAACCTTAAAAAACACTGATAATGTAATAAATAAGATTCATTACAGAAGACCGTGGGGCCTCCAAAAGCGCAGGGCCGTAGCAATTGCTACATTTGCTACTATGGTTAATCCGACACTGGTAGCAGTGCTTCCACCATTTAAATTTCAGACAAAAGATTGAGAATTGAGGTCCAACCAGCACAGACTAATGGGGTAGAAAGAGTAAAGCGTTTTGCGAACGCCCATTTGCATTGCATTGGCAGCAACCTGAAGAGGATAAGCAAAATTTTGACGTTGCCCCCACGAAAAAGTTTCTGCGGACGCCCATGGCTGCTGCCTGTTTCTTGTTGACTTGTCTACCACAGCAGAACTTAGCTGCAAGCAGCGCTATAAAAGTGCACAAGAAATGGTATGATTTTATTGTTATTATTGTACTATATTGCATTTTAGCAATTTATTTTGAATAGAATACGTAAATCGCACTGTATCAGGCCCTCCAGTGGCCAGGCGAATTCAGCCCTCGCGTCAACAAGTTTGGCCACCCCTGCCCTAGAGTGAAAATAAAAAAATGCAGGGACGCCAGAAAGCGGGGAAATGGCGGGAGCATTGACCCCCTGACCTTTGCAACAGGGTGCCATTTCATAACAATATCATAAGTAATTTCATGGTTTGTCAATACCGAATTAAAATAAATTTATTGCAGCTGTTTGCGCACCCAGAAAATTCGGAAGGATTTTCTATAATTTCTGTTATTATTTTTGAGGTAAAAATTGTTGCTAGACAGAAACAAGCATAATTGGTAACGATTTTTGTTTTTTATAAATTTACACTTCCCTCAACTCTATCACTGCTTCCCCTGCCCTTCCGTTGCTCCGGCATCCCTGGATGAATGTGAATGAAATGTGCAATTAAAACGCCTTGCGCATTAGCTGACATTGACATTTTTGTCGCAAACTTTGGCAAGAAAGGCACTGCTGGTGCTTGATCGTGCTGACAAACGTGATGATATATTGGACTGAGGGTGTATTGATGCAATTTTTTTTTATCTTCGCATCATTGAATCACATTGTTTGCGTCTCTAAAGCACAGGCTTGATCTTGTTTGCCTTTGCTTGATAACAGGACGAAAATAGCGTTGCCAATGTCCACGAATCTCATAATCGCTTACGTAACGCACTCATCAGTTCTTTCGCAACGACTGGCAGGTGCTGCACAACAGCTCTGAACTTTGTTTGCAATTTCACTGCTCGAGGATGTTTAATACTTGTTTCGAAATGTGTTTGTGTAATGCAAGGCAGCTCGAAAGTGAGAGAAAAAATAATGCGATTGCACTTTACTCTACATCTCAGATTTTCGCTTAATCAAGGATTCTCTTCCAAATTTCATAGGGGTGCAGAGCGATGTAATACTTTGAACTCTTCCTGGCCTGGAACTCGATCGCGTATTCATTCATTTTCATACATGTTTTTCTTATGGGGAGAGTCACGGAGGCAGCAGCCCTAAGACGACTCGAAATACCTCACGGTCAACAGCAATATCAAATAGTTCTGCTGGCTCCACACCAAGATGTCGGAGATGAAGTCACATCATGTGGTCCTTGGACGACATCTGGGCACCTGGTCCTTAAACGACATTTGTCACAGGGACAAAATGAAACTGTTTCGTGAGGCGTATGTGTGCCTCTGGCCAGGAATTGCAGCCTTTGTGCTTTAAACGAAAGCAAATGCCGAACAACCCTTAGTGGACTTTCGAGCACAAAAATTTGGGTGGGGCCAAAAAATTTGGGGGGACAAAATGTTTGATTTTAGGCGAATAGTACTATTTTGTTTGGAAAAACGCCTCTCAAAGCACAAAATGACTAAATGTTCTAAAAATTTGGGGGAGCTATTGTGACGGAGTGTCACAATATGGATGAATTTATTGGAGTTTGTTGTAAAAGTTATATTCCTAAAAGTATTGCAATTATGCAAACCAATCTGGGCATCGCGGATTTGGAGATGTTGTTTACAACGCTGCGAACGTGTGTGAACCACACTTCGTGACAGGAAAACAGTGTGCTTGATGGAAAATCGTGTGACGTCTTTCCGGAAGCGATACCCGCATCGCAGCCGTGCAGAACCTTAAAAATAGTTGTTGTGTTCAAGCAGCTCTCTTTTCATGAAGGCACGTTTCGAAAGGGCGTTTCTGCAGATCGCCTTCCTACGAATCTCCGTACTGTCATTCTGGTATCAATTTAATTTTTAACTGTGAAGTGATCAAAACAGAAAGTTCT
>Ga0210059_1001030_pt1 | contig 40272 bp, 27 predicted proteins | sample Ectturendosymbi2_FD_188042 | JGI IMG/M metagenome (GOLD analysis project Ga0210059, IMG submission 188042) | Ecteinascidia turbinata endosymbiont from Florida, USA - Sample 2 (SPAdes) (version 2) | ecosystem: Host-associated > Tunicates > Ascidians > Unclassified | place: Key West, Florida... | reverse complement strand
TGGAGGGTTTGCAAAAAGTGGTGAGATGGTTTTTGGACGCAGACGATAGCCCGAATTCCCACCAAAACGTAATTATTACTTTTTGGCCCATTTACAATGTTCCTTGAAATTTGCATGCAAATTTATTCCATGGTATTTGCATTAAGTCGACAAATTAACAAGCAAAAAATATGCGGAAACAGTTAATCTCCTTTGCGCAGGTAATGAACTTTTCGTAAAATATCAAGCTGAAGAGGGGGTTTTAACCCCACCCCCCTTGCGTACGCCCTTGCTCTGGGATTAGGCCACTTGCGTGTAAGAAATTAACTTTGAAGTTGTTTAAATTATCTGCATTATACGTCAAGGGACCTACGTGCTACGTGTGATCATAGAGCCAATAAGGGTTTCATATCGTTTTCACACATCTTGCAGTAGTTCCAGGCTATGACATCACAAATACTGATCAGAACAGCATTGCTTTGCGCGACATACGTTTTCGAAAGAGTGTTTGTTTGTGCTTCGTCATAAAATATAGCGAGTCTGCAGTGATTAATGCGGTAAGCATTTTTAGATGCACATTGTGTCGAACTTGGCCTTCAGTTTTAATGAAAGCACACACGCAGAAGAAACGCAGCAAGTCGTTTGGCATGTATTTGTCACAGAGATTCCATTTGTTTTTATGTATTCCACAATATACTGCAAAAATTAGTCTACTTTTTCCAATGTAAATAAATGGTGCAATCACTTTTTAACGCAGTTATACGCACACACAAGAAAGTTTGTATTCAGCATTTAACGAACTGTCTACTACATGATTTATGAGAGGATCTGACAAGTTTTTCTACTTTGGTAGCACCGAGAGAACATGTGACTTGCAGTCGAATTTGAAAGGTTAAAATTTAATTGAATTTAAATTGAAGTTGGAATCTTCACGGTTGCCCGGTAATGTAACGCTTTTTTTGAACAACTTCTGTTCTGAGAAAAAAATGCGGAAGTCTACAAAGTTCTGCTGGAAACAATCAACACCAAAACAGCTCCAGATCTGCGTCTCAGTTCAAGATGAACGATTGAACTGTTTTATGCGCTTTACTTGTGTAAACCTTGGAGGAAAATTATTTGTATTTCTTTGTTCAGACTCCGGTGCGTTCAGACAAATACATTCCCCCTCACATCGCTTCGATGAAGTTCGAAGAGAACGAGGCGGGGGCCAAAGCGTCTCGTGAGGTCGAAAAATCAAAACAACGCGCATTACAATCGTCGATCATATCTGAACTCGTGCAAGAGAATTCGGACATGCCCTTGGAAGTCTCCCACCATTCACATGTTAAGACAAGAGTATTGAAAGACAAACAAGAAAGAAATCGGTTAGTGTTTTAGTTTTGTACCCTTTTGATATGAATCACAAGATATAAACTCCTATACCAGTTGGCATACAAATAGAATCATTTGAATAAGATGATAGGACTGACGATGCGTATTGTTACGTGAAATCGATTTCCTATTAGAAATTTGCGGTTGAGTCCTTGCTTCTTTCACCTGTGGAGTGAAGTTACTTGAACAGAGATATGTGCAAGTTTGAATCATCGCAAAAAGATGAAAGCAGAGCCCAGTCGACTGATTCCTCGAAAACTTAGAGCTTTTGTTTGTCATGCACATATCAGCAACAACTGCGCACAGTTCGACACATCTGCTGACTCACCTCACTAAAACTTCTACGAGACTGGTTCCGAGTTTCGCCGCTGCTTGGTTTGGAATGTCTTGTAACATATCACGTATGCAATGGTACAGTGTGTGTAATGTATCATTTGATGAATATTTTGTCTGAATTTTCTTCTTTGCTTACTTTCCATACAGAACTCGAAATACAGGTATATCCACAGCGCAAGGCTTAGTACGTTGTTCGCCAATCGGCTTCTTTTCCTTCGCTATTCTCAAATTTATGCTCTTAACCACGGTTGGGGACGCAACAGGAAACGTAGCTGTTGCAGCGATGTGGAAAAACACTTTGAAGCAATGCTGAATTCAACAAAAACCTACAATATTGACACCTTCATAAAGCGATATCGGAACAACCAGGCGGTGTAGTTCCCCTTCCCCCCCTAAAAAGTATAAACAAACTGCAGCACCAGTTCTTTCTCTAAATGACAAAAGTGTGAAGTTCGTAGTGGGGTATTACTGCACGCTTCATTGAAGGATGGCAATGATACTCAGAAGACAGTGAAAACGCTTTATTGTGCAGCAAACAACCTTAAAGGAACCTTTGCTTAGTATGCTGCTGCAGTTGAAAACACTGTTTCGCGCCTATTAAATTGTGGTGCAAGTGCACACAGTTTATTGAACACCGTGCCGCCTCCAATAATACATTCTCAGGAAAGTAAGTGTCCGCCCACATCAAGTTTCTTATTTCGTCAGGACATTTGGCGCCATGATCAGAAACAATTTGTATGCTTTTGTGCAACGCTTTCATCAAACTTTTTATTCGCTGGTTTCAGTTGTCTGATACATATTAAAAATCTCCAATTTTCTCTCACCATCTAATGCTTGTATATGAAGATGCCCGAGTGCAGTAGTGTTCCTCTTCAGTATTGACTACGTGTACGTATTAACACCAACCCGTGAATCATTGTGTATGAGCATTTTTCTTTGTGCTCTTCATAACTCGTGTCAGGGGCGGATCCAGCCAGCAAGGTTAAGGGGGGGGCGATTTCAGTAGTAGTCAAATTCACTAGTATGAGAGATGAAGTATACATCATAACACTGGTATGAAAAAACAATAGACGGCCAAATGGCCTTATATCGCGAATGTTGTTTTCCGGATTGTACAAAACCATGGCGAATAAAGTTATTTTCATAGGGTTTAGGGGGGCGATCACCCCAATCGCTCCCCTCTGGATCCGCCCCTGACTCGTGTGATATGGACCATGTGTCTGAGTCAAACAAGTATAATAAAATTTAAATGTAGCAGAAAATAAAAGTAGAAATGCAGCACGAAATTGAGCTCGTTTGCCGAGGTCGTCATTTACATGTGCAAAATGGCAGGAAGTAAAATTGAGTTTACAAGATCAATGATTTCGTAAAAACATTGCCGAGCACTCCATAACAAATATGCCCTGAAATGTTCGAACACTGCTTCCAACGTAAAGTCGAGTCCACGTAGTTCTATAGGCAAGTTCTCTTCTTCACCACAATAACTGCAGAATGTTGCGGTTTTACTTTTCAAGTGCACAATAGTCTACTCTAGACTTCGGCGGTATGTGAGCGAATGAAAAATGGCTGAATAGATCCCTTAATCTCGAGCAACTGAGTATAATTCTGATTGTGATGTGACTGATTGCAGTAATAGGCCTCTTTATAGCAATGTCACTTGCGCTACAATGTGCTGTAATGCTAATGTTTTTCAATATGGTATAAAAATCAGTTCTACTAAGTACTAACAGTTTGGTTGCAAAGAAGTTTTGGTTAATTGGTTCCTTCAATTTTATCCCCTTAGTGCATAGGTTCCCAACCTTTTTTGAAGCTGGCACCCCTTTCATAAAAATAAAGTAGCATTCGCACCCCTCTTTTCAGAAAAACGAAGAAATCACAGAAACAGTCCGATTTTGCAGTATCTTCATTTTTTTAATTACTACTCGTAACCAGGCCCCCAACCGGGGAGAGACCGGGCAATTACCCCCCGAACTTTTTAAAAACAAATTTAGTTGTTACGTACAATCATTTCTGCACCCGAATATATCAGCTAGTTGCGGCCCTGCTCGCAGCGTTAGGCCCACTGAAGACACAACAGAAAGCACTCAGCGTACTGTTTAACTTCCATGCCTTACTGCTCATTAAAAACCAACCTAGTGACTTTTTTGCTGCTTCTCTGAGATTATCCACTCATACCTTGACACACACTTATTCAAACCCACGCACAAATTGTTCGAAGGTTCAAACGGTTCCGATACTTGTTTTTTTTCAAGTGAAGTGGAACGGAAAATCCAGATTCGAACAAATATGTTGTTACAAAGAGCACTAGAGTAGACACGACTTTTGTACTCAATTTTTGATAACTTTGCATGGTTGAACATAAGAAACTTTCGAGTATTGTACTATCAAGCAACAACGTCGACATAATTGCGCCATAAACATTTAAACGTCACAATTGCATCACTGGCCATCTTCAGCGTGGTAACTGCAGCGCAGAGTTGCAAGTCGGGCCGGGTTCGGACTTAAGTTGGTCAAAATGTTTCTGGCCTGCGCACGAAATTTTTCGCATTGAGGGACACTTTGGCCGCCTGTTACTGTTGAAGCAATGGAGTTGATTAAATCTTCAATAAAAAATGATTTGTGAATTATATAGTCACGTTACTTTGCTATGCCACCAATACCGCTCAGAAGCCCACGCCGTATTTAATCGATTGTTCGCCGCGCTTGAACATAGCTTACCTAAGCCTCTGAGATACTTTCGCGTACTAGCACGTTTCGCGTTTTCGGCAAACATAGGCGTGGCCAGGGAGCATTTCCACCCCAAATATTTAGTATATCTAGTAATTTTGTGCTTTGAGAAGCGGCGTCCCAAACAAAAACACTGTTGCTCGCCTAAAATCAAACATTTTGGCAACCCCAAAAACTTACAGGCTGACTACGCCACTGCTCGGTAAATGTTTACACCATTGCAACTGCCTTCTGTTCATCGTAACCCCTCCTGTGACGGATGTACACGTGATGCTGAAGAGAATAGAAAGGCAAAAAGAGGGTTTGTTCGACAAAACGTAGCCAAGGAAAGACTGGCCGTCATCTATACCTTTCGATAAGGTAAAGAAATAAAAAATGTAAGCCGCACTTTATTATTATATGCCGCACGAAATGATGAAAAAGAAACTTTATAAGCCGCGGCTTACAATCGAATAAATACGGTGTCTTGACTCACGAGGTAAATTTAGCTTTCGTGCCTAAATCGGGCTTCAAAAATAAATGTCGGGCTCGGGCTTGTGATTTTGTGTTCAGGCTCCAAAATGAAACCCGTTTACAACTCTGCCGCAGCGTGAAGCAGAAATAGAAATGTACGAATTTACCAGTTTAATTTGTTAAATAAGTAACGTTAGCTGGAATATAGACTGGATAATGTTCTTTTGAGTAATAGCACTTGCAAGCTTTCATAAATCTTGGTTATTTTGAAAGTGTATCCAACAATAACATACAAACTCTCACCCTCGAAAATCACATTTCGGACCCCAGGGGTCCGGGACCCCCCGGTTGGGAACCACTGCCTTAGTGGGTGATTTTACCCCCTGAACTAGTGTATATGTGTGGCACTGAAACTGAAAAATACGAACTCCCATGACACTACAAGCAGTTGAAAATCTAGTCAAGGATATAATAGGCCAGGGGTGGCCAAACTACGGCCCGCCGACCAGTTTAATCCGGCCCGCCAAATACCTTGCACATTTGTTTCAAGCACCACGTTTCCGACTGTGGACAGCAGTGCAACAGCATTGGCTGATGCCTGTCTCTTGTTGACTTGTCTGCCACAGCAGCAATTAGCTGCAAGCAGTGCTGTAAAAGTGTAAATAAAATGGTGATTTTATTGTTATTATTGTACTAATATACATTCTAACAACCTGTTTTTGCATAGACAACGCGAGGCAATAGGTCTGCATCGGGAATTAGCCAGTATCGCGTGGCCTTGAAATTTTGTTCACAGTAATATCGTGGTTAAGCACCGGTGGTTATCTCCGTTAGCAAATGCATTGTCTCAGAGCGCTAAAGATATACTAGCCATAACAAATAAGTAAAATTGAATAAAAGAAACCTTAAAACTAATAGAAATCTTACCAATAAGAACAAGCGTTTCGAATGTTTTGTTTAAGGCCGGGTCATCAAGGAGAGAAGTTGGGGTTATAATCATTTTCAATATTAGGCTTAAATCTTTAGCATCAGCCCGAACATTTCTGCTCAAGAATTGACGAAAAATAACAGTGAATTCCCAGTTTCCGTAGTGAATTCCCAGTTTCCGTTCAGAGTCATCGAAATAATTTGCAAAAGTTTTCTTCTGATGTTGCTACTGCAATATATTGTTTGCAAAAATGTGTAGTGGACACTTCCACACTTTTTCAGGTATGAGGAAGAGTACATGACACGCGTGACTTTGTCGAAAAAACAAAGATCGGCTGAGCGTCGCAGTCTGCAGCGCTCGGAACTCGAAACGATCACGAAGTTTGGCAACATCGGCATCTTGGACGATGTCAGCGAAGCGTCTCAACAGAAAGCCGGAAAACGTGGAAAATCCCAGAAGAAATTTAAAGGCAAAAAGCGAAGATTTAAATAAACTGCTGTCACTGCTTCGGCTTAAGCCATCACTCTGCCTGGAGGAAAGCAGAAGGCACACGACATGCGTCAGGATGTGAATATGATGGCAGATGCGATACATATTCATGGTATTGAGGTTGCTGTGGGATTTGGTGCTTGACTCGAGCTTGTGGGTACGGCTCCACCGCCTCATCCCACACCCAGGAAATGTTTTGCATAACGCGGCACCCGATCGTTGAGATCAAACAATCTTTACGTCGACCCAGTTCGCTGAGTTTCTTGTCAACCGTTTTATTCAAACTCGCTTGTTGCACGTGATCAAAACTTGGACTGGTTCTGTGTGTTCTGCTATCGACATATAATTGACGTGATTGATGAGGTAATGCTATTATGCTTGCAAAACGAGTTCAAGTGCTCTGAGGAAATGATGCTTTCCTACCCAGCTAGATGTTAACATAAATTCGAACACTGCGGAATTTGTAACAGCTCTGGATTAATAAAAAATGTCAATACGAATGGCCGGATGATTGCCGCCCCAAGTGCTGGAAAATAACGTCATGAAGTGGTAAAACCACTGCAAATGAATGAAAGAAACCAAAGCAGAATCCGTCTAGACCTCAAATGGTTTTGAGTATCGAATTTCGGTATGCTGAAGCACAGAAAAATAAGAGAAAGCGCAGTGCTGAATTAAAGTTTTTTTGTGAAAAACAGCTCACGCGCGCATCACGGCACAATTACCAACATATTGCCTCGTCCACGAAATCTTTTTTCAGCCTCTAAGATTGAGTATCAGCCCAACAACCAATTTCCTCCGACACGCTTTAAAATTCTGGTTTCGTTTGCAACCTCTTAAAGCAGCACGTCATTGCCGATGACTACTCACCATGTTGGGTGTGGCTTCAGTCCTGCCCGGCATTATATTTCTGTTTAAACAACAAAAGCATGCGCTATGGGGTTGTTTTACCAGCTTTATTTGCTAAGGACGACTGTAGTTCGGTAACTTGGCGAAACAGAAGTAAAATATGCGTACGAATGTGCAACATACTGAAGGCGCAGAAAGAAAACACGCGGAAAAAACGTTGGCCGTGTACGTCGCAAGTAGTTTTTGCAGATGCAAACTATGGCACCGTGAAATAGCACCGGTCAGCAAGACACTTGTGCACATTGGAACGGTCAACTTCGTTCTAATGCGTTTTTCAAAAGTTTTCTTTTACCTGAAACTGGAACACATAAGCGGAAGTGAACAAAACATATTTCCTCCAACAGCAAGCGATGGCAGAACTACTCTTCCCATTAAGGTGGCTCACCTTTCAATAGACTTCAGCAAAGGAAAGGCGACTTTCGGCAGCAAGCTAGCTTTAACAGTACTTCTGAGCCCAGGTTAACAAGCGAAGGAAAAACTACGTCATACCCAACCCATTATTGCCCACTCTTTTCGGATAGCATCCTTCATGTATTTCAACCGTATGTAGTAGTGGCTGCATTGCGAATCGTGGACATAATTCAATCATCATCACATTAAACGCCTGCATGTTTGTTTTGTTTTTTCAAAGCAAAGAACACTAAATTCGGACGAAGCCAGCACAAAAAAGAACAATATGTAACGAACATCACAGCATTCAACCTGGATATCCCGAAACTTCGTCGCTGTTTTTCTACAACTGTTGCTATGGCAGCAAGTAAAATTTCAGAATCATCGTAGTATCGCAGAGGTCCAGAACATGAATATGCACGGCAAGCCGGGTCATATTTTTCAGTTAAATAAACATGTCCCAAATTTTGGGTATTTTCTTTATCAAATTGTGAAGACTCACTGTCATGCATAAATAACACGTACGCGCTGATGCAATGACGAACAGCTAACAGGATTTTGCTGCGGCAGCAAAGACTTCCATGTCATAACTGGAGCATGAACAAATTCGAGGGTAGGAAAGAACTCCCGTGAACTTGTTACCAAGTGAGTCAGCATCGACGGCGAGAAGTAGGTGCCAGGGCGGCTTGACAACATCATTTTTGTCACTCAAGCGTCAAAGCAAGAAATAAACACCATTTTGAGGAAGAAAGAAACGAATAGAAAGCGGAAGTACCGGACGGCAATGATGAAAAACTGACGTCACCAGCGACTTGGTTTAGGAAAAGGCACCACAAACCGAAAAAGCAGGAAAATCGCGCGACAATTGCAGCAGAATTCGTACCAGGACCGTTCGCGGAGGACAGCACCGTTTATAGATAGGCAAAGATTGTGTCGTCGTCAGTGCAACGTACATTGTTTCACAGTTGGTAAATAACGCAATAACATGGATCCCTTAGCAGGGATGTTTACAAAAATAGCCACATCAGTCCGGCTGCTAACAATTTCGTCAACTTTTCACAAAGTCGGACTGTGACGAAATAAGTCAAAGTTTGTGTTTTCATTGCCAGAGGTGTAAGTCATTTATCAGTAAGTGTGCGTCAGAGGTCATCTCTTTCTTGTCGAGAACTGAACCAAAACAACGTCACAAACTGATGAACTCAACCAACGTTCATTCGCCGACTAAAGGCGAGTCAGTGTTTCTCGTGAAAGCAGGTAATGCGGGAGGGTCGATTGAATCTGCGAAGACACAAAAGTTAAGGTGAAAGAACACATTTGTGTTACACGCTCATCAATGCTTTCAGTGCAGAAACTGAGAACACAGAAATAAAACACATTGTACCACAAATGCATCAAATGTGAGGAAACGTTTTTTAGGCTTGTGCTGGAAAAAAAGGGCTCTATCCAGCAGTGGGAGTACGTTTTACATCGGCACGAACTACTTTTCCACACTGCAACTTTGATTTTAGCTCTTCCAGCACTAAGTATCATCGAAATTGTTTTCATGCTAGTATGGACAAGAACGTATCAGGCAGTGATAGATCGAGGGAGACACAAGCCCTGGTCGCTGCGTTTGGAGACTAAAAGCGTCGTCTTGCGTGGAATTCGAGCTTGGTGTGACGTTTGGACAAAATACACTTCCACGGGCGTTTACTGCATCATTGGCACAAACGAAGGATATTGTATCTGTAAGATCTGGTAACGTATCATCGTTGTTCTTACGAGTAAAAAGCAAATAAAAATCACCCTTTAAAAAAAATTTAAGATTTGTTCGCAGCGATATGCATTAAGAAATAAAAACTTATTTAATTTTTTGATTCGCTTTTTCCACATGTATTCTCCTTGTGCAAGTTAACGAAAATTACGGCAGGTAACATTTTTTACTTTCAAGGAAAGGGTTGCATCGCCGCGAAACGTCCTCGGACAAAAAATCGCGCCCAATGCAGCGGAGAGCAAGCGCCATGGCGCCGACCACGTCGCTCTTGACCGCGTTCTCGAGTCTCCACTGCTTGAGCATGTACATTCCAGCTGCTTTCGCGTCTTCGCTGTGTTGCGTAAACGCCTCGACAACTCTGCACAAAGTCGCAACAAGACGAAAATCAGCAAAGCGCTTTCAACTGGCAATCAGTGGTTACATCTCGCTAAGAGTCGTTGCTTTTTCCCTAATTAGCATGGTTGCCAACAAACTGATGTGCGCGAAGCGCAGTTTGAGCAGGAAAATGAACACGGTTTCGAACGGAAAATTCCAAAAACTGTGCGGCACAGTTGCCGCTGACAATAGTCTATCGACATGTGTGTCGGAAGGATTTTTTCTAGGGGGGGAGAAGTGGTGAAATTTCATTTTTCCTTCTCGAAACTACTGTAAAAGACCTGCTAAAATGTAATAGAAAAATATCAAATTTCACAATCCCGAGAGGCCTTGCCCCGCCCCTGCGACGCCCATGTCTATTGACAGCGAGTATCACCACAGAAACGCGAAAGACATTTTCAAGATTTCAGAACAGGCCATTTTTGAAGTTGAAGGAATGGACAGGGACCGATTGCTTCAGTCTATCTCCACAGGTACTTATCAACGCAGCTTAGTTGGCAGTAAACCTTGCAGTAAAAGGTTTTGTGAAAAATCAGGCAAAACGTCTTTTTGTTTTTCCTCTTGCATTTGAAAAATAATTGTTTTTGACCTCCTCAAGACGTTAAAACCCTGCTGTGTTGGACACCGGATTAAGTTGTCAGGCCCTTTCTTCAACAAAATTTTGTAAATCATTCTCTCCTTTTGAAATCTCTTTTATGAGATATCTAGTTATTTTTTTCTCACGACGAGTAAATACGTTCGTGCATGAAAAACATTTTTGCTCCCATTGAAAGCATTGACCACTTACAGTTGTACTTGGAACGCAAGCCAAAAAGTATTTTTAAAAAACTAAGCAACATCTGAGCCGAACTGCTTTCATCGAAAGCACTGAACGAAATTAGCAAGAAACACAAATTAACTTCTCGCCCCACCGCCAGAAATCGCCAACAGTGCACAAAGGCAACAATCGAGGTACAATACAATCCTCCTCAACCTTTCATCGTGTTCGACGACCCTAAAAGCATTTTCGGTAACGACCCAATTCTTCTTTCAAAACAACGCACTTGTTCTGAGGAATGTTCAGCTGGAAAGCAAGTTCCTTGAGCTCAGGTTCGTCCAGCGCTTTGCATATCCCGTCCAAGACCACGTCGCTCAGGAAAGACTTTTCCGCGGCCATCGCGGCGACATCGGGGCTGGGCTGGGTTGTGGCCGACTTCGCTTTGCTCGACTTCGACTTGCGGCATAGCTCGACCGGCAGCGACGCCAGGACTCTGGTTTAGAAAATAATCACGCAGTGAGTTTACTGGTGAAAGCACGCGCCTCCAAACACCATAGAAAAATCGTCGCAGCACAAAACGCGGGATGGGAGTTTCTATCACAGAGGCAAACTAGGTTTCGACGTCTTTTGATTGGTGCGGACCAGAAAAGCAGCGCGGTAAAATGAGCTTTAAATTGCTCCAGAAACAGAACTAAAGTGTATGAAAAAGAATTTACTTTCAGAACTCCAGGTACCAGCGTCAGCATACATGTCAGCGACAGCTCACACAAATTAAACGAAAAACGCAACAAAACGAACGAGTTAAAGACACTCCGGACTTTTTGCAAAGAACTCTTCGCACTCCAAACCAAGTTAATTTTTCATCAAAACTTGACAAAAATTTTACTCAAAATTATTTATACGCGACTCTAAACTTTAAAAAAACTTGCTTTTTGTCGCTGGCTCTTCCTGACGCGGCGCTGGAAGAATTAGGTTCAGCAGCAAGCGAGTTCTCCATGACCAGGACGCTGCTCTCGCTGTTGAGGGGTGAGCGCGCCCCAGCAACGGAGCGGTTGCTTAACTTCGCGTCGACACAGAATTCAATATATCCGGAGTATTTGTCGGGAGTGTTGCAGCTGCAGGATGTGCCTAGCAAGTGAAGCGGAGGTAATTCTACATCAGATCAAAACGGGTTAATGAGCGAAACCTGCAAAGACAAGGAAGCACCATTCCGAATGACTTGTACTCTATTTTTTTTCGGTTATAGACCGAAATGTTTTTGAAATGACCGAAAAAAATTATGTCATTTCGGTCAGAATGTCTCAAATATACGCTAATGAACACTGTTACGGCGAGTTTTAACACAGCTGTGAGACAAATGACCGAAATGTCTCAGCAAAAAAATGACCGAAATGCCTCAACGAAAAAAATATCCAAGCCTGTACTACAGTGTTTTTTATAAGACAGCACCAGCGTAAAATATGAAGACTCTCATGCATCGACGTTGCTGTCTGTTGCCATAGAAATTCTGAACTACATCTCATTTAGAAGTTACAACTGTAGGCGAAATAGCATGTTACCCTAAGACGAGAAAGAGGCTTAAACCAGGGGTTGGGGAACTGCGGCTCGCGTAAACATTTGTTATGTCATGCATCAGAATTTTCGATGATCATATTAGAACACAACATCGTGTCAAAACCAAACTCCATGACAAGTAGACAGTAAGCCAAAAGAAGTCCTTAGTTTATTTTGGAAGATCAGGTAGAATTTTGTAATAAAACTAATTAACTTTTGGGGCCCGCCAACAATATTGCACAATTCATGCTGCCCGTGATAGTAAATAGGTTCCCCATCCCTGCCTTATACTTAGGCGCAGTTTGGCTTCGGACGCGACCATCCTTGACCAACAAAACGTCGGTTTGTAGAAATGCGCAAGACAGGATCGGTACCTTTGATGTTGAACTGTTCAACGGAAGGCTGGAGAGCTGAGTGGAAAATCAAACGACGCGAGTTTTCGGTTTTGTGGTTTATCCTCACCCCTCCCACCGCTGTTAGCGCGATGCAGTCGCGTTCCTCCACCACCTGCCACATTATCTTGTGCATTATTTCGCACAACTGAACTGATTGTGATCGTAAAAAACACCAGCGAAATTTAACTAGCACAGTTTCCCTGCTTCAGTGCCGGCTTACTTCCAAGCACCCACCACAATCTTTTTTTGTCGAAGCATCATGAGTTTTCAACTAAAGAGATTTATTAGAGAACAAAATGAGGTCAACCAACGAACAAATCGATCAGACTGCTCAACCCCAATGCAAACTTTTCTGAAGGCGCAGCATCGTTTCGTCATTATATCCAACCGAGAAATTCCAGTGGCGATAAATTTAGAACGGTAAATGTAAAAATTCCATATGTCGGCAGCTCCCGATGCTCGCCAAGTACGAAGCAGGGCGTTTATCGCTGCAGCGAGGTTGTACGTCGTTGGAGAAAGACACAAAAGCATAAATCCGCATCAAACGCTGCAAGCGACGTATCATCTTAATTCACAGACAGACGGAGTTAAACATCCACGTAGAGGCAGTCACTTCCTTACCAAGGTCGGGCTCGGCCGTGGGCCGAAGTGGCAACCGTTTCGTCGGTACCTTTGGTAGAGCTGGCTGGCCTCGTTCGCGGGAATGACGTCACACGTGACGTGCGATGGACGACTAGACTTCTGATTGATCAGAAAACTGAAGTAACAAAAGATTTTTTCCAATCCCATTCTTGACTTACACACATTTTTAAGCAGACTTCGGAAGGGAAAAGTACATAAAAACAAATTGCAACATGGAACTCAGTAACTCAACATACGCTCAATTTTACCAGATGGTGCTGGAATCCCTCTGCCTTGCGACAGCTTTTGGCAGCGACTTGAGATGATGCGAGAGGGTAGGAGTGAAACATCTCACGGCCACCACCAAAAAGGACGTGTGGACCGGCGGGTCTATGGCCACCGAGAATGAGACGTGGTGTAACGAGTCACTGCAAGTTGTCGAACAACACAATTTTCAAAATTTTTTAAAGTGCAAAAGTACTCGCGTTTGTTTTAACGAAAATCAAAGCATTGCCAAAGCAGCCAATTACACAAGCGAGCTCATATGAAAGGAAATAAGTTAAGCCACACAGATGAAACTATATACGTCCGCGCTTTCACATACATCTTCGGCAACTTCAAAGAAGGCAATTCGGCTGCTGTAGAAATTCATAAATAAACAAGAACAAACCTGGCTTGACCGAGCAACCGCTTTCCTTTCGCACAAACGCTCAGTTGCTGACATTCAGCCTCGGTGACGTCACGCCATTCGCCTTCGTCAGCGCAGAAAGGCATTCCGCTTGCCATTTGCTCGCACTTCTGCAATCAGGAAAAAAGGCTGCTTGCCTCATGCAAACACCGCGGGGTCAAGTTCACAGGATTCACCCTTTGTCTTTATCTGATCGGTCATTCGCTCCTAATCTCTAGGATTTAGTTCGATGCTGCCAGCATACAACAAAAACGTTAAGCCAACCAGTTCAAATATTTCCAACGGAAAAGTTTTCGGCGCACATGTTTTAGAAGTGGCTTGAAAGCACTGCAAAGATGAGAACAACAAAAACTTTGACACAGTACACGAACTCGGTAACCTCACTGCTCAAGCGTCACGTGAAACTTCAAGCGAGCGCTGAATAATGGCGTTCATTAACTTTGGTTCATCGCAGTTCCTCGCTGCTTTTCACCGAGGGTGAGCAAACGCAGACGAGTCCTGCAGCAACGAGCGCTGGTGCGAGCGTCTCGTTCACGGCAAGCGTCCGCGCTCAGGTACGCTGCTTCACCATACTGCCACAACCAGCCGAAGTCAGATCAGGCGCTTAGCCACGGGGCGGGCATTCGGGGGCAGTGCCACCCCAAATTGATTTTGCGCCCCCGAAATTTAGATTTGTGACGTCACAGTTTGTTTTAAAATGTACTTCCCCCAAACCTTAAAACCTGGCTACGGGCCTGAGTCAGTTTGAAGTAAAGCAACAAATCACAGCGAACTCGTGCAATCGAAGGCTGGAAACCAAATCGCGAATGTCGCGAGTCTTGCGTTCTGCGCGAACTAATCAATACAATGCGACCCGTGACTGCCATGCCTTCATGCAGCAGTGCACTGACCATCAGGATTCGGTAAGTAACGTCAGCTTGGCTGGTACGAAGCACGGTGGAGCAGGGCAGGTGAAGTGCCATGGATGCTCGGCTCGACGACGGCTCGTCGCTTTTGACGTTGATTCTTAGTTGCCGGCTGCAGCCGACGAAGTATGAAAATTCTGAAGACACAGTTTTAAATTTACTTTCGACAAGCAGTTGAACCAAAAACTTTTGCACAAAACACAACGCAACACAACCAACATGCCGACTAGGCGATGATTGCTCAACTCATGGGCAGATTCAGAAAGTTTCCACCTGGGGAAGTTTTCGGAAAGGAATGCGCAAATAATGCTTGTCTCGGACGCAACGTGCGGACATTAAAGAACAGTACAGTCGCGCGTTACTTTCCAGTCTTAGGCATCATCTATGTCAGTGGTTCCCGAACTTTTTCTGATCGCGTACCATTTGTGGGTCCCGTACCGTCAACACGTACCACCTTGTTCCAGGAAAAGTCAATGTGCCAAATATAATTAGATCAAAAGTTTGGAAAACCAGATTTGGATACAAATGGAACATGAAGAAAATGGCTGTGAGAAAGTATTATGGCCATTTTCAGAAACCAACAAGTGGAATAGGCTACACAAAAATTCAGGAATTTATTAGCAGAACCGCACAGGTAAATATTGTTGCTATGAATATATTTTTTGTGAAGAAAAACAGAAAGTAGGTCTATTCGTGTACCACTCTGAAGGTCTTCGCGTACCACTACTGGTACGCGTACCACAGTTTGGGAACCACTGATCTATGTCTTAGACTCAACGCTGGGGAAATTTCTGAATGAAGATTTTATAACAGTCTCAGGCAATGATGTGACGGCGTTTGAATTTTTTAGTTCATGAACCAGTGCAGGGCAATTTTTAATGCAACCGGTGATAAAAAAAATTCGCCAAAATTGCCAGACAAGCGATGCTTGGACCGCCACAGACGCAACATTAGGCTTCCCAACATAACACCAAATTGTAACTGGCTGCTGGCTTGCAGCTTTGCGCAGTTTAAACATACACAAAGCTGTTTTTTGCTAAACACATCCAACGTAGTATTTGCATTCGGCGGCAATCTAACAGTAAAGCGAGACTACGTTTCTCAAACAACGATTGCTGAGACAGCGCCGCGCCGCATTGCTCGAACAAACCTGTGCGACTGAGTTGTTCGACAGTTTCGGAAGGAACTTTTAGCGCTTCCATTTCGATCGTGTAGCTTTCCGAGTGGTTGATGCGGAGCGACGTTGAAATCGCTGAGTCGACACTGCAAACAACCTGACAAAAAAACTTGCATTTGAACTATCGATCTTCGCAATCAGGTCTGCTGAGTAGACGGAGGGGTAGGTCGTGTTGGAAGGTTGACTGCGTTGAAAAATATCCCGAAAGCCAGTTGAGGATCTCAAGCTAACAGTGCCTTCGCAAATTCTTTAGCAAGATGTAAAGGTTTCAGTGAAGATCTAAGAACAACCTGAGCTGCAATATTAAATTTATTCGCAGCCATCAGGTATAAGAAATTGGTGTACACACCAATGAGAAATGGGGTCGACCCATTCACTATGTGAGCAGTGTTCAGGTATTTTTATCGGCCAGGTTTGACCAAAACTGCCTGGATCACATCGCCACTGTAAAATAAATTGTGGGCGTCGTATTGAAGCGACTTTCAACATCCGCTGCAGAATGCACTAGCTGCTCTTTTTCTAAATAACTACGCATTGCTTGTACCTTGATCCCGTCTGATTTAACATGTTTGACGTCTTGCCGTGGGCACAGAACAAGAGCAAACATTCCAAGCTCGTCTGTCTCCACGGTAACGAAATTGACGGTTTTGATTGGTCGGTCATGCACACTCGAATCGTCAGATTGGTCCATTTGCACCTCGACCAAGCGGGACACCAGCTCTTCCCAAACGCCACCCTGTGATGAAATGCAACCAAGATCAAAGTTTATCAGCGCGCCCCAAAATTGCTTCGAAACTGCTGCGCGGAACAAACTGCAACTCCGCCAAAAATTTTAACGATCGCTCCACAGGAAACATGTAAACAACGTGCAAAACACCAATTAGCGAAGCGGTCAATTGACTTTAAGATCTAAAACTTGCCGTGAATGAAACGAGAAGGAAATCGTCGTCGTTGCACAAAAATAATGTCATGTCGTATTTACCCCTAACTTAGGTTATGAGCAAAATGCACCACCAGTGAAAGGAGATTTCAGGTCTATGCATCAAGGTTCGCAACAAACAAATCAACAGGTAACCGAAAAGCGCCACGCAACCAGTGACAGCAACAAAACCACGGTCTGTTTATCTCATCCACGAAGAACGAACCGCAACATAATATCCAGCTGTTTGGCGGCGATCCACTTCATCAAGCACACTATGACGAAAGTCTTACTTCGTCGCACGTCATGAAGACACGAAACTCGTGTTCTTGCGGGTTGTACTTGTCGATCGCCGACTGGCGCAAGACGAACCGGAGCGTGACGAACTTTTCGAAGTGGGGAACTTCGCGCTCCGGCTTCTCGTTCCGGTTCGCCGACCCTCGCCGGCTTCTGCGAGGGGGTTCTGTGTGGGTGTAGAAGTTGATCACGTTGCTGCAGAGGAAGTTCCCGGGTGGGAGGGGGAGGATGTCTTGACAGTAGCTCTGCGCCTGAACAGGAACGAAAAAATGGAGCTTCCTGTTCCAGTGTTCGGCGACATTTGAATCGCATTATTGAAAACACAACGCTTCGACGTAATTAAGGCTTTATGGGCGCCTGGTGATTGCGATTGCAATTGCGTCCTGGTTTGAAGTTTATCGTTTGACTTTTTGGAGTTATTCGTATCAAAACGAAAAAAGGTGTCATACGGCTCAATGTTAGCGTAATAGGCTGCAACACGAAAAAATGCGACGACGTTTGCAGCAGGAAATAATTTTTTACGTGGCGAAACTAAGATTTTTGCGAAATCAACTCGATCAGTTGATCACCGCAAGCAAATTCGCACAGGGGTACGAACATAGTGAGGAGATAATCAATTTTCACTGGACCTGATCTGCTATCGTGTAAAGATATAAGCACTGAGGTGGACGAACCTCGACGTAGAGAAGAAACGTGGATGAAGCAGACGACTGTTCGATCTCCAGAATGCAGCCGAGGTGCGTGTTGATCGTTTGCTTACCAGCAGTAACGCTGTAGCAAAGCACGTGCGGCTCCTGGTTCATGCGGGAAAAGTAGGTCGCGAAGGACAACAGCTTGGTGGGGTTCAATCCTGACAAGCTGAAATTCGGAGACGCATCGTCATGACAACCAATACGAATCGGTAAACACAAACATCTGGCCAAACCGGACATTTCTTTCAGGAGAAATCGCAAATACAATAGTCAAGTTCACAGTTTTCAACGGGCATTACGACAAAGTTGAAGCAGCTACATGTCGTATAGTGGTAAGACTAGAGTTGCAGGTCACAATTTGGTGGTGACGACAATACAAGCGTATCGGCGAGTCAGCACGCTTCGCCAAAGACACTGACCCAACAATATCTGTCACACTGCAACAGCAGCTGAATGATTTGGGCGATGCTTTTCAACAAAAGTGAAAAAATGTGAAGTTTTTTCCGAACGTGAACCTTGTCAGCACCGGAAGCCATGCGATTGTGACCGACGGGGCACTTCTCAGAACATCTATCACTGGCTAGGACAAAATGCCAGAAGTAAAAAGCTTTCAGCACACGCGTGCTAGAAATGCGTGTTATCAATGCAGTGAGGTTCTCTCACAGTAAAACGAACCTAGGTGTTCTTCGGTCATAGACCGAATTTTTTTAAATGACCGAAAAAATTAAGTAAACTCGGTCATCATGTCCGAAAATTCACACTAGTGAATACTGTTACGGGAAGTCTTGATACTGTTATGGGAAAAATGACCGAAATGTCTCAGCGAAATAAAAACCCAGAAACCAACAACAACACAGCCAAGCAAACGGAGGCGACTTTCACGAATCTAGAAAAGGCTGTTTTTTCATATTCCGGAAAAACCAAATACTTGCGTTTGAACTGGCGCGAACTTCAAATACCAAACGTGCACTAATAAACGCAGTACGGTGGGATAACGCCGACAGTAAGTTCCACTCACTGCTTTTGACTATTTTGCGATTCCGCCTCGTCCGCCGGGTCCGGATCACGAGCGGTCCACGTGAAGTTGTGTCGGATCACGGGCACGCTTATCAGCGCAGGACGCACTCCTGAAGCACAAAGAAAAATATCTCGCGAGTGATGCGACGGACTTTGTCACTGCCGTCTCATAACTCCCTTTGTCGGTTTAAGTTCCCCTTTAGCCGCGACCACGGCGGCTGAACGTCGTTGCAGCATTTCAACCGAGATTATTCAAGTACGCAGCTGTTAGTTGCATTTCTGCTGCCCTACCGCGTATGATAAATGGCACGGCCAATTGCAAACGAAATTACGAAGGAATGGTGGTGAAAAATAAAACATGAAACTTGGAAATGAGCAGCGTGACATCGTTGAAAACCATCTTTCTGAGTGCGTGAAGACTCACCTCCTACTCGAATTTCAGAACAGTAATTTTTTTCTCCATGCAGGCCTTTCACCCAAATTTTCGAAGAGATGTGTGTTTATCACACCTGCAACAGGTGAACCGAAAAACAGTAATGACCATAACTCTGTACCGTTCAAAGTGTCGTCCCTCGGGGGCAAAGGCGGTGGAGCTCCGTCCACCGTTTGCCCGTTCTCGCCTTCGTGGCCGCGTCTGGCAGAAGCAGGCCTCGTGTACACGTTCATTCGTCGCTGCATGGCGCCAGGAGACGGGCTCTGGCCCTGCAACCGCCTTGCAGACGAAGGGGTCAAAGTCACGGAGGCTCCGGTACCGTTGTTTTCTGCGTAAAAACTTCGGGTAACGTCGGGTAAAGTGCTGGCGAGCGGGGAACTGCACAAGAAACAAACGCACCGCTTTCGCTTATCATGTCCAGAATTGCTTGGTTTGTCGACAGTGAAGCAGCAGTTCTTCCCTTACTGTCGACCAGAGAAGTTTCGGCACCGTGTTGCAGAAGTATGAGCACAACCTGGCACGCGAAACAGTATGTTTTGTTAGCAATCTGGCCTTGGCGCAGACGAAAGAAGAAAACAACTCGCTCGATTCTCGTTTTCCTGCGTCTGGATGTCAGACAGGTTGGTTGCTTACGAACAAAAGCCTTTTCGTCGGAACCACTATCAAGAAGCGTAACGGAGGATAAGACGAAATAAAACATGCTAATACCATGAACCGGACTACTTCAAACTCCCGTGTGTAGAGCGGTCGACAAAATCGATGGCTTTCTGTGCTGGTAACGTTAAGATATACAGTAGTTCTTCCAACAGATAAAGTAAACTTAAGCCACAGACCGACATGTAACGATTAAAACGAGAATAAATAAATTTCATACATGGCAAAGCATGCGGCCCCAAAGGCCAAGGTGAAGGTCACATTGGAGCAAAGTAATTTTTTGATTTCTTCGGTTGTATTCTCATGAGGGTGGCTGCTATTTACATTACAGAAAAGGAGACAATGCTTATTTTAGAACAGACGTATCGTTCGCAACAAGAACTTCGCCCTTAAAACGTCTAATTCCGACTACGTCCTTGTGTGTGATTGGTTGCAGTAAATCGAGGCTTCGCTCGCACTTTCGCTTGCTGCATTTCTCTACCGATGACACGGTTACGACACAAAAGCGGCTTTTACTCGGAGCAAAGAAAACGAACTCCGTATTTCTACAGCGAGACACTGCGCCATAAACGAAAAAATGCGTAGGGAATTTACAGCAAGAGATGAAAACTTCAAACACGCGACACGGTTCATTCTTTTACTTCTTCGTTCCCAGCTTGGACTGCATTGTGCAGCGGTGTATGCTGCTGCTTCGTGCACTGCGCGTTGATGTCCGCGCCGCTGTTGATCAGCTGCTCCACAAGAACGAGGTCCATGTCGTTGCTCCTGAGCGCGTAAAGGCACGCGACGTGGAGGGGGGCTATCCCTGTCCGGCCGCACGCGTTCACGTTCGCGCCGGCGTCGATCAACGCCTGGAAAATTGAAAAAAAGGTGGCCTCTCGCTCTGGTTCACAGCACACATTGCAACTTTACGTCGATTGCCCTGTAGGTGCACTCGCGAAATGGTCCGAGGGTTTCGTGAGCATCAAAACCGAAACGTGCTGACACTGCAACCAGTCAGCTTACAACAATTTCGTGCAATTGATTAAGAATACCAAGCATGTCAAGACCTGGTTTTTTTACGCTGAGACATTTCCGTCACTGAGACATTTCGATCGTTTGTACTATAGTAGTACTGAAACTTACACATTAGTCTGTATTTCTGACCGAATTGACTTAATTTTTTGTGGTCATTTAAAAAAAATTTCGGTGTATGACCGAACAAAAAAACGAGACCAAGACAAAAAAAATCACAAGGAGCTACAGAGAGTCGGTTACCAGAGAAACTTTTGTACAGTACCAATTGCAACTAAAGCATGATAAATGGTGGGTTGGTTCGATAAACATAGAAAAAAACAATAAAATCTACGGAGAGTAATGTTGAAAGTCCGGTGAAGTGTAGCGCAGACAGAGAAACCAAACGTGTAGCTGACGCAGAACTGAGCAGTGGGTTTCCGAAACTTTGCACAGAAGCGAGTGACGTGCAGGACAGTTCATGTGGTAGATGTGCGTGGTGGAGTGGAGGAGAAACAAATTTTTCGTGCAAGAAAATTTAACTCTTCGAAAGAAACATATTTCATGATTGCTCGGTTGGATAATACTCAGGTTGTTGCACACGAGGTGAAATTGCGCTGTTTTGCAGTGCTAGATGCGTGAATGTTTAATAATGTTTTAGTGCATGTCAGGTAAGGATTACAAATTAGGCTTTCTGTCACGGCTATAGATAGACTCGAACGAGGTGCGCATCTTAGTCATAAGCGTCAGACATATATTACTGACTGCTTTTCCAGGAGAGTTTTTGCCAGGAGCATATTTGCGGTGGAAACGTGATAATCCACGAAAATGTCAGTTTCAGTGGGAAATGGTACTGGAGGCAAAGCATAGACATTTACACGCATGAACACCTTTTTTAATGGTAAAGGCATAAAACATCAGGTTATAAACAAACTTTTCAATGCAGAAAAAATCGAAAATGTAATTCTGGCCAAGAGTACGAGGCATGAACCAAGAGAGGAATAAAATTAACCCCCCCAAAATTGGTAGGTGAGGTGGTTTGATGCATTTCTGTCAGCAGCGCTGACACACTTGTTAATTTTGATTAACACTTTATACACAGATTTTTACTAACTGTAGCTACAAAAACACTCCACTCTTACAACAGAAGAAAAAAAACAATATGAAGAGTTTGAAGCTGAGCCATTATAATTCCCTGAATTATAATTTATCACACTGCATAAAGTATTTTTATAAAAAGTCCTAGACAATATTCAGATCCCCATATGACTCCAAATAATCTCAGCCAAAACAAAGTTTCAGGGCGTATAATATAAATGGTATTCCTGAATGCGAAAATTTGATTGAAGCAACACTGACATCAATTCAGGAAGAAAAATTAACAGGCTCCTACTGTGGTGTTAAGAAACAAGAGCACAGTACGATGCATAGAGATAAAAGGACAAAGCGCAGAAAACATACGCATGTGGCTAACAGAATCAAGAAAAGCTTTTGCAGCATGGAATTCACAAATTTGCACCAACGTGTGACCAAGCTGGAATGAAAATCAGCACCAAAAGGACGAAGCAATGTGTCTCACCAGAAACCCAAGGAAGTGTACGCCTGTTTTTTTTCGGTCACTTTTCGGTCTCATAGACCGAAACGTGTTTGCAATGACCGAAAAAAATTTAGTCATTTCGGTCAGAATGTCTGAAAATACAGGCTAATCAACACTGTTACGGCTAGTTTTAACACAACTGTGAGACAAATGACCGAAATGTCTCAGTGACCACAATGTCTTAGCAAAAAATGACCGAAATATCTCAGCGAAAAAAAACAGGTGTATGCTACAAGGGAATGGCACTACATCACATAGTGTGGCAAGCAAACAAGATTTCCGAGCTTACGGGAGTTAATCACGGTGTTCAACAAGTAAATCCCAGCATAAACGCCCAATCACCACGAATTTGAGGTTGAAAAGCACGTAATACTTTCACCAAACGAGAGAAAGCAACAACTTAGCGCTTCAGGCGGAATATCAGCAGGAAACTTTTCTGTGACCTTACGATGCCAACAAATGCAGGTGTTGCAAGCAGCGACCTAACTTCTTTTAAGACAAGCTTAAAAAATAAACACAGGTCTCTACGGTATGGAAGCGTTTCGAACGCTTGGCTTTTCTTATCTGCACACTTCAACCGATACGTACCTTGACAATATCTGGGTTTTTCTTCCACACAGCCAGGCGAAGAGGATAAACGTCAGATGAAGTTGCAATGTTAGGGTCTGCGCCGTTTTGCAAAAGAACTGACACAAACTCAATAAATTCCTTTTCGATCGCTTTGTCCAGAGGTGTTTGGCCATGGTGGTCTGGTACGTTTACATCGCATCTGGAAATGCAAAGATGCTTTAAAAATATTATCAAAATCAAATTCACTTTAAAAAGCAGCAATTTTATCGCAGATACCCAAGCATTAAACGCAAAACATATGCAGAAAAGCTCCATAACAGTGGTTATTAACCTGGGTTCGATCGAACTCCTGGGGTTCGACAAAGTCGCTTAAGTTAAGGGGTTCGACCGAAAACCTCTGAATTACAAAAATCCAGCAAACGCTTTTGGTTATATTTTATTAATAACTATTTGTCAAAGTAGACTAGTCACTTTCATGGATTAAGTTAGCGTTGGCTCCCCTCGTCATAAGTAAAAGTACAACATAGGAGATCTTGATTGATTCCTAACTAAAAGCGCGGTTCGTTGACTATCTTGGGGAAAGGTGCAGTCGTGTTTTTGCCTTGTGTGCAGAACTATCCAAGTTCCTGCAAGATCACGATGACCGGCACTTAAAAACTTCGAAGAGTCAAGTTTTCTTCTCACCTTGGCTCAGTTGGCCAATATCTTTGGTGCCCTTAATCACCAGAAAACTTTTGCAGGAATGAGAAAGATATTTTGAGTACTACTTCCCTGGCCGACAGCAGTATCCAGCATGCATAAGTCAGCCATTTGTTTTTGACACTGCAACTGCAGATAAACAACTAACGCGCAGATGGCATCACTGGCCTTCAGGAAAGCGAGATTCAAAAGCATACCTTCAACACCAAATATCTTCATAAGTTTTGGTGCCACCGAATTGAGAGATATTCTCGTATCACTACATTTACCTTCGACGTTCTCTCGTCGTTCGTAGCAGCATATCTATGCGAGCTTGCATTTTCTATACTGGTGGAGGTTAATACACGAAATGGAACAGGCTTCCTTGTGAAAATGACACGAGTATTGCCCTTTCTTAAACAAAGCCACGAATCTCCCAGATAGTCGCCAAAAAACAAAAAGTAAATATTGACAAAAACAACGTGCATTGTCAAGTTTAAACCGTTGGTTGTTTTTTTTTCAACTACCAGTTTTTGTTCTGTTGTTGTTATTTTTGTTTACTGTTATCACTGTGCAACAAATTGGGGTTTGAAACAAGCTTGGAGCAAAACGTGGGCGTTGGGCGGGTTTGTAAAGGTTAAGAACCACTGTTCTATAAGGAAACTAAGCAAACGTGCTTACCACGCAAACTAACAACAGGATTAAAGCACAAGGTCATAGCTCCTTACGTCAACATCTTTCTGTGGATCAGTCTGGCTTTGAAGAATCATGCCAAAATCTGACCGTGCCCTATATGCGCGGAGCGCATTAACTAACATGATTAATGAGCGTTGCTAAGTTGTTATGCGGATTCACGCCTCAATCTCATAAGCACGATATACAGTACACGAGAAGAATTCTGCCGTCCTTACTGATGACGAAGTAAGGTCCTCGTCGCCGCCAATTCTTCGTTTTCAACGCTGACGTGAAGCGGAGTCTTGCCGTGGGCATCGACTGTGTTTTTATTAGCGCCCGCTTGCAACAAGATGTCAATGCCCTGATAGAAGACAACGCGGCCGTTGTTCGATGCGAAACAAAACAAACGTGCGATTCTTGCGTCGGTTCCATTTCACGCGTTAAAGCGAAAGCATTCCGACTCTCGACAGCAAAAACAAGCTGTCTCGGAACGAAAACAACAAAGAAAACAAATGACGGGTAAATTGCAGCCAAAGCGTCGCTCCTGTGTGGTCGCAAACGGGCAAGCGCGTAACGAGGGGAGCAAAGGGGGCACAATTCCCCGGGCCGATTACTGCGGGGGAGGCCGAAAAACCCCAACAATGTCACAAGTACTTTAGTACATTTGCTTCCGCAAGACCTCAGGTTCGATTATGTGGGCGCCAAACTTGCTCTTTGCCCAGTGTGCAATGCAACCTCGTTACGCCCCTGCAAACGAGATTTCTTTAGTAAAACTGTCATGCATGAGTTGCGGCAAAAAACAAATTGCCGATTCCGCCGTCACACAGGCGTTAAAATTAATGCACAAACAGCGAGTTTTCAGTGGGAAAAATATTCTTTTGTTTTGCTAAAACGATCGTTCACAACAAGCATGAAAAACAGACGTGCCAACACCTATCCAAGAATATCCAGTTTTCTCAACCACGTCAAAGCAGTCAGCCACAAGAATCAAGTTTTAAAATTAATCTTGGCATTTCACATTTCGCAGCTGGATGCAACGTTCCAGGTGAATTTCAGTTGCTTTACAACAGCTATGTCCAACCGAAATTGTTTACAGAGCCAAAAATTATGCCACTATCTTAACCAGGGCCGCATATTGAATGACATAAGGTCGCAAATTTAATGGCTTACTTTGATCTCAAACTAAATTTAGTTTAAGCCAAGGCACTGAAAGCGTTAGATTCCTAACTGCATTACTGCAATGGTAACGACTGTTTGGCACATTTAACCACTCCATAAGTGTGATTTCATAGGCGAGTTTAGTGTCAATGGAACAAGGGTAGAAATCAGAAAACTCTCACCAAGGTGACGGTGGACGTATGGCAATCTCCCAGCACACAGTACAAACGTGATAAAGTAGCAGTGAGGATCATCTCCATCAAAAATGTCAAAATAAGATAATCAAAATAAGGACTGGTTGTCAGTATGTAGGCTGCTCATCTGCACTCAGCGAAAACCTAAACGACTGGGCCACATGTGGCCAGAGGGTCGCGGGTTGGACATAGCTGCTTTACAATGTAAAGCCGATGTGAAGTTTACATAAATGTCTCGTGCGTCGTTAAATGTTTTGTTGCACGGTTTGACGGGACTACTTTTTGCGTCGGTTTTAATCCTTACCGTTAGTTCACTACGTGAAGCCACTTCTTTTGTTTGGGAATGGCTCGGCCCCTCTTATACTTGGCGTAAGTACTGATTATAACGTCAAGCCAACCTCAACAAGATCAGATTCTTAACATCGACCAAGGGTCATCCTATCCTAAAACAAACTTGTTTTACAACTAATACACGCAGTATAGGGGGCATCTTTAAACTTCGCATGATGCAATTCGGTCCTAAGTTAAACAAGCTGTACTCTAACGAAGACATTTTTCCACTCTACTGCAGCGGTCACTGGCTCCTGCCAGCTGCTCGGTTTCGGAAATTACAGCGCAAACTACTTAATCGAATGCACCTCGCGCGCGATGGCGCAATACGCCCTAATTTCGACCCGCGCGAGGTGAGAGCCAGTAGCATCGTTTCATTTTTGAGACGTCGCAAGCTTTCTGTTTGCATGTTCTGTTTGAGTTCATCCGAGTCGGCAAGAAATAAAGGTGGTCGTTCACGCGCGAAATTCAGTCTCGGTGTGAAACAAGGATTATAAACACTAGACTCTTCGAGCGACAACCATCGTCGCTTACAAATACTTCTCAGACACTTCGACTGCTGTACTACGAAACAAATAGAAGAAACTGTATTATGGCCGTCGGCCCATAAAAAGACAAGGTATTGTCAGTAGAAACACGCGCTTCAAGGCACACCACAAAGATCAGTTGTCGTACAGGCTATAAGGTTCGTCGGTACCAAACGGGGTTTCGCCCAGTGTTGCCACTTCTGATGTTTTTAAAATCAATGTTTTAAGAAAAATTTATATGTCTGATGATTTGGCGACAAATCTGATGTCGACTGTGCTGTTGATTTGTTTTTCACATTTATTCTATTTTACGATTAAAATAAGTCAGATTCATACATTTTAAGTGTTTTTAATAAATTGAATCTTTACCTTCATGCGTGGTTGGTTGTAATTTCTAACTGAAGAGAGGTCTATTCGCTGCATTGAGAATAACACTTTCGTTACGCAGACCTACTCCTCCATTACTTTCGCTACTGTTGGGACATTTTTCTCCCAAGCCACTAGCCCTCCCATACGGTTACGTTTATGTCGCATTGAAATCAAGTTGGGATGGGACAATTTAGTACTGAGAGGTTAGTTGGTGCTGCTTGTAACATAGATTGATCCGTTACACTGTTTTACGCTTGACTGGGCAACGGTTGAGCAACTGTGAAATACTGTTGGGACAAATTGATCCCACAGTACAATGCTATTGCGACAAAACTGTCCCACTTCCGATATGCAGCAATTCAAACAACAAACCGTAACTGCAAAAAGGACTTTTTTTTATTCATGAAAACATACTTCAACGTTTAAAATGGTGTTTAAATCAGCTCCTATAAAATCCGTATTGAAATGGTTAATGACGACACTTCGCATGTTTTGGATTCAACGAGGTTTACCGTGCTTTGTTATGTAATGGTAACAGAAGCAGTTAGCTTATATTAAAGCTGTAACGTACAATCTGATGTTATCTGACGTTGACGAGGGTAACAGCCTGATGTTAACAAGACTGACCCTAGTGGCAACACTGGTTTCGCCAACACAAGCCAGCATGTATGGGTCACTATGTTACCTGGGAATTTCCAAGCTGTGCTACGTAATGAAGCGGAGTCCTTTGATCCTCATCCTGCAAATCTGGATCCGCTCCATGGTTGAGCAGTGACATGGCCATTCCAGTGTTACCAGGAATCGCGCAGGCTGAGTGCAAGGGCGTCCTGTGCAACTTACCTCTGCTGTTTACCAACGCTCCCGATCTGCGAATAAAATTCATCCTTTTCACTTTCGCCGATAGCAATTATATCACAGAGGAGCAGAATTCTCAACGAAGTCGACCCAATAAATACACCACTATATACTGGTGTCTAAATTTCAAGATTCTTTAAAACTTGTAATCAGGGACGCCGGAGCAGAGGCAGGTGTGCAATAAAAAGTTGAGGGCAATAGGAACTTATATAACAAACAGAAATGTTATAACCAATATGCTTGTTTCTTTCTAAAATAGTATTTATATGACAGAACGAGCACAATTGCTGTTGAACAGAAAAAATAAGCATGCATGTAGTGTTTACTGGAGTAATAAACAGTTACTGAAACTGAGCAGCACAACACTTTCCAGTGTGTGGACCATTTACGGTACTTACAAGGCACAATGCCCATTGCTACGTTTTCACGTCCACGAGTTGCAAAATTGTTTACTTGAACGCAAAAGCGCACACGTCATGTTAGTGATTGTCGCATTTGCGTGTTCCGCAACAATTTTGACCTCAAAAATAATAACAGATATCATAGAAACCCGTTCAGAATTTTCTGGATGTGCGGAAAGCTGCGATAAATTTGTTTCAAGTCCATCTTGCCAGACCATTAAATAACCTATGGTACTGTCTGTGAACGAAATACCTCCGCTTCGTTTTGAAACGGCAAATAGGGAATTACCCTCGCTATCCGGTGTCCCTGCTTATGATCCATCATCGTTCTTAGGGTTAAATGCAATGAAATCAATGCCACAGAAACGCGAACAAGGCCTCTTAAACATGTCATCATCAACTTAATTTCTGCAAATCTCAGAACGTGTAATATAAATACAGGGACCTTTGCCAGTATGCCTAAATAATTTATGTTTGACGAGTGTTTTCCGGTGCGGGCATTTCCAAGTCAATCGCTGTGCTTCTTCCTGCACACGACTTTAGCGCAATAACTCGAAACACACAGAGTCAACGCAGAAAAAATGTGTCGATCCTTCTTCATCCACGCAGGACTAAAACAATATTTTTCTGACTACCACACAAAACGCCCGTTTGAATGTCAAGCGCATCAAATACGGTTAAGTAGCGAATAACTACATACCGCAACAAAAGCGATGTCATGTTCACCAAGCCATACGTCGCTGCAACGTGCAAGGATGATTCACCCTGTGCGTTTGGCGCAGAGGGGTCGGCATTGTGACGAATCAGTGTCTCCGCGATCTCCACTAAATTTTGCGCCACAGCAACATGGAGTGGGGTAAATCCTGATAGAGCATGTAAATAAGCACTTGGAATAGAAAAAATGAAACAGATGGAAGCAGAATGTCGGTTTTCAAAAAGTTGTATGCACATAGTAAGCAGAAGAAGTAGTCCAGCTTTATTAGCACTGGCACCGTATAATCACAAGAACTGTAAACAAAAAAATGGTAACATGATTCATGCATCAAAGCGGTCATACAACCACACATACGTGTTTGAACAAGTTGACATAAAAATTGGCTAGCACCGTTAGACTTGGAACGTAACGACGCAAATCCAAATATGCATGTATGGCATAAACAGTATAGTTTTGCTGGCTGTATTAGAATCAGCTGGAACAGCACTCGCAAATATCCTCGTTGTCCCTTTTTCGACAACTAATCTGCAGCTGAGCTTTTCACCTCAAACAGATAAAGCACCGCTTGCTATGTTATGTAAATAACTACGATTCTTTTTATTTTTTGATGGTAGAAAATAAGTAAAAATACCACCTCGTTATGCGACGTAACCACCCTTCGTTTCGGTTCCAGCGCTAAATCCCTTCCTCATGATTAAAGTTACTTGATTAGATTTTGGATTGTAACTCAAAACAATTTTACATAAACTTAGCAAACGACAAATTAGAAGAACCAAGAAAGGCTTGTTTTATTTAAAATAACAATTTCTCGCGGAGAGGACGCACTGCACTTCTCATAATTGATAAAAAGTAACTTGCCAAAAACGAACAGCCCTTGTGAAGATTTGTTGCTGAAATATATCACGGTCGAGGATTGTTAGAATGCAATGTTGTTATATAAATTAACATGCACAATATCTTCTCATTTTTGATTGCCCTTTTTTAATTCCACGTATCATCCGTGCTGGCACATAAAATCCCATGGCAGTAACCGTGTAACTATTTCCCAAATGATTTGTCTCTCAAACATGTTGAGAACACACTGAAGGGCGCGAAAATTACCTGTTTTCCAAGAAGTGCGAACTAAGGATTGTGATGAGAAAAGTTAACAAATTGTCTACATCTTTTATCGGCGTCTCATCTTTGCAATAGTAAACTAGTGGATCAGCTGACCTCGTTAATATCAAAAACACTACTTTCACTTTTTAGAAACGTTGCCGTAACTTTTGCTTAAAAACTATTATGACAAAGTTTTACCACTTTCCCTTTGTTATTTTCAGAAGTTGTTGGAAGCACACGAAGGTAAAAATAAAGACACTGAAATTGAAAATCGCAGAACTATGTCTTGGCATGCTTAGGTTACGCTACATCTTTACTGATGTTATATTCCAGCAGTCGAACAATTTCCGCATAGCTCACGTCTTCACGAAATTTCAAAATGTTACAAAGAGATATGGATTAAGGAAAAAATAAGGTGTATATATATTGCCTTTATGAAACATAATATCGGTCCTCATAGAAGTGATGCCTTTCCCGTTTTTCAGTTGTTACGAAAAAGTTTTGACCGCTGCTAAGACAACAGATAAGTGCAAAAATTTTCTCAACTCATTTCATAAAAGTAGTTTGTTTTTTCAGATATGTTTACTGCATGATATATGCGAATGGTATTTACAGAGGAAAACGGAAATATATACTCTGTAAAGTCACAGTGCCTTATTCTTGGCTGTGAAATGATTTCTTCAATAGATAGGCATTTATGGAATAAGTAAAAATAGAGGAGCTTCAATCCCACAAAAGGTTTCTAAAAATTATGACGATCTGCAACAGAATTTGAAACACTGCTTTTAACGACTCGTTGGTTTGCATTGTTCGAGTGGCAATTGTCATAGGTTGCAAGTATCTAGGTAGACGTTGTCCTAGAACCGAGCAAAAGTGCTTGTATTTTGGGACATGAGCAAATGGACGTGTCACACAGCGGCATATTTCAGTCGGGCACGCTCGAACTCGAGTACCTTCTCTGTTAAAAGTAGATATCTTAGCATCGTACTGCAGCAAGACTTCTACCATCGACAAGCAGTTATTTTCAACTGCTGTAAACAAGGGAGGATCAAGCTTCCTGCTGTGGATGAATATTTTGTTGTTCGGATTCACAGCACCGCACAGAAGAAGCTCCCGGGCAACATCTTCGTTCCCTCCTGTCGAACATTATCGAATGATAAAACAGATAGATTGCTGGACCACTGCACCAGCTATGTCCAACACGTGGCCGGCGTGCGGCCTAGTCGAAGGTTTTGTGTGGCCCAGTAAGCTTTTCGTTGTGGTGCATGTACAATACAACAACCTGTCTTTATTTTGATAATCTTAAATGCGACATGATGCAATGGTCTTTAACGCCTGCTTATCATGTACTGCATATTGGGAGATTTCCACAAGTCTACTGACACCTCGGTGCAAAATTGATTTCTAATATTCTGATTTCTGCTAAATGTCTTCTTTGCACTAAACTGATTTTTAGCTACCTTTGTTCTACAATCGGCACTACATGTCGTTTTCATTGCAGTCAGTATTCCAACGCTTTCAGTAGCTTTAAACTAAACTTTGGTTTGCTAAAATCAAAGTAATTTATTCAATGTGCGGCCCTCAAAGACTGAGTTTTTTGTGAATTTTTAGCCCTGTAAAGCATTTCAGTAGGTCATAGTTGCACTACACCAACAGGACAGGTCTGCAGCTGACAATATCAACCTCATATGGTCAGTGCAACCAACACACAGTCGACCAACTAGATCGGCTTTGAAAATGTATTGCCTACCTGATATTGCATTATGAAGTTGCAGGCAAAGACTTTTTTCATGACTTTTTGATTGTGCACCGCCCATTGCTTCATGCGGAGCAGGAAATTAAGCATACATCTTTATAACTGATTAAACGCTAACTGATTCTTTGAAAAATGGGAAGAAACACCTGTAAAAGAACAAATTACTTCTACTTGCAGGGATACTCAAACCCACTGTAGCAATGCTTTTCAAAAGGACATTGGCCAGAAGTTCGCAAGACGAAAACATTGGTATGCTTACACATATTGAACTGTTTAGCAATTCCATCCAGATAAACTAACCATAGTCAGCATATGAGAGTATATTGCTTTGCTGCATGTCCAACACCACTGGCACAACGCAACTTTGGCAAAACTCCCACTCTCAGAAAAAAATGATCATAGTAAATAAAGCATTTTTCATCACATATGACTTCTTTTACTAAGTCTTCAAGTAAGAATAGCCAACTGATACAACAAGTTTTGCACATAAATGCGAAGAACCAATTGTACTGTAGCCAGCTACTTTTGGTTAAAATAAATTAAAATCAAGATCACTACACAAGAGTAATCTAATAAAACTTACACATATCAAATAGGCACCGTTGCCAACAAAAATTTTAGACCAAATCCAAGGACTATGCACCAAATCAAGCTCAGTTTGAAGAGCACAAACCAGGACTTACTTGTTTAAATAAGGAGCCAGTATATTTTAAACCAGGTCTCAAACACATGGCCCACGATGCTTTCTGGGAATTTTCAAATAATTAATATTTACATCATTTAGTTTATTACTGGTATTTCTACAGTGCTCAGCCAGCGAGTGAACCAGTTCCTTCTAAACAAATGTAGAGATGGCTAGAAATGACTTGCATATAACTCACGAGACCTTTCGCAAGAAATAAGATGTAAAAGCTCTTTCTAGTAAGGTTCAGGTACCACCATTGTTGCGTTAGCATCATAAATTGACCCTCAGGTAATCATAATGCAGTCCTTGGGTTACTTCATACGCCGCATTAGGCCCTCGGAGCAATTTGAGTTTGAGACCCTGTTTAAAACTATAACAAGTTATTGTACAGCCATAAATCATTTGACAACAAACTCATTACCACTAGCAACAAAGTTATTCAAAAAGTGAAACGAACGCTTGGAAGCAACACCATGCAAATTAGCTTTACGAGGCTTTGCTTTCAGCTCAGGTGGCTTTGAAACAACTTCCCCAAATTTTATTACATCTTTCAATTTTTCTTTTTCACTTATATCCAACAATTTACTTTGCAGTTTACTTTTCTTTTTGGCTAAACGCTGCTTTGATCGTTGCCTGGATTTCTCTTTTTTCTTTTTCAAAGACACATCATCTTCTGGCTGCACATGAGGAATGTGTTTTGAAGCAGCAATCACAACATTCACTTCTTCATTCATTCGTTTGATAAACTGATACTCAGTCTCACCAAGCAACTGCTGAAACTTGGGTTTTCCAGATGCAGTTCTTTCTGAAACTTTGCAGGATAACTTTTTTTCTGAATGTAATGAATTTCTTTGATTCAATTCTTCTAATTTCCTAGGACATTTCTGCTCAGACTGGTGTTGCAGTTTTTCTTGGTTGCGAACCACAGAAAAAGGCGTTGATTGTCTTTTTCTAGTCTTCTTCTTGCGATTGTGCTTGGGCATTTGTGGTATTGGACAACACAAAGTTGTTTATACAAAGTATACTAAGGAGTTAATGCTCAAATTAGCTGATTAACATAGAAATGTACCTGCAAGAAGATAAATAAAATCAAACTGAGTAACTGCAATTGTTGTTTTCATGAAATGTACTTTAATGCTAATTGATTCATTCTAGTGCAAATATGCAACGCCCAAGTGGAAAACTGCTGCGATGGTAAGCACAAAACATTATTTACCTAGTGAGCATAACAAAGCATGATAAAAATGAAGTGCACAACTTCAGGAGTTGAAGTTTTCTGCTCTAATTATTAATGAAAACATGTGATGTGCAGATTAGCTGAAACCAATCAAGAACACAGATTGCTGGTCAAACTAGCAACAAATTTTCCAAAAGATGGTCAGCGCATCACAGTAATTGGAACAAGCAAGATTGTAAAACTGACAGTGATAAGGACCAGATGGCCTTGTCATGGCACTATTCAGAGAACCACAGCACTTTAAACAAGCCACCTCTACATGAAGCACACACCGTTACTTTTGTCGAACAACCAAGTTGTCACTCTCTGGACATCTGTGAAAAGAAATGGTATCACCTAATTGACGCGCAAATTAACATCCAGAACATGATCCCATATGAAATAATTATTACGATGCTTTGTGTTATTTGACTCAGTCCGATGTTGTCTTCCACTTTTCTCTCAACACAGCTTGCTTACTCCCACCGCAACGTTTAAAGCGAACTCGTGGCAGGTTTGAATGCGTACCCCAGAGACTTGCTGCCCACACATGGCTTACTATATTTCTCTACCGTTGTTAGTCATTTCACCACAAGTTAGTTTTTAGTTGGAGAAATTATCAGCCATCAGCGCCAACTAGTTAAATGTTACAGTCATTTCTTTGAGTAAACGTCTTTTCAATTTTTGAGTAAACACTTATTTCATTAGTCACAGTTTCTTTTTGTCGTCACTAGTAGTCTTGACGTCAGTCAGTTTGTTAAGCTGTTATGATTTCTGAGCTTGTGTTATGACATTTTGATTGTAGTCTTGAGTTTGTTTTTCTCTGCTGTTAGTTCAACGTTTCAACTTTTCACCCGTAAGCTTTGCTTGCAATTTTCCAGACTGAGGATGCATAATTTTACGTGAAATCGATTTCCAATTAAAAATTCGCTGATCGATTCCTTGCTTACACCCTTCGTTGTAAGTACATACTTGAATAGAGATATGTGGAAGTTTGAATCATCGCAAAAAGATGAAAGCAGATGGCAGTCGACTGATTCCTCGAAAGCATACAGAAACACTAGTGCTTTTAAGTGCAATCAAGCACATACGCATGATATCTTAATCTTGTTTGGCAAAACATATTTAGTCATTAACATGCACTAAAATAAACATTAAAAAACAAAGTTCAAACTGAGATAGGGTTCACTTTTTTTAATATTTTGGAAACTTCTTTACAATGTTATCTACACAATAACATTTTATACGAATTTGCAAGAAAACCAATAGCAGTTGTTACAAATTTAACTTAAGTGCTAAAACAAGAAAAATACTGACACGAAAAAACATTTTGCATAGCAATAAAAATTCATCCTGTAAGATTTGCAGATTTTCATGAATTTAGAGATTACACCTTTAGTAGCTTACATAAAATATTTATTTAAATAGTCTGTGCTTATATTTAAATAGTCTGTGCATAGTCTGTGCTTAACACCTTACGTGCTGGTTTGTTTCGGCCTAAAATCCAACAATTTGCACATGTCTTTGCATAGGAATATCTCCGGCGCTGTAAGAACTAGAAAGATGTAAAAACCCTCAAAAGATTCAGCAATTCTTTGAGTCTACAATGAAAAAATTTTTTTGGTTTTGGAGTGTTTGTGAGTGATGTCATAAGTAGAGTAGTTTTAGACCTTTTTGGCCCTTTTCATCTGGCCCTAAGCCCAAACTGCTAGATGGTAGTATTTCACTAAAGTTTTTATTGGAAACTAGGCTATAATCCGAGTCTTTTGAGCCTTTGATTGGCTTTCTAGCATTTCTAGTTCAAAAGTTATTGCCAAAAAACAATAAAATATTTAATCCCCTAAAAGTGGCTGTTTGTACCACTAGCATAGAGATTGAGTTAAAAAGCAGCTGTTTATACCACGAGTTTAGGGATTTGTTGAAAAGTATCTTTCTGTACCACCAGCATAGGAATTGAGTTTAACCCTTTAACGACCACGCACGCCAATAGATTGGTGCATGTTTTTTGGTTATAACTCACCAGCGTCTTAGCTAGAGAGTTGTTCAAACCCTCTACAGATGCAGCAAGTGGTTCGACAAAAAAAAATTTTTTTTGATTTGGGTGAGGGGTTCGCCTGGGAGGGGCTCAGAAAGTGGGGGTGTTTTTGGTTTTTTGACCAACTTTGATGGGCCCTGGATGCCAATCCAATGGGCCAAAGTGTTGGCTCAAACTTTTTTTGGAAACTAGATAATCTCCCGCGTTGATAGAGCCCTTCATTGAACTTCTAGCATGTCTGGAACCAAAGTTATGGCCCAAAAAAAACATTTTACCCCCAAAATCAGAAAATGCATGAGTCTCCCACTGGCAGCTACTGTAGCTCGCGATAACCCGCGATAACTCCCCGCTAGAATATGCTAGCGAGCTATACGAGTCCTCGAAAGACTCTTGAAATCTTCTAGTTTGCACTGAAAAAAAAACATTTTAGATTTGAGGACGGGGCTTTCGGTGGGTGGGGTTAGAAAAAAGGTAGGTTTGGCCATTTTTTTATTGTTTCAGTATGACGCCATCACCTCCACAAAGGGCCAAAATTTTGGCTCAAAGTTTGGTTGTATTCTAGGCTGGAATATGAAGCTTTAGAGGCCTAGATCGACTTCCTAGCATTTCTGGTGCCAAGTTAGGGCCAGAAGACCCCAAATCGTTAAGGACATGGCTGAGCAATTTCAAAGGATCTCCCTAATTAAAACCTGGAAGTTTGGCCATAACTTTTCAACCAGAAATGCTAGAAACTCCATCAAACCCTCTAAAGATTCATATTGAAGCATAGAATCCAAAAAAACTTGAGTTACCAAATCTGATGGATGGTTTGACTCCCCAGAAGTGACGTCATTATCCAAATGTATAGAAATATGCATAAACAACCTCTGAATATGCAAACACTAACAAAAAACCCGTGATCTCAAGCTGAAATTTTTTTTCCAGTCTGAACAGCTCTCTAGCCTATTCTAACGGCAAGTTATGGCCATATCCAAAAGGGGTGTTATTCCACCCTGGTTACCTATTTTAGGGGTAGCATTTTTGACTACTTTTGGTTTTTGTGGCATAATTTTTCATCCAGATATGCTAGAAAGCCAATCAAGGGCTCTAAAGACTCGTAAGATAGCGTAGTTTCGGAAAAATATTTGGGCCATAATGTGGGCCCATTTGATGTGCGTCCAGGGCCGGGTAAAGTAGGCCATAAAAATGCGAAAACACCTCCACTTATGACGCCTCCCCAAGAGAACCCAAACCTTAAACTGAAAAATATTTTTTGACTCGGAACTACTAGACTTGCTGAATCCGTAGAGGGTTTGAACACCTCTCCAGCTGCAGCAGCTGGCGAGTTATAACCAAAAACGTATGAGACAATCTATTGGCTTTTGCGGTCGTTAAAGGGTAAGTCAGAGTATGTACCACCAGTGTAACGACTGAGTTTGAAAGCATTTGCACTACCAGTGTAGGGATTGAGTTAAAAAGCAGTCCGTATACATATACCACCAGCACAAGGATTGAGTATAAAATCAGCTGTTTGTACCAACAGCATGGGGATTGAGTTTGGTGGCTTTCTGTACCTACCAGCATAGAGATTGAGTTAAAAAGTGGCTGTTTAACATTCCAAAATGAATTCACCTTTTGACATTGCAAATAACAACTTCCCTGGCTCATATGATGTGACTTCTTATTTTATCACACTAGATAAAAGTCAAATTTAACATTTTGTTGAAAACTTTGCATGTAGAAGTCAAATTTACCGTCAAATGGAGGTCACCACACTTAGCAGTAAATGTTATTTCATGGTTTGCAAGTTAGCATAAACACAGGTTGTCATGCAAAGTTTTTCAACATAACAATTATATGTTCGTTAGCAGTAAAACTACTGCAACTTGAAATGGATCAATTATAGTTGCTGCTTTTTTTTGCTGAGACATTTCAGTCATTTTTTGCTAAGACATTTTGGTCACTGAGTTATTGTCTCACAGTTGTAACAGTTTTCATTAGCCTATTTTCAAATATTTTCAAACATTCTGACTGAAATGACTTAATTTTTTTTCAGTCATTTCAAAAATGTTTCAGTGTATGACTGAAAAATGAGCAAAAAAACAGTGTTTAACTGATACGATCAGAAACGAAATTAAAGAGAAATACACAGAAATAAACCTACCAACTTATGGAAGACGAGATTTGGCACACTTCATTATTTAATTTACGATTTCATACACACTGTTCATTTCACCCACAATTAATTAGTCACTCCAAAACATTTGTTCCAAAAAATCACTCTCATTTATGTTGTGTTTCCAGTAGCTGCATTTGCTGCCACAATGATCATGCACTTTCATATGAAGCTTTGCAGGCATTGGAAATGCAATCCATGATGGTTTCTTGTCACTAAGTGTAAAACTAATTTTCTCTTGGAATTTCCACTGATCTTTTTAACAATGAAAAAACTAGCTATTTCGTGGTAGGCATCTTCAGCAATCATGCTCACATGAAAATGCTTTACATGTCATGTTGCAAGTTGTTGGTGAATTGAATGTAACTAGCATAAGGCCCAGGGCACTCAGCCAACTGTGAACAAGTTTTGCACCTGACCTCAGATGGCAGTTGATCTGGAGCACAAAATAGTAAACTACAACCATGAAGATTAGAGCTCGACCGATAATGTTTTTTTGGGCTGATACGATGTTTTTATCTTTTATTGCCGATATCTGATGCTGATATTTTTGCATTACTCAAGCAGCATCTATTTTGCCTCATAAGGCAAATAAACACTCCTGGAGCTATATTGGCTTCCACCAAAAAGGATTGGTTGAACTGGTCACATGACAAGTTTGGAACACATGGCTTGCTCAGTTGATTGTGATGTCTGTAACATGTATTGTTTCTAGTAATAACTCCCATAAATATATATATTATAACACTGCATCAGCAGTGTCATAGAGTAGTGAATATCACACATAATGCTACATTACAATGGATAAATCAACTCACAAGATGTTTTCATGTAATGTTAAGGCATGTTTTCATCCATTGTAGCTACTGCCTTCAATTGTCTGACTCTAAATCATTAGTGCAAGCGAATCTGCAAACATGCAAACGTGTGCTGTGTATTAGTACTCCCTTGTGTACGCCTATGCTCAGATGCACGCAAATCTCACGAGCAGGTAAACAACAATGCGCAACATATTACTAAGAACCTATGACTTCATTGTGATGAAGAACTGTACAACATCCAATTCTGCGCAAACCTGGGTCACTGATTGCTGTGACATCGGCACATTTTTTGACATACGCTGAAGGCCTTGTGTCGCTAGGCAGCCTTGCAAAAGGGTCATTCCATGTCAGGTGATCCAGCAAAATGGGGATTTTTCATCTGATCCTCATCAAAATTCACGAAATTTTGTAAGGGGAAAGATCTCAGGCTTCTGAGCTCAACAAAGTATAAGTTTTTGAAATTGGACCTGTATTTCTGAATTTATGAGCATTTGGAATTTTGATGTTTTTCAAGATGATTGGACCAAAAACTTCTCTGAGTTTGCTGTTGGAACTTCAACTGATAGTCACTCCTTTATGTCCGAATATTTTCATTCAATATTTCGCAGAAACGCGGAAGGCTCCATGCTGAACAAAACAACACAGAAGGTTTGTCACTGATGACCTTTGAACTCTGGTTAATCGTTGTTATAAGGCAACATGTTTTTTATGTGCGTTCAAGCATGATGATATTTTATATACCTTTAACTCAAATAGTGCAACTTCAATTGACTTCAATTTTTTGTATGTAAGGGATGGTGTTATGGAGATACTACTGTATCTTGGTCACCCATGCTTATTTTTTATCTTCAGGCAAAAAAAATTATATGTTCATATAATAGTATATATCCATTAAATTTTTTGAATGATAAGTTTTTTTTTAAATATTATCATGAAATTACAAAACCTAATTTTTTATTTTTTAAAAATTTAAACTAAATGTATTTTTTTAAATTGAATCAAATTTAATTTAATTTTTTAATTAAATCTACTTTAAATTTATTTGTTTAATTTTTAAAAAATTTCTAATGAATTTTGAACAATACAGTTCTTAAGCATGCTCAATACCCTCAACAAAATTTTTTAACTCGTTGGCTACCGGCCTACGATATATTCATACTTCGATTTCAGCCTAAAAAAACAGCAGTTTTCGGTTGCCTTACCAACGCCCTAGCTCCTCCGCTGATTGCGCTGGAGAGCTGTTCAACGGCTCAGATGGATCGGCCAGTCTAGTAGATTACACTCGGAAAAAAATTTTTTGGTTGAGGGTGCGGATTGTTTGTGACTGACGTCATAAGTGAAGTAGTTTTAGAGTCATTTTGGCTCATGTTGCTTGGCCTATGACCCAACAACTAGGCCAAAGTGTTTCGCTGAAGTTTTCATTGGAAACTAGACTCGAGTCCGAGTCTTTTGAACCTTTGATCAACTTTCTAGCATTTCTGGTTCAAAAGTTATGATCTAAAATAAACAAATTAATTAATTAACACTTTCGCTGCCGGGTTAATTCAAGCGGTTCGCAAAAAGCAGCTGTTTCGAACGTGGCTTTGCGGATGAATATCTCCGCTCCTGTTCGCTCTAGCGACTCGGCG
>Ga0210059_1001029_pt1 | contig 40275 bp, 27 predicted proteins | sample Ectturendosymbi2_FD_188042 | JGI IMG/M metagenome (GOLD analysis project Ga0210059, IMG submission 188042) | Ecteinascidia turbinata endosymbiont from Florida, USA - Sample 2 (SPAdes) (version 2) | ecosystem: Host-associated > Tunicates > Ascidians > Unclassified | place: Key West, Florida... | reverse complement strand
CACTATTCTTTGAACACTATAATCGCATTTTACTCTGTGATTGAGTGATTGAACTTTGCAGTGTCCGTTTGATCGATGGCGTGTCAAGCCACAACGCTTTCGCATTTTACCTAGACTAGACCAAGTTAGGAATTAGCGCCCTACTCCGCAGTAGTGCTGCAACAAGTGTTACGTGTTAGCTAACAATAGTGTTAAGAATGTGTCTGTAACCCTATGGTCCTGTCTTCAATGCAGTTGCAAAAAGTGTCTGTAACCCTGTGATTTCGCCGGCTTCAGTGTCTTGTACTACGTTCTGTATTGTCTGTTTTTATCAACCTGCGTTCTGCAGATTGTGTGTGTTCATACTATGGACTTCGTGTCTGTTATAAACAAATAAATTAATGAAAATTACCCAAATGAATCAAGCGTTTAAATACTTACATGCGCAGTGGCATGGCCAGCCCAAAAAATTGGGTGGGTCAAAATGTTTAATTTTACGCGAGCAACAGTATATTTTCTGAGATACTTACTCTTAAAGCATAAAATGACTAGATATTCTAAAAATTTGGAGGGGCCATGGCCCCTCGGCTACGCCTGTGTGCGTGCGGTTTGTATAACGTATATGTATTGTAAATGCTTTATGTAAACACGTATTTATATAACACTGGGACCATATTGTTTTTTCTATAACATTTGGACCATATTATTTAAGTTTTAAAAAACTTGTTGATCAGAAGTTTCAGTTATAGTGAAATGAACATGTTCAGACTGTCCAAATTCAGCAAAATAAGCTTTGCATTTAATATTTTCGTCCCTATCCCTATGCAAGAAATGGTTTATTTAAAGGCTATGCAAAAAAGTGCCCCAATGGACGTTTCTGTGTCGGGAATCACCGATCAAAAAACGTATCTGAAAAAATTTAAAGGGGCTTCAGCCCCCTTAGCCCACCCCCTGGATCCGCCTATGCAGAGGCTAGCACGCAGATACCGCGAAGTGGTTGTAATATGTTTTCCTATTATTGCATGATTTGGCGTAATAGACACTTTGCCTTCTATCTGTGCATCACTTACTAAGGTGGTACCAGGGTTGCCATATTGTCAAATTTATCGCCAGATTCCGGAAATCTGGCGCATTATGAAAGCGTTTGGCTACAAATATTTTGGATTGGCGATTTGGCAAATTTCTGGCGATTTTTTAAAAGTATTTCGCTCCAAACTTTTTGTTCTGGCAAAGTGTACGACCTGTACATTTGTACGTACTTGCTTGCATATTCATATGTAGATTACTATTTTGAAGCTTGTCGATTGTTTAAAAATTGATGACATCAAATGAAAGTGTGAAAGTTTTGAAAGTAGAAGCATGGTATTGAGCACTTCTTGTCAAATATGTATGCAAAATATTGAAACTGATTATTTAAAAATATTTGCAAAATGTTGAAAACCTATACGGTTCCTGGTAAAATACAAGGTGAAAGATAAAACAGCTTTAAACGACTGATTTCCAGTGAAAAATTTTTGTTTTGGTAAAACGCAACCATTTCCAAAAGTTTGGCGAATTTTTATTGAGTTTGGCTATTTTTGAAGTGAGTTTGGCGACAGTTTTTATTTCCATTTGGCAACCCTGGATGGTGCACTGCAGAGATGAGCACGGTCAGGACTGGGTCAGGACTGAAGCCAATTTTGGCCGGATCAGGGCTGGATCGGACTGCAATTTTTTTGAAAATTGGCGGATCAGGACTCGATCGGACTGAGAAAATTTGTTGTTTTGATGTGATTATTCTAACCACATCAAAAATGTTACTTGAAATGTGATTTTACAGATTGGTTAAATGCAATGGTAATGTATTTTTTGCCCTGAATGGCAGTGTTGCGATCGGAAATCCGGAGCGGCATGTGCGCAAAGTTTCGCACCGTGGCAGCAAGCAACAATAGAGATCATGCTCGCAATTTCTCTTACCAATTGCTTGCTCGCGCTACATATATAATGGTGTTATTCTTCACGCACATCCCGTTCGTAGTGAATCACACAATTAACGCAACACCACTGGAGAGGTTGCAACAGCAGAAGCTTTGCTGGGACGATTTTGCAATGCATCCAACTTTGTCCAGACTTCACATATAGCGTTGAGGCGTATTACTCGCACCAAGGTGAACGTAGTCACGTGTTTGTGTCTATGCCTGCTGTGCGTGTGTTCAGTAGTTCTTCTCTCACCCTTTTTTTTTGCTTTGGCTTAGCTGGTAAGGACCACACCTTTTATAGGAGAGCTTTTTATGTAGGCTACTTTTTAAAAAGATTCAGGTTAAACCTAAACCTGGGGTTCAATGTTTTAGGCCAGAGATGGGGAACCTAATTACCATCACGGGGCGCATGAATTGTGCATTATTGCTGGCGGGCCACAAAATCATTCAAATTTATCCTAAAATCCCAATCTTTATCTAACTATGAGGAAGAGTGCCTTCTCTTACTCTCTCAGTACCTGCTTGTCTTGGAACTTCGTTTTGGCAAGATTTTGTACTCTAACTTGGTAACTAATAAAAATTCTGATGCGGGCCATATCAAATGTTCACGTGGGTCACAGGTTCCTCATCCCTGTTTTAGGCCGTGTCCATATGACGTAGACCAGCATGCACTAACCCAAGTGTATAATCCTTGACCTTGTCACTTGACCAATTCTACTGTTGCGATCGGAAATCCCGAGCAGCATATGCGCAAAGCTTCGCACTATTGTGGCAGCAAGCAACAATAGAGTTCACATGCCATGATCACTCTATTATTGCTTGTTCGTGCCACATATATATATGGTGTTGTTCTTCACCCACATCCCGTTCGTGGTGAATCACACAATCAACGCAACACCACTGGAGAGGTTGCAACACTACCAATTGGGTTCGCCTAATGGCAAAATAACTCCAGCAGTGCTTTTGCCTCTGATGGCAAAATAAACACTGCCTTATCAAATTTTGGAAATGCCAAAAGTTGTGTCTCATTTGCCTCATGAGGTTGTGTCTATTTTGCCTCATGAGGCAAAATAAAATACATGGTTTGACATGGGTGGATCAGGACTGGATCGGACTGATGATTTTCAAAAATTTTGTGGATCAGGACTGGATCGGATTAAACTTTTGCGGATCAGGATTGGACTTGGACTGAACAATTTCACAGTCCGCTCATCTCTGGTACACTGTATTTGCGCATATGCGATACTCGGCTTTGGAATTTGAATCAATGTACTTATGACTTTACCGACAGGTTGACCGCGATTTAGCTAGAAATTTTCTGGTTGATCCCAGTGGAAGATAAGTTGGCCACCCCTAATGTAAAGTAAATAGGTTGGTGCAGGGTTGCAAATTTGGCTTTTTTGAAGCCAGATTTTGAAATTCTGGCTTTTTTAACGGCATGCGCTTGGCTTTTTTTGAAAATCAATCTGGCTTTTTTTTGGTAGGAAAGGCTTGGCCCTGGCAAAACATTGTCTGAGCTGGATTACAAATCTAATGAGAGTCTATAACCATGCCAGGCCCAGGGTGCAAAGAATATTACTGTTGCCCTAAAAATGTTTGATGGATTTCATAAGAAGCAAGTGTATGACACTGACAGTGTAATTACTGTGGAAAAATGTTTGGTAAAGATCTTAGATTGGAATTGTTATTGTATTAGGCCTATATCGATGTTTCTGATAAGTTTTAATATCTCTTTTTTGTGTTTGGTTATGCATGTTTTATGTGTGTATGTCTTATAACTGCTAGTGCTATCTGGCTTTTTTTGAGACAAGGTCTGGCTTTTTTGCTGAAGACAAGGTGGCAATCCTGGGTTTTTGGTATAGGCCTAGTGAGTAGTGGTTGGGGTTAGAAATAGGGTTATACTGTATATCTCAATCAATGAAAAAATGTGTACAAAAGCAATATAAACGGCAAAAATAATAGGCCTTCACATAAAAAATTTACATAACGCAATTGTTTTGCAGTACATACATAATAGACGTTAACACAACACAGATGACGGTAGGCAAGCAATGGGTGAAGAGTTAAGGTATGCACGGATGAGCAGGTGAAGCAAGCACATTGATGAAGGAAGTGAGTAACAATAAGCAAAGTTCTTCAAGGTATTTTATGGACCTGATTCAGGTCCCCAGAATTGAAAATCTGGTCCCTCTAGAATCAGAGAAAATTATCAAGAGAAATATCTTAACGCATATCCTAGTCGGAAATTTTTCGGGTCCCTATGCTGGTCTGTGTACCTAACATTTTCCTTTTAAAAACCCTGCAATAAGGGTTAGCCTATGAGGCAGAAATCAATGCATATAAACACAACATTTCATTACAAAAACAAGTAGCAAGGGCAGAAAACTATGTTTATACATATAAATCGTGAAAAAGTAACACTTAACTATGGACCATTATGGAATGAGTGCCATGGATGAAAGTATGTCCCACCAGACATGACATCAACAAATGATGTTCTACAGCAACAAATGATGCTGTAGTTATTAATGTATTTATCAATATATCATCCCCAAAGACAAAAATCCTCTCCGTGGTTTCTGTCTCAGACGATCACGTATTTTTGTAAACTGCGTGATTGTCTGAGACAGAAACCATGCGAAAACGCAGAAAGAATTTTTGTCAACCAGTGAGCCGAATGGCTGTTATGATCAGGTTTGTTAAACAGTTTTGTAGCTGTGTTTAGCGGTGGAGTTCTAATTGGGCTCAATTTTTGTAATCTTGGCTTTTGATCTTAGCAGCAATACGTAGTTTTTCTATTTGTTTCATATGTCTACTTTTGTGCAGGACTAAATATGTGCAACACATGAAACTAGTTTCCTTACGCAATAAACTGCGGTTGATTCACTTGGTGATGGTCACTGCTGTGACTTTACTATTATTGCTTAATTACAAATAAATAATTTCTAGCCGTCTCTTTGTTCATGTTAATCAGTTCTGTATCAATCTACTTGCTCCACCTTCTGTCACTTGTGATGTGAATACCACCCGTAGGTACTTGAACTTCTTTACCTGCTGCGGTGTATTGCCACTCATTTGCAGCATACACTGCCTTGGGTTTCTAGAGAGACATCATACCTGGTAATTGTAGTGCTGATTTTCATTCTGGTTCAAACAATTGCTCAAGTGTATGTTGAAGGCCCTGTTGAAAAGAGGCTACTGCTAGCAGTACCAAATCATCTGCAAAAATTAAATAGTTAGTTGATCTTACAGCTCCCAACTGTGACACCCTCGTCGACTTGGCTGTAGCTGTCTATTCAATGCACGTAGACTATGAAAAGAAGTGGTTACAGCACACACTCTTGTCAGTGTCCAACACCAACGGTGAATGGTCGTGATTTAACTCTGCCGACACAGACACAAACGTCTGAGCAGGCATGCAGTGATTTGACCCCATAGTGTGGAAATCATTGGGGACCGCATAGCATTTCACAAGGAACCTGATCGCATGCTTCCTCAAAGAGGTCGACAAATTATGTGTAGACGTCTCTGGCACACTCCCAAGATTTCACAAAATTTCACTACAACCGGAACGAAAACTGCACTGGGCATCATTCAGTTTTGATTCAGTTATTTCACTGCATCTTTTTGCAAAGCACTTGGCAATGTAAATGTTAATTATTTGAAAACCCCTAAACTGTAAATGCTGTCTATGGAAAGCGATCCTTTCTCAGCAAAGAATCAGACACTTTAAGATCTTACAGAGTGTATATTTCGCCTACGATGTAGGCATTATCAGCTCTGTGAAGTGCATGAAGTATAAATAAAATAAAATAAAACCCACAAACAGCAAAGATACCAACTAAGAAAATCTAATTTAAAAAAGCAGCCAAGATACCAATTAAGAAAATCTAATTAAAATTGATATATTTAAACTGTAAATATGAACACAAAAGTACAACCAAAACAAAAAGGCGTCATGGTAAGAGCCAAAAATTCCTAAAAGTATGCCAAAGATGTATACAAATGTTTTGTTGACCTTCAAAAACCATATAACCAGGTCACTCAGAAAAAGTATTGTGGGAGTATGGTGTTGACTGCCACCTGTTACTGGCCATGAAGTCATTGTATTTCTACTCAGAAGTTTATATATGTGTCATTGTCAGTGGAGTTAAATCACAACTGTTCCCCATGGGTGATGAAATGCAACAAGAACATGTGCTGTCACCATTCCTCTTCATAGTCCAAATTGGATAGATAGTCACAGTAGAGTTGACGACGGTGTCACTGTTGCAAGCTGCAGGATAAACTGTTTGCTTTTGTGGACGGTTTGGTGCAGAGTCAGTCCTCTGAATAAGGTCTTCAACATGCACTTGATCAATTTTCCACTGCATGTGACCAAGTGGGAATGACAACCAGCACTAAAAAATGGAGGTATTAAGTCTCTCCAGAAACTGAAGGTAGTGCACACTACAAATAAACAACAGAACACTGCACATTCACAATGTTTAGAAGTTGAAGTACCTTTGGATGGTGTTCATTAGTGATGGAAGGTGGAACAGGGAGATTGATATTTTGGACTAGTAAAGCACATACAGTTCTGCTTGAACTTTATCGTTCTGTGATGACAAAACTGGAACTTCTAAATACCACAAAGTTGTCTGTGAGAAAATTGGCCGTTGTTCTGATCCTCACCTATGGTCATGAATCCTTGATAAGGCCAATTTGAAAGCTGTAGGTTTGCCACAATCTTTTAAGGAATCAGACAAGTTACCTCTGCTTTCTTCTCTTTACGATTATTCAAACTTGCATGTATCTGTATTAAAGTAACTCACCTCTACAAGATGGTACACAAGCAAATCAGTCAAGCAATTTTTTAGTAAGAAATCAATTTCACATAAAACTACGCATCCCTAGTCCTAAAATCTTATTCAAATAGTATCTTCGGTACTAAAACAGTGCTATCACTAGTACAAGCGGCAAAGATAGGATTTTTGCAAGTAGAGTTTATTGCATGACACTTAACAACAAAGTGCGCAGCTATGAAATTCATAAAGTCCTGAATGCAAGCCACTTCACTGAATAAAGAGATCTTAGCTCTCATGGTTTAGCCACAGAATGTCGTAGGAAAGATTGGCGATGTGAGTCCTCTGGCTACACCCATGGGGAAATAGGACAGGGTCATCCAAGTGTCAGGTGGTGTGATTACATCTCTGAACTTGAATTCCCATCTTCATGTGAAGCAGAACTGTTTAAAATTGATGATAACTATGAGGTATTTCAAGACCTAGGCATGCTGTCCCCACAACCCACCTGAGAGGAAAAGGGGTTATAAAAGTGAATGAATTAATGATTGTTTTTTGTGTTGAACTTCAGCAAGTACATCGATTTTAAGGCGGTACATGATTGTGTGTCAGTTTTGAAGTAAACATAAAAAGTGGATGTTACACAGCTAGGTCTTTGAAGGAAGCAGTCGTCCAGCAATACTGAAAAGTCTGTTAGTAATTTCAAAATTGCCAACTATTTCTTCAAACTGCGGGTCACAATGTTTTCAGCTGTGTGATGGCCTTTGGATCGACTGCAAGCCAGCATAGCATTGTGTAGCTTTTAATTTGAAATGAACAGTGATGCCAATATAACTGCACATCTGTCAATTGGACCAAAAACCAATGGTAAAAAAAAACCACTAGTTTGTTTGTGTTTTTTACCAGTATCTGTGGATGATCTCTTTTGACATGCTAGTTATCAGCGTTGTGGAAAGGTGTTTTCGACTTGGATTAAATTACCTTATTTCCTATGAAAAAAAATGAAAAAAAAAAAAAAAAAAAAAAAAAAGTAAATTACTGTACTAAATAAATGCATAGCCTACTCCAGCACGTACATTCATAGGTTCACTCTGAATATATATAAATAAAACCAACATCTCTCCTCGTAATGTATGTACCACTATCTCTTCTGTTGCCAAAGTGTCAGTAAAGCTCTCATTTTTGTAGCTACGTCTCACTAGACACACTACGCTACTTCTGGCGGCCAACAGGAAGACTATCTGGAACAAAGTGAGAATTTGCTACAAACGCTGTGTCTGCCACTGGACCATCTGGATTTAACACACACAGATGGGCAACTGATTTGTTAAACCAAGCTAGTAAGCCACGTTCAGCCATGTTTTTCGCATAATAATGAGCTCAGTGAGCACTAACATGTTTAAATCAAAATGCAGCACCCATGGAGTTTATAAATATCTGATGGAGGTATTTTGTACAAGACCATGATTGTGAAATATTCCTTTCTTGTTGCATAGGATATATGGAACAGAATCCTTGGAAAAGGGTGAAGGACTATGATACACATCAGCCTTCTCTAAACCAGCTGAAATAAGTAGTTTAGACCTTTCTTTGGATAAACTCCATTGTTTTCCATGAATGTTTAAGTTGTTGTAAGAGGATTGAAAGGTTAATTGCTATTTGTGGTACTGTGTGGACTGTTCAGTTCCCAGAACGTTGTAAGGTTGTAAAACGTTTGACTTCATGTTTTGTCTGTGATTGAATTGACATTTAGTTGCATTTTTGTTACTTAGCAATGCTGTATAAACTAATTTAACTATTATTGTTCATGCATGTGGTACACAGTGCTTTTTCACATTGATTTTACAAACAAAGCTCCAAGTAAGTATGGAATTTTGTGAATTTGCAACTCTGGCATAGTAACCTGTAGCTGATAATGTTTTTTGAAAACCTTAAACTGATTTCAAGAGTAGAAACTGTAAGTTTTAAGCCAATATCAAGGGGCTCATGCAGAATGTGTCATGTACTTAACAGCCATTTGGCTATTTGCATGAAAATTGATTAATGTTTCCATCATTGAACAATTGCAAGCCCTGCCATGTAGTGAAACAGTGAACTATCTTTATTGTGTTCTATAAATGAGCACCACTGGAAAAAAGCAGTGCTCAGGAAGATACACATTACCTTTTCTTCAGACCTACAAGTTCTCTGCCAGATGCTGCAATTAAGTTTTAGGGAATCTAGGCTGATTTGGATTGTTACTGCAAACTTTGATAATGCCTTGTGGTTTTGTTTGTGATAAGACAAATGTTAAAACAAATTAATGATCAAAAAACTATAAAAACCACAACACACTTTTTTTTTTTTGTAGTATTCTTGGTCAAATTGCAGTACTCAGCTTTAAAGATGTCGAAACGTGTAGCAGATAAGTATTTAACTGATCAAAATTGGGACGAGGAAGATGAACCGGAAGCAGCTGGACATTTTCGTAGTGCTGAAAAAGATGTATTAGAAAGGCGAATTTTTAAAACAGCAAAACGAAGAATTAATGAATCTGCTAAGGTGAATATCAATTGGTTTTATGGTGCTGGAAAATGAAGCGTTTGTATATTACTAAGCATTCAGGGCCAATTTACAGATTAGCTACTAGAACTTGTTTTATCATTTTAAAACAATCACAAGCTATGTATGGTATTGTGATATAACTCCTGAAAGATAGTCAGGTTTTAAGCAATTTAGTGGATAATTTGTTGCCAATTATTGAGATGCAGTTGCACATTTTACTGCATTTCTTAAAAATGTTTGAAGTGCAATACCAGGTAGCTTTGAATGTCTGTGGCTAGGCAAAACAAGAAATCAGCAATTGCACTAGTTTTTGTGAAAAAATCTCCACAAACTATGTCTTAGGCAGCAAAGAGGCATAACTAGCCATGTTTTGGTTTCATTGGCAGTGAGTATCAGATGGTGCACATAGGCAGGAATGGCAGGAATAAAATGCCCCCAATCACTCAGGGGAAAAGGCCCAGAAATGTTGCAAGCTGTTTTTTTTTGCTGAGACATTTTGGTCAGTGAAACATTTCGGTCATTTGTCTCACATTTGCATTAAGTCACCATAACAGTGTTCATTAGCCTATAGTTTTAGACATTCTGACCGAAAAAAAACAGGTTGCAAGTGTTTCAACTCATTACATTTGCATCCAAAAGACCCGTGGTTCAAATATGGGGGGCACCAAACTTGTTTCTTGCCCTGGGCCCGTTTAACCTTGGTATTGCCCTGCACAGGTGATTAAGCTCAGAGGTGTGCCTAGCAGAATAGGTCATGCAAAAATACAACAAAATTCACAGAACCCTTAACAACATATTACTGTAAATACTGCCCTACGCCAAACATTTGAGGGACTTTCTGTGTCACACAAGTCATGCCATTATGTTTGCATTGCTTGAAAAAAGAGTTGTTACATCATAATTGACTTAAAGTCTTAAGCTGTACAAAATCGGCAATACAAAGACTGGCAGAGCTTCACAATGTTTAGCCTGTCTAGTTCTGTAAAATAAGCTATATGGCAGTTTTTTGTGTAAAAAATATATGCATCTCCAATGTCTTCAGACCCACAAAATTCTGCAGTGCATAGGTGTATAGGTAATTCTTAGACATTGAAATCGAATGAAAGCAAATCAGTTCTGCATGTTTTTTTGTTTTTTTTGTAAGGAACAGTTCAGCACCCTGGGTTTCAAAATTTGTTACATTAATTTCTTAGACAACGTAAAGTTTACTTTTTGTCAAGTTATGTAATTGTAATCTCACTCACAGTTGTCATTCATTTCGAGTTCTAAGTAGTGTTTCTATTTGTATGTGAATGAATTAGCCATTGTTTTCATTCCTTTTTGACTGGCTCGTAAATTTTTCTGTGGTTTTGGTTCGCAGAAAACAAAGACTATGTGATATGTATACATTTTGAGCAAGGTGTGTAAAACTTCAGTGTACTAGTTTCTTACACATGTTTGCAGGATGGCCAGGTGATTGTGCTACTAAATGTTTTGTGCACAAGCTTGTCTGGAACAAAATTATTCAAGTATTCCAGATTATATCTTTACAAATTGTTCTGATGAAGATTAATAAAAATATCTGAATTTCTTTTCATGGAAACATTGGTGTTTTCATACAAAAAGTTGTTTCAGTCATTATGGTTGAGTTAAAATGGCAATATAGATATTAGTGCTTCCAATTCGGCATAAAATTACAAAACCCCAAGGCTTTTGGTATTATTAGAAAATGCAATAGGAACAATAATAAACTCAATATAAGTTTGAAATTGCTGTTTGCTCAGCAGTCCGCTGCATTGATTGTGAAACTTGCGTCAAACACTACAAAAGGAGACCGCGAAATTACCACACGAGCTTCTAAATCAAGGGCCAGCCGACATGTGATCAATCCAGGAGACTGTGGGTTGCTACTAAATATTGTAACAAAAGAATAGCCAACTGTGAAAAACAAAGTGGAGTTTGCAAAATAATAAAAACGTACCCCAAGTTAAACATTAATATCAGAACAACAAAAACTACAAATTTAGCTATAGCAAAAGATTACAAAGGCAACGAAGATGCACAAGTTAAGTTTTTAATGCTAAAGCACGGTTTCTCACTGATCCTTATAGTACAGTACCGATGCATCAAAACGTATATTTTCAAAACATTTTTTCCGAAAACACGCTATTGTGACACTATTTACAAAACACTGAGTGAATAATTTTAATAGCACACAGATAAGCCAAATCTGTTGATACTTTTGAATGCAAAGGGTTAGACAGATTTTTCCAAATATCCGAGTGGATTTTAAAACCGCGGTTTCGCGTAGCAGGATAGCAAAAAAAACGTGTGTCGGGTTCAGGGATACCTGGAGTGGAAACACCATGTTTGAGCGCATTCAAGCACATGAACAGTCGAGAAGTAACAAAGCTTTCCAACGTGCTTTCAAAAAGGCCTCGAATAACCTCTTATAAGCCTTGTGCGGTGTACAGTTAAGTTTGTTGACGTCTCATCATGCTTTTCTGTTTTTGGTACGAAATAAAAAAAAAAAACGATTATCTTTTGCAGAAATCGGGAGCATTTTCTGGTTTTACTGGTCTGAAAGTTCCTAATACTTCAACAGGAAATGATTCTTTCAAACCTTTTTCATCAACTCCCTTCACCTTTACAAATTCAAACAAGAAACCTCTTGCTTCTAATGTTCAGTTAATTCCAGGTAGCTTTTTAATTTATTTGTCATTTGAAATTCTGAATATTTTTTTAATTCTGCAGCACTTCATTTAGTCGTATTTTTGTTGCTATACCAATTGTTTCGTGCTTGAATGCGTTTACTGTCATTGCATGTTTTTAACGATGCCATATTTGATTCAGACGAAATTTTAAAGAAAGCAAGTGCAAAGCTTGGAATGCCAGCGGACTCTAATGAAACAAAGCAGCAGGTTCGAACGATTTTTTCAGATTTGTCCATTCAACGTTTATAACTCGCACACATTTCGTGTTTGCTGCTTTCGCCATGAATTTCTGAAGCTTTGTCGAAGTTTCAAGGATTTGCTTCAGATTTTCTAAATAATATCTGTCGATGACTCACACCTAGGCAAGGGAAAGTTCCATTTGGCCACACGACAGTGACCTTTCAATCATTACTTGACGCCAAATGTAGAACACGTTCAAACGACCACATTGTCACGTTGTGGGGACGACGTCTCTAAAATACACACTGGATTTCGCTGCTGTTGTTGTTGTTGACCTTTTCAGCATTTTGCTGATTTGCATGTGGCGCGAAGCTTCACTTCCTACTGTATTTTTAAGCTAGCGCAAGTTTGGATATTTTTACATCTACAATGCCACCTGCAATAGCTGCCATGTGAAAATGTTGTTCGTCGTAGCTGTAGCTTGGCCGCGTCGAACTCAACTCCAGGCGATGTGCGGGCTTGGCTTCGTTTCGCCTGGTATTGCACCAGTCTTCTTGGATATGCTGAGAGAATGGGTGCTGTAGTACATGTTGCGTGAAGCGTTGTGTGAATATGCCAACGCACATCTTTTACATCAGGAAAGTCCGACATTTTGTATGTTTAAGAAAGATCTGATTGTGTTGGCCTGTCCAGTTATCTCATTTGCAATTTGGGCCAACTAGAAGCCATTTGCCAGTCTCTGAATGGAACAGCCCCAGTCAAAGGCGCTTTCGTGTCTACAGACGGTGGAGGCGCAACTAGAGGAGCAGTCGTTGCCAGTTTGTCGTGGAAGAAAAACGAAGAAGAAGAAGAAAAGCGGCCGGAAGAAGCGTCGTGTGCATTGGCAAAGTGATGAGGAGGCAGGGTCTTTGTTAAATGATAATTGCAGTACGAGGCGTTGCTTTAGAGCAGGCAATCAGGAAGAGATTCAGTAGTTTTCTTGAAAAGTTGCCGTAAGAAAAGGTTTGAACAGTTAGACATCCGGTTAAATTGGCAGCATCGACAGCTGTGAACAGTACCATTGGCCACTAAAAGTTCAGGAAAGTTGCGCTTTTTATCTTTTACCAACAGACATTTATCACACGATACTTTCTCAAAAATCACTCACACTTATTTCACAGACCAGCATTTGAAATACTGTTAAGTTGATATCGTTTTTATTTTCAAAAAATGCGTTTTTTCTCGACTTGCAGGCAGAGGTAGGAACAGAGCAGGTAAGATCACTTCCCGTTGCAAGCATGGAAGAGGAGCATCGCATTTTAGACAAGTGTGTCGAAGCGTATTATCCCTTTCTCCGTCGTAACCGTGTTGAGGAGCAGGAGGCGGCCGAACAGGTCGCCACGGACGAGCTGAGTGACTTTTTCCCTCTCACTGACAAAAAAGAGTTGCAAGGCTCGCGCACGGAAGAGTTGCAAGACTCGCGCACGGAAGAACAGCGCGCTGATTTTACAACCGAACCACTTCATGTCGAGAAGGCCAACATCTGCAAGGTCCTGAAAGAATGCGTCGATAAGATCTACCTGGGAACGGACAGTCCGCTGCTCTGTGTCGTTTTTAAGGCTAGCACGGAAGAGAAGTTCCAGGTGATTAACACCAAGTGCCCGACACGCTATAGAAATTTCCACGTATGTGGCGCCTGGCTCCGGCTTGTGGAGCCAAAACGAACAGGCTTTGTTCTTGATTTCCAACGTCTCGTTCCCACGACTTTTCTACTGGGATCGTTTGGTAGTTGGCACAAAAGACACGTTGAAAATTATCGTGGTTTGAAATCAGGTAATAAAAATCAACCAAAAATCTTATATGCCGTTTCAAAGCTTTGTGTGATTTCTGTGACACATTTGATTAGCATTCTAATAGGTTTTCGCTTATATAGAACATGGGTCGGGAAACATTTTTGCACTTCGTGCCGGTTTAAGCCTGAAATTAATTTGTGTCCAACCCTCAATGAAGTAACGGATGTTTCGTAATAGAAATTTATTGCAGCTGATAAATCATCGGAAATCCGCGGCCAGGTAATTCCACACGGACCCGGACTTTGCCGACCACTGGCATAGAAGATAGAGAATTCTTCTGACGGCACAAGTTAAAAGTACTTAATATTTTGTCAATCGTGTCTTCTGTAGGTCACAGACTTTGTCAACTAACTGCAAAAGTGACATGTGGACTGAAATCACTAACACTTACAGCAGGGGTCTCAAACACGCGGCCCGTGGGTCACATGTGGCCCGCGAGGGCATTTTGTGCGGCCCGCTATGCTCTTGGGGAATAGCCAAGTACTGTATTTAACATTTAGGCTATTTAGTTTATTCACCGGTGTTTAACAGTGCTCGGCCAGCAAGTAAACAAGTTCCTTTCAAACGAACGTAGACACAGCTAGAAATGATTTACTTATAACCCAAGATATTTCTTGTAGGAAATAAAATGTAAAAGCTGTTTCTAGGATCAGGTTGAAGTACCGACATTGTTGCGTAAAGCGTCATAATGCGGCCCTCCAGTTACTTTATAAGTCACCATTTGGCCCGCGGAGCAATTTGAGTTTGAGACTCCTGCCTTACAGAAGTAAAAACTGTTAGAATGCCACAAGTTTGAAAGTGTAGACTGGCATAAAGTGAAAGCTGCGTCTAAATTCCATCAAACATGTAGGCTGTTGACTGTAAACATTGCAGTTGTAGAACATAGATGTTCGATTCATATTACCAGATGATTCATACGTATTACCATTTGATTCAAATTACCAGATAAATTACAGGTTTTCACTATTTTATGCATGTATGTTATTCTTTTGCAGAAGCTGAACTAGTGAAAGCTGCGTTGCAATAATTAATTTTAACAATAGACTTCGCACCAAAAAAGCTGGCAAGCTTGTATTTATGTACAAGCTTCTTAACATGCCATAAGTGTTAATGAAGTTGATGAACTGATGGCTTGAGTATTGTCATTTCAATAAAGATTTCGTGTTGTGTACCGGTACTGGTGTTATGAAATGATTTGCATTAGGAACACTACATAGTGCAAAGAAAGTTTGAATAAAAGTTACTTAACAAAGCACAAAAAAATCATTTTAAAGTAAATATATACTTTTTGATAAAAACTTCCAAGTATTAGCGAGCACCCCTTGCACGAAAAAATCGTAAAAATCTCATTTAAATAAAAACAATTCTGCCTTTTTTGAAAAACTAAGGCCGGTGGTGGAGAAAGATTCTCACATCGAGAACGCGGCACCGGCAGAGGAAAAGGCAGTGTTGCCAGATGGTTGTCACCTAAGTGATGTCACGAAAGACTGCTTAATCCTGCTAAAAATCTTGGTACAAATTTTCATCTGAAATCTGCTAAAGCAGTGGTTCTTAACCTGTGGGGAATGGCGGAGTTGCCAAGTGGGGAATAACCGGTCGGACAGTAGAACCACTGCTTCAAAATTTAACACATCACATCCAAATGTTGACTTACTTTATAAATCACAACCATTTACAGAGGAAATGGAGAGTTGGCCCACTAAAAAGTGGGGAATTGGAGAAAAAAGGTTAAGAACCCCTGTGCTAAAGATTGTGAAATTTTGATAAAAAATCTGTTGAACTTGTAAAGTTATGCATCAATTTTTGGTCTTGCATTCACTATCAATTGACAAGGGTACAAAATGTTGGTCTTGGTCAACACACGTTTCTTTCCGTCGACATTTTGATCAACGCGATTGCAGCTTACATCCTTTTGTATGTGACTACGTTTTTGACAATCTCTTCCAAATGTTCGCATGTGTTCACAGACTGAGCATAGCTTCAGCCTTACAACTTTCTAAAACTGGTCTTTGTAACTGAAAACTTTGTGTTATTTCGATTTGGGAACATGCATAAAGTTCTCTAACCTGGGTACGTTTTGTTTCCGGCATTGACTTTTAAGTTCACAATGTTTCCCTATAACTGTATTGCATCATTGCAAACTTCGCAATAGGCTTTTAGTGAATCAGCAGGACAGGCACTGAGCCAAATTTTAAGTCCTGAACCTTGCAAACATACATGTTGAAACTTTTGACAATATTGCTTTGGTTTACCAGGGAGTTTTTTACCAGACATAACGGCTTCCTGGCATAACTGAACCACCTGGAAATGTCATATGTGTCGTGGGATATAAACATATTCTGCCAATGCAGTCTTTTTAACCTAACGCGCTCACTAAGCACAGAAGCAAATTATTTAGGCCTTGCCAAGACATCTAACTACAACAATTACAGGCTCTAGCTTTGCAGCAGGCTGTTTGAGGAATCTCCTGCCTGGTTCTGCTCCCATCTTCTTGCAATGATTCAAGCTTGTACTCATCATTCAGCAATAATTGTAAAGACACAACAGTGACCAACACCAAGCGAATCACCGCAATTTATTGCGTAAGGAAACTAGTTTCGTGTGTTAAGGTTAGGGTTAGTGTAACACACGAAACTAGTTTCCTTACGCAATAAATTGCGATTGACTCGCTTGGTGTGGGTCACTGCTGTGGCTTTACAATTATTGACATCTAACTACTTATCATATTTGTTGAAGAAGGTGCAAAAGTCATTTTAATAAATATTTCGTTTTGTATACCGGTACTGGTGTTATGAGTTTTCATCTCCAAAAGTTGTCAGAGCAAATATTTGGCCAGAAACTTGTTACCTGCCAAACGGTTTTTAAAATCCTGCTAGAAAATCAGCCAACTGCTAGATTAAAAATTTTCCAGCTAACAGTGAGAAAAACCTTCTAGATCTAGCAGCAAATTAGCTAAAATGACAACACTGGGAAAAGGATGCAGATTAGCGGTTAATCTTCTTCTTGCAATCAGCTGCTATTACTTATGTATAGTTTATTTCGCACAAGTATTCTTTTTGTTTCAGCCCATGTCTGCCGAGGGCGGCGAAAAGGTCGACGACGCGTCATCGAAAGCCGCCAACGCCGCCGAAGAGTCGACACGCTTGGCGGAGTACAACCGTCACCTGAGCGCGCTGAACCGCAGCGTGAGCAAGTGGATTCAGGTTGGGGGTGACCGCTGTGCAGACACGGGGTCTTTTTCAAGTTGCTACTGTGCGTTGCGAGCGGTCGAACAGCGGTAGATCTCATGTTCGGTGTTTACAAATAAATACTAAGCAGTGTCCCCTCCTTTTGTACCGGCGCTCAGACCACATTTTCGGTAGTTTGTGTGGTTTTCAATTGCTGCTTTATGAGTGAAAATGCGTTCATAGCGCTCTTGCACTTCAGCAACACGTCGAAAAGAACCCCCTGTGCGATCTTACTCCCATCTTCAAAGACTACAGGAAACATTTGGCCAACATCGATGAAAAGTTCTGTGACCTTCCGCAAGCTGAAAGATTCGTCAGCTACAGGTAATAACAATTCTAATTGTGAGTCATAAGGATTTGACTGCGTTGGAAGAGTTGTTCAAATGTATGTTACAATGGGCCACCGCACATCGATAAGCCTTTACACCGCTCGCCTCGGCAAAGAAACTTACATTAAACATCTTTGTTTGTGTTTTTTGCTGCTGATTTGTGCTACCGGAGGTTGCTTCTTAGGCGTCGTCGCCCTCTAGACTTCTGCTTTACTTGCAGCCTGAAGCGTTGTCGAAATATCCCAACGTACACCTTTAGAATAGAAAAGAGTGAAATTGTGCATAATATGTAAAAACAATGTTCAATCTTTCCCAACATGGATACGTTTTTTGTTTTTTTTATGAAGTAAATTGCAGCACTGAGGGTGCGTAGTATAGCGTGAAGTCGTGAAATCGGTTTCCTATTTCAAAAGTTTGCTTATTGACTCAACTGCTTCGCTGACAGTTTTAGAGCTACAATTGTCACGTAACAATGTTCATGAACGAAACAGCTTCACAGATTTCTTAATTCTTTCTTCATCACGATCGAGGCCCGTAGCCAGGTTTTAAGGTTTGGGGTGCAAGAGACATTTTTAGGAGGGCAAGGTTTTTGTTTTTGCATATATTTCAAAATTTTCTGGGCACAACAACATTTGGGAGGCAAAAAATATTTGGGGGGAACTGTCCCCGTGGCTACGGACCTGTCGCAATGTTGAAATGCGGACTTGCTTGGCGCCGTTGCGTTCAATCTCAGGAATATTGGAAAGCTCTGCTGGAGGCAGAACACAGAACGTCTCCGAAAGCCCTGTCTCAGCTGGACACGTAAAAGTCTGGTGGTTTGCCGATGTAATTAGAATTCTCGGCGTTTCCTTACCAGACGGGGTGGCCCGCCAGACCGAAAGCTACGCTTGCTTAATCGTTTATTGAGCAGCACTGTGTCAGTCTTTGGCCCAGCGTGAGAATTCGACAGTAACATTTCAACTACAAGGTAGAAAATTCCACCAGACATTGTTTTTTTTATTTTAAAACTGTAGGTTGTCTGGTTCATAACAATGCTACACAGATGAAGGGTTCAAAGCCATCAGCAAATTTGTGACAGCAACTCGATTTCACGAAACACTAAACATCTTCAGTCCTACAACCTTATTCAAAAAACATTATAATTGTTCATGGATGTAACAAAGCGAAAATTGTTTTAATAATGCGATGTGCAACGGTGTCTCCACATTCTCTCGGCCGCCTCAAACCATCTGCTGTCTCTGCTGGAGCAGTTGTTGGAAGATCGAGATTTACACCCCGACCCAGGGTTGCCCGAATGGGGCTTCGCGACCCCTGGTGTGTCGTCATGAGATAACAAGGACGTCACAGGTTTACGACCATCATCACTGCCAAGATATTTAGGATTTTAGAAAAACCTATTCCATCCCAATCGATACACTTGTGAATGATTGAGAATAAAAGCATTGTGTTTGTGCAGTGACGTAGTAATTGCGAAATTGATTTCAGCGATGACGTAACAGTAACTTCACGCGTAAAATTTCGTACGGTTTATTGTGCAGTGCGTCGTTTGGTTTCATGCAGTGCATAGAGTTTATTGCTTTGCAAGTTCATGCATGTTAGGGGAAGCACCGGCTTAACCGAACGTAAATTACTTCCTAATGCGCATGCGCATTACCCACTTTGTGCAATAGGGTCAGTGGGTAAAAAAAGTCGTTTTTTCTTGGCGGGAAATCTCACCCCCACCAATCTGCAATCGCAGCGCCGATGACGTGGATAGCTGCTCGTCGAGAACGACCTCCACCGCGACCTCCGCCATCAGCGCCGACCCCTCCTTCTTCCAATGCCCGACAGAGCTGATCGACCTCCCCATCAAGTCGGCCTCGGAACCGGTCGTGTGGCCCTCGCAGTCGGAGACCAGCAGCGTTGGCCAGGGCCCAGATGACGAGTCCACATCGACGAGCGTCCGCGAAAGTTCTCGAACGAACGGGACAACGGTACCGGAAGTTTATTCAGATTATAGTGAAATTGAATGTAAATCAGATGTAAAAGCAAATATCGAATGTTGAATCGATTTAAAGTCAGTATAAAAATCAAATGTAAAATCGAATGTACATTAAATGCGAAATTGAATGAAAATCAAAATCACCTCTGTGGACATTCAGACAGCACCACAGTTACGTTGGCAGTTTTGTACAAAATTGTCCTTAGGGCTGAATAGGCTCCGATACAGTAACGCGGAAAGAAATGTGTAAGTGCCAGTGATCTGTGTGAGAGGGAAAGAGATGGAAATTGCTTGTTGCGTGCTTCTAACATTTTTTTGAGGGGCTGCATAAAAATGTTTGCTTGGCGTGAAGTTTGCCAACAACAGTTGTTTAAAGTTTGCAGTCAACGCTCTTCTCGGCTCAGGTCTCCACCGCCCCGTCCGGGAGCAGCGCGCCTTTCTCACCGTTCAAAGGCTTCAACGTGAACGCATCGAACATTTTCTCGTTAAAAAAAAGCGCGCCGCAGAACAACGCCGCGCCGCCTTCCTCCTCGCAACAGGTGAAGGAGGCACCTTGTTGAATTGTTGCGTCATAATGTGATGGCCGCGCCGTTGGCATGTGGATTTTGTTGTGTTTTTGTGGCCAGTCGTGCGATGTTTGGATCGTGGAACAAATTACCTGGAATGCTGGTCACGATTTTTGTGTTCGACTTTTCGCCCCATGAGCTGTTCCTTTGTGTCGCGCGAGAAAAGCACTGCATTAAAATTAATTGCCGCGTTTTCCCTTAATTCATTTCTCTTCTCTCGTTTTCCGTGAATTCTTTTCTTTTGTTCTCCATGAATTCTTTCCTCTTTTTTCTTCTCTCTTTTTCCGTGATTTCTTCTCTTCTCTCGTGTTCCTTGAATTCTTTTCTCTTTTCCTCTCTCGTTTTCTTTGAATTCTTTTCTCTTTTCTTCTCTCGTTTTTCTTGAATTCTTTTCTCTTTTCTTCTCTCGTTTTCCGTGAATTCTTTTTTCTTTCTTTCTCTCGTTTTCCTTATTCTTTTCTCCATTCTGCTATGTTCCTAATGAACCGCATCGACCAAAAAAAGTGTCATTAACTGTATCATTTGTTTTTTCCTGCGCTTGACAGAAATCTGAAAACGACGAAGGAGAGTACATCCCCCCTGTCGCTAAAGTAGAAGTGGTCAAGGAAGACGGCGCCTTTTACACCAAAAAGTAGGTTTTCCGGCAGCACTGCATGCACTCAATGGATTGGCTCATGCTCTGATCTTATTGCTGATGCATGAACTGACTGTTTCTTTCGTTTGCAAGATACAGCGTCATTTAGTTCAGGAACAGTACAGTTTAACCTACGGTAATGCTAGCGCAAAAAAACTCTCACAACCTATTCAATGACCAAAAACATCCTGTTTAGTGTTTACTTTCTGAGTGTCTTAGCACTTGTTCCTTCGCTCTAATGCACTGTCTTTGGTTGTTTTGTGGGAAAAACAATGAGGCGACTGCTGTGAAGAGCTTGTTTTTGCAAGTCAGGTCAACATGGTTTCCATTAACATGTGATCGCTGTGTAAGACTTCTAACATCCGGGTGAACGGCTATAGTAAGAGACGAGTAAACACTTGCACGCTGGTGACGTGCTCTAGCTTGCCAGGCTGCTGGAAGTGAAGAAAAAAAGAAGTTTTGCATGTGTGCAGCTTGAGCTTCATCAAATACTGGTCTTGACAGCGATTCTGAGCCGTGTTTGTCGTTCTTCTTTGCCCAGATGCAAGCTGTTCTACATGAAGGACGGCTCGTACGTCGACCGAGGGGTCGGACACGTCCACCTGAAGCCCGTGCCCTCGAGCGCCAAGACGCAGCTGGTCGTCAGGGCCGAAACGTCGCTAGGCAACCTCCTGCTCAACATCATTTTGAATCCAGCAATGCCAGTCAGCCGGCAAGGCAAGAACAACGTGGCCATCTCGTGCCTGCCCAACCCTCCACTGGACGGGGGCGATAAAGTACGTGTCGGGAATGTTTCTCGTTACGACAAAACCATTACCCGGACGTTGAAATTGAAAATGCTTTGTTTGGGGGGGAGGAATTGATGTAGCTTTTATGTCTTTGTCTGCTCCTTTCCAAAAACCGCGCGACATGGGTGTCGGCAGGGGGCTATGGCCCTCCATTGGCTTTTGAAATTTGATATTTTCCCAATAACTTTTAGCAGAAAATGTTTTTTTCTTGGTTTCAGCGTTGATAATATGAAATTTCACCACTGTTGACCCCTTGGTAAAGAATTCATTCCCCCCCTGAAAAAAATCCTTCTGACACACATGAACGCACAGACATTCGCAGTTTCATCTCAGCCAAATGTGTAAACTGGCACGTGATAGTCGCGTTATGTCGAAACTTGAGCCATGATCAGTGTCAGTGATGGTTTGGACGCACGGCCAGTAACTGGCCAAAAGTTGTCGGTTCTTGGGGACAGGATATCAGCTGCTTTCAGCGGCCATTTTTATTTTTTTGTGTTTCCGCCAGGTGGTTCCCATGCTGATTCGAGTCAAGACATCAGACGAAGCCGACGAACTGGAAAAGCTGCTCAATGAGAAGAAGGCGGAGTGACGGCGCGCGGAAGAAGACCACGCTTTCATATCGACAATCACAACTGTTCATCCGCCCCGCGCACTTCTAACCGAGCCTGGGGAGGAATCCGTAGCCTGTTCGTTCGCAGTCAGAAAATGACCCCCATTGTTCCTGTCGACATCTCTGTTTCTTTTCAAAGCGAGAAAAGAAACGAGTCAAACCGTTGGGTGGCGCCGACACTTATCCGTTTTGTTTCCGCATCTTGGCCGGCGTCCGTTGCACCCCCACCCCCTCTGCGGAAACAACCATTGTTGTGAACAAAGACCCCCTGTTCACTGCCTTTTCCGCGAAACGTGATAAATACATGAAGTTACTTCGCAGCGCGCGTGTTTGCAGTCTTCGTTCCATCGCACCTGCACTCGTGCGGGTTCGAACCCGAGTTTTCAGGTCGCAGTAGTATTTTTATCTCAACACTACTGATGCTACCACTGCAGGAGTGGGCAATTAGCCGGCCAAGGGACGCTTGTGACCCGCGGAAGCATTCAGGAAACATTCTTAAATCTGAAATTTCCTCAAGCGTACCACAGTAAATGTTAGTGCTGAGCTAACTTCAACCGAGGCTTGTTTGGATACATTAGATTAAGGCAGCGCTTTTCAAACTTTTTTATGTCACGGCACACTAATACATTCTGAATTTGGCTGCGGCACACATACTTTGTGAAATCGAAAACTTACTTTTCACAAGATTTGCAGCATAAACAAAACTTTTGTGGCACACAGTTTGGGAAACACTGGATTAAGGTACAGGCCTCCGTTAAACTCTGCTTTCTCAATGTGGTCTCCGAGCCAAATTAATTGCCCACCTCTGCACTGCCATATAACAAGGATTCTTGCAAAAGTTTCTCAAGTAGCCTTTACGGCTGAAACGTGAACTTGCTGCAGCACATGTACCAGAGAGCAGAGATGAGCCGACTGTCCGAGTCCAATTCTGATCGGCAAAAATTCAGTTCGAGTCCAATTCCGATACGCAAAAATTGAATCTAGTCCAGATCTGCAAAATCTTTGAAAATAATCAGTCTGGTCCAATCCTGATCCGCAAAAATTTTGAAAATCATCAGTCCAGTCCTGATCCGCCCATTTAAAAAAACGTATTTTATTTTGCCTCATGAGGTAAAATAAAGATTTAACAAGGCAGTGTTTGTTTTGCCATTAGGCAAGTCCGATTTGGTGATTGCAAAGATGATACACTTGGATTAGTGCATGGTCTTTGTCACATGACCAAAAACTCAAGCCCAGAAGCTATAAACTCTTCGAACTAAACTTTAAATGTAAACACTATATCGAAACCTTCACCCTGAAAGTTGACCCTAAACCTGAAACTTTTCGAAAAAATATATAAAAAGTACTCCCATTCACGAGCGTAACGAGGTACGATAGCGCCCAGGGCAAGGAGCAAGTTTGTCGCCCAGTGGCGTAGCCAGCCCAAAAATTTGGGGGGGCAAAATGTATGACTTTAGCCAAATAACACTATTTTGTTTGGAAAAACGCCTCTCAAAGCACAAAATGACTATTTTCCAAAAATATTGGGGGGAATGGCCCCTTTGACCCCCTTTGCTACGCCTATGATTGTCGCCCCCTTGTTCAAAACAGATCTTTCGGAAGCAAATGCACTGTGTTGAAGAAAGTACTTGCGACATTGTTGTGACTTTTCGTCTCCCCCTGCCGTTATTCCGCGCCCCTGCTGTGTTTCAGCACCCCCATAGCGATTCGGCGCCCGTGGAATTGTGCCCCCTCGTTACGCCCCTGCTCCCATCAAAGGTGCAATCTCTACCAGCTAAGCTAAAGCAAATGGTGAGTGTACAACCACTGAACACTCACAGAGCAGGCATAGACACTAACACCTCGACTACGTTCACCTTGCTACTAGTGATACGAACTCAACGCTATATGTGGAGTCTGGACAAAGGTGGATGCAGTTCGAATAGCACGTAGTCGAGGTGTAGTCGTGTGCGTCGCCAGTGCGCCCCTTCAGCTAAAGTTTCCCCCTTGGCTCAAACCTTCAGCTACGCCATTGCACACAGTACATTGGACACATTATCGTGGTTTAGTGTAGTGTTTCCACATTTTGTTCGTAACAGTCGGCCTGAAACTTTTCTTTTTAGCAGTGGCGTACGAGGCGGGGGGGATGCCGCCCCCACGGCTTGAAAAATGCATGGCAAACTCTGTTATCAGGACAAGCTCCAGTTTCTCAAAAATCCTGATAGATAAAAAATATTTCAATACAGTGAAAAATTCCAGGGAAGATTCTGTTTTTCGGGGCAAGCGCAGGTTGTTCAAAATTCTGAAGGAAAAAAAATACATTCAATGCTTTGAATTCAGGGCACACTCTGTTTTTCAGGGCAAGCACCAGTTGCTCAAAAATCCTGAAAGATAAAAAATATTTCAATACAGTGAAAAATTCCAGGGCAGATTCTTTTTTTCAGGGCAAGCGCAGGTTGTTCAAAATTCTGAATGATAAAAAATATATTTTCAATAGAGTGAATTCAGGGCACACTCTGTTTTTCAGGGCAAGCACAAGTTGCTCAAAAGTCCTGAAAGATAAAAAATATTTCAACACAGTGAAAAGTTTCAGGGCAACTCTGTGTTTCAGAGCAAGAAAGTTGTTCAAACATCTGAATGATAAAAAATCAGTGACGAGCCGTCAGAGGAGGCAAGGAAGGGAGTTCCTCCCCCAGCGTAATCATGAAATGTGCAAAACGAATCAGGGATCCAAAATAACGAATTGAATAAAAATTTGTCCTTTCATGTTGAAAAGGTGCAATTATTGTATGATTCTAATCATTTTCATAGTCAATACATCTGAATTTGCGTATTTCTTCTTCAAGTCAGGGGACAGTCACGAAGGGACGCAGCGACTGCTTGTGCTCCTCTCACCGGGTGGCATTCGCATTGAGCAGTTTGTCACAAACTGTGGTGGTGAGCGCTTGCCATGCAATCACTTTTATGTCAGCTCTGTAACCTTCATGTCAGTAACAGTGTAATGTTTGTATACACTTTTAATATATGTGCTCCTTCTACTAAATGGTCTCGCATTCCATAGAGTGGCACTTACTTGACGTTGTGCATAATATACTGACTATGCAGCGTTATGTCACATCAGTAGCTGGTCAGACAAGCAGCTTCAGTGGTAAGGCGGTGAAGGGAGGCAGCCAATATCTCTGCCTCAATGAAAACGTTTCATTGTGACGACATAGTTAGGCAATTCTATCCTAGTGATATGGCATCACTGGCGTGACCGACAAGTCGCGTTGGGAAAACTTGCTATAAAAATGTGTGGACTACAACAGGATTTTGTGACATGAAAAATCTACCAAGAAGCCTCAGCAGACATGCCAGGCCAAAAATAGCATTCAATGCCAAAATTGCTTTAAAAACTTTTGGAAGCGCAATGATATACTTTGACTTTGAACGAACAGCGGAAACTAAATATCAGCGTTCACAATGCTGAGGTAAGGGAAAACCGAGAGATTTTGAAAGACCTCATTAATGTAAATTGCTTCCCAGCCAAACAGCAATTAGCATTTTGTAGTAACGATGAGAGTTCGATTTCCCGTAATCGTGGCAGCTATGTGGAACTATTACATACTCTTGCTGTGAAAGATGAAAGATTATCTAGACATTTAGAGGCATATACTGTGTTTTCTGGCTTCTCAATCATAATCCAGAACGATTTAATTGCAGCAATGGGTGATATAGTTAGATATGGTATAAAGGAGATAAGTGCAGCCCAATTTGCTGCTGCAGAAGTAGACGAGTCAACGGATGTCACAAACAAAGCTCAGATCTCTGTCATTATGTGGCTAAAAGGGAGGTGGCTTGTGAAGTAAAAGAAGCGTTCGTGGGATTTGATAATGTGAGTAATGACAGACGAGCCGCTGCTATATTTGTTTAGTTGTCCTTCCTGTTTATATTTATTCATGTTTCCTTATTTTACATGGCGAACAGCCAGTAGTATTTAGTCAGTTTGTGAAGAAAATTGGTTAGTGTTGCTGCACACCAGTGCGCGGCGTTAACCTGCCGCGCTGTGTGCAGACGTGTTGACATAGTTACTTCATTCAAGCTTCCACGTGTGGATGTGCGTTTGGGGGCGAATGAAGCACCCGGGGATGCTGTCCATGTGAGGCTGTCATATTCTAGTAACAAAGGGGAGGACCCTAATTCAGTTGAGTGGTTTGCTCTAAACACATATTGTTTTTATCAATCTGATTGTAAAGAGATCACGGCTTGACACGTAGCAAGAAGGTGCTAACTGCTAAGCTTTGAAGTTCGTGAAGCCCTGAATTTCAAGGCCCTTCTGCTTCAAGCAGAGATATCCCCGTTTCGATTATCCAACCAATTAACCAGAATATCCTTAAAATGTTTGCAAAGCGAGTCCTTTGCTCTTCCTCTGTCGTACAGCACACATCTGCCAAAAGATTAAGTGGTGTGATTAGATCCACAGCCTTGCCTGGTTACATTCTGATGTGGAGATGAAAGACTTACCAGAGATTCGAATCGCAAGGTGTTTCGAGTAGTGATAGAGCCCTGAGACTTATACTCGGTCTATAGACTCGCCTTGAGACACATTTTTGCAAATATCTATCTCGAAGTTTCAGGTCTTGTCTCAGTCTCGGTCCCGAAGGCTACAGGTCTCGGTCACAAGCGTATTCCCTTGAGACTTTGAATACTGCAGCGTTGCGACTTACGAAAATTTATGAAATTCAATATTCAACGTGTTTGTCTTTGTTGTGTTTTCGGAATCTGCAGATAAGAAAAAGAAAAGCAGGCAGGAAAAATGCCAGAAATTCGAAAAACTTTCAACTTCGAGATGGTGATGACATTTGAAACAATCGTAGAAAAGTTTCGTATAAGTGGGTGCGCTTATTTACTGCGGGCTCAACAAGTGGGGACTACTGTAACTAAAATCGAAAATTTCCCTTCCTAGACTGTATCAGTTGGCAACACAAAGATCAAACCTTTGCAATTGTATCGGGTCAACCAGCATGGTTTGCCTCTGAAGACTGTGATAACTGAGAGAACCTATTGTTAGTGAGTCCTGAGTGGGAGAACCTGTTTTTAAAAATTTGAATTCCACCATTGGGCAGACCTACAGGTTTTCTTGTATGTAGGGTATAATAATGATGTGATAATAAAGTCACCGGATCAGTGAAAGTCAAACATATTTCTGAAACATTGATGACATTCTTTTTATGGAGAAGACATTTTTTCGCTGGTCATCGTCAAGGCTCAACATTTGAACAAACACAATGCACAATCTTTACGGATTGCTGCGATCGGAAATCCCGAGCGGCATGTGCGCAAAGCTTCGCACCGTGGCAGTAAGCAACAATAGAGATCATGCGTCATAATCTCTCTTAATATTGCTTGCTCGTGCCACGCATATACATTGTTGTTCTTCGCGCACATCCCGTTCGTGGCGAATCACATAATTAACGCAACGCCACCGGAGAGGTTGCAACAACATCCCCTCCTTTTTACAACGAACCACGCCGATCGCACGTTCTTTGTGTGAAGGCTGAACTCGGCACGACCTCCACATCCTGGTCACAGCACCACTTTGTTGACGTGTCTCGGTCTGCAAACATGTAAGCTCAATTGGTGAATTTGATTCATTCTGTCCTGTGAAATGACGAAGGCGTTACACAGGCTCGCAGCTGCTTGAGACACGAAGTAGGCAAGGGATTTGAGAGGTGACACTGTACAATTTATCGCCCTTGATTCTTTAATAACGCTCAACGGCAGTGCTTACCGACCATTAGCACAAACGGCGGCTTGTCTATACCACGATGAAGAGACAAACATATCGCAGAAAACGGTCGATTGGTCAGTCAGACAACAACTTGCTCATGACACTACTCGGAAAGAAGGTCTATGCAAAACTCCGCAAGGTCATAAATACACGCACAGAAAAGCAAACAGAAAAACGCATCCAGCACAAGACGTGGCTGTTAAGTCACGTGATACATACAAACGCAGTGTGAACATGTGAACGGTTTGTGCCCAGCAGGATGGCTCAATGAGCAGTCTATTACAATGCGTTGATTCCAGAGCATATGTACTTGTCCATATACGGTAGTTGGGCCACTGGCCGCAACCGGATTAGAGAAACTTTGCTGAACCAAATATTGAATACAGTGATGTGCAGTCCCAAAACTGAGCTGAAAGTTGCGAAGGAGTTCAAAACAATATGATCAAATCCAATCCAAATCTGGTTATGCAGAACTTCTAATAACCAAATCCACCAAAATACCAGAATGCGACAAGATCCAAATGCATCCAAATTCAAGTGCATGTTAATGTCTGGTCATTTTTTCAGGCATGTTAAGGACATGGAGGTATATTTCTTTCAGCAATGTTGGATTATACTTGTGGAAATAACTGAAAGTGAAGGAGGGAAGTAAAGTGGAAACTGGTTTCACCAAAAATTTTGATCTATGTATCCTGAAATTGCTGACGACGTTGGGCACAATTTTGTGACTTTTCGGCCGCCATTTTCTAGTTCGTTGGGGGCCATTTTGTAGCAAAAAAAGACATAGGAAAAATGTAAAATTTCATTTGACTTGACCTTGACTCGTTTGCAAACCAATGTCTCGAAGTGACTCGATTCTTCTTGTGACTCGACTCTGACTCGACCAACTCATGACACAACTCTGACTCGAAAAATTTTTCGATGATTGTGACTCGAAGGTTTTGTGAGTCTGACACGACTCTGACTCGACATAAATGACTCCGGAACATCATTGCTAGTTACAGATCCCTGCTTTTAGAAGTTTGCTAAAAATCCACATATAACGTCAGTTATTAAGTGAAAAAAACATCGGACATCCAACGAATTTTTGCCAAAGTTTACCTGAAATAGTCTGTGAATTGCCACAAAACTGCTGCGAGCGTTTAGATTGCGTTGCTGGAGTGGATATTTTGACAAAAATGTTGATCGACTACATGACCGTGCTTCTATTGTGATCAGATTCTTCTGTGTAGCGCCACGTTCCCATGAAAACATTTGTCGCGTGCTGATGGTAGGCTACCAGTACAATGAAATCTTGTGATGCTTGCCTACTCTAAGAGGCGAAATAATACTTTGTAAGATCTTAGTGTGTGATTCTTTGCTGGGAAAGAATTCCTTTCGATAGGCAGTGTTAGGCGGACCACTGAGATTGTTTCAGTCATTCCGTGGTGTTTGTGTCTCTGGAGAGGCATCGACTCGATAATCTTCCGGTTCTTTCGATGCTCTGGCTTCCTTGTACTGATGTGACGTGTGTTTTTCTTGCTCAATATAAATTATCGCCAAATAAAAATCAACTGAACTCAAGTACCGAGGCACCTTTTCGGTAATGATTAGCTTTTAGGGCTCAAATGACACGAGTCTCGTGCCTGAATTAGAGTAGTTGAGTTAGTGTGATGTCATGATTGATTTAGATTTAAGTTGCAACATCATAGGATTACAGTTTGTTAAGCGCTGTTTAACTAGCCTCATTTCTCAGCTTCGCTTATTTAGTGCTTTTTGTAGGATAAGGATTCTGGATTGGTCTAAGCAGTTTAAAATTGGAAGTGACTAAACTGACTATTCATCCACCTGTCCTGACGCAATTCAAATGAAAGGGTCACTTTGTCGGTTTAGTGTGATGGTTATGCGCTACGTCTTCTATGCTTTAGGTTTTCTGTTTGAATCTCACCTTTCCGACCTTCTGACCTTTAGGTTTTCTGTTTGAATCTCACCTTGCGGAAATCTAACCTTGCCGGTTTTGTTTTTTTTCTTTCGACTTTCCTTTTGTTTGCTTTCTTTACTTTTTTTCAGGCTAAGGCTTACATTTTACGTTTACGACTTTTGGTGTTAGGTTAGGGATACGATAGCATTAAGTTAGGGTTAGGTTAGCTTTGGGTTAGGTTAGGGTTAGCGTTACTTAGGTTAGATTAGGTTTAGCTTAGCTTAGGGTTAGCTTAGCTTAGGTTTAGGTTAGGGTTAGGTTAGCATTAGGTTTGGATTTGGGTTAGGGCTACAGTTAAGGTTAAGGTTAGGTTTAGCGTTTATCTTTTACATTTACTTTGTTTCTACCAAGCCTACTGCACTCTCGTCATGCGTTACTGTCATGTTACAGAAGGCGGTCGAATAAGGCTTCAATTGAAAGATCCGCAGGCAGTTCTTAAGCCATTGCCTTTAAAATTAGACTACAGACAGTAGAGTTGGGGTCACCAAAGGTTGGTAAACTGAAGGATATTTCTAATGCATTGATTAATGTGAAGTGCTAGCAGTTTGATCCACATTTCTCAAATAAAATTTTTTCTTAGTTTTCTATTTTTTTAGGAAGCGACTACGGATCGGATACGGGCGCCTGTCCTGATGCAATTCAAATAAAACAGTCAGTTTGTCAGATAAATGGGATGCTGCTCTTAGTGTAACGGTAATGTGTTGCAGCTGCTATGCAATGATTTTCGGTTTGGCTCTCTCCTTGCCGACTTTCGTTTTTTTTTTTCTTTATTTTTTTCACGCTTACGTGTTACGTTTAGGGGTTAGTGTTTGGTTAGGGTTAGGTTAGGGGTTAGTGTTTGGTTAGGGTTAGGTTAGGGCTACGGTTAGGTTTAGGGTTTATCTTTTACATTTAGTTCCTTTCTACCAAGCCTACTGTACTCTCATCATGTGTTACTGTTACGTCACAGACAGGTGGCGTATGAATAAGTTCTCAAATTTCAAGATCCACAGGCGTATCTGCAGCCACTGCTATTTTTGATCGATTTTCTACTTTGTAACCCATGATGGTTCATCAGTGCATGCTGTTTTTCAGATACCTTGAAAGCATTCTACAAAGTAGGCTATAAAACATTAAATTATTTGAGAAATTAAGACAGAGAAATGTGCCAATGTGTTTTGTGCGGCTACTGAAACATTGTTACAAAGAATAAACAATGCAAATAAAATGAAGCAAGCATTTGTCTGAGCCATTTCATGTTACTAAATGGGATTAGACAAGTGGGAGTATTAAGTCCATACTTGCTTGGCAGTGTCTATTTTGCTGCCAAGATGCCAGCAGCAACAGGCTTGGCAGAAACAAAGTAAACACGAAAGATAAACGCTAAAGCTAACCCTAATCCAAACATTAACCACTTACCCTAACTCCTAAGACTAACCCCTGACCCGACACCTAATGCTAACCCTAATTCTAACCTTAACCCCTAACACTAACCCCTGATGCTAAACCCTAACGCTAACCCCTAATCCTTGACGCTAACCCTCAACCTTAACGGTAACCCCTACCGAACGCTAACTGAAGCCAACCTAACATCTAAGGGAAAAGTTTGGAAAGTTTTGACAATCGAACCAAAAAGCAATGGCATACCAGAGTTGAAGCATAACCATTATGCTATGAGCAGCACACCGATTGCATGATAAACTGACCTTTTTATTCGAATTGCGTTAGGCCACGAGACCGAATGTTCGACTGGCAGCACAATAGTTCCAGCCGATCTGTTGCTGCTGGAATATCGGCGGTAAAATAGACACTACCTACTTGTTTTCAGTATATTTTGATTATCTCTTGAACTAAACAGCATTAAAGTTGGGTGTTATGGTGGCAAAATCTTATTGAACCACTTGATGTTTGCTGATGATATTTGTGTGTTTTGTCAAAGTGTGTGTGGGTTGCAAAGTTTGCTGGGAAAGGGAGAAGATTTCTTTCAATAGATAGTGGGTTGCAACAAAGTATACTTGATGTGTGTCAGGCTTTGCAGAATCGCATGGAATTATTTTCAATTGCAGCAAAACTGTTTGTATGACATTTGAGACGAAGAGCACGATAACACGATCATCCTGTTACTGAAACTGGTGGACAAAGTGTGTAATCTGTTAACCACTACAAATATTTAGGAATTGTATTGGATAACCCTAAACTTTCAGATGACAAACACATTCAGAGACAACCGCAATATCAATATTGTGCAGTAAACAAGCTAATATATTTTTTCGTGATGCTCAAACACAGTAAAAAATGTGCTTTTTTATTCCTCTGTACGTCCATGTATGCATCACAACTAGTGTAATTTCAGGAAGACATGCATGCAGAGATTGCATGTGGCATATAATTTTAAGTACAAGGCTCAGTACAACCTGCCGCGGTGAGCAAGTGTTAGTAGTCATCAGGTTCAATGCAACATTCCTAACTTTGAGACCTTATTAAAAGAATGTGTACCTGTTTCTTGAACGATGCAAAAAGTCTAACAACATATTATGGTGCATGCTTTGATGCAATCAGATTGTTTGTATTCATCCTTATACTTTCAACACCACAACCACAGTTTATTACATTGTGACTGAATGCTTGGTCGCTTACAGTTCTTTTCGTTTGAGGGTTTGCTCGTTCGTGCATATGGAGGCTTCGAGCATGATACAACAGTGTTATACAGTACGTAATTGCACAAAGCACAGTTGCTATTTTTGGGCCAATCCGGGCGGTAGCAGCATTGGCGCATGAGCTGAGTGCTTGGTTCCTTGTTGAAGGTAACAACCGGCAAGGGGGATCGAACTCCTGCCTCACAATTGTGAGGCCAGCTCTTAATCGAAAGAGCTAACCGGCCACCCATTTGATAGTGTGTGCATGGCACAACACATTTGTACATTACCTGGCCTTGACCAAGATTGGTTGGACTCAGCATCCTACTTTGGAAGTAGTGTTGTACCAAGTGTTATGGGTTAGAGAAAGGGTCTGTGACACTGTGGTTGTGGCTCTAACACTGTTGTAAAATGTTCTGTTGCATCTGTTTTTATCAATCCGCATTGTGCAGACAGTGTGCTTGTGCTATGGACATTGTATCTGTTTCAACATTAAATTAAAATATTGAATATAAGTGATTAATGATGGCGTATTCATCTCTATGCCTAGACACTGATCACATTAATGCCATTTTTAAAAACGCCCTAGGGCAACTCACCTCGACCTTGAAGTGATCTGGTGCCTGTGAACATCATATTGGTGATCATTGGACTAGAGCAGCTATGTCCAATCCAAATGGCTTACTGAGCCGAAAATTATGTCACTATCTTAACCAGGGCTGCACATTGAATAAAGCTAATGTCCTGAAAGCATTCAAATGCTAACTGCAGTTGTACAGATGTGATAAAGTGGCACTGAGGACCACCTGCAACAAAAATGTCAAATTCAAGATTATCAAAATAAGGACAAGTTGTCGATTGCGTAGGATAGTTTTTCTACAACAAAAACCTGAACTGGGCCACACAAAACCTTTGACTAAGCTGCATGTGGCCCGTGGGTTGGCCCGTGGTAGACTAGAGCAGGGGTCTCCAAACTTTTTTGTTCGAGGGCCACATAAGCTGTTACTCAACAGTCCGAGGGCCACATAAGCTGTTACTCAACAGTCCGAGGGCCAGACATCTTACAAAATGTGATTGTTTCAGGAAATGTTTCTGCAAAATCAACAAATTTTCCTTTGTTATATTGTTTTTCCTCATTGGCAAAATGTCTACGCGGGCCGGATGAAATGGTTTCGCGGGCCGGATTTGGCCCGCGGGCCGTAGTTTGGTGACCCCTGGACTAGAGCAATGGTTTTCAACTGCATGTCACAAACCCCAGAGGCATCATGAACCAATTTTGGAGTGGTTGCAAGTTGACATTTTACGTACAGAGTTGCATTACATTTGCTTTGTTTGAATTTTAGATGGGGGTTGTTGGGTTATAGTGGGTTGCTATAATGGTTCATCATACAAAAAAGTTTGAAAACCACTGGACTAGAGGGTATAGTGGCTAGGCTATGTTGGTCATTGCAGGAAGCTGAGCAGGCTGTGAGAGTTTTGCAGTGGTGCACAAGTTACAGTAATCACTGCTCTTCAAGCACATTTAACTCTGTATGTATATAAACATGAAATTATTTAAAGCTTTTAGCAGAAAGCCATTAAACAATGAAATAATTCATCAGATGTTTTAATAAAATAAAGATTGTTGCTGTTGTGGTTGATCATTATGCAAGAAACATTAGCATTCTTCAGGGTTGTAATAAGGTCTGGTTTAGACAGAGCTTCACAGTATTTTCAAAGCTCTCCAAAACTGTAATGATTCCATTACTAGTTGGTTTGCCCAGAAAAAAATCTGCTGGATACCAGGCAGTCACATCAAACTGTCATGAAATGCAGAGACACATCAAGGCAGCTACCACATCATTTTTCTCATGGTTACAGCCATGGTGCAAAATGTTGACAGGAAAAGCCTAACATGGCTGTCGATCATTTTGGGCACATCAAACATGGTTTAAGTCACTGTGCCATAATACACGAGCTTGCAGTCCCCATGATGAAAATACAGCACAATAAGGTTGTCAAATTCACCAAATACTATGTTCTAAGCCTCCTGGTAGCCAAAGTGTAAAATCCATAGATTGTTATTCTTGTCAATTCCAAATATCATGTCATGTGTTTTTTTTTTTACTTGTAAATATAACTCTGAGACCAAGGATCGCAAACTTTTATTCATTTACACTGCACACTGAGATAGGTTTGTCACATGCTCATCATGGTCTTCATAGTTGTTTTTAAGAACTTAGTCATATGATTTTCATTGAAACAAACAAAGATTGTTAATTGCACATTTACCAGAACTCTTTGAAAGTTTTTAATAGAGCAAACTAGTTCCTTAACACTTCATTTTAACCAAGCAGCTATCCTCAAGCTTTCATGTGGTATTCTCTCAGAAAAGCTTGAGGCATTTATCACAGCAGAAGGAATAGTCTCTAATTTCCCTTTGTTGGAATCCTTTGCACATGTGCTGTGCATAACAGCAGTTCTTGGTGTGTTCTTTGATATAAAACTGTCAATAAAATAACGCACAACTAACTTATGCACAACTGGCCTGTTCAGGTGAATTTCTATAGTAAATAATAGGTGAAATTGGCTAACTCAAAAGCACTGCAATTGTGGCCCTAAGGAAAGGGAAGAAAACCTATTAGATAACATGGGCCACCCGTGTTATGGAATATATCCAGCAGGCCACAAAAAGAATTGGGTTTATCTTTAAAGTAAACCGTTGCCTCCCTAAAGAAATTAAGGAGAGAAAACTATGAAAAGGAGTGAGATGCTCCTTGAGGTTTTGTTTCAAGATGTGATATTGAGTTCTATTTTGGGTAACAAAATTCCAATGTGGGCCATATGAAATGTTCACACAAGCCGCATATGGCTGTGGGCCAAAAGTTCCCCACCTCTGACATAACACAATGTTTGGAAAAAATTAAGATTATGACTTCACTTCATTACAGATGTATAAAGATAGACAGCACTGCAGGGTAGAATTGATACAAACTTTTCTGACAAATGACCACTGCCTTTCTTATAAAGCTTTAATGTTCACCTTCATGTGCAAAATCTTATTTTCTTGCCTGAAAAAAGCAATTGTGGTGCTTGGCTATGAGTACAGTAATGTAACTTTTTTGAGCAGTGAACAAACTGTGCATGTCTTTAATTCCCTTTTCTTGTCCTTTATGATCATCTCAATTGCTTGTTATTTTGGCACTCTGTTGATTTTTTGTTGTGTTTCATAAAATGTAATCTGTATTCAGTTCGAATTTGAAACTTGATCAAATCTTATCACATGCAACAAACTTCCTAGCTTCTGTTAGTTTTACTGCTATCAGTAGCAATGTTTTTTCATAACCATCAACTCATTTGTCTCTCATGGTGTGTAGTGACAAGGTTCAAAAGACCTTCTTAACATGTTTTGCTGACCAGTTGCATTTCATCACGATTTTCAAACTTGCCATTTAATGATTTAACAACCTTGTTTCAGTCTCAATGATGTTTTTTTTCTCTGTGAAGTGTTCCAATGTGTTAAATGCAACTGTTTGTATGCTTTTATGTATCACACTGAGCTTGTTGCCACTTTGGCACACTGAAGATTGTTTGCTTGTTGCAGGTTGTTTGCCTAGTATTTATTATCAGTGCTATGTTACACTAAGTAATATCTTAAACTGCCTTAGCATCCATGGCTGGATAATGGTAACCACCAAGGCTCTTCTGGTTGCCAGTGGAGGAACAATATTTTTTACTGCCACTGTGACTGCACTAGTAGCGTTTGTTCCACGCTGGACGAAAGCCGGTATCATTTCAGTTGGAATAGAATTACAATGCTTCTCAGTTTTACTGAAATGATATTTTATAGGCATTCCAAATAATGTTTTATTTAACATTAGATATTAGAAGAAAAAGAATTTGCTAGTTGCTATTTAATTAAGTTCTTGTGTATGTATAGCCTTGTGCATGCAGTATTTTCATTAGCAACTGTGACGGTGATATTGCTTAAAATGTCTGAACAGCAGTTTGCCGCAACTATGAAGCGATCTGAATTTAAGCAAATGCCATCAATATAATTAAAACTTTAGGTGATTTGCTAAGAAAAAAATGAACTGTTTCCAGGCAGTTTCGTGTTATGAAAACTCAGATAATCCAGCCAAAATTTGCAACGAATGTGTCTTCCCATAATCAGCTTTTTTCTCTTAACAGCAGGGTTTTTTAAGGTGTTTTAGGGACCCGATTCGGGTCCCTAGAATCAGAGAAAATAATCATCGGATCCCTAAAATCGGGCCCCTAGAATCAGAGAAATCAGGTCCTTACAGATCCATACCAGGTACCTAACATTTTCCTTAAAAAAAAATCTGTAACAGCCAACATGGGTAGATCTGCAGTATGTACTTACAAGAGGAAAGATCATGATTGGCTGGTACCCATATCAAAACCTTTGGTCTAGAAACATTGACCTAAATGGCACAGTCATTTTGGTGACTTTAATCAACCTTGTACTAGATCCATGTGGCAAAAGAATAGAAGTGGCAAATTGATACAATTTTCCTTTCACACAATTTTGTTGGAGCGAGTTCTTAACCACTGCTAGGTCGTACTAGATCTCGGGGCAGGTGTTTACCAGCCATTTGATGGTCTCATCGTCCAGAACCGTCAAGCTATGCAGTCCATGTGAAGGTTGATGGATTGGACAGTGGAGGACATGATCAATGGTCTGTTCTTTTGCGCCACACTCACAAGCTGCAGAAAGGGTCATGACCCTATTTGTGCAAGCAGCAGCGGAAAAATGCGATATCAGTGGGGAGGAGGTTTTGTCCAAACCCACTCTGTTCTTAGTAGCACCATTTCGGGAAGGTGGGTGCCAATGTCTGGGATGAAAGTGTGGAGTCTTGTAGCGTTTTTCAACCACTCCGCATTTCATCAGTGATCCATCCATAGCACTGCATTTGTGTTGATATGGACTGATGAGTTGTTGTGCGGAGTAATGAATCGATGGTCGGTTTGACAGTAGCGTAGATGAGTGTCTCGAGGATCTTGAAGGGGGCGCACAGTAGAGATACAGGGTGATAACTCTTTGAGTCTCCCCAGTGGCTGGTATAGCTTTGGGATCGAAACTACTAGTGCTCTTTTCCAGATCCTGTAAATTTTGAGTTGGTGAATGCAGGAAGTGAAGAAACTGCATGAGCAGGATTTGAGCTGGTCCAGCATGGAGTATAAACTTTGGGAAAATGGAATCCAATCCCAGAAATTTTACTGGCTCCAGGTGGTTGAGGGTGTTAGCAAGCTCTTCTGGCACGAGGGGGCCAGAAATACTATCTCCATCAGATGTTGGGACCTTCCATAGGTTGGATACCTTCTTGTTGATGAAACTTATGGAATTGCAGCCCTTTGCTTTTTTGCAAAGTGACGGGGCTTGCTGAAATGGGGTGCAGATGGAAGGAGTGTCCTAACCCGCTGAGTGCTGAGTTTAAAATGTGTATGGGTGTGCGGAATTTATGACATTGCAAAATATGACGTCAAACCCTGTTTAAATTGGAAAAATAATATCGGTTGAAATATCCCTATTTCCTATTTATCTGAAAACGTTTCACAAAGAACTGCTCAATAAAAAATGTAAAGTTAGCAGGAGTGCAGCGCATGCTGCACTTCCACACTCAGCGCTATGCTTGCCATTGAATTTATTGATGGTGCTCCAAGCTTTGCAGCTGGAGTGTGAGAAGTTGATGGAATTGACAGCTTCTTCCCATCACTCCTGCCTCTTCTGGTGAATTAGTGAAAGTAGGGATGGAGTGGCTCTGTCAGAGTCAGTTCCCACTGGAGCTCGGAAGAAAAGCGGTCTTGTGCCAAAATGGCACATAGCTCTTACGGATTACACAATAATAAGTTGTCATACCTATTATGGCATTCAAAATTGAGGGTAGGAGGAGGTGCACGCCATCTTCGTTTTTGCAAAGTTTGGTTGGTCAATTCACTTCAAAGTGATAAGGCTTGATAAGCACACGCACAATAATCAGAAAAACCACTCCCACACAACCTCTGCAGTTTCACGTCAAGTTTCTGTGCATGTTTTGGCTGGTTCAGCATCTATAAAGTGTATTTTTTCAACATATGGTCCAACATCAGAAACAGTTTGGATGGAAAGAAGGCAAAAATATCCTGATTTTACAGAGCTGAAGAAGATAACCAGTAGAGTTTACTCAAATTGTTCGAATTGTTCTGTTTTTCAAGTCCTTCAAAATCGGTTGCTGTTCATTAAGAGCGGCTTTGTCCCAAAATGGCACATGGCTCTTGCCACGGCCACATGGGGATAGATTGTTTAACTGTAAATAACAAGTCCTCGTATAGTTTCTGATATGCCTTCTCAATGTTTGTTGTGTCCAGATATGGCAATCTCTCACCAGATTCACCTGTATGAAGGCAAAAGTGACTCCAATTAGTCTTGAGAAAGTTTCAACGTTTCACCAGATTGCTGTAGGCAAGAACTTTAAGCCTCAGTGGTGTACTGAGAGAGGATCAGTGTTGTGATCATGGGGTCTTAGAACATGTTTGACAGGCAGCTGGTTGTCATGGCCAACACTCATGCAAGCCATGTCTGGGTCGGTGCTGACATTCCATTGATGAGAGGAAAAGCTCCATTGGTGAGAGGAAAATCTGGATACTCCCTTTGCTCCATACAGCAGCTAAAAGTTGTTTGCTTTTTCCCAGGAGGCTAAACTCTCACCATCAGGAGATGTACTATAACCCCAATTGACGTGCTGGCCTTTGAAGTCACAAGCATACAGACTAGGGTGTGGGAACATATGGATGGTTGTAGGTGTTGTTGCAAGGGTGGAGGTTTGTAGATGTTAATGATCTACATTCAGTTATGCCTATGCACAACCTCTCAGTCCCTGATTGCTCTTGAGACTGATTGACATGTCTAATCCAAGTGCTCATGAACCAATGTGGGAAGGCTGTGTTTCCTGCTCTGGACTGACCCAGCTAGTGAGAAGTTGGGAATCACTGACTTGTCTGCGTTAGTGCGGTGGGTCTCCTGAAGGACAATGATGTGTGCCTTGTTCTTGTAGGCTAACTGCTCAATAACGCTGACCTTGTTTGCAGTAAGCCCCTCGGTGTTCAGCTGCAGTATGCTGGGTCTTGGGTCATAATCGGTCACAAAATACCCATGCCTCAAAAAGGGCGTTGAGGCATATTCTTACCCTACCCCTGCTGAAAGCATCCAGCAAGTGTAGCAGTGGTTGCTAATGTGTTGACAGTTTTGGTAAGGGTTTATAGAATGCTGCAACAAGGAGGGCCACTTGAAGGCAACTGTTATCCTCTCCCAAGCTAAAACTCTCGAACATACAGTTGCATTAATATTGCAGAAGTGCAGTGAATGCTTAACAGTGCATCCACTTATCAGATTAGCTGCCAATGTACATTGGAAAACTTACTTTGATGAAGCACGTTTCAAATTGTGCTTACTTTTTCTGATGTCGTTATGACCAAAGTCACCAGATTTCAGCTTTTGTACCTCACCTGCGGTTTCCTCATTTTCTTTACTTGTGCTGTTAGCTGCATTCTTTACAGACAAAATATCCAGCAAAGTGCTCAGTAACCTTCTTTACAAAGACTGCTGTAACATTCTTAACTTAACACTTTGAGAACCGGGTTAATTCAAGCAGTTCGCAAAAAACAGCTGATTCGCACGTGGCTTTGCGCGGGAATTTCTCCGCTCCTGTATGCTTTACAGACCCGGTAAAAATACCAAAAAACGCAGCCAGTCTAGTAGAAACTTCAGCAAAACACTTTGGCCTAGCGGTTGGGCCCTAGGCCAGGCAACATGAGCCAAAATGACCCTAAAACTACTTCACTTATGACGTCAGTCACAAAAAATCCG